>Ga0070735_10001206_pt1 | contig 25618 bp, 20 predicted proteins | sample Coa_R1_FD_66443 | JGI IMG/M metagenome (GOLD analysis project Ga0070735, IMG submission 66443) | Surface soil microbial communities from Centralia Pennsylvania, which are recovering from an underground coalmine fire - Coalmine... | ecosystem: Environmental > Terrestrial > Soil > Unclassified ...
AGGCTGAACGCACCTTCCGCAAATTGCATGCTCCACCACTGCTAGCACGAGCCATCAAGCGAACGATGCTCGACCGTGATTCAACGTTGGTCTGGCCCTCGCTATCCCGTCGTAAACGAGCCGTTAATGCTCAAACCTTCGTGCTCGGAAACGAAGCAACCAGCACGTTCGTTTGCTGGGAAGGTAATGTTCTCGCGAGTCTTCACTTTGAGGTTGTCCGAAAGGTAGGGTTGACCGGCCACGCGACGGTCGTGCGCCGGATCGAGCATCCGGAGATGTCGGCGGCAACTGAGAAGATTGCTCGGCGGCTGAAGCTGTCGGGATTTCACGGGCTCGATTTTATGCTTGAGGCAGAGACCGGGAACGCGTATCTGATTGAGATCAATCCTCGAAGCACGCAGGTAGGACATCTGGCGCTCGGGCAAGGACGCGATCTGCCTGCGGCACTTTACTCCGTGCTCACCAGAAAAAGCGTAAAGGCTGCAGCACCGGTAACCGAGAACGACACGATTGCACTATTCCCGCAAGAGTGGAAGCGAGATCCCGAGAGTTCGTTCCTCTTGTCCGCGTACCACGACGTTCCATGGGACGAACCTGAAATCGTGAGCGCTTGTGCGGGTGCGGTCCGTAAACGGGAAAATCACCGCAATAGGAGATTCGTTACCGTCGAACAGCGGTGCATCACTGCGACGGGCGAACACACCGCAACGGACGAATCAAAACCTGAACGTTTGGTAGCGGAGCAAAACCAGATCTGACATGAATACTTTTTTGTGCATAGCCGACGATGTGAAGCTTGGTCGAGACGTAAAGCTCTCGAAGTTCATTAACATGTACGGCTGCGAGGTTGGCGATGAAACGAAGATCGGGGCTTTTGTGGAGATCCAGAAAAATGCCACGGTCGGCAAGCGCTGCAAGATCTCCAGCCATACATTCATCTGCGAAGGCGTGACCATTGAAGACAACGTCTTCATCGGGCACGGAGTCACATTCATCAACGACAGTTATCCGCGGGCTACTACGGCGGGAGGTGGCCTGCAAACTGAAGCTGACTGGAAAGTGGAGCGCACGGTCATTAAGAAAGGCGCTTCGGTTGGTTCGGGGACAACCATCCTCGCAAAAGTTACGGTTGGCGAGAACGCCATCGTAGGTGCCGGCAGCGTCGTCACCAAAGATGTCCCCGCCAACGGCATCGTGGCCGGCAATCCCGCGAAACTATTGCGTTATATCGAACAGCCTGTGGAGGGAAAATGAGCACTCATAACAGCATTCCGTTTCTCGATTTGATTACCCCGCACGTAGAACTTGAGCAAGAGCTGGCCGCCGTATTTCAGAAGGCGTTGCGGACTGCCGGATTCATCGGTGGGCCCGTCGTTGAGGAATTTGAAAAGGCGTTTGCGAATTTCTGTGATGCGAAATACTCAGTAGGTGTCAGCAGTGGAACCGATGCGCTGCGCTTCGCGTTGATGGCCTGTGGCGTTCAGCAGGGAGATGTTGTTGTCACGGTGCCGAACACATTCATCGCAACCACGGAGGCGATCTCACAAGCCGGCGCATTGCCTGAATTCGTCGATATTGACGAGCGCACCTACAACCTGGATCCAGCAAAACTGAAGGAGTACCTGGAAAAGCAGTGCGAAGTGAACTCCTCCGGGCGAATGATGAGCCTGAGGAGTGGTCGTCCGGTGACCGCCGTAGTCCCGGTACATTTGTACGGCCAGACGGCAGACATGGACCCGATCCTGGAACTCGCGGAGCAATACGGTCTGATCGTGATTGAGGATGCATGCCAGGCACACGGCGCTGAGTACTTCTCCCGCAAGCAGGGCCGCTGGATGAAAGCCGGCTCGATTGGCCGAGCCGCTGCGTTCAGCTTTTATCCAGGGAAGAACCTGGGAGCGTGCGGAGAAGCCGGCGCGGTCACGACGAATGACGCAGCCCTCGCCACCAAAATGAAGATGTTGCGGGACCACGGACAGGCCAAGAAGTATTACCACGATGTGGAGGGCTACAACGGCAGGCTGGACGCGATCCAGGCTGGCATCCTGCACGCGAAGCTAGGCCATCTTGCGAAATGGAACTCCCAGCGGCGCGACCACGCCGCAGAATATCGCAAGCTCTTTGAAAGAGCCGATTGCGGCGTATACCCGCCGTACGAGCCCTCGTGGTCGAAGGCTGTGTATCACTTGTATGTGGTGCGTGTAGAGAATCGCGAAACCTTCATGGCGCACATGAAGGAAGCAGGAATTGGGACGGCCATTCATTACCCGATTCCGTTGCACCTGCAGAAAGCATATGCATCCCTGAATTATCGGCAGGGCGATTTCCCAATCGCGGAGGAGCTTTCGGCTGAAATCGTGTCTCTTCCGATGTTTCCGCAACTGACCTCGGAACAGGTGACACGCGTAGTAGGAGAGATTGCTCGAGTCTCCCAATTCGAGTTGGCAAGATAGTCGAAATACAAATCTCAGTCTCCACTCAAGACTGCGAAATTCATCTCATGTTCCTTAATTTTGTCGCAAGAGAGCTGACCTAATGACTGCTGCTACAGTAGCGAATTCCCCTGAGCGCAAATTCGAATCATCTTCCAATCCTAGGGCTGCGAAAAGGAAGATTTGGATTGACCTAGACAACTCTCCGCATGTTCCGTTTTTTCGGCCCATTATTGATGAGCTCAAGAAGAGAAAATACGAGATCTTCATAACTGCTCGAGACGCCTATCAGGTACGAGAACTCACTGAGTTTTACGGCGTGGAAGCTCAAAGCATAGGCAAGCATTATGGACGGCACAAAATCTGGAAAGCGTTGGGCACCGTCTGGAGGGCTGTTGAGCTGACCTTTTTTGTTCAGAGGCAAAAGCCGGACCTCGCAGTTTGCCATGGTTCCCGTTCAATGCTTTTGGCGTCGAAGCTACTTGGAATTCCGTGTCTTGTCTTGCTCGATTATGAATTTACGACCGGAATGCCAGGCATCAAACCGACCTGGTTAATGGTACCCAGCGTGGTTCCGACAGAGACTGGTGCTGGTGGTTCCAGAATCCTCAAATATCCCGGTATCAAGGAGGATGTCTATCTCTCGACGTTCCGGGCCGATGAAACGTTGAGGGAGCGTCTTGATATCCCGCGGGACAATATGCTCATAACGATACGCCCTCCCGCGACCGAAGCCCATTACCATAATCCCGAAGCGGAGACGTTGCTGAAATCCGCCCTCGAGCGTTTCGTACGGCAACCCAACACGACGATTCTTCTTCTTCCCAGAAACAAGAGACAAGAGTCGTCATTGGGTTCGAAATGGGCTGACGCTATTTCGTCGCGGAGAATCATAATTCCAGCCCATGCGGAGGACGGCCTCAACCTGATTTGGAACTCCGACTTTGTGATCAGCGGCGGCGGTACTATGAATCGGGAAGCGGCTGCGATGGGTGTTCCCGTTTACAGCATCTTCCGAGGGACCATCGGTGCGGTCGATCGCTACCTTGCCGAGCAAGGCCGCTTGGTCTTGATTGAAACTCCGCAAGATGTCTTATCAAAAATCGAAGCTGTTCGTCGAGATTGCTCGCCGAGGCCTTCGGGCAACGGCAAGAGCCCAACTCTCGAAGCCGTTATTAACGCCATCGTGTCGATTGTTGAAAACACGGTGGACGCGAATAGCCCAGGGTCGTCGACAGTGCAGACCCGCAGTAATGTGGCCTGAGACGCTTCCACAAAGCCGGGCAAAATCAACCGAGTTATCAGAGGTTTCCCTTCGACTCAATGAATAACCCCAGTTTAAGTTTAGACAGCAGGCAGATCCAGCCGGTCATTCGCGCCGAACGGGCACAAAAAACGAAGGCCCCGATGGCCAGTGCGCTGTGCGAGTTGGCGGCGGCTGGACTCGCTAGGATGTTCGATCCCGAGAAACAGATTTTCTGCGATACCTACATCCGTACAGAAAACGGAATGCGGCGGGAGCGGGTGTCACATCGCTACACGATGATGACCCTCTTGGGCCTAGCCCGGTACGAGCAGTTCGGCGGTCGGTCCGGCATCGCAACAGCTCCCATTCTGAATGCTCTGATAGACGATGTTAGTTGGATCAAGGCTGCCGGTGATCTTGGGTTGTTGCTCTGGACGTGCGCCGAATTGAATCCTGACCTTCTTCCTGATGTGTACAAAAAGGTCGGCGCACAGACGGCTCTGGCGCGCTTTGCGGACGGTCGCTCAGGCTCGACTTTCGAGGTGGCGTGGTATCTGACCGGACTGGCTAGCTGCTACCTGGCTGGCCATCGTGATCTGCCGGGCCTCTCGGAGCAGACAGCGATCGCGAGACGAATTCTCGAATCGAATTGTGGACCTTCAGGAGTCTACGGACATCTCAGCCGGACTGTCTCTTTGCCAGGACGCTTTCGAGGAAGAATCGGCAGCTTCGCGGATCAGGTGTACCCGACGATAGCTTTTTCGCGTTTGTCGCAAGCGCTTCAAGACAGCGAAGCTCGGCAGTTCGCAATGCGAACCGCCGAAAAAATGTGCGAGCTGCAGGGGCCGATGGGTGAATGGTCCTGGCACTACGACTCTGTAACAGGCAGGGTCGTCAGTCGTTATCCGGTGTTTTCGGTCCATCAGCACGCGATGGGGCCTATGATGCTATTCGCGGTAAGCGATGCGACCGGAATCGACTTTAGCGGCGCGATCTATAAGGGTTTGGCTTGGATCCGCAACAACGAACTGCACCAGGACTTTGTTGAACCGTCGCTGGGCCTGGTGTGGCGCTGCATCTACCTCGATCGGTTGGACGCCTGGACCGATGCTGCACTTCGATTCTTGCAGCTTCGCCAAGGGCCAGTTTCTGCCAGCCGTTTGAAGGTTCGATATGAATGCCGCCCCTACGAACTCGGTTGGATGCTCTACGCTTTTGCGGCCAAATGTCCTAAGTGACGCTCAGCGATAACCCTCGTCGAATTACTAATCATCAACCTTAAAACTGGAGTCTCAAGATGAGAATTTCTGTCATAGGTGCAGGATATGTGGGGCTGACCACAGCCGCTTGCTTGGCCCAGATCGGTCATGATGTGTTCTGCAGTGAGAGTGATCTCGAAAAACTCGGCAAACTGCAAAATGGTGTAATGCCAATTTTCGAGCCCCACTTGGATGAAGTCGTTGAAGCCTCGCGCACTGCCGGTCGACTGCGCTTTGGATCTACCGAAGACGCGATCGCATGGGGAGAGGCAATCTTCATCTGTGTTGGTACGCCACCTCTTCCGAATGGAGACGCGGATTTGTCGGCGATCGAAGGGGTAGCGCGGATGATTGCAAAGCGCGCCCACGGGTATCGGCTGGTCATTGAAAAAAGTACGGTACCGGTCCAGACCGGAGCACAACTTCGGAAGCACCTGTCCGTGCACAGTGCAAACGGCTTGAGTCATGACGTCGCCTCAAATCCCGAGTTTCTTCGGGAGGGAACCTCGGTTGAGGATTTTCTTCACCCCGATCGCATCGTCATTGGTGTTGACACACAGCGTGCCGAGGAAACGTTACGCGAGATCTACAAGCCGATCCTTGAACAGCGGTTTACCTGTCCGGTTCACAAAAGGTGTGAAAAGCGGAGAGAACCACATCTTCTGGTAACCGATACCGGCTCAGCAGAGCTGATCAAACATGCTTCCAACTCATTTCTGGCGATGAAGATCTCGTTCATTAATATGGTGGCAAACCTCTGCGAAGCGGTGGGCGCTGACGTGACCAAAGTTGCGGAGGGGATGGGCCTGGACCCTCGAATCGGTTCTTCTTTCTTAAATCCTGGAATCGGTTTTGGCGGATTCTGTTTCCCCAAAGACGTGCAGGCCTTCATCAGAATCGCGGAGAAATCCGGCTGCGATTTCTCCCTGTTGAAGGAGGTTGAGAAAATCAATCAGCGAAGGATAGAACGTTTCGTAGAGACAACTCGCAAGGAACTTTGGGTCATCCGTGGAAAGAAGCTGGCGGTTTGGGGACTTGCCTTCAAACCCAACACAGACGATGTGCGGTTTGCTCCTTCTCTTTCTCTGATGAGAGCACTATTGGACGAAGGGGCCACACTCAGAGCCTATGATCCGCAAGCGAGTGAAAAAGCGAAAATCGCGCTTCCCACTGTAGTTTACTGTGCCGACCCTTACGAAGCGGCCGCGGGGGCGGATGCCATCCTCATCGTCACCGAATGGCCTGAGTTTCTTAGCATTGACTGGCAGCGCCTCTTCTGCTCGGTCGCTCATCCACTCATCCTAGATGGGAGAAACATGCTGGATCCACAAATTGTGCGGGATCGCGGGTTTCACTACGTCAGCATAGGTCGGCCAGCCGTCTCGCCAAACGAACTGCCTCTCGAAGGGAAAGCCGATCAATCGACTGAATCCAGGCAAGCATTAGAGGGGCTACTGGCATAGCAAAATGCTTTACAGCAGATCACGGTAGGAGCCCTTGCTATGTACGAAACTGAAGTGAATCGCAAAATTGAGCCATTGCCCACGCTTCCAGCTGAGACGATTGGTGAGCTCGCGGAACTTAAGAAAAATGTGTTGGCTCGCACAATTCTACCTTGGAGCGAGCACTGCACGGAATGCGTTTGGCCAACCTGTTACTCCACTTGTGATCTATACAGTCCTCGTGAAGACGGTAAATGCCGTCGATTCATAGATGGGATGGTAAGGGTTGAGTGTGCAGAAGCACTTAATTCATATCTCCTTAAGATTCGATTCAAGCGATGGGCGAAGTTATGGGCTCCGGGGAATCTGCGAATGTATGCTCTGGATAATGCTCGCAGAATTGAAAGGAGCGACTATGTGATCGGCAGCGTTCTCCGGAACGCGCCTTTACCGCCCTCGATGAAGGCGTTCATTACCGGAAAGCGGTACAGCTTCAAGAAACGGATGGCTCAGAGGCGCAGGACCTACTATGCAGAACCGACATGCTTCATTCTGGAGAGCTACAACCCCGAATCATTCTTGATCCGACTCTCGTTGACCGTGCGATCTCTCAATGAACTAGTGCAAATACCTTTTCAAACTATGATCGAGTTAGCCCCTGGCTTTCAGCGAGTGCGTATACCGATTGGCGACATTTCAAAGGTGCTTGACCTGAATTATCCGTTTTCGATCGAACTCATTCCCAATGAAGTCGCAGATGGTACCACTCTTTACTTTGGCGCGATGGAATTTATTCGCGAACTTAGCCCCCCGAAGGAAAACCTTGGCAAGCCGAGCACGAAAATAAAGTGTGTGGTTTGGGACCTCGACAATACTCTCTGGGACGGCATCTTGGTTGAGGACGGACCTGAAAAACTGACACTTAAGCCGGGCGTCTCCGAGGTCATTCAAGAACTGGACCGAAGGGGAGTGTTGCATTCCATTGCGAGCAAGAATAACCGGGATGAGGCATTACAGGTCTTAAAACAATTTCAACTTGACGACTATTTCCTTTGCCCGCAGATCTCCTGGAATCCTAAGAGCGACGCGATTCGGGCGATCGCACAGCAGCTGAATATTGGGGTCGACACCTTGTTGTATATAGATGATTCTGGATTTGAATTGGAGCAAGTGAAAGCTGTACACCCCACAATTCGAACGTTGAAAGCAGAAGACTATTTGGTGCTTCCGCGGCTGCCAGAGTGCTCGATTTCTGTTACAGAAGAAAGCAAAAACCGTCGAAAGATGTACAAAGTTGAAGTTGCTCGCCAAAGCGTGGCCGAAGGATTTGGCCAAGATTACTTCGCATTTCTTAGGCACTGCAACATACAGCTAGGTATTAAACCATTGAGTGAAGAAAATCTAGAGCGCGTGCATGAGCTGACGCAGCGTACGAATCAGATGAACTTCTCGGGCAATCGTTATGACCGAACGGTGCTGAAGGAAATCCTGAACTCACACCACCTTGACACTTATGTCATTGATTGTGCCGATCGATTTGGCAGCTACGGAGTGATCGGATTCAGTATCGTGGATCGACGCGAACCACGGATGACGGACTTAATGTTCAGCTGTCGAATCCAATCGAAGCGAGTTGAGCACGCTTTTCTCAGCTATGTGATCCGCAAGTACGTAACTGAGCTCGGTGAGGATTTCCACGCCAATTATCGTAAGACTCCGCGAAATGCTCCGTCGGGTAAAGTCTTTGCAGACCTAGGTCTGTTGGAGGAAGGTGCGAACGATGGTGTGTTGTCCTTGGTCTTTCGCAAGGATCAGACCTTGGCACAAGAAGACTTGGTGCATATTGCTACAGAAAAGGTGGTCTTTCCGCCGGTTGCGGTATGACGCTGCGTTCTAAGTTGGCAAGTTTGCGGGAGCGGGTGCTGTCGAGCACACACTGCCGTTACCACGCATTCGGGGGACATGAGCCGTTCGTGTCGGTCTGCTTCGACGATTTTCCTCATACTGCGTACCGCACGGGTAGCTCGATTCTCAGAAATTTCGGCTTGAAGGGTACCTATTACGTTGCACTTGGATTGATGAACAAATCGAACGGTACGGGGCGATATTTCGAAATTGACGACCTTCATTCACTTCTTGAAGACGGGCACGAGCTGGCTAGTCACACGTATAGCCATATTTCGAGTCGCAGAGCTCCACTTCCCGTATTTCGTCATGATGCCACCCGGGGGCGGGAAGCCCTGTTGGAAATGAATCTGCCCGTATCGGGTAATTTTGCGTATCCCTATGGCGAAGTAACGATCGCGGCGAAACAGGCCTTGGGAGAGGTCATGACGAGCTGTCGGGGTATTTACGGAGGTATCAATGGCCCTCGCGTCGATCTCAATTTGCTCCGAGCCAACCGACTTTACGGCAACCTCGAAGCGTTGAGTCGGATTGAGGACCTGCTCTCGCTCAACGAGGCCCATAAAGGATGGGCAATCTTCTATACTCACGATGTTTCAGAGCACCCCTCACAGTTTGGCTGCACTCCACGTTTGCTGGAGGCGTTTGTCTCGCGAGCGCTGAAAGGGGGGAATCGTATCTTGACGATCGCAGAGGTTCTAGCAGATCGAGGTCTGCACAACTGATGAAATCGCTGATTCGCGAGTCTACGTCCTCATTTTCCGGTTTTGAGCGTAAGCCATCTTTTTCTATACATTTACGCTCTCGAAACCGAGTGGGAGATGTCCTTTTGAGCAGTGGTTGATGTACTTTCGGCATTTCGCGTTTTGCGGCCCCTGCCTATAGTCTCAGGGTTGAGTCCCCCATTTCCTGAGGCCATAACGATGAGGAAATCTCGAGTTTTTGTCCTGAGTGCAGTCTTCGCTGTCTTGGTTTGCAGCACAAATGCTTTCGCGGGCAGGTATTACATCGACTGTGAGGCTGGGTCCGACTCCAGCAGCGGAACCTCGCAGACGGCAGCCTGGCTGCATCATCCATACATGTCGGGTTTCAAGGGAAAATATTCACACGCGGCTGGCGATCAGTTCTACTTCAAGGGTGGAGTGACTTGTCCTAACAGTTATTTCCCCCTGACTGTGGCAGCGGGCGGATCAGCATCCGCTTCGGACTACTACGGTCCTGATCCGAACCAGAGTTGGTATAACGGCTCGGCCTGGTCGCGTCCCATCATGAGCGGTGGCGGCCAAGCAATTTCCGGCAACAACGTAATGTTCATCCTGGGCTCGTCTCAGTACGTCACCTTCGACAATTTCGAGATCGCCGGGATGAAAGACAACAGCGACAACATCTATCAGCACAATGTTGCCTTTCTAATGCTTGGAGATCAGCAGACCATCGAAAACATGTACTTTCATGCTTGGGTTGTGACCGGTGCCACGCATGATGATCTTGTGTGGATTCAGGGGTGCGGCGATTCGTGCAGCCAACAGAATACGGTAGTCAGCCAGAACTATTGCAACGGAGCCGATGCTACGCCGCCCAGTACTAGTGACAGTCACGGATCGTCGGAGTGTATACGATACCTCAACGGAACCATCAAGAACAATGTGATGCTCAATGTGTCGAACGGTATAGTCACGGGTGATTCGACCGGACACTACAACGTGGTTGTGGATGGTAACGATTGCGGTCATGTTTATTTGTCTTATGACAGCAGTAACCATGAGAACTGCATTGAGATTCTTGGTTCCGGTCAGTCAGGAAACGTCCTAGCGAACAACAAGGTGCATGACCTAGATACCGGTGCAGTTTGGCCGTTTGTGTTCGGGCCGACAGGGGCTGGAACCGACTGGGTTTTTAACAATGTCTGCTGGAACGTGGCGAAAGACTGCTACGACATCGATGACACTGCGGGAAACATGCCGAATTACACCGCAAACATCTACAACAACACAGGGCAGGTAGGCAGCGGCAACTATTGCGTAGCAAGCACTGACAGGTCCAGCGGGAATGTCATTGGAGCTGTGAACGTTTATAACAACCACTGCATAACCCCTAACGGAACCACCGGGGATGCATTTTGCTTCAGCAGCCTTCCATCATGTGACACTGTTACGAACTTGAAAGTTACAACTAATGTTGTAATGAGCGCCACAACCGCAAAGGCACAGGGATATTCTTGGTCCAACACCTTTGCATACGCACCAACCGACGTTAGCGGTTCGACTGTCGGCGCGGGAACAAACTTGGCGGCCAGTTGTTCCTCCGAAATCTCGTCATTGTGCTCCGATACAATGTATTCCTGTTCGGTGGGCCCTGGGTCCGCTCTGTCCTGCCCGGCCCGAACGCCCAACCCTAGGGCCCTAAGCGGCAAGTGTACCGTCGGAGTTTCGGGCTGCTGGGATGCAGGAGCCTATTTGTTCCAATCGGGGCCGATTCCGCCGACTTCCCTTCAAGCGATCGTTCAATAGCCAGAGGACGAACAATCGATCTTCGCTAGAGTCGTGCACCCCGAAAAGTGCCTACCGCTTTTCGTTTGGATTTTCAAGGAAAAATGTTAGAGAGGCAGTTGAGCGCTGTTAGACCAGTTGCTGAAGCAACTAGCGTGGCCGTACTCCGTTCCGTTAAGGAAATAGATACTATCCGGAGCTACTGGTCGTCCACAATGGGGACCAGAGACTCTGATCTTGATATTTTCTTGACTTTACAGAGGAGCCCGGAGGTCGTACGACCGCACGTGGTTGTTATGTACCGCAACGGCTTGCCAACAGCGCTGTTAGGAGGCAGGGTCGTAAGGACACGACTGCCTTTTCGGGTTGGATTTCTCAAAATTGCTGAACCCTTGGTTAAGATGATAGTTTTTCCGTACGGTGCACTGCGAGGAAGTGGAAGCGTCGAAAGCTGCAATCTTCTGGTTAGTGAGGTACTGAAGTCGCTCAGTCAAGGAGACGCGGATCTTGCGGTTTTTGAGCACGCAGCGGCGGATTCAGAGCTCGCTCAGTGCGTAACGAATATGTCTTCGGTGTTTCTGAGAGACCACTTTTCCCCTGTTAGGGTGCATCGCAGAAGGCTGCTTCCTCCGAACATAGCTGCGCACTATGCCAGTTTGTCCCCCAGCGAAAGAAAGAGATTTCGGCAGATCACTAGCAAGCTCTCTGCGGAGTTCCAAGGCAGGATAGAGTTGGTGAAATTTGAACGAACATCAGACTTAGTTCGTCTCATGCAGGATGTTGAAATAATCGCAAAGAAAGCCTGGCAAAGGTCGCTGGGGTTCGGCTTTAACGCAACTGAAGCGCTATTAGAATTTCTGAACACTGAGGCCTGCAAGGGATGGCTGCGCACGTACGTCCTTTATCTCGACGGCAGGCCGTGTTCATTCTGGATAGGGGCCGTCTACCAGCAGACATTCTATAGCGACTTTACCGGTTATGACCCCGACTATGCTCGCTATTCACTGGGAACGTACTTGTTTTCGCAGATGTTGGAGGACCTCTGCAACGGAGGAGTTTCCGCCTTCGATTTTGGCTTTACCGACGACGAGTACAAAAGGCGTTTTGCTAATGACTGCTGGCGTGAAACAAGTCTGTCTCTTTATGCTCACACTCCTCGCGGCTTTCGTCTCGCGTCCATGCGGACAGTTACGCTCGGAGCGCACGAGACTATTAGGGCACTTCTTGAGCGCGCAAAACTCACCCAAAGGGTGAAGAAGTTTTGGCGCAAGAGCGTCAAGAAAGAAACGGAAAACCAATCCGCAGCATGAGAATAAAGTATCAAAGCATGAAAGGCGGCTCACTTCAAGGAACAACGTTGGCCGTGAGGGTAATTCGATCGACAGCCGAACTTGAACAGGAACGGCTCTTGTGGAAGGCGTGGCCTGGGCACCGCGACTCGGACCTGGATTTCTATTTGATGGTCCTCCGATCGCGACTCGAGGTAATCTCTCCCTATGTCTTGGTGTTGTATCGAAACGGATTGCCGCTTTCAATTTGGATTGGAAGACTAGAGCAGACACACCTGACGTTCAGAATTGGATACCTCAGTGTTTGTAGGCCTAATGTACGTTTGCTATCGCTCATTCCATGGGGACGTAGGGGGGATGAATCAACTGAATGCAGTCAGGCCCTGATCGCAGAGGTTCTAAGACTGCTTAAGGACGGCGAATTCGACGTTGCGAATCTCGGCTTTGTGGATGCCCACTCTATTCTCTGTCGACTCGCGAGAGAACTGCCCGGAACCCTAAGCAGAGATGTTCTCCCTTCTCGGAGCGCACATTGGAAGATGGACCTTGCCGGTAACATCGATGAGATTTATCGCCGGTTCTCCAGTGACTACAGAGGACAGTTGCGAAGGAAGGCCAAGAAGCTCATTGCGGAGTTTGGGGAAAATATACGGGTCGTCTGTCTGCGAGAACCGAGCGACGTAGAAAGAATTGTTGAGGACGTCGAATTAGTCGCTAAGAAAACTTACCAGAGGGGATTGGGCGTTGGCTTCAGTGTGAGTGATGAGACATGGAACCGTCTCCGGTTTCAGGCGGAGAAGTTTTGGCTCCGCGCCTTCATACTTTACATCGAAGACCAACCATGTGCGTTCTGGGTGGGAGCACTATACGACGGTGTCTTTTACAGCGACTACTTAGGTCATGATCCGGCATACGACCGGCACTCGATTGGGACATTTCTGACGACTAAGGCCATCGAGAGCCTTTGCAGCGAAGGCGGAAAACAGATCGATTTTGGGCCGGGGGACAGCAGATACAAAAGGCAGTTCGGTACGAGCAACAGCGAGGAACTGAGTATTTTTATCTTTGCTCCGAGCCTGAAAGGCATGGTTCTGAATTGTGGGCGGACGATTTTCGGGTGTATCGATTGGATATTAAGAGAAGGTTTTAAACGGACGGACATACCCCAACGGATCAAGAAGATGTGGCGTAAACGTGCAACCGAAGTAGGTCAGTTTGTCGCGACCCCTAAATGAGCTACCCTGCGCACCGGGTCATTCATAGGCCTATTATGGCAATGATTGTTGTTCCGAATCCAACCACAGGCGACTCCCCACATTCTGTCGCTGGCTCTGTCAGCAAAGGGACCCTTTCTGGAGTCTTTGCCAACCTAATCCGATTTGGGACTAGGCTTGTTCTGGTGCCGGTCCTGATTTCCCACCTTGGGTTGGGAGGATATGGCATCTGGGCGACGTTGCTGGTAATAGCGAGCTATTTGCGCTTCGGAAGCGCCGGCATAAAAACGTGCTTTCAAAAATATGTCGCCGAAGCCTACGCCACTGGCAACTTCGATCTCGTGAATCAGTTATTGACAACCGGCACAGCAATATTCGTAGGGATATCAGGTCTGTTCCTAATCCCTGCCGCGTTTTTTGCACCGGTTTTGGCCCGGTGGATCGGAATCCCGCAGCAATATGTCTCCAGTTCGAGCGCAGCTATTATGCTCCTTGCCATAGGGTATCTCGTTTCAAACGCAATGGCTGCTTTCGAGTCCGCGGTGTTGGGCGCTCATCGGGTTTATCTCATGCAGTACGCCAGTGTGGCCTTGATGTTCTTTGAGTTGGGGTGGTCTATCGTCATCCTTCACTGGGGCTACGGCATTACCACACTCGCTTTGGGAATGGCTATTGGAGAGACAGTCTACGCGTTTGCTGGCCTGATTGTCGCCAAGCGGGTGACTCCCCAGATCTTGCTCCAGCGAAAGTATCTCGCCAAGAGCGTTCTCGGAGAACTCGTTCGCTTCACCGGAAGCTATCAATTGCTGAATATCATGGAAATCTTTTATTTCAGCGTCGTACCCATCCTGCTATTGCGAGAATTGGGCCCAATCGCAGCTGGAGTCTTTGCCCTCTGCGATCGCGTGACCAGATTTGCGACAATCGGTCTGGAAGCTTCCCTTGTGCCGCTGCTTTCTGGAAGCACGACTGTATTCGCTGCCGGATCACCTACTCGGATGCGCGCATTCTTGGCGAAGACTTTCAAGTTGAGCTTGGTAACAACACTTTTGCCATTGGCCGTCGTCTCGGCGTTCGGGCCCTCAGCCCTCTTGGCTTGGACCGGGCAAAGAAATGACTTGTTTCGCTTGGGTATCTTTTTAGTCGCGCTCTCGGCACTGTTCCGTTCACTATCGAAGGTCGGAATGGTATTGTATCGTTCGACCGGTGCGGCTTCGATGGACAGCGGAGCACAGCTACTTCGAATTGTAACCTTGAGTATAGTGGTCATACTGAGTTGGTACTGGGGTTTTTATGGTGCCATCTCTGGCTTAGTGCTGGCCGAACTAGCAGGAATGATCTTTATGTTAAATGCGGTCTTCCGCAGAGTCGGCTGCTTCAGCCTGGGACGACTTTTGAGCGAGGCAGCACACCTCTCCATTTCTGTAATCGCTATTGTTGCAGTCGGAGAGGCAGTAAAGCGTATCCCACTCCCTTTCGCGAATGGATCACGACAGTTTGCGCTAGTTCAACTAGGTTTCATTTCTCTTGTGTCCCTATCGTTGGTCTGGCCTAGTTTCGTCCTGACTCAATATTTCTCACCGAAGGAGCGGACCCAACTCCTGGAAATGTTACTCCTTCGTCGTAGGGCCACGACATAGGAGGATGTAGTCAAATGTCCAAATTTGAGGAACTGAAAGACGAGGGCTTGTTTTTTGCGTTGAGTAAAGCACGCACGAAACTTCATACTCACCGGATCCGTTTGACCTTCCCATTTTCTCGATTCGGTCGCGGCAACTCGATCGATTACCGTTGTGAGATTCGTCGTCCCATTGCTCACCGGATTGCGCTCGGAGACAACGTATACCTGGGGCCAGATGTCTGGCTGAATGTCATCTGGGACGTCAAGGAGCATGGTCTCACGATCATTTTAGGCAACCGCTGCGCAATTGGACGTCGTTCCATTATTGCGGCGAAAAACCGCGTCGAGCTTGAGGATGATGTTCTCCTTGCCCCAAATGTCTACATCACCGATCACCCCCATGAATATTCGAATATCGATCTGCCTATCCATGCTCAGGGCTTGTCAACGGGAGGACGCGTTCGCATCGAAAAAGGGTGCTGGCTCGGTGTGGGCTGCGTTATCTACTGTGGACGTGGGGAGCTCGTGCTAGGCCGCAATAGTGTGGTCGGGGCAAACGCGGTCGTGACCCGAAGTTTCCCGCCGTACAGCGTTCTCGCGGGAAACCCCGCCAGAGTTGTCAAGCGATACGATACAGATGCCAAAAAGTGGGTGAAGGTGGGGCAGACTGTGAGTTGCGAAACTGCCCTGAGGACGGAGACGAGTGTCAGCACGGTATAAAGGGATGGTCGACCTTGGAACCCTCTAAATTTCCGAGCCTTGACCTCTACAAGTTCGGTGCAGGTGGGCAGACGATCATTAGCCCCTTCGTCTTAGCGCTAGTGTGCGCTAGTTGCATAGCCATTCTGTTTCTGCCGCGGAAGTACATAATTTGGGCTTACCTGATTCCGATCGTCGTGATACCTAACGGTCAGGTCATTATGGTCGGGATGCTTCACGTGAGGATGACCCAAATCATTAACACAATCGCGGTTATTCGATTGCTTCGAGATCATGGTGCCAGCAAGATAACGAAGAACTCCCTTGACCAAGCGTTTGTTCTCTGGGCCGTGAGTTCCGCCATCATTTATGTGCTACGATGGCGTTCCGGAGACGTCTTAGTCAATCAACTGCGCGGCTTGTTCGATAACCTCGCCACTTACTATGTCCTTCGATTTCTAATTCGTGATGAGAAGGACATCTGCCGGACAATACGGGTCTTCGCTGTGATCTGCTGCATCATTGGTTTCTCTATGGCCATTGAACATCAGACGGGGCGAAATCCTTTCGCGATGCTGGGAGGCGTGCGCGAATTGTCTGAAGTCCGCAACGGGAACGTTCGCTCACAGGGACCGTTTGAGCAGGCGATCCCGGCCGGCGTTTTCGGTGCGGTGTTAGTGCCTCTGTTTGTGGGATTGTGTGTACCACGTGGCGAAGGGAAGGGCATCGCACTTTTGGGAATTCCCTTCGCATTGATAATCGCCGCCTCCTCTGGGTCAAGCACCCCGCTACTTGCCATCGGAGGCAGCATCCTGACATTCATGGCTTGGCCGATCCGCAGGAAGATGCAGTGGGTGCGATGGGGTATTGTAGGTGTTCTGGTTGTTCTAGAGATCGTGATGAAGTCTGACTTTTGGTGGATCATTGCTAGGATTGATGTCACTGGTAGTTCGACGGGATGGTATCGCTCAGCATTGATCGACAATGCGATCCATCACTTCTGGGAGTGGTGGCTCCTCGGCACTAATAACAATGCCAATTGGGGTTATGGCATGTACGATCTGTGCAATTGGTATGTCGCCCAAGCGGTACTGGGAGGGTTACTTACGTTTATTTTCTTTCTGGTGGTCATCGTGCGTGCATTTCGACGCCTGGGTATCACTCGTAAAGCTGTAGAAGGGAACTTTCGAAAAGGATTTTTTGTATGGGCGATCTGCGCGGGGCTGTTTGCCCAGGTTTGCAGTTTCTTTGGGACTTCGTATTATGACCAGACAATCGTTCCATGGTTTGCATTGCTGGCGATTATTTCTGCAGTAACGAGGACGACCCGTCCTGCGCGGTCGGCTGAGGATGAGACCGTCGTGGTCGGACAGAACTTAGAGTTCGTGGGCGTTGGAGCAGGACTGGAGGATAGGGTGCACTTATGAAGCTCTCCATTGTGATCATTTGTTGGAATGACTGGAAAGTGATAGAGAACTGCCTCCGCTCCATCTTCGAAGGTACGAGCAAGACGACCTTCGAAGTGATCGTATCCGATAATGGATCAACCGATGGTTCAGTTGAACGCGTACGTGACCGGTTCCCCGTGGTACGGGTTGTCGAAAATCGAGCAAATTTAGGCTTCGCCAGAGGTAATAATTCAGGCATTGAGGTGGCAACCGGAGAGTATGTGTTGATATTAAATCCAGATACAATCGTGCATGCAGGATCATTGGATCGATGGATCGATTATGCCGATAAGCATCCGGAAGCAGGGGCTTTCGGGTGCCGGGTTCTAAATCCTGACGGAACCTATCAGGAGTCTGCTCGACCTTTTCCGACGGTGCGACGTGCTTTAATGGCGGCTTTCGGTCTGCGCCAGTTGGGAAGGTTGGGGCAAGCGTTCCTGTCTGACAGATATGATAACAGTTGGAAAGGCGATCGCGAGCGGCAGGTTGATTGGCAGTCTGGCTGTTGCATATTGTTTCGGGGTGGGTTGCTGAAGGCGTTAGATGGCTTTGATGAGCGATTCTTCTATCATTATGAAGAAGTGGATCTATGTCATCGAGTCTGGGCGAGCGGCCATCCAATTTGGTTTACTCCTGACGTGACGATCACTCACTTAGGAGGTCAGTCAGTTGGTCGATTTCCTGTGCGCTTCGCTCTTGAGCGCAACCGGAACTGCTATCGTTATTTTTACAAGCACTTTGGGCCAGAAGGGGCTCGGCGTTGCAGGCGTGTAACCCTCGCGCACTTGCACATCCGGCAAATTGGGTACGGTCTGCTTTATCGGCTTAAACCCACCGAAACCTTGAGGCGCCGTCTGGAGATGTATCGAGTAGCGCAAGAATGGAATCGCTTGCTCGACCCTATCGACTTTGTTGAACGGGGATCTGAACCAGAACTTTCTCCTGCCAATGCTGCTTTGATCTCCTGAAAAAACCGATCGTCGTCAGACTACAATTCCTATAAGGAAGGATAACGCAATGCCAACATCCCTAGTAACCGGTGGAGCTGGATTTATGGGATCGCATGTTGCCGACCATTTGCTCCGAGCGGGTCACGATGTGGTGGTCCTCGATGATCTGAGCGGCGGATTTCGAGAGAATGTTCCGAACGGTGCCACATTTGTGAAAGGATCCGTGCTGGACTATTCTCTCGTCGACAATCTGTTTGCGCGCCATTCGTTCGACTATGTCTACCATCTTGCAGCCTATGCAGCCGAAGGACTGAGTCACTTCATCAAGCGGTTTAATTACAACAATAATCTCATTGGCTCGGTTAACTTGATCAATGCTTCTGTGAACTGCGGAGTGAAGTGTTTCGTCTTTACGTCGTCCATTGCTGTATATGGAGCCGGGCAGAGTCCCATGTCAGAAGACATGATCCCAGTACCAGAAGATTCCTATGGAATCTCCAAATTGGCTGTGGAACAGGAGCTTCGCGTTACGCATGAAATGTTTGGACTCGATTACATAATCTTCCGCCCGCACAATGTCTACGGTGAACGTCAGAACATCGGAGATCGTTATCGAAACGTTGTTGGTATCTTCATGAACCAGTTACTGCAGGGAAAACCGATGTCCATTTTCGGCGATGGTACACAGGAACGAGCGTTCACTCATATAGATGATGTCGCCCCGATCATTGCTCATTCTGTTGAGGAATCGAGAGCGAAGAATGAGGTATTCAACATTGGTGCAGATGTGCCACATACCGTTAACTACTTGGCTCAGGTTGTCGCTGAGGCAATGGAGTTGAAGTGTGAAGTGTTGCACCTTCCTGAACGCAACGAGGTTAAGATCGCATACTCGGACCACTCCAAGGCCGAGCGCGTCTTTGGGACAAAACAGAAGAAAACGTTGGTGAATGGCGTAAAGACTATGGCGGAGTGGGTTCGTAAGCACGGATCTCGCGAAAGCAGTACTTTTGAAGGAATCGAAATCCAACGAAACATGCCAGAGTCGTGGGCGAAAGTCATTCAGGTCAAGGCATAGTCTCATCTCGTCACTGAAGGTCACCAGCTGTTCGTCCAGATTCGACCTGTCTGTAGGATTAAAAACCACATGGCCACCTCGAAATATGTAGTGATCACGCCGGTTCGCGACGAGGAAGCGTTTATCAATCACACAATCGAGAGCATGGTTCGACAGACCAGGCGACCGGCGGAGTGGATTCTCGTTGACGATGGATCTACGGATGGCACCGCCGCTCTAATCGATGTGTGTGAGCAACGCTATCCGTGGATTAAGGCCATACACAGGCCGAACAGAGGATATCGGAAAGCCGGCGGTGGCGTGGTCGATGCATTCAATCACGGGTATCGTGAGGTAAAGACCAAAGATTGGGATTTTATTGCCAAGTTCGACGGCGATTTAACGTTTGAACCGTGCTACTTTGAGAATTGCCTTCAGGAATTTGAGCGTGACCCCAAGCTCGGCATCGGCGGTGGAACGATATGCCACGTAGTCAACGGGAAGACCGAACCGGAGTCCTGTCCCGTGTTCCATGTCAGAGGCGCAACTAAGATCTACCGTCGGGAGTGCTGGGATGCGCTGGGCGGCTTATGGCCAGCTCCTGGTTGGGATACGGCAGATGAGGTGAAGGCTAGTCGCCTAGGATGGACGACGAGGTCCTTTCCGCATCTGCATCTAATTCATCATCGCCGTACAGGAACGGCCGAAGGTATTTGGGCTGGGCTTGTCAAGGACGGTAAAGCCGATTACATCTGCGGCTACCACCCGCTCTTCATGATCGCCAAGTGTACTGTTCGTATCACCCGCAGACCATATGTAATCGGATCGCTAGCTCTCTTATCTGGTTTCTTGTTCGGATATTGGAAAAGGTTACCTCAGCTAGATGATCGGGAGACCATTAAATATTTGAGGAGCCAACAAATAGGCCGCCTATTTGGGGGCAAGACAATCTGGAGATAGTCAATCGTGACCAAGCGATGTTCCACCGTTCCCACTGTTAGCGAAGCCGTGTTCGACCAAGAAATGGATTCTAAAGGAAACTCTAAGCTCGGGAAAGTCACTTCGTGGTTTGACAAACCAGATAAGTACTTGACCCGAAGGAGGTTCGATATCCAAATTCGCAGTGAAACGGTTCAAGAGTTTACTAAAGGCCGCGAATTCGACAGGGTTCTGGATATCGGTTGTGGTGACGGTTCGCTCTCTATCCCGTTGTTGTCGAAGTGCCGAAAGCTTACACTTCTGGATGTCTCGAACAGTATGCTCGCGATCGCTCGCAGTCGCATTTCCGAAAATCGTGTGATGGATGTTGACCTGAGGAATTCTGATTTCAACACCGCTAATCTCGATGACGAGTCATACGACCTGATCTTGTGTATCGGGGTGCTCGCTCACGTAGACTCGCCCAGCAACGTCATTGCTCAGATGGCACGTATCGCAAAGCCCGGCGCGCTACTTATCCTTGAATTCACCGATAGCTTCCATCCCTGGGGAATTCCAGACACAATATATCGCTGGATACTAAAGATGTTTAGACCAATGCCATTCGACGTAAATAGACTTAGGCACCGAGATATAAATGAACTCTGCCGAGAAAATAGACTGCTGCCGATAAATCGATACCGGTACGGAATTCCGCCAGCGGGAACTCATTGGTTTGCGGATCAAGCTCAAATGTACTCGCTTACCCGATACTTGTTTGGTCAGTCTAATGATAACCGCAATGGTTGGATGGGAAATGAGTTCATTTACTGCCTAGAGAAGCATTAAAGAGCATAAGTGGCCTGAAACCCTCCCTCGCGCAACGCCTTCAGCTGATCCATGTTGTGATCTTTGAGTAAGGATTGACAATGCATATTCTACACGTCGTTGGCGCTCGGCCCAACTTTATGAAAGCGGCGCCAGTCATACGAGGTTTGCGTAGCAGGCCAGACATTACGCAGAGTCTTGTACATACTGGCCAGCACTATGACGCCAACATGTCGGACGTCTTCTTTTCCCAACTTGAAATACCCGCACCCGATGAAAATCTCGGGGTCGGCTCCGGCAGCCACGCCCAGCAGACAGCACAGGTAATCAGCCGTCTAGAGCCGGTACTGCTGGATCGTAGACCAGACATCGTTGTCGTATATGGCGATGTTAATTCCACGATGGCGGCCGCTCTGGTGTGCTCGAAGCTGCTGATACGGGTTGCACACGTAGAAGCGGGCCTTCGATCATTCGATCGGGAGATGCCGGAAGAGATCAATAGGGTGGTTACTGACCGATTGGCAGATTTGTTGTTTACTCCTTCAGAGGACGGGGATAAGAATCTGGTCAACGAAGGCGTCGCGGCGGAGAAAATTCATCGCGTGGGTAATGTCATGATCGATACGTTGACGCGATTGCTTCCTCTCGCCAAGGCGTGCCCGAAGAACGGTTTTTCAAGCCGTTTTGCCTTGGTAACGCTGCACCGCCCCAGCAACGTGGACGATCCAGGTGTATTGGAGAGCATACTCAAATCACTTTCGAACGTAAGTGGGGACTTAGACGTTGTCTTTCCTGTACACCCCCGGACTCGACAACGAATCGGCGCCCTCGGTTTGAGACTTGACAATCTACATCTTCTGGACCCTTTGCCCTATATCGAGTTTCTTTCATTGCAAACACGGGCTACTGTCGTCATCACCGATTCGGGAGGAATTCAGGAGGAGACGACCTATCTAGGCATTCCGTGCCTGACTGTCCGGAACAATACTGAACGTCCGATCACCGTGACGGTGGGCACGAACGTTCTGGTCGGACAAAATCCCGTCGCATTAACGGCCGAGGTCAGCAAGGTCCTTGGCGGAAACGCTAAGCCGGGAGCCATTCCTCCGCTGTGGGATGGCCACGCCGCGCAGCGTATCGCGGATGTGTTGGAAAGTTTACCGTTGTCTAGCCCATCGGCACTCCAAGCCTCTCTCCGCTGACGGTTTAGCGGTTGCAAGCGGAACTTAACTCCAGAAGATACGAAAACACAAACGTCATCCCCCAACGGCTGCGTTGTTAATCGCGCATTGCCACTCTTTACTCTCTACTTGACCCATGGGATCGATGAATAGAAAACAATGTAATGTGACAGTCGTTGGCGCCGGGCCGTATGGACTTTCGATGGCCGCCTACCTCCAAGAAGCACATGTAGAGGCGAGGATATTTGGTGATCCCATGTCATTCTGGGAGAAACAGATGCCTGCCGGGATGTGTCTGCGATCGAACTGGGACGCTTCTCACATTGCGGATCCAAAGCGTGAACTGACACTTGATGCTTACTGTCGAGAGAATGGGAACCATGTCGGGAAACCAATTCCGATCGACCGTTTCATTGACTACGGCCGCTGGTTCCAGCGGAAGGCTGCGCCGACCGTCGAGAGGAGGACTGTAGTCGAGATCGTACCTGATGGCAAAGGGTTCAAGATACGTCTAGAGGATGGGGAGCAGTTTGGCTCTTGCAGAGTAATCGTTGCGACCGGCATCAGCAGTTTCACATCGACGCCGACGGAATTCTCCGCGATTCCTTCCGCGCTTGCTTCGCATACGAGTGAGCACAGTGATCTTCGGAAGTTCCGCGGACAACGCGTCGCAATCATTGGAGGCGGCCAGAGCGCACTGGAATCGGCTGCACTTCTGAAAGAATCTGGCACGGAAGCAGAAGTCATTGTGCGACAACCGAACCTGAACTGGGTCGGATTGCACGCGAAACTGCATCGGTTAGGTTTGATTTCTTCGATCCTCTACTCCAATCGAGACGTCGGTCCAGCAGGAATCAGTCGATTGGTAGCAGCCCCGCACTTGTTTCGGCGTTTTCCACGTGAATTCCAGCAGCGCGCTGCATATCGTGCAATCCGACCTGCAGGAGCGGGGTGGCTCCAACCGCGACTCGCCAATGTGGCAATCAGTCTCGGCCGGAGAGTGATCTCCGCGACGGAAGAATGCGGTCAGCTTAGATTACGACTCGACGATCGCACCGAACGTGTAGTAGATCACGCACTGCTTGCAACAGGATTCCGTGTCGACATATCGCGATACACGTTCCTTACTCCTTCGTTGTTAAGAGAACTAAGGACTGTAAACGGCTATCCCGTGCTTAAACGTGGCCTCGAGAGTTCAATTCCGGGCCTATACTTCGTTGGCAAGCCGGCCGCCTGGAGTTTTGGCCCGCTTCTCGGCTTCGTCTCTGGCGCCGAGTTCGCTTCCACCGAAGTGGTCCGTCACGTCACTCGCAAAGCTCTTAACTAAGACAAGATGAACGCCTTACTCCAACAGATCACTGCTCCCAGATTGCCCGCTCCAGTAGATGGAAAACCAGGAGCGGTCGTTATAGGGGGCGATTATCAAGGCCTGGGAATCGTTCGGAGCTTGGGAAGTCGCGGCATCCCGGTTTGTGTGGTAGACGATGAGCATTCGATCTCCCGATTTTCCAGGTACTGTCAACGGTTCGTAAAGCTGAAAAGCCTTCGCGACGGCGATATTACGGTTGACTCACTACTGGATCTTGGCGATCGCTTGAAGCTGCATGGGTGGATCCTGTATCCGACACGGGACGAGCATGTGGCCGCATTCTCGCTCCGGCGGTCGGAACTGGAGAGAATCTTTCGCGTCCCAACTCCCGAGTGGGAGGTGGTGAAGTGGGCGTGGGATAAGCGGAACACATACTGCAAGGCAGCAGAGCTCGGTATACCTATTCCGCGGACTCAGTACATTGAACGGATCGATCAACTATCACAGCTCGATGATGTTGAGCCACCGTTTGCGATCAAACCGGCAATCAAGGAACACTTCATCTACGCCACCAAGGCGAAAGCTTGGCGCGCCGACAGCCACTCCGAACTGAGAGCGGCTTTCCAAAAGGCGTCCGAGCTGGTTGGGTCCGGCGAGGTAATGATTCAAGAGGTGATTCCGGGTGGAGGCTCTCAGCAGATTTCTTATTGCGCCTTTTTTCGTGATGGAGAGGCAGTTGGAAAGATGACGGCCCGCCGGCGTCGGCAGCATCCCCTCCAGTTTGGCAGAGCCAGCACCTATGTAGAAACCATTGATGCTCCTGTTGTAGAGGAGCTATCCGAACGTTTCCTCAGATCGATCAATTACTATGGGTTGGTCGAATTGGAGTACAAGCTCGACCCAAGAGACTCCCAATACAAGTTGCTTGATGTAAATGCGCGTACTTGGGGCTATCACGCTCTTGGACAACGCGCGGGGGTCGACTTCAGCTACCTCCTATACGCGGACCAGGTTGGCCTGCCGGTTTCTCGCTGTACCGGGAAGCCCGGCCTCGGCTGGGTCCGGATGACGACCGACTTTCCTACGGCATTGACGGCAATACTTGCTCATGACATCGGTTTGAGGAGCTATTTGTCCTCGATGAAGAACTGCAATGTTGAAGCGGTGTTTAGTCCAAGCGACCCTCTCCCCGGTCTCGCTGAACTCGCTCTCATTCCATACCTCGCGGTAAAGAAGGGTTTCTGAATCGGTCCGCTTATTTCAGAAGATTAAAAGGAGCTGTAAACTCATGAATACTGATCTCGCTTCATCTACAACCTCCCGCGAAGTCAACTCCAAGATTCCGGCGCGGTCTGCGCGAGTTGGAGTGATCGGTCTCGGGTACGTCGGATTACCTCTTTCGTTGTTGTATGTCGGGCAAGGCTTCTCAGTTACCGGCTTTGACATCGACCAGCGAAAGGTCGACATGCTTGAAACTGGGAAATCTTACATCTATAGAATCCCGGAAGAGGAGATTCAGGAGGCACGTGCAAAGAGATTTACGCCAACTTCAGATTTTGCGCAGCTAGCGCAGATGGATGCGATCATCATCTGCGTACCAACTCCCCTGAATGAACATCATGAGCCCGATCTGAGCTTCATCACAAATACTGCACATGCCATTGCCCCGCATCTCCAAGCAGGCCAGTTAGTGATTCTCGAGAGCACGACTTATCCGGGTACGACGGAAGAGGTCTTGGTGCCTATTTTGGAGCAAGGCAACGCAAACGGTCTCAAAGCCGCACGGGGCACGGCCGGCGCAGAGGGCAACTTCTTTGTTGCTTTTTCGCCTGAGCGCGAAGATCCCGGCAACACAACGGTACCGCGTCATGACATCCCCAAAGTTGTGGGAGGTTTAAGTCCGAAAGCCACTGAATTGGCGTGCGCACTCTATGGCACAATTTTTAAGCGCACCATTCCGGTGTCCTCTCCGGCTGCGGCGGAGATGACCAAGCTGCTGGAGAACATCTATCGCTGCGTGAATATCGCGATGGTTAACGAGCTCAAGCTCTTATCGTTGCGCATGGGTTTGGACATCTGGGAGGTCATCGAGGCCGCATCCACTAAACCCTTTGGATTTCACCCTTTTTATCCCGGTCCTGGCCTTGGTGGACATTGCATTCCTATCGATCCTTTCTATCTGTCATGGAAGGCGAAAGAATGGGATTTCCATACACGATTCATTGAACTAGCTGGCGAAATCAACAGCTCTATGCCATATCACGTTGTAGATTCCGTTGCGTCGGCGTTGAACCGGCAAAAGAAGACTCTCAATGGAGCCAACGTCCTCGT
>Ga0070735_10001207_pt1 | contig 25610 bp, 21 predicted proteins | sample Coa_R1_FD_66443 | JGI IMG/M metagenome (GOLD analysis project Ga0070735, IMG submission 66443) | Surface soil microbial communities from Centralia Pennsylvania, which are recovering from an underground coalmine fire - Coalmine... | ecosystem: Environmental > Terrestrial > Soil > Unclassified ...
AGCGCGACGTGCGCCAGGCGCTGGCGCTGGCCACGAACCGCCAGGAAATTATTCGGTACTTGCTGCGCGGGCAGGCTCGCGCCACGGACGGGCCGCTGCCGCCCAACAGTTGGGCATATGAGCCTGACATCGCACATTTTGGGTATTCAACGGAGCAAGCGGAGGAATTGCTCGATCGCGCCGGATTTCCGAGGCTCGCCCAGCACGGCGGCATGAGATTCACGATCACGATGAAAACTTCGACGGAAGAATACACGCGCCTCCTCGCCGCAGCGTTGAAAGAGCAATGGCGCGCAGTAGGCGTCGATCTGCAGCTCAGCCACATCGAGTTCGCAACTTTGGCATCAGACCTGACGCGCGGAACCTTTCAGCTCTCCACACTTCGGTGGATCGGCGTCAACAGCGACCCTGAGTTCTTTGAATTCGTGTTTAGCTCCAAGAGAATTCCGCCCGCCGGAGCGAATCGCGGGCGTTATCGAAACGCGGCGCTCGATGGACTGATTGATCAGGCTCGAGTGGAGACCGATCGTGAGAAGCGCCGAGAACTTTTCAGCAAGATTCAGAAGGACGTAGCGGTGGATGTGCCCTATTTGAGTCTGTGGCTTCAGGATAATATTTGTGTGCACCGCGCGAGGATCAGCAACGTGCAGCTTACTCCGTCGGGAGATTACGATTTTCTTATGAACATTGAGGCTCGGTAAGGCGGGTGGCGGAAGGTAATAGGTGGTGGGCGATAGGTTGGCAATTCAAGATTTCAAATAATTTCAAATTAGAGATTTTAAATTTCCGGCGACAGTTTTGTCGGCGTGAATGATCAAGAAAGCTATACGCGACACCTCTCCAATCTAAGTGGTTCCTGCTTCATTCCACTGCGTCGTCGTTCAAGGCGGCGCGAATTTGGTCCTCTGTAATTATGCCTTCGCGCATGATGGCCCAGTCGTCCTCGTCCAGCTTTACGATTGTCGAAGCGAGGTTGCCGGTGGTTTCTCCGGCGTCGAGAATTAAGGGAAGCCGATCGCCAAGTTGCTCCAGCAGATCGATCGCGTTGGAACAGGCAGGCTGTCCGGAAATATTTCCGCTTGTGCCGGTGATTGGTCCATTCACAAGATCGATGATAGCGCTGATGACAGGAGATTTAGGCCAGCGAAGGGCGACCTGGCCTGTGTTTGCCGTAACTTTAAGCGGAACATGATTCGAGGCATCGACAAGAATTGTCAGCGGGCCCGGCCAGAATTTTGCAGCCAGCTTGTGGAAGTTGTAAGGAACGTCGCGTGCGAGCGAAACGGCCTGGACCACGGAATTAACCAGGATCGGTAACGCGCGAGTTTCCGGACGTCCCTTTACGCGATAGATATGCCCGATGGCGGCAAGATTGAAGGGATCCGCGGCGATGCCGTAAAAAGTGTCGGTTGGGACAGCGACCAATTCGCCGCGACGGATCAATTCAGCTGCGTATCGAATGGCGGCGGGTTCGGGCGTTTCGGGAGAAATCTTCAACAACTCTGCGGACAAGTGGTGGACCTTTCCTAAGCGGGCTCGACGCTACACTGTTGAAATGGGCTTCAAGTAAAGCCCGGACCTTGTTCTGGCGGGCGCCACAGGAAAAACGCACCCGGATCTGGCGGGCTTTGGTTAAAGCCCTCGCCGTGATGCCCCTTGATCGAAGGGCTCAGTGTAAACGTTCGGCGTAAAGATAATTCGCCTCGTACTCTTTCGTCTGCCAATGCCAACCGGCGCAAAAAATCTGGAAGTGAAACTAACATAGACGTTTGCGGCGTTCAAGGCACTAAGTGCGGGTATTGACGTGGCATCTACTGTCAGGGACGGTGTCACGGGAATGCCAACGTCTTTAGCAGCAGCATGCAGACGCCGATCGGAAGATTGGCGTTCCCGGGGTTCTCCCCGGCACCGTTCGCCACTGTTGGGTCCCCTTCCTATCACCACGCAGCGCCGTGTGATTGCTCCGGTGAGAAATTCGCGTTAGGCTGATCGATATGTCCCTTCGCGGCACAGCGAAATCGGCGAAAAACAAATCGGGAGAACAGGGTTCGCTCATCAGTAGCCGAGACAATCGCTGGCTGAAGCGATTTCGCGCTTGTTTGGCCGGGGAGGATGACGACGATGGACTCGTAGGCGTCGAAGGGATGCGTCTCGTCGAAGCGGCGCTTGGCTCCGGTCTTGACGTGGAAGCACTGCTTGTGAGCACGTCGGGGGAACGCCACGTTGGGCGCCTATCGGGTTTGGTCACGAGCGACTCGCCTATTCTTCGTACAACCGACAGGCTGTTTGCCGGAATCGCGGACACGCGAACACCGCAAGGAGTGGCGGCGCTTGTCAGGCCAAAGATTGTGAAGCTCGAGGACTTGCTGAAAGGCGTGGCACTTGTTGCGGTGCTTGTCGCTGTGCAGGATCCCGGAAATGTAGGAACGATTTTGCGGGCGGCGGAAGCATTTGGGGCAACGGGGGCTGCGACTTGCTCAGCGGCTGGCGTGGGCACGGCGAATCCTTTGGCGTCGAAGGCGCTGCGTGCGTCCGCGGGATCGGCGCTGCGGCTGCCGATTGTTCACGGAATGTCGTGCGCCATCCTTTTGACGCAATTGCGCGTCTCAGGAGTGAAGTTATATGCGGGCGTGCCAGATGGCGATGCGCGATTGGGCGGTAAGAGTGAGGGTACACCCCCGTTGGTGCGGCCTTGGGAAGCGGATTGGAAATCGCCGGTTGCATTGTTGATTGGAAACGAAGGAGCGGGACTAGACGAGGGAATCGTGCGGTCATGCGATGCGAGGGTGAGTATTCCGCAACTGGAGTCCGGGAAGACAACTGGGGTGGAATCGCTGAACGCGGCGATGGCTGGGACTGTGCTGCTTTATGAGGCAATGCGGCAGCGGGGTGGGGTCAGTTGAAGCTCGCCTCTTGTATCGAAGATCGGAATTGAGATGAGCTTGTTTGCGAAACTCGAACCGGAAGACGGGGGCGCGGCGGCTTCGCAGCCGCTGGCGGAACGGATGCGTCCGCGCACGCTCGATGAGTTTACGGGGCAGGAGGCGCTTCTGGGGCCTGGAAAGCCTCTGCGCACGCAGATTGAGCGCGACGATATCGGGTCGATGATTTTGTGGGGACCACCGGGTTGCGGAAAGACAACGCTGGCGCGGCTCATTGCGCGAATGACGCATTCGGAATTTATTGCGTTCAGCGCGGTGCTCACCGGGATCAAGGAAATCAAGGACGTCATGGCGGCCGCGGAGCGTACGCGGCGAGCCGGCCGGCGAACAATTGTGTTTGTCGACGAGGTGCACCGGTTCAACAAGGCGCAGCAGGACGCTTTTCTGCCACACGTTGAAGCAGGAAATATTATTTTGATCGGGGCGACGACCGAGAATCCTTCGTTCGAGGTGATTGCGCCACTGCTGTCTCGAACGCGCGTGTACGTGCTGCAGGCGCTATCCACGGAACAAATCGAAGGGCTGTTGCGGCGTGCCATCGCGGACAAGGAACGCGGCCTTGGAAACGAAGCGATCGAGATGAGCGACGAAGCAATACAACACATTGCAGTGTTTTCCGGAGGCGATGCGCGCGCGGCGTACAACACGCTCGAAGCGGCCGTGCGGGCGGTGCCGCCGGACTCGAATGGCAGGCGGCTGATTACTCGCGAGTTGCTGGCTGAATTATTGCAGCGGAAGTTTCTGCTCTACGACAAGTCAGGCGAAGAACATTACAACCTGATTTCGGCGCTGCACAAATCCGTGCGAAATTCCGATCCCGACGCGTCCCTCTATTGGCTGGTACGAATGCTAGAGTCGGGCGAAGACCCGCTCTACATCGCGCGCAGACTGGTGCGAATGGCGAGCGAAGACATCGGACTTGCCGAGCCCGGTGCATTGGCAGTGACGATTGCGGCGATGCAAGCCGCTGATTTCATCGGGCCGCCCGAAGGAAACCTGGCGCTGGCGCAAGCGGCCGTGTACTTATCGCTTGCACCGAAGTCGAACGCGGTTTACACCGGGTACGGAGACGTGATTGCTGACCTCGAGAATACGCGGTCCGAGCCCGTGCCGCTCCATCTTCGCAACGCGCCCACTGGCCTTATGAAAAATATTGGCTACGGAAAAGGATACCAGTACGCGCACGATGCGGAAGATAAGGTAACGGATATGACTTGCTTGCCCGAATCTCTGACAGGAAAAACATATTACCGGCCGACCGATCAAGGATTTGAGGGGCGACTGCGGCAGCGATTGGAAGAAATTCGGCGAATTAAAGAGAAGCAGCGGCCGTGATGAGACGTCGTGTGCTGGAGCACAGCGGGGTTCAACTTGAAAGACGCGAGAAGCGACCAGTGGAAGTGTCGCGCTTATTCACCTTTTTCGTAATTCCCTTTCTGCTTGCGATGGTCTTCTTGTTCATTGCGAATTGTGGTGCGCAAGAGAATCCCGCCTTCAAAATTGATGACAACTTAACGAGGTTTGCATATTCGGGAAGCGGACGAATCGCGTATTCCACGCGGCATGTTTTCTCCGTCAAAAAGATTCAACTGCAAAGGGACGATATTTGGATCGCGGAGACCGACGGTAAGAAACGCCGCATTCTGCTTGGAGAAAAGTTTGTGCTCGGAACGGGACCGTTCAGCTATACCGTGCGCGGATTGCGCTGGTCGCCCGACGGCACCAAGCTGGCGGTTGAGTTGGGCACGAGTGAAATGATCAATGAAGATGGCGACACGCGCCAAGGCGTGATGACGCTGTTGCTGGACGACTCGGGACACGAAATCACCATTCCTGGAGCGGATAGTGTTATTTCTGGAGCGATCAATGCGGCGTGGATGACGGACGGAGCGAGCGTTGTGTACCTAACAGAGCAGGCGCCAGGAAATGGGAAGGCTCCAGGAGCGGTTGCGCAAGCTTCAAAAAGATCGACTTCTGTAGATTCATCGACTCCCGCAGATCCCTTGGAAAATCCAGCGCCAAGTAAATTTTTTACGATGAATCGAGTGAAACCATTTGGCGAAGGCGCAAGTCCGCTGTTTCCGGGGCGATCGTTTTCCGCGGTGGCTTGGAACGCAAAACAAGATGGAGGCGTTGGTGTGGAGCGCAAGACAGGCGCAAAGGATGATTACCGGCTTGTGCTGCTCGATCTTACACGCGATACTTCACGAGAATTAGGCGTACTTGGAGGCTTTGCCGGAGGGCTGAGCATTTCGCCTTCTGGGAAAAAAGTGGCGTATTGGATCGATAACGAGCAGCTTGAAATACGGGAGATTGATTCACCGGATCGAATGGTGCGGGTACGCGTGGCCCTCGGAACGCTGGGGTGGGCGGCGGATGAAACTCGCGTGCTCGTAAAGCGAGGCGCTGCTCTGCGATCGGGCGGATTGGCGTGGGTGACGCTGCCGCAGTTGGTGACAGTTCCGGCGGGAGCGGCTCCTGCTACGGTAGAGGTCGCGCCGCGCTCCATTTTGCACGAGCTCGAGTTTCGTCAATTTGATATTTCACCGGATGGAAGGTTTTTAGGTGTGGTCGAGCCTGGCAAGAGAAATTTGCTTGTGTATCCCCTATAGTGAGTGCCTGACGACGGCATTAACTTCGCAGTTTGTGAAGTTCCTTGGCAATACACAGGTCCATGACGACGACTAATCCGGCGCGGCGGGCGAGGGCTGCGGAGGCTTCATTGATGACGCCTTCCTGCATCCAGACTGCGCGTGCGCCGATGTGGATCGCTGATTCGACGACTTCCGGAACAAGCTCTGAACGGCGAAAAATGTCCACGATGTCGATTTTTTCGGGAATGTCTTCCAGGCGGGCATAACATTTCTCACCGAGGATTGAAGATTCATTCGGATTGACGGGAATTATGCGGTAGCCCGCCGATTGAAGATATTGCGAAACACCAAAGCTCGGCCGAAATGTTTTTGATGAAAGGCCTACGACCGCGATGGTTTTTGAGGACGCGAGGAGACCGGCCATTGCCGACTCGTCATTCTGCGTGTTCGGACTTTTATCCTGCATCATCGATAAAACCTTTCTCATCGGTGAAAAACTTGGCACCGAAAAAGATAGTAATGGGATGCTACCCCTCGTCGAAGTGAGTCGTGAAGTAAGGTTTGCCGGATTTTTGTGAAAGATGCTCATTTTTGTCGCCGGCGGCGTAAGTTGCGATTTTTTGTTGCGGACGGCAGTGGGGGCTTGTTCTCGAGAGCTCGATCAATGGCGCGCGAAAGCTTTGCGACTTCATTCGCGTCGAGGCGGCGGTAGTGGCCTTCCGGAACCGTCTCGGCTTCCAGCGATGCTAGTTTCACGCGCTTCATTTTTTCGACTCGATGACCCATATTGAGCAGATTGCGGCGCAGCAGATCGCGGCGGACCCCTGAGAATTGCACCTGGTACCACGGATTCGGCGGATTCTTCCCGGCAGAATGCGGGGCACGTAGCGGAACAATTTGGCCCTTAAGAGAAGTTGCCAAAGTATTGATCTGCGTGTCGCTCAAACGGCCTTTCACTTTAACCCAATACGTTTGCGGCAGATTACGCGAAGCCTTCAACATGCGGCTGGCGAGGTCACCGTCACTGGTGAGAAAAACAACGCCACTTGCTGCGTAGTCGAGTCGACCCACCGGGAAGACACGTTCGGAGACACCCACGAGCAGATCGCGTATCGTCCGGCGGCCTTCAGGGTCGGCGACTGTTGAAACGATTTGCGGAGGCTTGTGAAGAAGAACGTAGACGCGAGATCCGGAAATCGTAGCAAGCTTGCCGGCGGCTTCGATTTTGTCGCGTTCAGGGTCGGCCTTGACGCCAAGTTCGGTGACGACGACGCCGTTCACGCGGACTTGACCACTCAGGATCAATTCTTCAGCATGGCGCCGGGAAGCGATTCCGGCGCGCGAAATAATTTTCTGCAGGCGTTCGAGCATTAAGAAGACGCGCTTTCTACCTTGGGGGGCTCTGGGTTTTGTTCTGTTTTCGCGTCTGCGGATTCGGGTGAATCAGGGGGGCTGAATTGCGCAGATGCGCCTGATTCTGTTTTCGCGATGGTTTGCGGCGCTGCGGACTCCTCATTCTGGGAAGTCGCGAGCTGTTCCGGCACTGCCGATTCCGCAGCAGTCTCCGTCTGAGGTTCCGTTTGAGACTCACCCTCAGGCTCGACAGGCGCGATGCCTTCGTCAGCGCCGAGCGCGGCGCGCGCGAGTTGCTCGAACTCCTTGAGGCTAGGCAGTTCGTCAAGGTCGGAAAGACCGAAACGCATCAGAAACTCTTTCGAGGTGCGGTAAAGGATTGGGCGGCCCATGACGGCTTTGCGGCCTGCCGTGGTGATCAAGCGCTTTTCGAGCAGCGTCTTGATGACTCCGGAAACATTGACGCCGCGAATCTCCTGAATTTCGGGACCCGTGACAGGCTGCCGATAGGAAATTACGGCGAGCGTTTCGAGCGCCGGCATCGTCAATCGCAGCGGAGGTCGAAGGCTCTTGATAAAACGGCGTACGACATCGTGATGTTGCGGCTTGGTATAAAACTTGTAGCCGCCGGCGACGCCGCGAACTTCGATGCCGCGGTCCTCCACGGCATAGGAGGCAATCATCTCGTCGAGCGCGGCGCGAATAATGTGTTTTTCTTCGCCGATGGCAGTGGCGATTTGATCTATGGTGGCGGGCTCGTCGGCGGCATAGATGATCGCTTCGAGCGCGCCTTTCAGTTCCGTGGGGTTCATGGTCATTCTCGCTCCGGGCTCCAAGTAGAGCCCCCACCCGTATATTGCTCGTCAATTTCCCGAAGCGTCTCCTGCGGGTTTTCGTTCAGCGACTCGCCTCCCGCGAAGACTACGTCGAACATTTTATGCTTTCGCAATCGAATATCTCCGAATTGTTCTTGTTGTGTTAGGACAATCGCCTGCAAGCGCACCAGTTCAAGCACGGCGAGCAGAGCGACTATCATTGCATGACGCGAGGGGCAGGACTCAAAAAATGTGATGAGCTGGATGCCGTCCTCTGTTGCCACAAGCTGCTGGCGAAGCAGGTCCATCATTTGCGCCACAGTGAATTGGTTATGGTGCAGATCAATCTTTACCACTTCCTTGCGGCGCTCGAGAACTTGCTGAAATACTTTGACCAGGTCGACGAGCGAGACGATCAGCTCGCCTTCCGAGCCTTCTCCCTCATAGAGGGAGCGATCGGGCTTGGACCAGACGTTCTCTTCAATCTGTTGGCGCTGGTGGAGCAGTTGCGCGGCGCTCTTGAATTTTTCATGCTCGACCAGGCGCTGCACGAGATCGGCGCGCGGGTCTTCCGATTCCTCGGGACTGGCGAGAGGATCGGGCGGAAGGAGCATTTTCGATTTGATGTAGATCAGCGTCGCGGCCATATAAATAAAATCGGCCGAGATGTCCATGTCCAGCTGTTCGAGCTTATGGAGATATTCGAGGTACTGGCCCGTGATTTTCGCGATGGGGATATTGTGGATGTCGATTTCCTGTTTCTTGATCAGATCGAGCAGGAGATCGAGTGGGCCGTCGTACGTGTCGAGATGAATTTTGTAGGGTGACGCCATTTATCGCCTCACTTGTAGGGCTGGGCGCTGGGACGTAAGAGAAAGAAAGAGGGATTCCTCACTTCGTTCGGAATGACGACCGCGGTTTGTTTTTGCACAGTTCAACTTTTTCCTACCATGCGCGGCGCAGCTATTTCCGCGCGCTTGCTCTGCCAGCCGAATACGGCTTCGCGGACGCGGGCCATTGTTTTCTGGGCGACCTCGCGCGCTTTTACTGAACCTTCGTCAATTATGCGCAAAACTTTGTCGGGATGGGCGGCGAATTCTTCGCGGCGGGCGCGGATTGGCTCAATCCACTTAATTAAGTTGTCGGCCATTACTGCTTTGCATTCGATGCAACCAATTGCGGCGGTGCGGCAGCCTTCGGCTGACCACTTCAATATTTCCGGGGGCGAAAAAAGTTTATGCCAGTCGTAAACTGGGCAAACGTCGGGGTTGCCGGGGTCGGTGCGACGCTTGCGTGCTGGATCGGTCATCATCGCGCGTGTTTTTGCGCGAATGGACTCGTTTGATTCGCTCAGGGAAATAAAATTGCCGTAGCTCTTCGACATTTTGCGGCCGTCAGTGCCGGGGATGCGGGGAGTGTGCGTCAACTGTGACACGGGTTCAATCAGGACGTCAGGAGATGTGAAATATGAATCGTTTTTCCTCATAACCTCAAGAAACCGGTCGAGACCAAGCTCGCTCCTGGCATGTGACAAGACAACTGCTGTTTCAGCGTTGCCTCCTCCCGCGTAGTGACCCTGAGGAACATAATCAAAGACAACGCCATAAGCCTTTAGCTTTTCCTGTTCGGTGAGGCCGCGGCGCAATTTTGCACCGTTAAAGAAGTTGAACCTCCGCACAATTTCACGGCTTAACTCCACGTGGGAAACTTGGTCTTCGCCGACGGGGACAATTAATTCTGCATCGGGCTCGCCGTACATAACAATGTCTGCGGTTTGCAAAACTGGATAGCCGAGGAAACCGTAGGTATGAAGGTCCTTGTCCTTCACATTTTCCAGGGCTTCTTTATATGTCGGGACCCGTTCAAGCCAGCCTAATGGGGTGACCATGGAGAGAAGGAGGTGAAGCTCAGCGTGTTCAGGAACGGAAGACTGGATGAACATAGTGCATTTCTCAGGCTTGAGGCCTGAAGCCAGCCAGTCGGTGGCAATTTCGATTGTGTTCTGCGCGACTTGGGATGTGTCGGCGTAGTCGGAAGTAAGCGCGTGCCAATCGGCGATGAAAAAAAAGCATTCGTTTTCCGGATCGTTTTGGAGTTTGACCCAGTTTTGGAGGGCACCAAAATAGTGGCCGATGTGGAGGCGGCCGGTGGGGCGCATGCCGCTTAGGACTCGTTTTTTCGAGGGCACTCTAGTAGCCTCTCCGGGATTGGCCGCGTTTGTAGCGCCCGCCTTTAGGCGGGCATATGCTCGAAAGCAAGATGCCGCCCTGAAGGGCAGGGCGACAAGATCTTCGCAAGACTTCAGGCGTCATTCTTGCACCTTGTGCGCTGCGACTGAATCGTGAGGTATGCGCGGCCCGACTTCACCGGTTCCACGCAGAAGGTCACGCGCGATAATCAGGCGCTGGATTTCGCTTGTTCCTTCATAGATGGTGATGACGCGGGCGTCGCGGTACATGCGTTCCACGTCGGATTCGCGCGAGTAGCCCAGGCTACCGTGAATTTGCACGGCCTTGTAGACGACGCGGTTCACCATTTCTCCGGCATATAGTTTTGCGCGCGATGCGGCTGGACCAATGCGACGAGCGCCTTGATCACGCGATTTAGTTCGCAACGATTCATCCCGTAACCAGGCTGCATGTTGCACGAGCGCTCGTGCGGCTTCAATTTCTGTTTGCATGTCTGCCAGCATCCATTGTATCGATTGAAAATCGCCAATCGGTTTTCCGAAGGCGTGCCGCTGTTTGGCATAGGCAGCGGACGCCTCGAGCGCACCCTGCGCGATGCCGACGGCTTGAGCGGCGATACCTACGCGGCCGCCGTCGAGTAGTTCTAAAGCGATTCTTAGCCCCTGGCCTTCTTCGCCAAGGCGATTCCCTTCCGGCACTTGGCAATCGGCAAAAGTAATTTCGGCCGACCGCGAAGTGCGCAGTCCCATCTTATCCTCGTATCGCGCAACCCGGAAGCCGGGAAATGAAGGTTCGACGAGAAACGCGGTGACGCCTTTTGTAGAAGAATGAGTGTCAGCCTTTGCAAAAACGATGTAGAGGCCGGCTTCCCCGCCGTTTGTGACCCAGGATTTCGTGCCGTTCAGACGATATACATTTCTGTGGCGCGTCGCCGAGGTGGCGATTGCGGCGGCATCGGAGCCGGCTTGCGGTTCGGTGAGGCAGAAAGCGCCGAGGATTTCTCCTCGCGCGAGGCGCGACATATATTTTTGGCGCTGGGATTCCGTTCCGTACTGCGCGAGCGGCAATGCTGCGAGCGAATTTGTAACGCTCAAAGCTACGGCCATGGCCGCGTCCACGCGAGCGACTTCTTCGAGCATCAGGACGTAGGAAATCGTGTCCGCGCCGGCGCCACCCTGCGATTCCGGAATCAACATGCCGCAGCAGCCGAGTTCTCCGAGCTTGCGGAGTTCGGCGGAGGCGAATTTTTCTTCGCGATCACGGGCGCGGATGGTGGGGCGTACTTCGACGTCCATGAATTGGCGGACGGTGTCTCGAATCAGGAGTTGGTCGTCGTTGAGGGAAAAGTCCATCGTGTCGCGTGTGGAAATGATGCTAGCACAGGATTCGGCAAATGCGGAGGCAAAGGCGTTTCACTACGAAAAGTATAAGTCACAAGCCAGAAAATGCTTCAGCGGCTAAAGAGTCTGTGTGAGAACTGCAAAGCCTGAACTTCAGCGGCTAAGCCGCACTGATTTTACAGCGTTTATGTCGTGGCTAAAGCCACGACCCACAAGTATTCCGTAGTTCTCACACAGACTCTGAAGCCCGGCCCTCCTAAATCGAGAGCTGACGAGGTTACATCTTCAGGAGTTCACGGAGACGTTTGGTTTGCGCGCGGCTAACGGGAACTTCGGAAGAGCGTTTGTCGGCCATTTTCAGCATGTAACTTGATTTGAACCAGGGGACGACTTCCTTGATGTGGTTAATGTTGACGAGGTAGGAGCGATGGGCGCGCCAGAAAATTTCCGAGTCGAGCGACGTTTGGAGTTCTTCAATCGTGCGGTAGTTCGAGGTGCCCTCGACTTCGCGGGAAACTACCGTGATGGTGCCATCTTCGATCGAGGCGAACAGAACATCGTCGGCGTCCACCAGAAAAAGTCGCTGTTGCGTTTTTACCAAGAGTTTGACTGGCGGTGTTTTTGCGCCGCCCATCTGAGTGACTAAGGTTTCCAGGCGCTCGGTCGGGGTGGCGTCGGCCTCGAGCGCTTTTTTCGCGCGTTGGACGGCGCGGGCAAGACGTGCCTTGTCAAATGGTTTGAGTATGTAGTCGACGGCGTTGACTTCAAATGCCTGCACCGCGTAATTATCAAAAGCCGTGGCAAAAACGATATGGGGGAGCTTCCCTTTGCGGTCCATCAATTTCTTTATGACGCCGAAACCATTGAGGCCAGGCATTTGGACGTCCAGGAAAACCAGGTCCGGGGAATGTTCCTTGATCAGAGCGAGAGCTTCAACGCCATTCTTGCCCTGGCCGACAAGATGGACTTCGGGAAAGCTCTTGAGCAGGTAGGCAAGTTCGTCGCGGGCGGGTTTTTCGTCGTCTACGATGAGAGTATTGATCGGCATGGCTGGACGTGGATTTCGCGCTTCGTCAGTATATGCGACGGGAGTTTTGCGTTCAACGGATGTGTTGTAAATCAATAATCATAGGCAAACGCTTAACCTGAGTTCACAGAGAGGCACTAAGACAAATGAAACTAATTCAAGCTTATTGTTGGACGCGACGCTAGAATTTCAGTCTTGCGAGGCGATAAAGATGTGCCCGCCTGAAGGCGGGCGCTACCGTGACTTATGGGAGGCGGACTTGGCAAGGGGACGAGCGAAAGTTCTCAAGAGCAAAGTTCTTTATACCGGCAAGGTGTTTCGATTGCAGCGCGACACGGTGATTGAGCCGGGCGGGGTGCGGGCGGAGCGGGACATCATCGTGCATCCGGGATCAGTTGTCGTGATGCCGGTTTTTGAAGATGGGCGCGTGTTGCTCATTCGGCAGTACCGGCATACCGTGGGACAATTTTTGTGGGAGTTCGTAGCGGGGCGCAAGGAGCCGAAGGAAAGTCCGACCGCTGCGGCGCGTCGAGAGTTGCTGGAAGAGACGGGATACACGGCCAGGCGTTTGCGCAAAATGCTGCACATCATTCCCACGCCGGGTTTCGTGAATGAGTGGATGTGGATTTTTGCGGCGGAGGGGCTTGTTGAAGGAGAAGCACAGCCGGAGGAAGACGAGAAGATTACGCCGCGAATTTTTACTTTGAAACAGGTGGACGCGATGATTCGGAGCGGCCGATTGAAGGATGCCAAGTCGATTGCGGGCTTTTTGTATTACATGCGTTACATCCGGCGCCGATAATCTCCGAGAAAGATTTCAGCATAAAGTTCACAGAGCACGGATAGCCAGCAATGTGCGGCAACTGCCGAATCTGAACTTCGGGGCGAAAGCCGCACTCATTTTACGGTGTGTTTGTCGTGGCTAAAGCCACGACCCACAAATATTTCGTCGTTGACGCACAGAATTTGCGATCGAAGTAAAGAAAATCCTCGCCTCTGAAGAGGCGAACTACAAAATATTCGCCACTCCGAATTTATTTTGACCTTCCCTCTTTTAAAAAATAATAGAATATTCTGCGTTCTGCGCTTGTATAGCAGGCGCGTGTAGCATAGGATTTCGGCCAAGGAAAGTGCTCTGCAGAAAAATGGCGGAGAGAAAGGCGGACATGACAGTAAAAGATTTTATCCGGCACAACTACCGGCACTTCAACGCGGCCGTCGTTGTGGATGCTTCAGAGGCCTACCTCAAGCATCTGGCGAGCGGCGGGAAGATGTTCATGACGATTGCCGGGGCAATGAGCACGGCGGAATTGGGATTGTCACTGGCGGAAATGATCCGGCAGGACAAGGTGCACGCAATATGCACGACGGGCGCGAATCTCGAGGAAGATATTTTCAATCTTGTCGCGCATAACCACTACGAGCGCGTGCCGAACTATCGCAATTTGAGCGACGCTGAAGAAGTGGCGTTGCGCGAACGCGGCATGAATCGTGTGACTGACACGTGCATCCCGGAAGAAGAAGCGATGCGCCGGATCGAACGGCAAGTTTTGAAGCTGTGGCAGAAGGCCGATAAGGAAAAGCAAAGATATTTCCCGTACGAATTCATGTATCAACTGATTCGCGGCTGCCACATCAAGGAGTTTTATGAGATTGATCCGAAAGACTCCTGGGTGGTCGCAGCGTGTGAAAAAAATCTCCCGATTTTCACGCCGGGATGGGAAGACTCGACGTTAGGAAATATCTTTGTCGCAAATACGATGCGCGGCGAAGTTTCAAATTTCCAAGTAGTGAAGTCCGGGCTGGAACAAATGGCGGCCCTGGTCGACTGGTACAGGCAGAATTCCGCCAAGGAATCGATCGGTTTCTTCCAGATCGCGGGCGGCATCGCAGGGGACTTCCCTATTTGCGTGGTGCCCTTGATTACGCAGGATCTGCGGGAGAAGTGCCGGCTGTGGGGTTACTTCTGCCAGATTTCCGACAGCACCACGTCGTACGGCTCGTACAGCGGCGCCGTGCCCAATGAGAAAATTACTTGGGGGAAATTGGAAGCGGCTACGCCGCGGTTCGTCATTGAATCGGATGCCTCGATCGTGGCGCCGCTGATGTTCGCGTATATTCTGGGGAAATAAGAAGCGCGTGGATTGATCGTCAGCGGCTTTTAAAGCCGCTTGCTATTGAATTCTTTCCGGCGCGGCTGAAGCCGCGCCCCACAAGGAATTCCAATTTTTAGTATCGTCATCGAATCGTTCGTAGATTCACACATGCCCGCCTGAAAGCGGACGCTACACGAGAACACTTATGGAGAACCGCGAAGTCGCGCGCGTATTGCGCGAAACGGCGCAATTGCTGGAAATTGATGGGGCCATGATCGGCCGGTACCGTACCTACGAGAAGGCCGCGGAATTGCTCGAAAGCCTACCTGAATCGGTCGAGGAACTGGCTACCGACCGCAAGAAATTGTTAGACCTGCCGGGTATTGGCGACAGCATGGCCGACCATATCGAGGAAATACTCAAGACTGGCGACTATTCGCTACGTAAGAAACTTCTCAATAAATATCCTGCGACAATATTGCACATTTTAACTTTGCAATCGCTTGGACCGAAGAAGGTCGCTTTTCTCTGGAAAACGTTTCAGGCGGGAACGATCGAACATGTGGAACTACTGGCGCGCGAAGGAAAGTTGCGCGATTTGGCCGGCTTCGGCGAAAAGAGCGAGCAGAATATTTTGAAGGCGGTAGAGGTTTTTAAGAAGACCGCGGGACGCTGCTGTATCGATGTGGCCGAGGAAGCCGCGGATAAGCTGGTCTCCCACATTCTAAAATTCGGGAAGCCCATCGAATCGGTCACTCCGGCAGGATCGCTGCGACGTGGCAAGGAAACAGTGGGCGATCTCGATTTACTGGTCACGCTTGGTCCAGGAAAACATACCGAGAAGCAGATTGATGCGATTGCAGAATACATTTTGAAATATCCGGACATCGATCAGACTCTCGCGCGCGGCGGAAACAAAGTCAGCTTTGTGCTGAAGGACGGGTTTCAAGTCGACGTGCGTTTACTGGAGAAGCAAAGCTTTGGGGCGGCGCTGCTATATTTTACAGGATCGAAAGAACACAACGTTGCGTTGCGCGGGCGCGCGAACAAATTGGGTTACACGTTGAATGAATACGCTCTGGCGACGCTCAAAGGCGAGCGTCCGGTTGCGAGCGAGACTGAAGCGGAAATCTATGCGAAGCTGGGGCTCGCTTACATTTCTCCGGAACTGCGCGAGAACACTGGCGAAATTGACGCGGCCGCGGAACACCGCCTGCCCGACTTGATCGAGTTGAAAGACATTTGCGGCGACATGCAAATGCATACAACCGCCAGCGATGGAAAAAATTCGATCGAAGAGATGGCTCGGGCGGCGAAGAAACTTGGATACGAATACATCTCGCTGACGGACCACAGCAAGGCTGTGACCGTCGCAAACGGACTGGACGAAAAGCGCACTCTCGAGCAGATCGAAAAAATACGCGCGGCTAACGAAGCGGGTCTGGGAATCCGCATCCTTGCGAGCAGTGAAGTGGATGTTTTGAAGGACGGAAAACTGGATCTGGACAGCGAAGTTTTGGCGCAGCTTGACGTCGTACTCGTTTCCATTCATTCCTATATGAATCTGGATCGCGCTGAGATGACGGACCGGATTTTGGCGGCGATTGAAAACCCGTACACGCAAATCGTCGGACATCCAACCGGGAGATTGATACTGCAGCGAGATTCGTACGCTTATGACATGGAGGGAATTCTGGATGCTGCGTGCAAGCACGGAGTCGTCATGGAATGCAACGCTTCTCCAGGACGACTCGATCTGAAAGACATTCATCTGCGAATGGCTAAAGATCGCGGTGTGAAAATTGTGATTTCGACTGACGCGCATTCAACACGTGGACTCGCCCTGATGCGCTACGGCGTGCAGATGGCGCGGCGCGGCTGGATTGAGAAAAAAGATGTCATCAACACGCTGCCGTTTGAGAAAATGCTCGCGACATTGCGGCCAAGACCGGGAGTGGCATCCAACGGCCCAAAGAAGCTTGCCGCTGCCGCGAGCCCACGCGAAAAAGGCAAAACTCGAAAATCCGGCTGAAAGATTCTCGCCGGAAGACACCAGCAACAATTGTTTATTCCTGACACAGCAAGACAATTTTGCCAGCGACATTTCCTCGCTCTAGCTGAGCGTTGGCCTGCGCGGCTTCCCGAAGAGGAAACTTCGCGGCGATCACAGGTTGAATCTGCCGGTGCAACAACAAATTGAACAGTGTCGTGAGGTCTTCACGAAACCAATCGAAATGCCGATCGTGAAGCGTTTTTGCGTTGAAGAACTCGGCATGCTTGCCGTCGGGAAGCAACTTAGACAGCCCGAGAAAGACAAAGCCCAGCCCGGCAGCCAATTGCCCTTTCGAGACAGCAACCTGTGCGCCATAGCATACGAGATGTCCGCCGCGTTTTAAGAGGCTGTAAGAACGGTACCAATTCGTTCCCCCAATCGGATCGAGTGCTACGTCGAGACGTTCAGGGGCAAGTTTGCGAATGCGCTCGACGAAATCCTCGAAGCGATAGTCTATAGGTGTTGCGCCAAACGAGGAGACAAGAGCGTGTTTGGGTTTGGAGGCAGTGCCGAACATGCGCAAATTGGCGATCTTGCCGAGTTGCAAAGCAGCGGTGCCAACTCCACCAGCGGCGCTATGAATGAGGATGCTTTGGCCGGATCGAATCTTCGCGACACGATAGAACATCTGGTACGCGGTGACGTAATTAAGAACAAGGCAGACGGCCTCGGCAGGATCGAGTTCGGCTGGAACAGAAACGAGTTGTGCCGGGGGAACGAGAAGGAAGCGACTGTAGCCGCTAGTCATCGTGAGCGCGGTGACGCGTTGGCCGGTTTGAAATTCGGTAACGCCGTCGCCGAGCGCATCAACTTCGCCGACAATGTCGTAGCCCGGTGTAAACGGCACCCTTGGGCCACGCGGGTAAAGTCCGCGACGCATGAGGATATCAGCGTACGCGACACCAGCTGCAAGGACTTTGACGCGCACCTGACCTGGCCCGGGGATCGGCGCGTCTTCTTCCACCAATTGCAGCACGTCGGGCCCGCCGAAGGCGGTAACAACGATGCGCACATTTTTTGGAGTGGACATCAATACCTCGGTTGCGAAGCGGAGTATGAACTCCCTTATGTTAGAACGGGCGATTTTTTTTGCGCAGGCAAAATGGGCTACCATACTGGTGGAGCGTCTCCTTATTGCCCATGGCGAAAAAAAACGAGCGCCTGACTTTTCGCGTTTCTTGTTTGCAAATCAGTTTGTATTCGCGCATGATACGTTGTTTGCGCACAAGGGTTGGAAGTTACTAGGACGGCGTGAATTCGACGCCGATGTAATTTCGTTGTTCGAGACATTTTCACAAACACAGGAGAGACACGAATGCGCCGGCTTTCTGCTATTGCTCCGCCAAAAGGAAAACTTGGAGTACTCACCGTAGGTATGGGAGCCGTGGCAACTACGTTCATGGCCGGCGTCGACCTGGTGCGCCGCAAAAAGGCGAAGCCCGTGGGCTCACTGACTCAACTCGGCACCATTCGCCTGGGAAAGCGGACTGATGGGCGCTCTCCGTCCATTCAGGACTTTGTGCCTCTGGAGAAACTCGAAAACATCGTATTCGGGGGATGGGATATTTTTCCGGACAACGCGTACGAGGCGGCCAAAAACGCGGCCGTGCTTGGGCCTGAGCACTTGGCAGAGGTAAAGAAGTTTCTGAGCAAAATTCGTCCGATGAAGGCGGCCTTCGACCAGAATTACGTAAAAAAACTGAGTGGCACGCACATAAAAAAGGCGCGAACAAAATATGACCTCGCGCTGCAGATCAAGGACGATATAAGGAAATTCGCTAAAAAGAATCGCGTCTCGCGTACGGTGGTGATCTGGTGCGGCTCAACGGAAATTTTCCTGAAGCCCCACGCGGTGTATGCGACGCCCGCAACATTTGAGGCGGCGATGAAGGCGAACCACGCGGCAATCGCGCCGTCAATGCTGTACGCCTGGGCGGCCATCACGAGCGGCGTGCCTTTTGCGAACGGAGCTCCCAATCTGACTGTTGACGTGCCGGCTCTCACGGAACTCGCCAAACAACACGGTGTTCCTATTTGCGGCAAGGATTTCAAAACCGGGCAGACATTAATGAAGACAATCCTAGCACCGGGATTCAAAGCGCGCCTGCTGGGGATGGACGGCTGGTTTTCGACCAACATCCTGGGAAATCGCGATGGTGAAGTGTTGGACGATCCCGAATCGTTTAAGACTAAGGAAGAATCGAAACTCGGCGTCCTCGAATATATTTTGCAGCCGAAGCTGTATCCCGATCTTTACGGCAAGATTCACCACAAGGTACGCATCAATTATTACCCGCCGCGCGGAGACAACAAAGAGGGCTGGGACAGCATTGACATCTTCGGATGGCTGGGCTACCCGATGCAGATCAAAGTGGATTTTCTCTGCCGCGACTCAATCCTGGCTGCGCCCATTGTGCTCGATTTGGTTTTGTTCCTGGACCTGGCGAAGCGAGCCGGGATGCGCGGAATTCAGGAATGGCTGAGTTTTTATTTTAAATCGCCGATGTGCGCACCCGAGCTGTATCCAGAGCATGATCTGTTCATTCAGTCGATGAAATTAAAAAATACTCTGCGCTGGATGATGGGAGAAGATTTGATCACGCATCTTGGACAGGAGTATTACGACTAAGCAAGTTTCATCCCCATGTCCGGTCGTCCTGTCGCTCATTCGGGCGACAGCTATAGAGCGTTAACGCGTCATAAGGATTTCATAAAGAATTTCTATCCGGTCGATCTAAAAAAACAAAGACGCTCTCCTTGACGGGTCCTCCCCGGTTTGAGTACATTCCCGCTTTCCCCAGCGGGACGGCCAAACATTCCCACTTATGACTCTAATTGACTCTAAGGAGAGCGAATGGACCCCAAAGGCGTACTTGAGTTTGCAAAGAAAAATAATGCAAAGATTCTAGACCTTCGATTTATTGATGTGCCCGGAATCTGGCAGCACGTCAGTTATCCCATCGGCGAATTAGACGAAAAATCTTTTAAGGAAGGTTTTGGCTTTGATGCCAGTTCAATTCGCGGATGGGCTTCCATTCATGAATCAGACATGCTGCTGATGCCGGATCCGGAAACTGCTTTCATCGATCCGTTCCGCGACACGCCGACGCTGGTAATGATCGGCGACGCCACCGACCCGCTCTCGCAAAAGCCCTATCACCGCGATCCACGGCATGTGGCGAAACGAGCTGAGGCCTACGTGGAGTCCAGCGGTCTTGCTGACCAGGCTTTCTTCGGCGCCGAAGCCGAGTTTTTTATTTTCGACAGCATACGTTTCGATCAGGCGCCCCAGTACGGTTTTTATTTCATCGATTCGGATGAAGGCCGCTGGAATTCAGGCCGCGAGGAAAACGATCAGGGGAAAAATCTCGGTTACAGGCCGCGCTACAAGGAAGGCTACTTCCCTGTTCCCCCCGCTGATCACTTTCAAGACCTTCGCTCGGAAATGGTTTTGAAAATGATGCAAATCGGGATGGATGTGGAGTGCCATCACCACGAGGTGGCTACCGCCGGGCAGGCGGAAATCGACTTGCGTTTCGATACGCTGCTGAAATCGGCCGACAACATGATGAAGTACAAATACGTCATCAAGAATACTGCCTACCAGTACGGGAAGACCGTGACGTTCATGCCCAAGCCGATTTTTTCCGACAACGGTTCCGGCATGCACACGCACCAATCGCTATGGAAAAAAGGCAAGCCGCTTTTTGCGGGAGACGGCTATGCGGGACTTTCGCAGATGGCCCTGTGGTACGCGGGCGGCTTGCTTAAGCACGCTCGCGCGCTTTCCGCCATCATTGCTCCGGGCACGAACTCCTACAAGCGCCTGGTACCCGGCTACGAAGCTCCCGTGAATCTGGCGTATTCGAAACGCAACCGTTCGGCCGCGGTTCGCATTCCCGTCTATTCCGCGAGCCCCAAGGCCAAGCGGCTTGAATTCCGCCCGCCCGACCCGTCGTGCAATCCATACCTGGCTTTCGCAGCCATGCTCATGGCGGGCATCGACGGCATCAAACACAAAATCGATCCCGGCCAACCCCTCGACAAAGACATTTTCGAACTGGATGCGGAAGAGGCGGCAAGCATCCCTTCGATGCCCGGCTCGCTTGACGAGGCGCTCGGGGAGCTCGACAAAGATCACAAATTTTTGCTGGAGGGTAATGTCTTCACCGAGGAGTTCATCGAGCTCTGGATCAACTACAAGAAGAAAAACGAATCGGACCCTGTGCGGATGCGTCCGCATCCGTACGAGTTCCATCTCTATTACGATATTTAGGGTTCCGAGCTCGGCAGGTTTTGGCTACTCCGGCTTTCCTCAAGTAACGAAAACGCCCCGACCATGTCGTCGGGGCGTTTTTGCTTGTAGAACGATGATCTTTCTACACAGTGCAATTTTCCGACTTGGACCCGAAGTATTACATGTGAGCGCAGTGTCACGTGACCGCCGACTGTGTTATTCTTTTCAACTTGCGCTTAGCATTCCAAGCCACTGAGGGGCATTGACATGAAGCAAACGTATAACGGCAGGGCTGTTCCGACGGATGGAAAAGCGATTGATTATGTTGGCGGCAAATTCGTAATTCCCGACCGGCCCATTATTCCCTTTATCGAGGGCGATGGTACCGGGCGCGACATCTGGAAAGCGTCGCGGCGCGTTTTTGATGCGGCGGTCGAACAGGCCTACGGCGGTAAACGCAAGATTGCCTGGTATGAAGTGTTCGCGGGCGAAAAGGCGTTCAATGAATTCAAGCAATGGCTGCCCGAGGAGACCGTGGAAGCCGTTCGAGACTTTCGCATTTCGATTAAAGGGCCGCTAACCACTCCAGTGGGCGGCGGAATTCGTTCGCTGAACGTCGCGTTGCGGCAACTACTGGATCTTTATGCCTGCGTGCGCCCTGTCCGATATTTTGCAGGTGTTCCTTCGCCGGTGAAGCATCCCGAGCGCATGAACGTCATCATCTATCGCGAAAATACCGAGGATGTGTACATCGGGATCGAATGGAAATCGGGCACGCCTGAAGTAAAAAAGCTGATCGAATTTTTGAATAAAGACATGCTGGGCGGAGGGCCTAAACAGATTCGTACCGATTCGGGCGTGGCGATCAAGCCGATCTCGCCGACAGGAACGAAACGTCTGGTGCGCCGCGCGATCGAATACGCGCTGGCAAATAACAAACGCGTTGTGACGCTGGTGCACAAAGGCAACATAATGAAATTTACCGAGGGGGCCTTCCGCGACTGGGGGTACGACCTGGCGCGGGATGAATTCCGCAACCAAATCGTTACCGAACGCGAGAGCTGGATTGTGGACAATAAGGACCGCAACCCGCAGCTCACCGTCGAACAGAACGCCGCGATGATCGAACCGGGATTGGAACAGGGCACGGAAGCTTTCCGCAAATCCGTTTGCGATGAAGTGAAGCTGGTGCTGGACCAGATTTATGTGACGCACGGACAGGGCAAGTGGAAGCAGAAGGTCATGATCAACGATCGCATCGCGGATTCAATTTTCCAGCAGGTAGTGACGCGCGCGGATGAGTATCAAGTACTTGCCGCGCCTAATTTGAATGGCGATTACATTTCGGATGCCTGCGCCGCGCAGGTGGGTGGACTTGGCATGGCTCCCGGCGCGAATATCGGCGATGGGTATGGCTGCTTCGAAGCCACGCACGGCACGGCGCCCAAATATGCCGACAAGGATGTGATCAATCCAAGTTCGGTGATGCTGTCAGGCGTGATGATGTTTGATTTTATGGGATGGAAAGAAGTGGGCCAATTGATTGAAGCCGGAATCGAACGAACCATCGCGCAAAAACGCGTCACGTATGACCTCGAGCGCATGATGGAAGGGGCGACAAAAGTGAGCACCTCCGCGTTCGCCACCGCCATTATCGAGAATATGCAATCGCAAGTGGTGGCGAAGTAGGCGTGCCACACTTGTCCAGGTAAATTTTCAGTACGACATACATCCAAACTAAGGCGAATAGGAGAACGGACTGATGCGGAAGAAGGTGACGGTCGTCGGCGGTGGATTCGTGGGATCAACAACGGCGCAACGAATTGTGGATATGGAACTCGCCGACGTGGTTCTGACCGATATTCTGGATGGACCTCCAGCGGGCAAGGCGCTTGATATGCTCGAATCAACACCGATTACGGGGTCAGATTCGCACGTTACCGGCATCTCGACTGCGTCTGGCGATTACAAGGAAACAGCGAATAGCGACGTCGTTGTGATCACCGCGGGATTTCCGCGCAAGCCTGGAATGAGCCGCGACGATTTATTGAAGGCGAATCACGACGTTATCAAGGCAGTCGTGGAACAAGTCGCGAAGTATTCTCCGAACGCGATCCTCATTATGGTCACGAATCCGCTCGACGCCATGGTTCAGGTCGCCTACAAGGTGAGCGGGTTCCCGAAAGGCCGCGTGATGGGTATGGCGGGCGTGCTGGACTCCGCGCGCATGAGCACGTTTGTGGCGACAGAGTTGGGCGTGTCCGTAGAGAACGTGCACTCGTTCGTTCTCGGCGGGCACGGCGACGACATGGTGCCCCTGCCGCGCTACTCGAATGTTGCGGGCATTCCCCTGCCCGACCTGCTTCCGGCGGATCGCATTGCCGCGATTGTGGACCGCACGCGAAAAGGCGGCGCGGAAATTGTTAATTTGATGAAGACGGGTTCAGCCTACTACGCGCCTTCGGCTGCAGTCGTCGAAATGGTGGAAGCAATTCTGAAGGATAAAAAGAAAATTCTGCCGTGTGCCGCATACCTCGAAGGGGAATATGGAGTGAAGGGCCTCTATGTTGGCGTGCCGGTAAAACTCGGGGCGCGCGGTGTCGAACAGATCATCGAGATCAAACTGACAGCGGAGGAGAAGGCCTCGCTCGAGAAGTCTGTTGCTTCGGTGCGCGAACTAGTTACGATTCTGGGCGTGGCGTAGCCTAGGGTTCACGTAGCACAGGCTTCAGCCTGTGTGGTTTTGAATTTGGTTTTTGCTTGAGCAGAACCCACAGAAAAACCACACAGGCTGAAGCCTGCGCTACTAAAGTCTACCCGTAAAATTTCAGGCTTGACCAGCCCTGCTGCAGAGTTAGCTTCGGTTCGCGGCAGATGTAGACGGGCAGATTATTTTCTTCAGGAATGGCATATTCATTTCGGATTGTGCCAGCCAGCTCGATGTGATTGAAAAGCGTTTGCAACTTCTCGATCGGAATCCCTACCGTTACAACGACCTCCCCGGTGTATTGTTGCGGACCCCACAGGTAGTAGTTATTGTGTCCGCTGATCGGTCGCGGCAAACCATACGACGATCCAAAATATTCGATCGCGCCGGCTTGCCCATAATTCCTGGCCAAAATTGCGGCCTTTGATTGATCAGCGACAGGAAGAGAGTGGAATGCGTCCGCCACGACCGCTACTTGCTGCTGCCATCCCATCATGTCCGCAAAAAATTGGGGAAGCTTTCCACTCGGTTCGACTTCCACTCGCACGCGATTCACATCCCAGAAATTTGCGTAGGAGGCGGCTGTATCAAGAGGAAGAATGGGCATGGCGAGCGGCGCGGCGACGAGTCCACCAACAGTGATCGGAGTTAGAATAGCTGTCTTAATCCAATTCCACTGTCGGCCCTCGCTTCGGACCACAGCTTGCTCATGGCGATCTCCAACCGGAGCCCGGGTTTCAATCCAGGATTCGATGGCCACCGCTCCTGCGGCAAAAAGCATGGGGTAAGCAGGCGCAAGGTAATAAATCCGTCCTCGAAAAACGAGAAGCTGCAGGAGAATGAATAGGTAGGTCCACCCGAGAAAACGGTATTCCCTGCCCTCGCGGCTCCAGAGAAAATACCAAAGTCCTGCCAGGCATATGGGCGTAGCCAGAGGATGAATCAGCAACGCCTGCTGGCCGATAAAGCCAAGCCAGGAAACATGCGCATTCTTATAGAGGTCCACGTTGCGAAGAATTTCCGGTGTGGGCCAGTCATTTTTAATTTCCCAAAGCAAATTCGGCAAAAATATCAGCCACGCAACGAATGCTCCGGCCCAAATCCAGACGTTTTGCAAGAGTCGCCGCTGCGGGGTGACAAGTAATCCGAGAAAAAAACCAAAACCAAAAAGCAGCGTCGAGTGTTTATTCAATATTCCAATGCCTGCGACCAATCCGAAGAGCAGCCACAGGCGCTGCTGGCCTGTGCGAATGATTCGCAGCGCGATGGCCACGCAAAGCATCCACAGCACGGGCTCAAATGCGTTCATGGACAAGAAATTGTCCATCGTGAGGTAGATGGGGCAAAGAAGCATCACTGCGCCAGCCAGCACCTGTGCATAGCGGCGTCCGCCAAGTTCGCGAACGATCCAGCCCGTAAGAAATATTTTCGCGCCGGAAGCCAGTGCCGGGAAAAACCGTAACGCGCGGAGGGAATCGCCGAACATCATTCGCGACACTCGCGCGATGACCGCGATCAGCGGCGCCTGGTCGACATATCCCCAGGCCAGATGCTGTCCGCAAGCGGCGTAATAAAGCTCGTCCCGGAAATATCCGTAGCCGCCATTGAAGAGGAAGTGGACAAGGCAAGCAGCGAAGGCGAAGTAGACTGCGATGGCCAAGTCACTCTCAAGCCATGCGCTCCAGACGGACCCCGGAGCGCGGGCCAGTTCCAGGGCACTGGGGTGTTCTCGACTGAGAGTTCCTGTTTTCTCCAGGCTAGGGGAGACCATCTTTCGCGTCCGTTCAATCAATTCAACTGTGTCAGATTCAGTTTAACGGAGACATACCCGGATAGCCTTATAACCGGTCGCAGCTGGCCCCATACGTTACTTGCTCGCAGGAGGCGCAGGCGCGGCCGTCACTAATGTTGCACTCTTTATCGTGTCCAGGTGAGGGAAATTTTGTTGGAGATAGGCCCGGCCGCGAGTCCCAATTAAGCCCTGATCCGGACCGCGTCCCCCGGGCGCGCCTTCGCCATACCCCCCGTAAAGTTTGTCGACAACTTCCATGCCGTCGGTCACCTGCCCGAATGCCGAGAAGCCGTCACGGTCCAGCCGTTGATTATTGCCGTAATTAATGAATACCTGCGTCGTACGCGTATTGGGTCCGGCCATGGCAAACGTGATATAGCCACGGGCGTTCCCCTGCACGACGCGATCATCCTTAATGTTGGCTTGTTCCCAAGCGTGAGAAACCTCGGGATAAGGGCTCAGACC
>Ga0070735_10001208_pt1 | contig 25593 bp, 23 predicted proteins | sample Coa_R1_FD_66443 | JGI IMG/M metagenome (GOLD analysis project Ga0070735, IMG submission 66443) | Surface soil microbial communities from Centralia Pennsylvania, which are recovering from an underground coalmine fire - Coalmine... | ecosystem: Environmental > Terrestrial > Soil > Unclassified ...
ATTCCGGCCGGCGAGCCGGTCACGGTCTATCGCCAGGGCGCCTGGAAGGATCTCTGCCGCGGGCCGCACCTGCCATCGACGAAGCACGTGGGCAAGGCGTTCAAGCTGACCAAGCTGGCGGGCGCCTACTGGCGCGGCGACCAGCGGAACGCCCAACTGCAGCGCATCTACGGCACTGCCTGGGCGAAGGAGGCGGACCTCGACGCCTATCTCAAACGCGTGGAGGAAGCGGAGAAGCGCGACCACCGCAAACTCGGCGCGGCCATGGACCTCTTCCACATGCAGGAAGAGGGCAAGGGCATGGTGTTCTGGCACGCCAACGGCTGGACGCTTTACCGCACTCTCGTCGCCTACATGCGCCGCAAGCTCGAGCGGGCCGGCTACGTCGAGGTGAAGACGCCGCAGATCCTCGACCGCTCGCTCTGGGAGCGCTCAGGCCACTGGGAGAAGTTCCACGCCGACATGTTCGTCTGCGAGACCGACGAGGGCGAGACGCTCGCGGTCAAGCCGATGAACTGCCCCGGCCACATCCAGATCTTCAACCACGGCCAGCGCAGCTATCGCGAGCTGCCGATCCGCATGGCGGAGTTCGAGGGCCTGCATCGCTACGAGGGCTCCGGCGGCCTGCACGGCCTCTTGCGCGTGCGCCAACTCGCCCAGGACGACGGCCATATCTTCTGCCGCGAAGACCAGGTCGAGAGCGAGTGCCGCACCTTCGTCGCCCTGCTCAACGACTGCTACGCCGACCTCGGCGTCGAGCTGCACGCGGTCAAACTGGCGCTGCGGCCCGAGCTTCGCGCCGGCTCCGATGAGATGTGGGACAAGACCGAGGCGATGCTGGAGCGCGCCGCACGAGACGCCGGCCTCACGTTCGAGATCCTGCCGGGCGAGGGCGGCTTCTATGCGCCGAAGCTCGAGTTCCACCTGAAGGACGCCATCGGCCGCACCTGGCAGTGCGGCACCTTCCAGCTCGACATGGTGATGCCGGAGCGCCTCGACGCCACCTACATCGGCGAGGACGGCCAAAAGCACCGGCCGATCATGCTGCACCGCGCCATCTTCGGCTCGCTCGAGCGGTTCCTCGGCGTGCTGATCGAACACTACGCCGGCGCGTTCCCACTCTGGCTCGCGCCCGTGCAGGCGGTGGTGGCGACGATCACCTCCGACGCCGACGATTATGCGCTGAAGGTCAAGGCGGCGCTGGCGGCGAAAGGCCTCCGCATCGACACCGACCTCAGGAACGAGAAGGTGGGCTACAAGGTGCGCGAGCACAGCCTGGCCAAGGTCCCGGTCATCGCCGTGGTCGGCCGCCGCGAGGCGGAAGAAGGCAAGGTGGCGCTGCGCCGGCTGGGCTCCGATGGCCAGCAGATCGTAACGCTGGAAGAGGCGGCGGCGATGCTGGCGGAAGAAGCGACCCCGCCGGATCTGCGAACCTAGTCCGTCGGCGCAGCCCCGCTGAGCGACGTGCGCGCTTACTTCGAGGGAAAGCCGCCGGCGTGCGTCAGGGCCGACGGGACGTCCTTGCCGAGCTTGTCGCCCACCCAGCGGGCGGCGGCGATCATGGCGCCGAGGTCGATGCCGGTGCCGATGCCGCCGCGCTCGAGCATGTAGACGAGGTCCTCGGTGCCGATGTTGCCGGTGGCGTCGGGGGCGAAGGGGCAGCCGCCGATCCCGCCGCAGCTGGCGTCGATCACCGCCGCGCCCGCCTCGATGGAGGCGAACACGTTGGCGAAGCCGGTGTTGCGGGTGTTGTGGAAATGCATGCGGATGCGAGCGTCCGGCGCGACCTTGCGCACGGCCGCGATCCGCCGGCGCACCGTCCATGGGTCGGCGACCCCGATGGTGTCGCCCAGCGCGATCTCGCCGATGCCGGCGCGGGCGGCTTCCGCCGCAATGGCGACGACCTGATCTTCGCTTACCTCGCCGTCGAAGGGATCGCCGAACGCAACCGAGACGGTCATCGACAGCGCCGGGCCGCCCTCAAGCGCCCGCCGCTCGGCGATGCGGACCATGGTCGCCACCTGCTCGGCGACCGGGGCGCCCTGGTTGCGGATGCCGAACCCGTCGGAGGCGCAGACGACGACGTTGGCCTCGTCGCAGCGTGCGGCGACGCAGCGCTCCCAACCCCGTTCGTTGAGCACGAGGCCGATACGCGAGACGCCCGGCTCTTTCGGCAGCGCGGCCATGATCTCCTCGGCGCCCGCCATCTGCGGCACGCGCCTCGGGTTGACGAAGGAGACCGCCTCGATGCGCCTCACGCCGGCGCGCTCCAGGCGCTCGATGAAGGCGATGCGGTCCTCGACCGACAGCAGGGCGGCCTCGTTCTGCAGTCCGTCGCGCGGGCCGACTTCGACGATTTCGATTGAGGCGGTCATCGGTGGGTGTTCAGGGGTTGCTCGGCGGCGGCATCTCGGACCGGTAGACAATCAGCCGGATCGGCTGGCCTCGCACATAGTCATAGCCGTCGACGCTCGCCACCGGCTGGGCCTTGAGCTTCTGGGCGGCCAGGCCGGCGGCGAAGGCGGCGATGCGGCTCTGCTCGAGCACGGCCGGACGCGCGTCGCCGATCGCGTCCAGCGCGTCGTCGACATCGTCGCTGATCTCGGTTTCGGTTCCGAGCTGGAAGACAAGGCTGGGTTCGGCGTAGCCGACCACCGTCACCGGGCCGGGCGTCAGGCCGTTGCGCGGGTCGAGACCGGCGCGATCGAGCGCCGCCTTGATCGTCGCCGAGGTCCAGAAGGGCGAGAGCCTCGGCGCGACGCCGGCCATGGCGACGGCGTGGGCGGTGACGGCGAGGACGCCGGCCGCGCCGAGCGATGCGAGCCCGCGCGGGCTGAGCAGCACCCCGGCGCCGGCGAACCCCGCGGCGACCGCGACCGCGCCGGCGAAGAGGGCGAACCCCAGCGCGCCAGCGCCATTGAAGTGTGCGGCGAGGACGACGGTCGCCATCGCCAGCGCGGCGCCGGCCAGCAGCGACAGTCCCGCTCCGCTCCAGCGGCTCCAGGCCGGCAGCGGCTTGGTCAGGGCGTAGGCGGCGAGCCACGCCGCGGCGGCGCAAAGCGGCAGCGTCGCGCCGGGCGTCTTCGCCGGCCAGAGTTCGAAGGCGATCCAGGCAGGGACAAGCCACGCGATCGCAAAGCGCACGCCGGTTTCCGCCCGGCCGCGCCAGGCCTCGCTCGCCGCCGCCGGCAGCAGCGCGGTCGCTGGAAAGAGCAGGACGGGGGCGAGCAACAGGTGCGCGCCGGGCGGCAGCCAGTGGCCCGCGCGCGCGCCGACCGCGTCGGTCCAGAAGGCGCCGTCGGTTCGGACCGTGATGGCCACGGCCCAGGGCCCCACGACCGCGCCGATCAGAAGGATCCCCCAGGTCCAGCCCAGGCTTCGCGCCCAGGGCGCCTTGCGGTCCCAGAGCGCCAGTGCAATGCCGGTCGAAAGCGCGATCGCCGGCGCGATCACGCCGGCGTCGAGGATCGCCAGCGCCAGCCCCAGCCAGAACAGCAGCTTGGTTCGCCAGCCGATGGCGAGTTCGAGCCCGCGCGAGGCGGCGTACACGCGCGCCAGCGCCGCAAGGCTCAGCGTCGCCAGCCCGCAGAGCAGCGCATCGGTGGTCGCCTGCGCCGCTACGGTGGAGAGCGCCATGCCGGCGCCCATCAACCCGCCGGCGATCAGCGCTGGCGCCGCGCCGAACAGCGCTTCGGCGCCCCAGGCGCACGCGGCAGCGGCGAGCATCGCGCCCAGGAGCGCCGGCAGGCGGTAGGCCCAGATCGCCCGCGCCTCGGTCCCGGAAACAAGCGTCACGCTCGCCGCCTCCAGCCAGTGGACGAGCACCGGCGCCTGGGTGAGCGCCGCATCCTGGAAGTCGATTCCGATGAAATCGCCGCTTTCCAGCATCTGCGAGGCGGCCTGGGCGTAGCGGGCCTCGTCGCGATCCGTGGCCGGCAGCGCAATAAGACCTGGCAGGCCGGCGATGAGGGCGATGAGCGCGGCGAACAGGCGGCCGCGCCAGCCGCGCGCCAGGGCGTCCAGGCGAAGGGGCTCGCTCATCGCTGCGTTGATAGCATGAAGCGGAGCAGGGCGGGGCGACGGCCGCTCGCGACACCCCGCGGGCGCGACAAGTCGGCGTTTTGCTTCGCCCGGCGAATTAGGTCAGGCTCGGCCGTGCTTGGAGTTCACGCCTTGGCGCTTCGGCGCGCGAGGGAGGTCGGATGGTCGCCGCGTTTCCGCTGCTGGCGTTGCCCGTGGCGCTTTACAACCTCCTGATGCTGACGATCGGCGGCGGCTTTTTCGGTGGCGGCGCGGCCGAACGGCTCGCCCGTCCCATGGCCACGCTGCGCATGGCCTCGCGCAGCGTCTGGACCATCACGCTGGGCGACGTGCTGATGACCGGGGCGCTGGTGATCCTGTTCGCCGAGCTGCTCAAGTCGGCGGGCAGCCGCCAGGTCGCGGTGCTCAATCACGCGATGTCGATGATCCTGTTCGTGATCTGCCTGGTCGAGTTCCTGCTCTTCCCGGCGTTCGCGACCTCGACCTTCTTCCTGATCAGCCTGATGGTGCTGTTGGACGTGCTCGCCGGGTTCATCGTCACGGTGATCTCGGCCCGGCGCGAGCCGGACTTCACCACGGACTGAACGCTAGCCGAAGACGGTAAAGATCAGGGCGACGACCAGAACGTCGAGGGCGCGGACCGAGAGGATGGACAGAAGCGGCATCGGCGTCCTGGGACAGAGCGGCGGTTCGGCTGGGGCCGTGCAAGTCCTGCGCCAGCGCCGGCGCTAGATGGCGCTCTTCTTCGACACGGCGTGGTTCGAAGCCCGGCTGGCCGCGCGCGGCCTTGGCCGAGCGGCGCTCGCGGCCGGCGCGGGCATGAGCGAGGACGATCTGGCGCTGGTGTTCAAGGACCAGCGCGAACTCTCCGCCGCCGAGGTGACGGCGTTCGCCGAACTGCTGGGCGCAACGCCCGCCGACGTCGCCGATCACGCCGGCGTCTCGACGCCCGTTCCCAAATCGGCGGGGCTCGAGGAGCGGCTGACCCGCATCGAAGCCCGCCTCGCCGCGCTCGAGGCGGCGCTGGCGAAGCGCGGCGCCTAGATCTCGGTCTTGGTGATCCGGCCGCGGGAGGGCCGGCGGTCGGCGTGACCGGAGTATTCGGCCTCGAGGTAGGCGTGCCGGGCGCGGTCGAGCGTCTCCGGCCCGCCGCGCAGGCCGCGCTTCTGGCCCGGCTGGCCGATCACCTGGGCGGCGAACGTCGCCGCGCCGGACGGGTCGGCCGGCGCCGGCTCCTCGGCCGCCGGATCCAGACGGAACCGCCGGGCCGGCGCGGGTGCGGCGCCGCCGGCGCGTGCGGCGACGCGCAGCACACGGCCGCCGACGCGGCGGATGCCGGAGGGACGATCGACGGGGTCGATGGGGTCGGTCATTGGCTTCGACTATCCGGCGGGTTGGTTAAAAGGCCCCTAGCCCTTCGAGGCCAGCCTGGCGATCTGGGCCTGCATCTCGGCCATCTGCCGCTTGAGATCATCGAGCGACACCTCCTCGGCCACGGCCGGCTTCGCCTCGGGCTCCGCCGCGGGCGCGTCCTCCGGTCTCGCATAGGCGAAGGGCGAAAACAGGCGCAGCGCCCGGTCGAACAGGGCGAAATTCTGCCGCACCTGGTCCTCGAAGAAGCCGGCCGAGGGGACGCCGCCGATCGAGGTGGCGATCTGCTGGCGCAAGCGTTCCTGCTGGCGGGTGAAGGAGTCCAGCGACAGCTCGAGATAGGTGGGCACGAACGCCTGCATCGAGTCGCCGTAGAAACGGATCAGTTGGCGCAAGAACTGGATTGGCAACAGATTCTGCCCGCGGCTCTCCTCGTCGAAGATGATCTGGGTCAGCACCTGGCGGGTGATGTCCTCGTTGGTCTTGGCGTCATAGACGACGAAGTCGACGCCCTCCTTCACCATCTCCGAGAGGTGTTCGAGGGTGACGTAAGCGGACGAGCGTGTGTTGTAGAGACGGCGGTTCGCGTACTTCTTGATCACCACCCGCTCGGAGGCGGGGCCAGGCTGTTCGGCTTCGGCCATGTACCCTTTCCTTCTCGCCGCTGCGGCGATCCTTCGGCGCCGCAGTATCGCGGATGCGTAACAGGCGCGCCAGCGGCGAGCATCGGCAAGCATTTTTCGTTCCCACCCGTGACCTGAGCGCCCCCATGGGGCAATGGTGCTCGTCGAGCGGGCCGCCGCCACGCGGGCGCCGCCCGTCAAGGAGGTCGTCATGAGCAAGGTCGTCATCGTCTCCGCCGCCCGCACGCCGGTCGGCTCCTTCAACGGGGCGCTCGCCAGCCAGTCGGCGCACGCCCTGGGCGCGGTCGCCATCCGGGCGGCGCTGGAACGCGCCGGCGTTTCCGCGGCCGAGGTCGAAGAGGTGGTGCTGGGCCAGGTGCTGCAGGCGGGCGCCGGCCAGGGCCCGGCCCGCCAGGCGGCGGTGGCCGCCGGCGTGCCCCTCGAGAGCCCGGCCTGGAGCCTCAACCAGCTCTGCGGCTCGGGCCTACGCGCGGTGGCGCTTGGGGCGCAGCAGATCCTCGAGGGCGACGCCGGCATCGTCATCGCCGGCGGACAGGAGAGCATGAGTCAGGCGCCGCATGCGGCGGGCCTCCGCAACGGCCAGAAGATGGGCGACCTCGCCTTCGTCGACACCATGATCAAGGACGGCCTCTGGGACGCCTTCCACGGCTACCACATGGGCCAGACGGCCGAAAACATCGCCGCCCGCTGGCAGATCACCCGCGAGGACCAGGACCGCTTCGCCGTCGCCTCGCAGAACAAGGCGGAAGCCGCGCAGACGTCCGGCCGTTTCGACGCCGAGATCGCGCCGGTGACCATCGCCGGGCGCAAGGGCGACACGATCGTCGATAAGGACGAGTTCATCCGCCACGGCGTGACCTACGACGGCATCGCGGGCCTCCGCCCCGCCTTCACCAAGGACGGCACGGTCACGGCCGCGAACGCCTCGGGCATCAACGACGGCGCCGCCGCGCTGGTGCTGATGAGCGAGGACGAAGCCAAACGCCGGGGCTTAAGGCCGCTCGGCCGCATCGCCTCCTGGGCGCACGCCGGCGTCGATCCGGAGATCATGGGCACCGGTCCCATCCCAGCCACGCGCAAGGCGCTGGAGAAGGCCGGCTGGAAGGTCGCCGACCTCGATCTCATCGAATCAAACGAGGCCTTCGCCGCGCAGTCGCTGTGCGTCGTCCGCGAACTCGGGCTCGACGCCGAGCGGGTGAACGTCAACGGCGGGGCCATCGCCATCGGCCACCCGATCGGCGCATCGGGCGCGCGCATCCTCACGACGCTGCTGCACGAGATGGGTCGCCGCGACGCGAAGAAGGGGCTGGCCACGCTCTGCGTCGGCGGCGGCATGGGCGTCGCCCTCTGCGTGGAGCGGGACTAACGCCCCGGCGTTAAGCCGGCGCGGGGTGATGTAGGAAAGCCACAAGGAGCGCGAAACATGACCAGGGTTGCGATGGTCACCGGCGGCACGCGCGGCATCGGCCACGCGATCACCGCACGGCTGAAAGCGGACGGCTTCTCGGTGGCGGCTGGCTACGCCAACGACGAGGCGACGGCCAAGGCGACGGCCGACGAGCTTGGCGTGATGGTCGTGAAGGGCAACGTCGGCGAGTTCGAGGACTGTCGGCGGGCCATCGGCGAGGTCGAGTCGCAGCTCGGACCGATTGATGTCCTGGTCAACAATGCCGGAATCACCCGTGACGCGATGCTGCACAAAATGACGCCCCAGCAATGGAATGAAGTCATCTTTGTGAACCTCGCGTCGATCTTCAACATGTCGCGGCAGGTCATCGATGGCATGCGCGAGCGCGGATACGGCCGCATTATCAACATCACCTCGATCAACGGCCAGAAGGGCCAGATGGGACAGACGAACTACTCGGCCGCGAAGGCCGGCGCCATCGGCTTCACCAAGGCGCTGGCGCAGGAAACCGCCAGCAAGGGCATCACGGTGAACGCTGTCGCGCCCGGCTACACCGACACCGACATGGTGCGCTCGGTGCCTGAAGCGGTGCTGGAGCGGATCGTCGCCGGCATCCCCGTCGGCCGTCTCGGCAAGGCCGAGGAGATCGCCGCTTGCGTGTCCTTCCTTGCGCGCGAAGACGCCTCGTTCATAACCGGCGCCTGCCTTACGGTGAACGGCGGGCAGTATATGGCCTGAACGGACGGTAAGCGGTTGCGGGCTGCACGGGGCGACGAGCGTCACCGTCACGTCCAAAAACCGCCCCAGTCAACGCGCATCCGGGGGCGCATGCGAGGCTTGGGATCGGCGAATCTGGCCTGGGCCGGGGCGGTCACCGCGATGTTGATGGCGACTCTGCCGGCCCATGCCGGACCGTTGCCGTTCAATCTCGGTGACGAGCTCTTTCCCCACGCGCCCAAAGGCCCGGCCGTCGGCCTTTATCAGGACAATGGAACCGACCCGCCGTTCGTGCTCGATCGCTCGACCACGCTGGTGCTCATGCGATTCGACCAGAGCAACGAGGTCTGGCTGCTGACCGCCCAGCCGGCGCCCCGGGGCGACATGATCTATCGGAATGACGCTGGCGAGCCGATGCTGCGCGCGACGCGGCTGGGCGGAATGACCCTGTTCACGCTCGACCATCCGGAAGGCACGCCCGTCGCCTTCGTCGGCGACGCCGCGCCGCTGCGCCCCTCGCCGCCGGTGACCACCCCCGCCGCCCTGCTGCAGCGCCTGGCGCAGGCGAGCGCGCACGCCTCGCATGCCGTCCAGAGGCTGATCGTCTTTGAGGCCCGCGATGTCACGCCCCAGTCAGCGACGCTGATCGCAGACGCCGCCGGCGTCACCTCCGAGGCGATCGTCAGCATCACCCGCCGCGCCGACGGCCGAAAGGTTCTGGCGCGGCTCGCCAAGGTGCTGCTCAGCCCGGGGCACAAGGCCTCGGTCGACCTTGTCAATGGCGTGCTGCTGGTGGTGGTCGCACCGCGGAATGCGCCGGGGTTCGCCGATATCGCCGGGCGGCCGTCCTCGCGCCGGATCGAGCTCGCGTTCGACCGCTAGCCGCGGAAGGCGTCCTTGGCCGCCCGCACCTCGGCGAAACGCTTCGCGCCGCCGGCCTTGAGGAACGGGTTGGTGGCCACCTCGCGGGCGATCGTGGTCGGCACTGTCGGCTCCCCGCGCTCGCGGGCGGCGAAGACGTCGGCGGCGCGGGCTTTCAGCGCCGGGTCGTCGTCGATGGAAAGGGCGAAGCGTGCGTTCGACGCGGTGTACTCGTGCGCGCAATAGACGGCGGTCTCGCCGGGCAGGGCGGCCAGCCGCGACAGGCTCGCCCACATCTGCTCGGCCGTGCCCTCGAACAGCCGCCCGCAACCGAGGGCGAACAGGGTGTCGCCGACGAAAGCGATCTGGTCGGCCGCGTCATGATAGGTGATGTGGCCGAGGGTGTGGCCGCCGGTGTCGATCACCTCCAGGCGCGTGTCGCCCAACTGGACCACGTCGCCGTGCGCCACCTTGCGGTCGACCGGCGAGATGCGCTCGACTTCCGCCGGGCCGACGACGGTCGCGCCGGTCCTGGCCTTCACCGCCGCGTTGCCGCCGGCGTGATCGGGGTGCCAGTGGGTGTTCAAGATGAAGTCGAGCGACCAGCCGAGCCGGTCCAGCTCGCGCAGGATGGCGTCGGCTTCCGGCGTGTCGATGCACGCGGTCTTGCCGCTCGCCTCGTCGCGGGCCAGGAAGCCGTAGTTGTCGGAAAGACAGGGAAACTGGCGAACGGTCAGCGGCATCTCTAAGTCCTGCTAAGGTCTGGCGAGCCCTTCGACGAGACCATAGCCCATCCGGGAGCCATGCGCCGAGACGTTCTTGAGCTGCGGGAGTTCTACGCCGGCCGTCTCGGCCAGGCGGCCCGGGCCGTCATCCAGCGCAAGCTGGCCGAGGCCTGGGGCGATGCGGGCGCGCTGGACGTGATGGGGTTGGGCTACGCCACCCCCTACCTCGAGGACTATTTGGCGCACGCCCGGCGCACGGTCGCGGTCATGCCGGCGGCGCAAGGCGTCGAGGTGTGGCCGCACACCGACGCGGTGCTGGCCTGCCTCGCCGAAGACCAGGCGCTGCCGTTTCCGAACGCGCTCTTCGACCGCATCCTCGTCATCCACGCGCTGGAGGAAGCGGAAAATCCGCCGCAGCTGATGCGCGAGGTCTGGCGGGTGCTGGCTCCGGCCGGCCGCGTCATCGTCGCTGCGGCGAACCGCCGCGGCGTCTGGTGCAACGCGGAGTCGACGCCGCTCGGTCACGGCCAGCCGTTCACCCGCGGTCAGCTCGAGACGCTGGTGCGCGACGCCCAGCTCGAGCCCGTCGCCTGGTCGCGGGCGCTGTTCGCGCCGCCGCTGGAATGGACCTCCGGCTGGGCCGATGGCTTCGAACAGGTGGGCCAGAGGCTGTGGCCGGCTTTCTCCGGCGTGATCCTGCTCGAGGCGGTGAAGCAGACCTTCGCGGTCAAACCCAGGGGGCGGCGGGCGCCGGCGCGCGTCTTCGCGCCGGGCGTGCTCGCCCCGCAACCGGCCCGCAGGACAGGGGAGGTCGAGACCATCGGGCGAGGGCGCGGCGAAACGAGGCTTGGAGCCTTACCGCCAAACGCCTAGCCTGCGCGGGCGTACTCATTTCCGACGAGGAGGCTTTGAGACCGGGATGAAGATGATCACCGCCGTGGTGAAGCCCAGCCGCCTCGACGCCGTGGTCGAAGCCGTCACCGAGGCGGGCGCGTCCGGACTCACGGTGACCGAGGTGCGCGGCTACGGCCGGCAGAAGGGCAAGACCGAGATCTACCGCGGCGCCGAATACGAGGTGAAGCTGCTGCCCAAGGTCAAGCTCGAGATCGCCGTGGCCGACGACCGCGCCGAGCCGGTGGTCGCCGCCATCCAGGCCGCCGCCAACACCGGCAAGATTGGCGACGGCAAGGTGTTCGTCCAGGACCTGGAGTCGGCGCTGCGCATCCGCACCGGCGAGCGCGATCTGGAAGCTATCGCCGGCTAGGCAGCTTTCGGGTAAGACCCTTGTGGCCTTGATCGCCGGGGCGAAAACGTGTCGACATTAAGCTGACATTTTCTCGCCCGAGAAGGTCGGCCGTCGCGAGGGGAGTAATCGTCGGATGAAGCGTCTGTTGGTCGCCGCGGCGCTGGCGCCCCTTTCGTTTGCGGCGGCCCACGCTGGCACGATCACGGGCGCTGACACCGCAACGCACCAGACGTCGAGCGAAGGCGACATCACGGTCAGCTCCGGCGCATCGGTGACGCCGCCGACCAGCCCCTCCAGCGGCACCGTGGCGATCACGATCAACTCGAACAACAGCGTCGACAACGAAGGCGCCATCAGCGTCACCGAGACGACGACCGGCGATTCGACCAACGAAGGCGTCACGGACGGGCCGTTCGCCAATGGGTCCGACCGGTTCGGCATCCAGGTGTTGGGATCGGGACCGTTCACCGGCGACATCACCAACGGCGGGTCCGCCACGATCACCGTCGTCGGCGAAAACTCCGCCGGCATCGCCATCGACACCAGTCTGAACGGCTTCGTCCTGGACAACGGCACGATCACGGTCAGGGGCGGAAACGCCGGCCCCGGCGGCAACATGACCGGCGCGGGCGACGTCAGCTACGGCATCTTCTCCGCCGCCGGCGCGACCATCACCGGCAACGTCACCGTCGGCGGCGCGATCACCGCGACGGGCGCCAACGCAACCGGCGTCGCGCTGAACGGCGCCGTCGGCGGATCGGTCACCGTCAGCGGCAGCATCACGGCCAACGGCTTCCGCTCGACCACCGCGCCGTCCTTGCCGAGCCAGATCGCGGCGCTGCGACCCGACCAGCTTCTCCTCGGCGGCCCGGCCCTGTCCATCGGCGGCAATGTCGCCGGCGGCGTCGTGATCGCCGCGCCGACCGCCGCGGTGGGCAACGTCTCGGCGACGGCCGGCGGCACGCTCGTCGTCACCGGATCGGCGCCGGTCATCCTCATCGGCGGCAGCCAGCCGATCACGATCGGGGCGGGGAACAGCACCTTCGGCCTCGACGTCGGCGGGCATGTTTCAGCGTCGGGCGTCTATCCGAACGTCTCGGCGACGGCCATCCAGATCGGCGGCGTCAACCCGCTGTTCGTCGACTCCGGCGGCGTCGCGCCCGGCGGCAATTTCTCGTCGGTGACTCTCGACGGCGGGCTCGACGTCAGCGGGACGGTGACCGCCGCGAGCATCTCCGAGGCGTCCGGCGAGGGCGCGGCGACCGGGATCGAGATTGGCGCAGGCGCCAGCGTTCCGCGCATCGTGATCAGCGGATCGGTCAGCGTGGTCGGCTCGAACACGCTGGGCGCCAGCGCGAGCCCGCCGGCCAATGTCACAGCGATCGTGTTCGATCCCGGCGTCGCTCCGGCCTCGAGCGTCATCGTCAACTCCGGCCTGATCAGCGCCGACGTGACGGGCGTCGCCGGCGTGCCCGGCGCGACCCTCTCCGCTGGCGGCGTGACCGGCAACGCCACCGCCATCGACGACGCCGCCGGCGCGCTCGTCGGGGTCATCAACGTCGGCAACATCACCGCCCGATTGACGCCGGCCATCACCGGCTCGCCCACCGTTGGCCATGCGGTCGCCCTCTACGAGAACAACACCACGCCCTTCCTGCTGCAGCAGTGCGTGGCGGTCGACAGCGGCGGCGCCTGCACGCCGACCGGCAACGCGACGTTCTCGCCCAACATCATCGGCGACGTGATCTTCGCCGGCGCCGGCGCGGCGACCGTCGACATCTGGGGCGGCAACCTCACCGGCGGGCTCGCGTTCTCCGGCGTCTCCGGCAATGTGCTCGACATCGAAAATCGCGGCATCGTGCATGGCGCGCTGAGTGAAGGCGCCGGCGGATCGGTGGCGGTGAACGTCAACGACGGCGAACTCTTCATGACCTCGCCGGCCAACATCACCGTCTCCACCCTGCACGTGGGCGGGAATGGCACGCTGGTGTTCACCGGCGACCCGGCCGACACCGGCGCGGCGGTGTTCAACGTCACCGGCAACGCCACGCTCGACAACGGCGCCAAGATCGGCCTGGCGCTGCTGACGCCGCTCACCACGCAGGAAAGCTTCACCATCATCCAGACCGGCGCGGGCAACCTCTCCGCCGGCAACATATCGACCGCCTTCGTCGGCGAGATTCCATTCCTGGAGAACGGGACGATCACGGTGACGTCCAACAGCCTGACGGTCATCGCCACGCCGAAGACGCCACAGGAGCTCGGGTTGAACCCGGCCGAGACGGCCGAGCTGCCGTTCTTCATCCGCGCGCTGAGTTCCGATCCGGAGGTCGCGGCCGACCTGCTGTCGAAGACCGACCGCCCCGGCTTCATCCACGCCTACGACCAGTTTCTGCCCGACTACGCCGGCGGGCCGTTCGAGACGCTGGTCACCGCCCAGCAGGAGATCGCCCGCACCGTCTCCGAAACGCCGGTGAAGCTGCAGAACGGCGGCGTCCGCGGCTGGGTTCAGGAAATCGGCTACCTGGACCATCAGAACGACACCTCGAACGTCAACGGCTACTCCGGGCTTGGCTTCGGCTTCACCGCCGGCCTCGAACGCTCGCGAGGCGATACCGTGATTGGCGTCACCGCCGCGTTCGTCACCACCGGCGTGCTCGATCACACCCAGCCGTCGGACCAGGCGCTGTCGGCGACCGCGTTCGAAGCCGGCGCCTATTGGCGCAAAGGCGGCATTCGCGGCCTGACCGCCTATGTCGACGCCAACATCGGCCTCATCACGCTGGGGAGCCGCCGGTTCTTCATCGACCAGACGAGCGCCAACGACCTCTTGGCGACGACCACCGGCATCGTTTCGCGCGAGGCCAAGGCGACTTGGATCGGCGGGCTGTTTTCGGTCAGCGGCGGGCTCGGCTACCAGTTTGACTCCGGCCGGTTTTATGCGCGACCGGAAGTCTCAGCCGACTACGTGGTCGCGTCCGAGGCGGGCTATCACGAGCATGGCGGCGGTCCGGCTTTCGACCTCGCGGTCGCCTCGCGCACCTCCAGCCAGGCCGACGTGCAGGCCGACCTGGTCGTCGGGATGAATTTCGGCACGAACGTGATCTGGCGCCCTGAAGCCACCGTCGGCTATCGCGTGGTCGCCACGGGCGGCCCGGCGGCGACGACGGCGAATTTTACCGGCGGCAAGACCTTCACGCTCAATCCGCAGTTTGATGACAAGAGCGGGTTCCTGGCGCGCATCGGCGTCAGGGCGAGCGGTCTGTATGCGGACTTCAGCGCCGACGCGGGCGGCCAGTTCAGCCACGACTATCAGACCTACAACGCCAGGGCCGCCGCCCGCTTCCTGTTCTAGTTGGCGCTGCTCAGCACGAAGATCGCCTCTTCGGCCCGCCAGTTCTCGAGAGCGCTCGCCGGATTGAACGGGCGCGCCGGGCGGCCCGCTGTCAGGGCCGCCGCCCTCTCGATGCGCAGGCCAAGCTCCCCGCACAGCAGGGCGAAGTCCCTCAGCGTGCAGAGGTGAATGTTGGCCGTCGACCACCAGGGTTCAGCCAGGCATGCGGTCACCGGCATGCGGCCAGAGGTCAGCAGCGACAGGCGCACGCGCCAGTGGCCGAAGTTCGGCAGGGAGACGATCGCGCGCTCGGCGATGCGCAGGAGTTCGGTCAACACCGTTCGCGGCTCGCGCATCTGCTGCAGCGTCTGCGACAGGATGGCGTAGTCGAAGGCGTGAGTCGGGAAGTCGGCGAGGTCGCGGTCGGCGTCGCCCTGCACCACGGCCAGCCCGCGCGACAGGCAGGCCTGCACGCCCGGCGCGCTAATCTCGAGCCCGCGCCCGTCGACGCCCTTTTCCGCCGCCAACATCTCGAGCAGGTCGCCTTCGCCGCAGCCGATGTCGAGCACCCGCGCGCCGGGCGAGACCAGCCGCGCGATCTCGCGATAGCTCTCCTGGTCGGCGGCCACCTAGATGCCCCGCGACTGGCCCGCGGCGTCGAGGAAACCCTTCAGCGCACGGTGCATCACCGGCTCGTCGAGGAAGATGGCGTCGTGGCCCTTGTCGGTGTCGATCTCGACGAAGCTCGCCCTTGCGCCAGCCGCCGTCAGCGCCCGGACGATCGCTCGGCTCTCGCTCGTCGGATACAGCCAGTCGGAGGTGAACGACAGCACGCAGAAGCGGACGTCGCGTGCGGCGGTGAAGGCGTCGGCCAGCACGCCGCCGCGGCTCGCGGCCAGGTCGAAATAGTCGATGGCGCGGGTGATGTAGAGGTAGCTGTTGGCGTCGAAGCGGTCGACGAAGCTGGCCCCCTGGTGGCGCAGGTAGCTCTCCACCTGGAAGTCGGCGTCGAACCCCCAGGACAGGCCGTCCCGCTGCAGCTCGCGGCCGAACTTCCGCTGCAGGGCCGCTTCGGACAGGTAGGTGATGTGCGCGGCCATGCGGGCCACAGCCAGCCCCTTCTCCGGCCGGACGCCGAGCGCGGCATAGTCGCCGCCGCGCCAGTCGGGGTCGGCCATGATCGCCTGGCGCCCCACCTCATGGAAGGCGATGTTCTGCGCCGAATGGCGGGCGGCGGCCGCGATGCAAACGGCGGCATGGATGCGGTCGGGATAGTCCGCAGCCCACTGCAGCACCTGCATGCCGCCCAGCGACCCGCCGATGACAGCAAACAGCGTCTCGATGCCCAGCGCCTCGACCAGCATCGCCTGCGCCCTGACCATGTCGGCCAACGTGATCATCGGAAAGCTGAGGCCGTAGACGCGCCCGGTCGCCGGATCGGTCGACGAGGGCCCGGTCGTGCCCATGCAGCCGCCGATCACGTTCGAACAGATGATGAAGTGCTTTGCCGGGTCCAGCGGCTTGCCTTCGCCGATCACCTGCGTCCACCAGCCGGGCTTGCCTGTCAGCGGATGATCCGAGGCGGCGTGCTGGTCGCCGGTCAGCGAATGGCAGACCAGAATGGCGTTCGAGCGGGCCGCGTTCAGCTTGCCGTAGGTGCGGTAGCCGATCTCGATGCCGGCGAGCGCGGCGCCCGACTCGAGCAGCAGCGGACGCTCGCGGCCGAAGCGCATCAGGCCCCCGTCCGTCCCCACCATCTGTTGCAGGCCGACCGCTTTGTTCATGGGGCGCGGTTGGACCCGCTGGCCCGCGCGCTGTCAACCACAGCTTCCGAAAGCCGATGGCTTGGGTCTAAAGAGGCGGCGGCCCTCGCGAGAGACGATTCCCTCGATGCAACGCCTGATCCTGCTGCGGCACGGCAAGGCCGACTCCGCCTCTGGCGGCGGCGGCGATTTCGCCCGTGGGCTGACCGCGCGCGGCGTGCGCGAGTCGGCGCTGATCGGCCGTGTGCTGGCCGAGGCGGGCCTCGAGCCCGACCTGGCGCTGGTGTCGACGGCGGCGCGGGCGATGCAGACCTGGGAGGCCGCGCGCGCCGCCTTTCCGAACGCACGCATGGCGCCGGCGCGCGAACTCTACCATGCCTCGCCCGAGGTGCTGGCCGACACGGTCGCTCGGCTGGACGGCGCTCCGGCCAGCGTCATGATCGTCGGCCACAATCCCGGCCTGCACGAGTACGCCCTCGCGCTCGGCGGGGCGAAGGGCGCGCGCGAGCTTGCGGTCGGCTTCCCGACCGCCGCGGCGGCCGTGTTCGACGCGCTGCCGGCCAGCGGCTTTCAGCTGGCGCGGTTCCTGACCCCGCGCGAGTACGAGGGCCTGGGCGCCAGCGGACGGCGCAGCGATTGAGCCTAGTCCACGACGCAGCGGCCCGCGCCCTCCTGGCGCTGGCGCCGGAGACGGCGCACCGGGCGACCATCGGCCTCCTAAAGACGGGGCTGGGGCCGCGCGCCCAGGCGGCGGCGCGGCCGAGCCTGGCCATCGATCTGTGCGGCCTGCATCTCGCCAACCCGATCGGGCTCGCCGCCGGGTTCGACAAGGACGCCGAGGCGCCGAACGCGATGCTCGGCGCGGGGTTCGGTTTCGTCGAGTGCGGAACGGTGACGCCGCGCCCTCAGGCCGGCAACCCGCGGCCGCGCCTCTTTCGCCTGAACGCCGATCGCGCCGTCATCAACCGCATGGGGTTCAACAATCGGGGGCTGGACGCCTTCGCGGCGCGCTTGCGGGAGCGCCCGCGCAACGGCGTCGTCGGCGCGAATGTCGGGGCGAACAAGGACGCGAGCGATCGCGCCGCCGACTATGCGACAGGGCTCGAGCGTCTCTGGGGGCTCGCCGACTATTTCGTGCTGAACGTCTCCTCGCCGAACACGCCCGGCTTGCGGGCCCTGCAGGCGCGGGCGCCGCTGGACGATCTGCTCGGCCGCGTGGCTGCGGTGCGCAGTCGGCTCGCGCCGGTGCGCGGCGTGGCCCCGATCCTGCTCAAGGTCGCGCCCGATCTCGCCCCCGAGGAGATCGAGACCATCGTCGAAAGCGCGGTCGCCCACGGCCTCGACGGCCTGATCGTCGGCAACACGACGCTCGCCAGGCCGCCGACGCTCGTGTCGGCCGAAGCCGGTGAGGCGGGCGGGCTCTCGGGCGCGCCGCTCTTTGCGCCGTCGACGGAGATTCTGCGCGCGTTCGCCCGCGCCGCGGCCGGCCGTCTCGTGCTCGTCGGCGTCGGCGGGATCGCCTCGGGCGCCGACGCCTACGCCAAAATCCGCGCCGGCGCCCGGGCGGTGCAGCTCTACTCGGCGCTGGTCTTCGAGGGGCCCGGTCTCATCGTGCGGATGCTGGCCGAGCTTGCCGGCCTCGTGGCCGCCGACGGCTACGCCAGCGTGGCCGACGCGGTGGGCGCCGATGTCGGGCGCTAGCATGGGAGCCCGGCTCGTCGCCTTCATCAAACGCTTCGGGCTGGCGCTGCTGGTCGCCGTCGCCATCGCCGCGGTCTTCGCGACCGGCCTCGCCCGGCACCTGAGCCTGCACGAGTTGCGCGAACGGCGCGAGACGCTGCTCGCCTTCGCCCACGCGCACCCGATCCTCGGCGTGATCGCCTACATCGGCGGGTTCGCGGCGGTGACGGCGCTTTCGCTGCCGGTCGAGCCGCCGATGTCGCTCGCCGGCGGGCTGCTGTTCGGGACCGTGGTCGGCGGTCTCGCCGCGGCGCTCGGGTGCACGATCGGCGGAACGGTGCTCTTCCTCGCCTGTCGCACGGCGGCCGGCGACACGCTGCGTCGCTGGGCCGGCCCGCGCGTCGCCGCGTTCGAGGAGGGCGTCAAGCGCGACGCCTTCTTCTACATACTGACGCTTCGGCTGATCCCGGTGCTGCCGTTCGGCCTGACCACCGTCGCGCTCGGCTTCGTCGAGATCCGGCTCACGACCTTCATCGCCGCGAGCTTCCTGGGCATCCTGCCGATCTCCTTGATCTACGCCAGCTTTGGCGCTGACCTCAATCGCGTGTTCGCCAGCCACGAGCGGCTGCACCTGCGCACGCTCGTGCAGCCGCAACTGCTCTTCGCCCTCGTCGGCCTCGCCCTGCTGGCGCTCGCGCCGATCGCGGTGCGCCGCTGGCGCAGGGCCCGGGCCGGCTCGCGCGTTGCCGGGCCGCCGCCGGTCGAGTAACGGATTCGACCATGGCGGACGCTCCACCTCCGGCGGGCTCGACACCGAGGCCCAAGGCGCGTCCAGAAGCCGAGGTGGCGCGCGTCGCCCGCAGGGTCTTCTGGCCGGGCGGGCTGTCGTCCCGCCTCTTGATCCTGACCATCCTGTTCGTGGCCCTGCTCGGGCTGATCACGCTGCCGGCGACACTGGCGCAGTTCGAGGACCGCTGGCTGTACGACCACGTGCGGGCGGGCGAACTCGCCTCGCTGGCCGTCGACGCCGCGCCCAACCAGGTCGTGTCAGACAAGCTCTCGCGTCAGCTGCTCAACGGCGCCGGCGTCGTTTCCATTGCGGTGCAAAGCGGCGGCGTGCGCCGGCTGTTGCTGGCCGGCCCGCGCATGGCGCGCACACCCTACCTGGTCGACCTGCGCGAGGGCGCATCGCCGCTCTCCTGGAGCGCGCCGTTCGAGACCCTGTTCGGCGGGCCGAACCGGATGGTGCGCGTGGTCGCCAAGCCCAGCTTCCGCGACGGCGACTTCGTCGAGATCGTCGCCCCGGACGCTCCGCTGAAGATCGCCCTCGTCAACTACAGCCTCAGCCTGATCGGCGTCGCGGCCCTGTTCGCGGTGGTGATCGCCGGTTCGCTCTACCTGTTGCTCAACCTTTTCTTCGTGGCGCCGATCCAGCGCATCACCCGCTCGATGGAGCGCTTCCGCGCCGATCCGGAGAGTCCGGCGGCCGCCATCCATCCCTCCGGCCGCCGCGACGAGATCGGCCGCGCCGAGAGCGAGCTGGACCGCATGCAGGCGGACTTGCGCGCGGCGCTGAACGCCCGCGCCCGCATGGCGGCGCTGGGCGAGGCCGTCGCCAAGATCAATCACGACCTCAGGAACATGCTGACCAGCGCCCAGGTCGCCTCCGAACGCATGGCCCAGTCGGGCGACCCCAAGGTGGCGCTGGCGCTGCCGAGGCTCGAGCGCGCGCTCGATAGGGCGATCAAGCTCGCCACCGGCGTGCTGGCTTACGGCAAGACCGAGGAGCCGGCGCCGGCGCCGGCGCCGCTGCGCCTCGCGCCGGCCATCGAGGCGGCGGCGGAAGATGCGGGCCTGACGCCCGAAGGCGTGCGGCTGGTCTCGTCGGTCTCGCCGCGTCTCGCCGTCAACGCCGACGCCGAACAGCTGCACCGGATCCTGGTCAACTTGATGCGCAACGGGCGCGAGGCGATCCAGAGCGACCCCGGCGCCGGCCGCAAAGGCGCGATCACCGTCGCGGCCGAGCGGCGCGACGACAGTGTCGTCATCCGCGTCTCCGATAACGGGCCGGGCGTGCCGGAACGGGTGCAGGCCAAGCTCTTCCAGCCGTTCGCCGGATCGGGCAGAGCGGAGGGCGCCGGCCTCGGGCTCGCCATCGCGCGCGAACTCGCCCAGGCGCATGGCGGCGACGTCGTGCTCGCCGAGACCGGTCCGATGGGCTCCGCCTTCGAGGTTCGCCTGCCGGGCGCGCCCGAAGCCGCCGAAGCCGCCACGCCGCGCCACGCCCGGACGAAGAGTTAGAACCCGCGCGCGATGCCTTCGCGCCGGGGGTCGGCGCCGCCTTCCAAGCGGCCGTCGCGGGCGGCGATGGCGTGCAGGCCGGAGTTCTCGCCGAACCCCTTCACCAGATGCACCCCACGGGCGGCGAGGCCGTCGACCACGCCCGGCGCGAACTTGTCCGCCTCGGCGTTGAAGCTCGCGCCGCGGGCGACGATGTTGGGCAGCGCCAGCGCGTCCTCGACGCTGAGCCGCCAGTCGAGGATTCCGACCAGCGCCTTCAGATTGTACGCCAGGATGGCCGGGCCGCCGGGCGAGCCAAGAGCGGCGACGAAGCGGCCCTGACGGTCCAGCACGATCACCGGCGCCATCGCCGAGCGCGGCCGCTTGTCCGCGGCGACGGCGTTCGCCGCGGGCGCCCCGTCCGGCGTCTGCGGGCTGAACGAGAAGTCGGTCAGCTGGTTGTTGAGGAAGAAGCCTTCGACCATCCGGCCTGTGCCGAACAGGCTCTCCACCGTCGTTGTCATCGACAGGACGTCGCCGCGCGCGTCGGCGACGACGAAGTGGGACGTCCCGCCGGGCTCGAACGCCTGCGCCGTCGCCAGATTCGGCGCGCCGGCCGGGCGCCCCGCTTGCGGCGGTGGACCGGCTTCGGTTCCGATCAACGCGGCGCGGCTGGCCAGATAGGCTGGGTCGAGGAGGCCATCGACCGGCACCTTCACGAAGGCCGGATCGCCGTCGTAACGATCGCGGTCGGCGTACATCAGCCGCTCGGCCTGGGCGAGCTCGAACCAGGCCTGCGGGTCGGTCGGCCCGCGTTTGTCGATGTCGGTGTCGGCGAGGATGCCGAGGCCTTCGAGCAGCGCCGAGCCGCCGGCCGGGTCGGGCGCCGTGCAGACGATGTAGACGCGGTAGGGCCGGCAAAGCGCGGGGCCGATCTTCGGCCTGTAGCCGGCGAGGTCGGCCAGGGTCATCCCGCCCGGCAACGGGTCGGCATGCGTGCGGTCGACGATCTCGCGCGCGACCTTGCCCTCGTAGAGGGCGTCGGGGCCGCCGGCCGCCAGCCGAGCCAGCATGGCCGCGTAGGCGGGATTCCGTAAGGTGTCGCCGGCCCTGTACTTGGACCCGTCCGCCTTGGTGAAATAGGCGATCACGTCCGGCTCTTTCGACTCCGCCGAGGGATAGCCGATGAACCCGGACAGCCTGGGGCTGACCGTAAACCCGTTCGCGGCCAGAGTTTCGGCGTCGCCGAACAGCGACGACCAGGCGAGCCGGCCGTGATCCTTTTGCGCCTTGGCCAGCATGGCGACCGCGCCGGGCACGCCGGTTGCGCGGCCGGACACCACGGCGGCCGGGAAGGGCAGCGGCTTGCCGCTTGCGTCAAGGAAGAGGGCCGGCGTCGCCGCGGCCGGCGCGGTTTCGCGGCCGTTGTAGACGGTCACCCGCCGCGTTTTCGCGTCGTAGTAGACCATGAAGGCGCCGCCGCCCAAGCCGGAGCTCTGCGGCTCGACCAGCCCGAGCACCGCCTGCACCGCGACGGCCGCATCGATGGCCGAGCCGCCGCGCTGCAGCACCTTCACGCCGGCTTCCACCGCCAGCGGATTGGCCGCCGCGACCATCGCATGCGACGTCGTCGCGGACTGCAGTTCGCGCGGCGCGTCGGCCTGCGCGGCCGCTTCGCCCGCCGCGAACAGAAGGGCGATGGCGGCGATCGTGGCGATGGAGCGCATGGGGCCGGGTTATGGACTTCGCGCCGACCCGAGGGCAAGTGTCCGCCGCATGGGAAAGGCCGGTCCGCGCAACCTGATCACCGACGTGCCGGGCCTCAGCGTCGGCCAGGCGCATGACGCGCGGGTCCGCTCCGGCGTCACCGTCATCCTGCCGGACGAGGGGGCGATCGCCGCCGCCGACGTGCGCGGCGGGGCCCCCGGGACGCGCGAGACCGACGCGCTGGCGCCGCAGAACCTGGTCGAGGCCATCCACGCGATCGTGCTCTCCGGCGGCTCGGTCTATGGGCTCGCCGCGGCCGACGCCGTGGCCGTGGCGCTCGGCGCGCGCGGGGTCGGCTTTCGCCTGGCGCCGACGTCGAACGCGCCGCCATCGCCGATCGTGCCGGCGGCCATCATCTTCGACCTCGCCAACGGCGGCGACAAAGCCTGGGGCGAGGAGCCGCCCTACCGCCGCCTGGCCGCAGAAGCGCTGGCCAACGCCGGCCAAAGCTTCGCGCTCGGCACCGCCGGCGCCGGCCATGGCGCGCGCGCGGGCGGCCTCAAGGGCGGGCTCGGCTCGGCCTCGGCGGTGGCGGACGACGGGATCATCGTCGGCGCCATCACGGCGGTGAACGGCTCGGGCGGCGTCACCGACCAGGCCCGGCGCGCCTTCTGGGCGGCGCCGTTCGAGGTGGGCGGCGAGTTCGGCGGGCTCGGCGCCGCGGCTCTCTCCGCCGCGCCGGACGACTGGGCCGCCGACCGCCTGGCGAGCCTCAGCCCGCGCAACACCACCATCGCCTGCGTGGCGACCAACGTGGCGCTCAACCCCGCGCAGGCCCAGCGCGTGGCGATCATGGCGCAGGACGGCATCAGCCGCGCCATCCGTCCGGCGCACGCGCCCTTCGACGGCGACGTCGTCTTCGCGCTCTCGACGGCGCGCATGCCGCTGCCGGCGCCGGAGGGTTTCAGCATCGCGCGCATCGGCGCGCTCGCCGCCGACTGCCTCGCCCGCGCCATCGCGCGCGGCGTCTACGAGGCGACCCGCTGGGAAGGCGAGGGCCCGCCAGCCTGGCGCGACCTGCCGCGCTGAGGCGCTTTACACGCGCGGGGCGCGGTTCGTAGCCTTGGGGCAGGCCGGAGAGAGGGAGCAGGGGCGTTGGGGATCGGCAAGGCGTTGGGCGTGGCAGCGGCGGTTTTGAGCCTGGCGACGGCTGCGTGCGCCGCGCCGGACGAGGCGAGGATCGCCCAGGGCGCGCTCAAGGGCGTGATCGCCGGCGACGTGGTCAGCTTCAAGGGCATCCCGTTCGCCGCCCCGCCGGTGGGCGCGCTGCGCTGGCGCGCGCCGCAGGCCCCGCCGCACTGGGACGGCGTGCGCGACGCCTCCGCCTTCGGCCCCTCCTGCATGCAGATGTCGAATGGCGGCAACTTTGGCGCCGTCGCCAACCAGAGCGAGGACTGCCTGACGCTCAACGTCTTCGCGCCGGCGAACCGGCCGGCGGGCGCCAAGCTGCCGGTGATGGTCTGGATCTACGGCGGCGCGTTCACCCAAGGCGGCAGCGCCCGCTATGACGGGACGTCGTTCGCCCGCGACGGCGTCGTCTACGTCAGCCTCAACTATCGCCTCGGGCGTCTGGGCTTCTTCGCCCATCCGGCGCTGGCGAGGACCAGCCCCGACGGCGCATTGGCCGATTTCGGCCTCGCCGACCAGATCGCGGCGCTGAAGTGGGTCAGGGCCAACATCTCGGCCTTCGGCGGCGACCCGGACAACGTCACCATTTTCGGCGAATCCGCCGGCGGCATCTCGGTCAACTTCCTGATGATCGCCAAGCCGGCGCGCGGCCTCTTCAACCGCGCCATCTCGGAGTCCGGCTTCGGGCGCAGCCGGCCGCGCCCGCTGGCGGACGCGCAGAAGATCGGCGCCGACTTCATCGAGACGCTGGGCGTCACCGGCGACGATGCGGCGGCGGCGAAGGCGATGCGCGCGCTCTCCGCCCAACAGCTGTCGCGGCCGAACGGCGGGATCGGCGATCCGACGGGGCCCGGCCCGATCCAGGACGGGGTCATCGTCACCGAAGACACGGGCCAGGGCTTCGCCGACGGCGATCAGGCGCGCGTGCCTTATCTCGCCGGCGGCAACAGCTTCGAGGCCAGCCTCTTCCGCAGCGCGCTCACCAACCCGGAAGGGGTGCTCGGCCGGCTGCCCCACCGTGACGCCGCGCTCGCCCTCTACGGCGGCGGCGATCCGGCCAAGGCCGCGGCGGCTATCACCACCTTTGCGACGGTGATCGAGCCCGACCGGTATCTCGCCCGCCAGCAGGCGAGGGCCGGCCAGCCGGCTTACGTCTACTATTTCTCCTACCTGCCCCAGTCGCTGCGGCCGACCGCCATGGGCGTCATGCACGGCGGGGAGATCTTCTATGTCTTCCAGATGCTGCCGACCGCGCCGATCGACCGCGGGCCTTTCCACTTCCCGGCGGCGACGCCGGACGACGAGAAGATCGCCCGGTCGATCCACGCCTACTGGGTCGCCTTCGCCAAGACCGGCGATCCGGGTTCAGCCGGCGGCCCACGCTGGCCGCAAGCTGGCGCCGACGACACCGTGCTGGAGTTCGGCGACGACGGACCAGTGGTCCGCCCGCACTTCGACGCCGCCGAACTCGACCCGCTGACCGCTGTCGCTGACGCCAACGGGGGCGCCGCCCGCTAGTGGCAGTTCTTCTGCTGCGCCAGGGACATCAGCCGGGCCTGGCGCGGGTTGTCCTGCATTTGCGTGGCGATGTTTGTGGTCATGTTGGTGTTGGCCGTCATCAGCTGTTGCTGCGCCGGCCCTAGCTTCTGCTTGGCTTCGGCATTCAGGGCCTGCTGGTCGGCGACGGCCTGAGCCTGCGCAGCCGCGGCGGCGGCTCCGCCGAACGGGGTCATCCCGGCCGCGGCGGTGGCCGCGGCGGTCGCGGTCTCCCGCGCCTGCGCCGCGCGCGCATCGGCCTGCACCTGGTTGTTGGCGGAAATGAAGTTCTGGCTGGCGGTCTGCGCCTGAGCGACCTGCGTCTTGTCGACGCTGATGCCGCCATTGGCGACGAACTCGGCCTTGATCTGATCGCAGGTCATGGCGTCGTCGCCCGGCCGCATGCCGGCCGGATTGTTCTGCGCGCTCTGCATCGCCGTCTGCGCGGCGGCCATCTGCATGCACTGGTCGTAGGTCATCGGCGGGTTCGGCATGGCCTTGAGCTGATTGCACGTCGCGGCCATGTCGCTCGCGCTCGGTTGCGAGGCCGGCGGCTGCGGCGGCCGCTTGGGGCCGAAGATCTGGGCGTTGGCCTTCGGCCCGTAGGCCAGAACCAGGGCGGCCGCGGCCGCGAAAAGGACGAACCGGCGCATCGCGCAGCCTCCTTCGCCATCGTGTCTCAGGATTGAAACACGCTGACCAGCGCGCGCCAACGCGGAAATCGACGCCGCCGACGGCTTGCGCCGCACGCGCCCCACGACTAGGTTCCGCCCCCTTCGCCGAAAGGCCAGCGCGCGCCCGTAGCTCAGCTGGATAGAGCACCAGACTACGAATCTGGGGGTCGGGCGTTCGAATCGCTCCGGGCGCGCCACTTTTCAATCGTTGCAGGTTGTCGGCGCGTCGGTCCGCGAGGATTGTCGGCGCATGACCAGGACCGTTCTCGTCGCCGGCGCGTCAGGGCTCGTCGGCTTTGCGGCGATGCGGGCGCTGGAGCGGGAGGCGGGGACGCGGGTGATCGCGACCTCGCGGCGACGGCCGGTGGCGCTCGCCGGCGCCGAATGGGTCCAGGCCGACCTGACCGATGCGGCGGCC
>Ga0070735_10001209_pt1 | contig 25583 bp, 24 predicted proteins | sample Coa_R1_FD_66443 | JGI IMG/M metagenome (GOLD analysis project Ga0070735, IMG submission 66443) | Surface soil microbial communities from Centralia Pennsylvania, which are recovering from an underground coalmine fire - Coalmine... | ecosystem: Environmental > Terrestrial > Soil > Unclassified ...
GTTCGACTCCGCCCACGGCGCCGACGCGGCCGCCCCATTGGCCTGGGCGCTACCGATGGCGGCGGCGAGGATTGCCCCCACGGCGGCGCTCGACGCGACCCACTTCCAACCTCTTCGATTGCTCATGTTTCCTCCTTGCGTTGGGTACTGCGTTGCGCTGGACACGCGCGTAGGACGACCCTCGTCCGCATCGCTCGAACGAAGTGAGCGGACGACACACCCGAAGGACGTCCCCCGCTCACGGACGGATCACACGGGGCATCTATTCAACGTCGCGTGAGGGCGACGGCCGAAAGTTTGCCGAAGATGCGCCGCGCATCCCTTGCGAGTCTCTTCGCGTGCGCTCGCTTGAGCGGGAACAGTATGCATGGTAAGGCGCGGAACCGTCGGGGCGGACAATGGCAGTAGCCGAATACGTGGCACAGGCGTGCTTTGGCCCGTACCGACTTGTTCGCCGCGTCGGCAGCGGCGGCATGGGGAGTGTCTTCGAGGCGGAAGATACCGGGCTCGGCCATCGGGTGGCGCTCAAGCTTCTTCACCCGCACGTCGCAGAGCGGCCGGGCGCGGTGGTTCGATTCTTGCGCGAAGGCCGCGCCGCCGCGCGCATCAAGCACCCGAACGTTGTCCAGGTGCTCGCCCTCGGGACTGACGGCGACACGCCGTACCTCGCGATGGAGTTGCTCGAAGGCGATGACCTGTCGCACGTTCTCGCGCGCAGGGGTCGCCTCTCGGTGGAGGACGCGCTCGACGTATTGCTCCCGGTCATCGGCGCGGTCGCGGCGGCGCACGAGGCGGGGGTGATTCACAGGGACCTCAAGCCCTCCAACATCTGCATCACCCGCAGCCCCGGCGCGCTGCCGTGGCCCAAGGTAGTCGACTTCGGCGTCTCCAAGGTCATCACGGGCGAGGGTGCCAGCGATGCAACGATGACGGACGCCGTCATCGGAACCGCCGCGTACATGTCTCCCGAGCAGGCGCGCGCCGCGTGCAACGCCTCGTTCCGGAGCGACCAGTACTCCCTGGCGGCGGTTCTCTACCAGTGCCTCAGCGGGCAGCTCCCGTATCCCGGCCGCAGCGTGTACGAGATCGTCGAGTCCGCCCTAACGAGGGTCCCGGCGCCGCTGCGCGATCACGTCGCCGCGATCCCCGTGGCCCTGGAGAGCGCCGTGCTGCGCGCCCTGAGCCGGGACCCCGAGACGCGCTTCCCTTCCGTCCGGTCGTTCGGGACCGCGCTCCTGGAGTTTGCGACCGAGCGCACCCGCGTCGCGCTCGCGGCCGAGTGGAGGGCACGCGAGGCGGGTCCCGACGAGCCGACGGGGCGCGCGGAGCCAGGCGGTACCTGGGCGACGCCGTCCATCACCGGCACGAGCCTCGTGCCCGAGCCGGGGCCCGCGAGCAGCACGCCGCTGTCGCCGTCGTCGTCGAGGTCACCCTTGCGCCACGCTCTTTGGGGGCTCGCGGCGATCCTGCTGCTCGCCGTCGCGACCCTCGCTTTCGGCGGCGTCGACGCGCTCGCCGCGTGGACGAGGCCCGCGGCGTCCCGGGCACCGGCCTCGCACGGACACGCGGTCACGACGGAGGCCGGCCCGAGGTCGCTCCCGCCGACAGTCTCGGACGCCCGCGCCGCGTCCGAGGAGGTCGACGCGCCTCGCAACCCCGTTGCCCGACCGCGCGTCGCCCCGGTCCGCCACGGGGCGCCGTCGGCGCCCCTCGCGGCGCCGGTTCCGATCGGCGAAAACGGCGCCCCCATTCTCCCATGAAGTGCTGGCGGGCGCCGCTGCGCTGGACGATGGCCGCGGCGCTCGCGTCGACGTGGGCCGTGCCGCGGCAGGCTCGCGCCGACGACCCGCACGCCGAGGCCGAGTCGCTGATCCGACATGGCGTCGAGCTCCGGCGCCTCGGACAGGACGGAGAGGCCCTCGACGTGTTCCGTCGCGCGTACGCCATCGACCCGACGCCGCGGGCCGGCGCGCAGGCGGCGCTCGCGCATCAGGCCCTCGGGGACTGGGTCGACGCGGAGCGCGGCCTCGCGCAGGCGCTCGGGGCGGCCGCGGACCCGTGGATCGCTCTCTATCGCGAGGTGCTCGAGCAAGCGCTCGCCGTCGTGCGCGCGCACCTGGGGTGGCTCGTCGTCGACACGAACGCGGCGCAGGCGGAGATCCGCGTCGACGGCGACGTCGAGACGGTGCCCGACGCCAACCCGATCCGGGTACCGGCGCGCACGTTGGATCTCGAGATCCGGGCGCAGGGACGCGAGCCGGCGCGACGGACCGTCGACGTACAGCCCGGCGCGCGGGTGAGCATCTTCGTGGCCATGGATCTCGAACCGCTGCACGCGGGAACGGCGGTCGCCTCGGCGACGGCCGCGCCGCCACCGGTCCTCGTTGGACCGCGCGACGACACGCGACGGCGCTCCGCCGGGGCGATCGCCTTCGTCGCGGCGGGCGTGTTCGTCGTGGGAGGCGTCGTCGCCTGGCGTGTCCGCGAGGACAACGTCGCGGTCTACGACGACGACAGCCGCTGCCGGGTGGGCGCGCTGACTCGGGAGCAGCAGTGCGGCGGGCACGCGGAGGCGGCGAACGTCGCGCTGGGGCTCGAGGTCGGGTCGTTCGCGATCGCGGCGGCGAGCGCGGCGTGGGGAGCCTGGGAATGGTGGGGTGGGGCCGGCCATGGCTCCGCCGCGGCCGCGTTGCCCTGCGCGCCGTGGGCGGGGCTCGGCGTCGCTTGCCGGGGGCGCTTTTGAGCCGCGGGCCGCTGTTCGGCGGTCGCGCAGCGCTCTTGGTCGTCGCGGCCGCGTGCGGGTGCGCGGGCCTCAAGTCGGGGAGCGATCGCGCGCCGGCGGAGGGTGGTTCGCCGGAGACCCAGATCGACGTCCTGCGGTGCGGGCACAAGCGACCACCCCCTCCACCCGACGCCGGTCCGAGCGGCGGGAACCTCGATCTGGTGTTCGCGGTGACGCACTACTACTACGGCACCGCGTCCACCGACGACGCCGGCAATCCACAGCTCTTCGATCTGGGCTTCGACATGGACGACGTTTGCACCGGCGAAGGGCAGGGTCCGAGCTGCATCGAGCCATCGTGGGCGACCGCCTCGCACAACGACGGCCCGAGGGGGATCGACAACGCGGTCGGGCAGTTCGCCGCGGCCGTCGACGCGCTCGCGCTCGACGAGGCCACCGCCTCGCCGGACACGCCCGATCTCGTCTTCCGTGTGAGCGGCTACTCGGGGGATCCCGACGACGATCAGGTGACCGCATCGTTTTACATCGGACTCGGCGTCGCTCCTCGAGCGGACGGCGGGCCGGAGCTCCTCTGGGATGGTCAGGACCGCTGGAACGTGATGCCTGAGGTTCTCGCGCCGAGCGACGACGGCGGAGCTCCTTCGTACGACGTCGATCGACCGAAGTTCCAGGACACGGCTGCCTATGTGAACGGGGGTGTTCTGGTGATGCGGCTCCAGCATATCGCGTGGCCCGTGGGCTCGCCCCTCGCGCCCACGTCGCTTGGATCCATCGAGACCCTGGTCCTGACGGGCAACCTGGTCCGCGTCGGGAGCCTGTGGGAGCTCCAGGGGATCACGACGGGCGCGGTCGCCGACGCGCGGCGGTTCTTGGCGACCGCCGCCCGGTTTCCGCAGTCCGGAAACACGTCGGTGCCCGTGTGCCAGGCGCCGGATCAATACCGGTCCCTGAAGCAGCGCCTTTGCTCGTTCGTCGACATCGCGGCCGGGTCGTCGTCGCCGACGGCGACGTGCGATGCGCTCTCGGGCGGGTCGCACCTCGAGGCGAAGCAAGCGCTCCTCGGTGGCGTCAGCGCGCCAGCCGCGCCGCTGCCGCCGTGTGACCCGAGCATCGATCCCGACACCGACTCGTGCGACTGAAGAGTGATCGCATACCGCAGAATTTACGCTCGAGCCGTCCTTGACGGCGGCGGCACCGCCGCCGTCCGCCTGACGGATCGCGCCGGGCATGGTATCCGGCGACGGCTCTGCTCGAAGCCCAAGCCGCCGCGCGATCCACAGCCGAAGCCCGACGAGGGCTGCTCGCCGCCGTCGGCGCGTTCACGATCTGGGGCGGCCTCCCGCTCTATCTGAAGCCTCTCGCGCGCATCGCGGCGACCACCATCATCGCTCATCGGCTCGTCTGGTGCTTCGCGTTCGTCATCGTCTGGCTGACGGCGCACGGTCAGCTCGGCGCCGTCCGCGAGGCGCTTCGAGGCCGAGCGACGCGCGTGCGTCTCCTCGGAAGCGCCACCCTCATCAGCGCCAACTGGCTCGTGTACGTCTGGGCCGTCGGCAACGGCCACGTGATCGACGCGAGCCTCGGCTACTTCATCAACCCGCTCGTCAACGTCCTGCTCGGCGTGGCCTTGCTCGGCGAACGTCTCAACCGGGTGCAGTGGCTGGCCATCGCGAGCGCATTCGCGGGCGTCGCGTGGCTCACGGAGCTCACGGGCCGGCTGCCGTGGATCGCCCTCACCCTGGCCTTTTCGTTCAGCGGGTACGGGCTGATTCGCAAAGTGGTCGCCGTCGACGCCGTCGTCGGCCTGGCGGCGGAGACCGCGCTGGTCACTCCGTTCGGTGTCGCGTGGCTCGCCTGGCAGCAGTGGCGAGGCCCGGGCGCGTTCGGCCCGGACGTCTTCCACGGAGTCTGGTTGTTCCTGAGCGGCCTGGTCACGGCCGTCCCGCTCGCGCTCTTTGCCTTCGGGGCAAAGCGGATCCTCTACTCCACGGTCGGTATCGTGCAGTACATCGGCCCGTCGCTGCAGTTGGCGCTTGGCGTGCTGCTCTTCGGCGAGGCCTTTCCTCCCGCCCGCGCGATGGGGTTCGGCCTCATCTGGGCCGCCCTGGTCATCTACGCGGGCGAGGGGATATGGCGGTTGCGACGCAGGGCGGAAGCCTGAAGCAACGCCCCAAGGCGAGCGTGTGAGGCGGCCCAGCGACGACTAGTGCCGCGCGCCGCAAGTCTCGCCGCGTACCTGCGGGACTAGCGGCCGATGGCCGTAGCCGACACCGGCATCGTGAAGCAGGCGCTCTCTCCGCGGGTCGCGGTGAGCGTGCTGCCGATGAGGGCGCCGCCGGCAACGTACGTTCCCGAGTCGGAGTCGGGCAGGATATCGTACGTGAATGCGCTCGTGTACGGGACCGATTGCACGCTGACGATGTCCACTCCGTCCAGCGAATCGCCTGCGTGGAGCTGACCGAAGGTGCGGCCGTCCGCCGTCGGGTGCGGCGCGCTGATGTCGAGCTCGACCCCGTTGGAGAGCTTGACCTGCATGACGTGGTGACTGAAGACCGCCATGCGGCTCACCCTCGCCAGCGGGACCGCCCGCAGCCGACCGTGGTCGAGGCTGTAGACCACGTCGCCTGCCTTGAGGGACGCGATCGGCCGGTCGCCTTCAGGCGTGGCAATCGGCGTCTCGGGGGACGCGCAAACGCCGGGGAAGCCCATCGTGCCTGCGCCCGCGACGCCCGCAGTGCCCGCGCCCGGGATGCCTGCCGTGCCGGCGCCCGGAAAGCCCATGGTGCCCGCGCCCGCGACGCCCGCGGTGCCCGCGCCCGGGAAGCCCATGGTCCCCGCGCCCGCAACGCCCGCGGTACCTGCGCCCGGGAAGCCCATGGTGCCCGCGCCCGCGACGCCGGCGGTACCTGCGCCCGGGAAGCCCATGGTCCCCGCGCCTGGGAAGCCCATGGTGCCCGCGCCCGCGACGCCGGCCGTGCCCGCGCCCGGGAAGCCCATCGTTCCTGCGCCCGGAAAGCCCATGGTGCCTGCGCCCGGGAAGCCCATCGTGCCCGCGCCCGGCGTCCCGGCACCCGGCGTGCCTGCCGTGCCTGCCGTGCCCGCACCCGGGCTGCCCGCGCCGGGAGTGCCCGCGCCGGGGCTGCCGGCACCCGGGCTACCCGCGGTCCCGCCGGAGTCGTCCATCATCATCATCATCGAACCGTCGTCGCTCATGCCGGCGTCCGGCGTGCCGCCGCCCCCGTCGTCGCCCGTGCCGGAGCCCGAGGACCCCGAGCTCCCGCTCGAAGTGCCGCTCTGCGAGCCGCTATTGATGCCGACGCCGCTGGAGGTCGTGTCGCCCGCGCTGCTTCCAGACCCGAAGCTGCCGGAGGAGCTCCCTGAGCTCTTGCTGCCGCTGTGCGTCCCCGTCGACCCGGAGTTCGAGCCGCTGAAGTCTCCGCTGCTGCTGCCGTTGTTGCCGGTGGAGGCCCCGCAGGCGGGGGCCGCGAGGAGGGCCAAGGTGCAGGACGCGAGTTCGAATCGAGAGAGCCTCATGAACGATACCCCTTCGGTGCGACGGTAATTGTGTCGGCCCGCCGCAAGTCGAACCCCTACGGCGACGCCCCCGTGTAGCGCTTGAGTGCCCAGTGTACGGTGGAATTATGGCGATGGGCCTTTGCGAGGAGGATGAGACGCCGTTGGTGCAGCGCGTCGAGACGTAGTCTCGGCGCTTCCGCGGGGCTCGACTAAGTCCGCACGCTCGAGCGAAACGAGGGACACCCTCTAGCTCGACTCGCCGGCGCCCGACGGGGCCGCCCTTCGCCCCAGGCGCGCCCGCACCGTACGGGCTCGTTGAACGAGCCAATCGACGTTGCCTCGATCCAGAAAGGCCATATACGGCGGGATCATCGAGATCGAGAAGACCCCGAGCTTGGCGGTGGCCGCGATCATCGCATGGAGCGCGAACCCGGCGAGCATTCCGTACGCGCGCGTCCGTCGAAAGGAGAGGAGCCACGGCACCGAGACCTCGATCGCGAGCGACGCGTACGTCGTGACCGCAGATATCCATTCGTGACGGACCATCAAGAGGTCGTCCGGGGTCCGCGAGTAGAGCGACACGCTGAAGTACGCGAGAAGCTGGCCGTTTCGCCAGAAGGGGTCAGGCGCCTTCAGCCAGAACGTCATCAGATAGATGACGAACAGCTGCCACTGCATGAGGCGCACTCCGTAGATCGGCACGTCGTCGCCGTCGTCTTTCTTCGGGCTCGTCGTCCGCTCCGTCCCTTGGGTCGAGCGTGCGGACGAGAGCCAGTGCGTCAGGCTCCAGACGCGTGCGGACGGCGAAATCAGGATGATGAACGAATAGACGCGCAGCACCGCGTCCCAGCTGTGAAGGACCGGGAACGCTCGGATGCTGTACGAAACGTGCCACGCAAAGACGAGCGCGGCGCTCGCGCGCGTAAATAGGCCGAGACCGAGCGTGACCAAGGCGGTCGCGGCCACCAGAAAAACAGCGTCCACGCCCCGCTCGGAGGTGACCCAGAAAAAGACCGACGTGTAGAGCCCACCCTGCGTGAGCTTGTGGATGATAGACAGGGAGATCATCCCGGTGGCCGCGCAGTACTCGTAGCGGTGCGGCCACAGGTCGATGAGGTTCACGAGCCCCGCGAAGGCGAGAAAGATGCGGACGAGCGCGTAGGTCCGCGGGTCGGCGGGTCCCCAGAAGAATTGGACGACCCTGCGCATCTTGCTTCATCCCTCGCAGGTGAACGTTCGGGACGGGTGGTCCTCGTGGATCGAAATGACGCCGTTGCCCTGGATCTCCTGCAGCCAATGCAAGCGCTCGTACGTCTCGTGGAACACGAGCTTCTGTCCCCCCCTTCCTGTCGAGGTCCGGAGCGCCGCGCACAGATTGTCGACGTAGCCGCCGAGGTATTCGGTGTAGTCCTTGTCGCCTACGACGCGGATGAAGAAGGTCTCGTTCCGGACGCTGTGATCGTACGGCTGAAACCCCGGCAGCGTCAGCCCCGTGAGGCGTGTCTGGCCGTCCGCGTCGGTGACGTCGAGCTCGACGTCATACGCGTGTAGATACGGAATCGTCGTGAACATGTCCCAGCTCTGCCAGATCCCGGTGAGCTCTTCGTAATGGAGAAAGGGTTCCGCCAGCGGATGCAGCGCCGATTGGGGAGGGATCTGTTGCGCGCACGTGGCCATCATGTGCACGGCGAACACCACGCAGGCGGCGGCCTTGAACGCGGCCTTCACGCGAGCAGGAGCCTTCAAATCGGTTTCCACGCGGGGTGGGCTCCGGAGGAGCGATAGACGGGCTCGTCGACCGAGAGGATGTAGTCGACTCGCCGGTTGCGCGGCTCGTCCACCTCGTCCGCCGTCTTGACGAGCAAAGCCGATTCGCCGAACCCCTCGAACGCGATTGGGATCTTGAGCCCCCGCTGCCGAAACCACTTGGCGATGGCCTGCGCGCGGAGCCGCGAAAGACGAAGGTTGTATCCGGCGTCGCCGACCGTGTCGGTGTGGCCGCCGATGAAGAGGGTGACGTGGATCTCGGGGTGGCGGGCGAGCGCCTCGGTCACCTTGACGAAGCTCGCCTCGAGCTTCGGCTTCTCCGAGTCCTCGATCGCCGCGGAATCGTGCTTGAAGTTGACCTCTTCGTGGGGGATGGTCACGGTCCACGGCGTCAGCGCGACACCCTTGTAGTACCCGTCCTGGTCGTAGACGAAGACCTCGATCCGGACGACCGGCTCGTCGCTCGATGGCTGCCACTCGACGACCAGCGCCTTGCCCGCCGGGTAGGACGAGAACTCGCGCGTCACGTCGGCCAACGTGGCGCCCGACTCTCCGGTCACCTTGAGGGTGAGCTTGGCCAGGTCGTGCGACGCTTTCACCTCGAGGTGGTGAAGGGCCAGGTCGACCTTGGACTTGTCGATCGCGATCTGCAGCGTGGAGCGTTCGCCCGCCGCGGCATCGCCCTTGGCGTCGTCCGCGAACGCGCCCGTCGACGCGAGGGCGACCCAGCACGCGCAACACCACGAGCAGAAACGAGGACCCCGCATGTCCGCTTCGGCCGTCAGTCTACGCGACGGCGCGGGCGCGCGCACCGAGACGTGGACCCCCTCGCGCCGGCTGGGCTACGGTCGCCCGCGTCATGGCAGCGCCGGTGCAACTCGAGGCCCGGGCCGATCGACCCGCGCCGCGCATCTTTCGGCAGGGCGCGCGGCCCCCGTACGCGATCCGCTGGTACGGCGCGACATCGATGTTCGGTCATTTTCGCGCCCTCGTGTCGACAGCCATCGCAAGCGAGTCGGTCGACACGCGTGACTGGATGCGACCTCTCCCCCCCGAGGAAATGCTCGCTGGAGTCGTCCGCGTGCTCGGGGTGGAGCGCCGCGCCACGCTGGTCGAGTCGCTCGCCCGGCCGGTGTGGATCGACTGGGTGGCCGACACCGGGGACGACCACGACGTGAGCCAGGCGGTCGCCCGCATGGTCTTCGGCGAGTACGTCGTGCGGGACGGGCCCGGGGGGGAGCCCCTGACGCTCCCGCGGGGCGACGTTCTCCTCTTCGGCGGCGACACCGCGTATCCAGTCGCCACCGCAGACGAGATCCAGCGCCGCCTCGTGCGCCCGTGGAACGAGGCGCTCCGCGAGGCCGGCGGCGACAGGCCGGATCGACTTCGGGTGCTCCTCGGCATCCCCGGCAACCATGACTGGTACGACGGTCTCGACGGATTCGGGCGTCTCTTCCGCCGCCGGGCCGACTCGGTCGAGCGAAGCCCGGAGCACGGCACCGGGGATTTCGAGCGTGGACGCCGCCGAGGCCGCGGAGCCGGGGCGGTGGCCCGCGGACTGCACCTCGACGAGGTAGGCGGCGCGGTCCGGCTCACGGTCGACGCCTTGAAGGCGGCGCGGTCCGTGTGGCGTGGCACGACGCTCAGTCGGCGGCGAAGGCTTGCCCTGCGTGGCTACGAGCCGGTGCAAGAGTCGAGCTACTGGGCCCTCCCCCTCGCGCCGGGCCTCGACCTGTGGGGTGTCGACCGCCAGCTGCGGCGCATGGACTACCGACAGAGGGGCTACTTCCACGCTCGGAGGCGCGCCATCGGCGAGGATGCCGCGGTCTGGCTCGCGGCGCCCGATCCCGCGATTGCGTTCGGCGAACCGTGGGAACCGGGGGTCCGAATGCTCGCGGCCTGCGGCGTCTCGCTCGAGCGCGATCGTGTCCTTTACCAGTGCGGCGACATGCACCAGTACGAGCGGCGCGTGGTGGCCCGATCTCTTCACGTGATCGCGGGGGGCGGGGGAGCCTTCCTCCACGGTACGCGCATCGTGCCCGATCCGGCCCCCGCCGCCTCGGCGTATCCGACGGCGCGGATGTCGCGGCTCCTGGCGCTCGAGGTGCCGTTCAACCTCATGATCGGTCGCGCCGGCTATCTCGTGCACATCGCCGCGGCGGCCGTGGCGTCGTTGGTGCTCGGCGTCGGATGGCACAACCGAACGCGCCTCACCGTGACGTCGGTCGTCGTGAGCGTGGTCATCACATGGGCGCTCTACGCGATCGTGGGACACAAGCGCGCCCACCCGCGGCGAGCCCTCGCGATCGCGGTCCCGTTCGGCGCCCTCCTCGGCTCGCTTCCCATGGGCCTCTCCGTGCTGCTGCGTCTCGTCGCCAGGTTCATACCCCTCCTCGGGCGCGACACGGCCATCACGATTGCGTGCGCGTTCGCGGGCGCGTTCCTCTTCGGCACGTTCCTGTCGCTGTGCGCCCTCGGGGGCCTCGAGATGCAGCAGGTCTTCACCGTCCTCGGACACCCCGGCTTCAAGCACTTCGTGCGGATGCGCGTCTCGACGGACGGCACCGTCGACGCATGGGTCATCGGAAAGGACGATCCGCTCGCCCCCGAAGGGCCGTGGCTGATCGACCGGTTCAGCTGGAACCCTCGCACTTGAACACAAGGAGCGTCACGTCGTCCTCGACCGTGCCCCACCCGCCCACGGCGAAGACGAGGTTCTCGACGATTTCCGCCGCGGGTCGGTCGTGCGAGCGCTGCAGCTCGGCGCCGAGTCGCTCGATTCCGAACTCCTCGCCGTGGCCGTTGCGAATCTCCGTCGCTCCGTCCGTGTGGAGCAGCATCACGTCGCCCGGGCCCAGTTGAAACGAGCTCTCGACGGTGCCCCTGCGGATGTCGCGTCGCCCCCCGACCCAGGTGCCGGGGGTGGCGATGGTCTCGCACGTTCCCTGTGCCGCCCGGTAGACGATGATCTCCTCGTGCGCCCCCGCGAAGACGACGCGCCCCCCCCGGTCGTAGCGAAGCAGCGTGAGCGTCGCGTGGTCGTCGCGTCTCAGCCGGTTGCGGATGTTGTCGAAGAGGACTTCGTTGAGCACGCACACGACGTCCCGCGGCGAGGCGGCGGGTTCCTTGGCGACGAGGGACGCCACGATCGACTGGGTCATGAGCATCATGAGGCCCGCGTCGAGGCCGTGTCCGGATACGTCGCCGATGCCGATCCAGCATCCGCCCTCGACGGGAAGGAAGTCGTAGTAGTCGCCGCCCACCTCAGCCGTGGGGATCATCGTCGCCGCGCAGGAGAGGCCCGGCACGCTCGGCTGCCGCGGCAGGATGGAGGTCTGGATCCGCTGCGCGAGCTCGACCTCCCTCTCAAGCCGCTCTTGGCGGAAGGCGACGGCTTTGCCCATCACGTTGAACGCGCGCGCCAGGTCGCCGATCTCGTCCGCGGAGCGAATGTCCACCCTCGCCGTGAGGTCACCGTCGGCGAGCGCGCTGGCGGCCTCCGCGAGGCCGCGCAGAGGTCCCGTGACGTAGCGTCGCGCGAGCGCGCCGAGCAAGATCGCCGTCGCCGCCGTGAGCCCCGCCGTCATCCAGAACAGCTGGAGCCGGTTCTTGCGGTACGCCTCGTTCTCTCCCCGCAGGGTGAAGGCCACCCTCACCCGTGCGAGGCTCGCTCCGCGCGGACCGACCACCGTCTTCGTCGCGATGAGCCATCCCGGAGTCGAGGTCGTTCCGTCGCCGTCGCGCGGCAGGGGCGCCGAGAGCGCGGGGGCGTCCGGGGCAGACCAGCTGGCTGTCGGCGGTTCGTTCGAGTTGGGCCACACCGCGGCGGACACGATGTCCGGGTTGGCGCGGAGCGCGTTCAGGCGCGCCGAAACGTCGTCGGCGTCCCCGAAGTCGATCGCGGCGGCGAGCTCCGTCGCCAGGAGCTCGATCACCATCGTCGCCGCGCTCGCCTTGGCCGCGATCAGGTTGGACCGCTCCCGCGCCGCCAGGCGCAGAAAGAGCGTCGTCGAGGCAAGGACCAGCACCACGCTGGTCACCGCCATGAGCCGCGCTTCGAGTGACGCGAGACGTCCCCTCGGAGGAGGGGGCGCGTTCATGTTTCGTCCACCGTGAGCAAGCCGGGGGCGAAGCTCGCGAGCGCGTGAATGCTGCGCTTTTGCCACGGGATGCTCGGGTTGGAGATCAGGCGGACGCCGTAGCGTCGCCCGGGATCGAGGGATTCGACCGTGCCGAGCCACGTGAGGACGGTCTTCAGACAGATCGAGCTCATGAACTCGAGCTGCGAGAAATCGACCACGACCTCCCGGGCCGGCGCAGCCGTGGCGCGCGCGTGCGCGTCCGCGAGGGCCCCGCGGACCAGTTCGGCGGCATCCATGGTGGCGTCGCCACGGAGCGTCACGCGCACGAGCGCCGGCTGCGCGGCGACTTCGATGAAGCACTTGTGTCCTGTATCCGTGCTCACGAATCACCTCGGGTAGCGATCGAACCTTGGGCGTGGATTTCGACGCGCTCGCCCTCGACGACGAGTCGAATGGCCATCTCGCTCTCCGCCCAGATGCGCGCGAGGCCGAGGCCGCCGGAGCCGGTCGCGAGCAGCGCGCTCCGGCGCAGCATCTCCGCGTAGAGCGCCGCCGCGTCGCTCGCCGACGTGATCTCGTCGAAGCACCGCCGCAGGCGGGCCAGCTGCGCCGGGGTCGAGCGATTGGTGGTTCGGACGTCCACGGTGCCGGTCCCCGTATCGACCTGGACGAAGAGGGCCGCTTCGCCGTCGGTGGAGTACTTCGCCGCGTTTTCGAGGAGCTCGTGCGTCGCGAGTGCGAGCCGGCTCGCGGCGTCGTCGTCGTCCATGACTCGGAGGTAGAACTCGGCCACGAACCGCCGGACGATCGAGATGAGGTCCACACTCGGGCGAAAGCGCAGCTCGAACGAGGGGACGGGCGCTCCCGCGTTCGAGGGCGCATTCGAGCTGACGTGACTCATCCGACCATCATCGGCCCTCCCAGGCCGTCCGTTAAGCCCAAACGAAGTTGCGCGCGTAGGTAGAAGCGGAGGTAGATGGAAGGGTCGTCTTCCCCTCTACGTCGCATATCGGCACACGCTTGACGGACCCGCGCCTGGCCCTTTTACTCGAAGCTAAGGGGAGTCGAACGGATGTCCGTGACGAGCATCAACGAGATCAAGGTGGATACCTTCGCCGCCCACTGGGAGCGGCAAGGCGCCGCGGTCGTCGTTTGGATGAAGGGCAACGCGGACATGGCCGTCCACGAGCGACTCAAGACGTTCCTCGACGCGGTAGATCTTTCGGTGAAGGCGAGCCAGGCCAAGGAGGCCGTGTTCGAGCTCGAGGATCTCTACTTCATGAACTCGTCTTGCCTGTCGCTCCTCCTGCGATTCATTAACGGCATCCTCGGACTTCGCGCCTCCGAGAGGTACAAGGTCCGCTTCCGTTCGAATCCGAACCTGCGCTGGCAGAAGAAGAGCCTGGCGGCCCTGAAGGCCTACGCGCAGGATCTCGTCACGATCGACTGATCCCGAGCTCCCCACCGGACGGGCGATCCATCGTCTCGTCCCGGGTCGCGGACGGGCCACGGGCCACTATAGTCGGACCCGAGCGCACGCGGACGAGGAGCGGCAGTTTGCAACCGAGCCATTTCGACGTTCTCATCATCGGCGCGGGGATCTCCGGAATCGGAGCCGGGTACCACCTCCAGACGAAGTGCCCCGGCAAGACGTACGAAATCCTCGAGGCACGCGACGCGCTCGGCGGTACGTGGGACCTCTTTCGCTACCCGGGCGTTCGGTCCGACTCCGACATGCACACGCTGGGCTACGCCTTCCGTCCCTGGGACAATCCGCAGTCGATCGCCGACGGTCCATCGATCCTCTCCTACCTGAAGGAGACGGCGCAAGCCTACGGCATCGAACGGCGCATTCGATACGGTCACAGCGTCGAGAACGTGGCGTGGTCGAGCGATCGCGCCCAGTGGACCGTCGACGCCCGCAGGACCGACTCGGGTGAGGCGGTCCGGCTCACCTGCCGGTTCCTCCTCGTGTGCGCCGGGTACTACGACTACGCGCAGGGCTACACGCCGGACTTCCCGGGCCGCGACCGGTACCGCGGCGCCGTCGTGCACCCCCAGCGCTGGTCGGCGGACGTCGTGTATGAGGGAAAGCGGGTCGTCGTCATCGGAAGCGGCGCCACGGCCGTCACGCTCGTGCCGGAGCTCGCCAAGAAGGCCGCGCACGTCACGATGCTCCAGCGCTCGCCCACCTACGTGGTGTCGGCCCCCGGTCGCGACCCGCTCGCGGATTGGTTGCGACGGCGCTTTTCGGAGCGCACCTCGTACGCCGTGACCCGGTGGAAGAACGTGGCGTTGACGATGGCCTTCTACGCATACTGCCGACAATCGCCCGAGCGCGCAAAGCAGATCCTGGTCGGCCAGGTGCGGCGCCAGGTGGGTGGGGCGCTCGACGTGTCCACCCACTTTACCCCTTCGTACAAGCCGTGGGACCAGCGAGTGTGTCTCGTCCCGGACGGGGACCTGTTCGAGGCCATCCGCAGCGGCCGCGCGTCCGTCGAGACCGACCACATCGCGTCGTTCGAGGAGACGGGCATCCGCCTGCGGTCGGGCAAGCTGCTCGAGGCGGACCTCGTGGTCACCGCGACGGGCTTGCGGTTGAAGGTCCTGGGAGGCCTCGTGATCGAGGTGGACGGTCAGGTCGTCGACCTGTCGAAGACGATGACCTACAAGGGCATGATGTGCAGCGGGGTCCCCAACCTGACGTTCGCGATCGGCTACACGAACGCGTCGTGGACGCTTAAATGCGATCTCACGAACGAATACGCCTGCCGTCTCATCAACTACATGGAGAAGCGCGGCTATACGCAGTGCTGCCCCCGGAAGGACCCGGCCGTAAAAGAAGAGCTCATGATCAACTTCACTTCGGGCTACGTAAGGCGCGCCATCGACCAGTTCCCGCGCCAGGGCACCGTCGCGCCGTGGAAGCTTTACCAGAACTACGCGCTCGACCGGATCCTCCTCCGGCACGCCTCGGTGGTTGACCGGGCGATGGAGTTCCGCTGAGGGGTGCCCCGGGGTATCGTGGGCCACCCGCCCCATGCCCGACGCGGCCGCCTTGTCCGACGTCCCTGCGCTCGCCGGATCCATCATCGCCGGCAAGTTCCGAGTGCAAAAGCTCATCGGATCGGGCGGCATGGGGACCGTGTGGGAGGGCGTGCACACGAAGCTCGGGGTCCGCGTCGCCATCAAGTTCATCCGGCCGCAGTACGCCCAGCAGCCCGAAGCGCGAGCCCGGTTCGAAATCGAGGCGCGGGCTGCCGCGAAGCTCAACACGAAGCACGCGGTGCACGTCTACGACTACGGCGTCAGCGACGAAGGACTGCCGTACATCGTCATGGAGTATCTGGAGGGCGAGTCGCTTTCGGATGCCGTCATCTCGCGCGGTCCCCTCGCCCCGGCCGAGGTGGCCCAGATCATCGGCCAGGCCGCCCGCGCGCTGTCCAAGGCGCACGCGTCGGGGGTAGTGCACCGGGACCTGAAGCCCGACAACATCTTCCTCGCCAAGGGTGACGAGCCGGTCGAGGGCCTCTCGTACGTCGTCAAGCTCGTGGACTTCGGCATCGCGAAGATCTTCGAAGAGCGGTCGGAGGACGGCGCCACCTCTCCGATGGGCGGGCCCACACGGGAGGGGACGGTGATCGGCACGCCGAACTTCATGGCCCCCGAGCAGCTCTCCGGGGGGGGCGCGCCGGGGCCGCTCACGGATTTGTGGTCGCTCGGCGCGTGCACCTTCGCCGCTATGACGGGACGGCTGCCCTTCGAGGGCGACGTCCTCGGGGACATCGTGCTCAAGGTGTGCGCCACGCCGCTGCCGGTGCCGTCGCGGGTCGGTCCTCCCGTTCCGCCCGGTTTCGACGCTTGGTTCGCGCGCGCCTGCTCGCGCGATCCGGCACGTCGCTTCCAGACCGCGCAGGAGCTCGCCGACGCGCTCGCGGGCGTGTGCGGCGTCGGGCGGATCCGCATGGCCACGCTCGACGAGGACCAGGTGCAGTACGTCATTCGACCGAAGACGGAGCCTGTGCGCACGTCGGAGTTCCCCGAACCGACCGCCATGTCTCCGCGCACGGCGCTCCTCGCCGGACTGGTGCTGGGCATCACGATGATGGTGGGGCTGCTCGGTCTGCTCGCATGGCGCGAGCATTCCGGCGGGGCGCGAGCACCCGCGACGCAGCCGCAGCTGACCGCGGTGGACGCGGGGACCCCGTGACGCCGCGCGCGCTTGCGGCCTCGCTCGCGGCAGCCGCCGCGGTGGCTGCCCTGCTCTCGGTCGGGCGCGCGTCCGATCACCTCGACGGTCCCCGGGCGACTTCCGATCCGCAGGCGGACATCACGGACGTCTTCGCGTTCACGAGCCCCGAGAATCCGTCCCACGTGGCGCTCGCGATGACCGTCGTGCCGTTCGCCGGCTCCTCGACTGCCTTCTCGAGCAACGTGGACTACGTCTTCCGCGTCCGGCGCGCGTATGCGACCCAGCCGCCCGCGTTCGACGAGGAGCCCCTGGACGTCGTGTGCGACTTCGACGGCGCGCCCGGCGGGTCACCCACCCAAGTGAAGTGCACCTTTCCGGACGGGTCGACCTCGATGGCGGCGGTGGGAGACACGACGGGGGGCGGCAACTCCCAAAGCCGAGCGCGCGTCTTCGCGGGGCTTCGTTCGGATCCCGCGTTCGTCGACCGCCAGGGAATGCTGGCGACCGTGGCCGCCGGGCGCGCCAGCTTCACGGGGCAGAACACGTTCGCCCGCGCGAACGTGCTGGCTCTCGTGATCGACGTCGACGTGTCGGTCTTCGGACCGGGTAAGGACGACGCGGGGCGAAGCGAGCCGCTCCTAGCCGTCGCGGCGGAGACCCTTCGGAGGAAGAATTGATCGCGCGATCCGCCGTCGTGGCGGCCGGGTTGGCCTGCGCGGCCTGCTCGGGCGGATCGGCGCACGACGCCGCCGTGCCGCCGCCCCTCGACGGATCGATCGACTCGGCCCCGGTCGTCGCCGTCGGCGCCCTCGGTCAAGTGGATCGCGCGGGACGGCCGCTCGTCAGCCTGTTGCTCGTTCCACCCTCGCTCAAGGACGACTACAACGCGCAAGGGTCGTTCGAGGCGCCGCTTCCGACCGTGCTGCGGGATGCCCTCGAGTCGAGGCTCGAGTCGATGGATACGCTCGTCCTCGGCGACGGTGGACCGGACCCTGTCGACTGGCCCGTGGACGCAGGTGTGCAGCCGCTCCTTTCCGTGTTCGCGAACGATTCGCTGCTCCTCGATCCGAGTCGACCCAGCACGGGCGACGCCGGCTTTCTCGCGAGCTATCTCGACCTCGAGCGCGAGCTGAACTTGGGAGGCGACGCCGGGCACACGACGTGCGGAGGTCGAACGCCCAACGACGACGTCGCCGATACGATGCTGACGCTGCTCGTGACAGGAACCCGCGGCGTCCCTGTCACGCAGGGGGTGACGGGCCCGACAAAGCCGGCGTCCACGGCCTTCCCCTACCTAGCGCCGCCGAATTAGCGTCAGGACACTACGCGGCGGCGCGGCGACGAAGCTCGACGCGCATCTCGTCGAAGCTCGGCGCGTGTTTGCCGCGCGCTCTGCACAAGAGGAAAAGAGCGTGATGCACCTCCGCGTCGTCGGGCGCGTCGTGCGAACCGTCGAGGCGGTTGCGATCCCAGGCCAGAGCGTAGGCGGCGCTGAGTTCGTCGCCCCCCGCGTGCTCGAGGTAGACGGTCGCCTCGTCGAGCGACACGGTGTCGAGGCTGCTGACGCTCGGCTTCCTCTTCATGCACCCTGCCCCTTCGCCGACGCTGCCCTTCGACAGGCCGGCTCCCGTCTTCGGATTCGCTCGTGACCCTTTGCGCAGTCGCAGCACGAGCGGCAAAACGAGCGACAGCGCCACACCCGCGCTGAAGGTCTCGTCGCGCGCGAACGTGTCTGCGCCCCGCCCCGCTCTTGCGTCGACCCGAGCGCCGCGTTCGTCCTCGAAGGGAGCCTGCTCCCCGCGAGCCCGTGGTCCGTAGGCCGAAAGACTGCGGCGCCCCTCGCGCCGGTTACCGGAAACGACCTTTCGGATTTGGGAATCCGGCATTCGCCTCGACCCGTAGGAGCGGGTTTCGCCGCCCTGGGACCTATTTAACTTAACCCGCCCTCCGCGCAGAACCAACATTTTCTTGCCGAGATGGTGTCGTGAAAGTCCGGGAGATGACCCCCCAACTTCGACAACCTGTCACCCGCTAGTGACGGTCGAGCTCGAGCCAGCGCACGAGGGCGCTCCCGGTGTGCTGCGCGTAGTCGATGCGCAGCTGCCAATCCACCTCGCTTCCGGGCATGGCCCCCTCGACCGCGGCAGGATCGGCGAAGAGGTGCCGCGGACCGGGCCGGAACTGGTGGCGGAGCAGGACCGCGATGGAGCGCCGCAGCTGCCCTTCCAGGTCCGCCTGATCCGATCGCGACACCCCCGCGCGACTCGCTGCGTCGAGGGTCGCCACGCCGGCCTCGGTGCGACTGCCGACGGGGGTGAGGCGCGGCGTGATGACGGGACCGAAGCCGTACGCTCCGTCGGCGTCGTACGGCGTGTCGCCCGGTCCGAACTGCAGCTTGCGTCCGTAGGCATGCCAACGGAGGCAAAAATCGAGAGCGTTGCGGTCGGGAGCCCGGTTCCAGAGGTCCGCCATCACCTGGCAGGTCCAGTGCTCCTCGCCAAAGTAGTACCGACTGCCGAAGAAGTTCCACCCCGGGCCGACCAGACGGGCGAGGGCACGCTTGGACGCTTCGAGGTCGCGCGGGTCCGCGAGCAGGGTGTGGGCTCGCGAGAGGGCCAGGGCCGCCTCGCCCGAGTAGTAGAGGAGCTGCACGTCGATGGGCCGCTGGGTGTTGCGATCGTAAAGGTGCATGAAGTCGCCGTCGGGCCGCTGCTGGGACCGCAGGAACGCGGTCAGGTCGGGCACGAGGAGCGCGTAGGCCGGATCGATGCCCGTCCGAGCGATCTCGACGAACGCGATGACGGCGAGCGCCGTCGACCCGACGTCGACCTTCGCGTCGTCGCCGATGCATCGATGCGGGCCGCACTGGCCCATGGCGTGGTCGCGCAACCAGCTGGCCGCGCGCAACGTGGCCCAGGTCATCTCGGGGTCGTGCGACAGGGCCGTCGCCTGGGCGAGAAAGTACGTCGCCCCTGCATGACGAGGCCAGTCATAGCCGGGCAGCGTCCGGTTGCTCGGCGCGTCGATCATGTAGCGGAACCGGCCCTGGCCATCGACGCCCCGCGTCAGAAAGCGAGCCGCGGCGAGCGCGGCGTCCCGCGCGTCGGTGTCGGTCCAGGTGTCGGCCGAGACGCGCGGGGCGACAGGTTCGCCGGGCACGGTCCGCTCGACGCGGATGCGGCGCAGCGAAGCGCGCTCGAGGACGTCGCCCGCCGCCGTTCCGAACCGCTCGGCGAGCACGGCCAGGATCCACTCGGCGTCGACTCCGGTCGACAACCCGACGCTGGGTATGCTGACACCTTTGTCGTAGGCTTGGTGCGACAGGATCTCGTCGGGGGTGACGTACGTTGTCCGGCCGTCCAGCGTCGCCCTCACGCCGTCGCGCCCGGGAACGAACGACATGGCGAGCGTGGCGCTGGTCCACCGCAGAACGGGTCCGGACCCCATCACCGTCTCGTACGCCAGCGTGGCGTTCGGGTGGGAAGCGAGGGCCGCGTCGAGCGCATCGTTCCGATCCCCGGGGCGAGCGAGGACGGCGCGGCCGACCATCTCGCCGGCGCTCCACACGCTGGCGATGACCTCGGCCGCGCGGGGGTCGCCGGCATCCAGGGAAAACGCGGAGCGCACCGCCACGCACGCCAGGGCTGTCGCGAGCGCCCACAGGCCCAGCGCCCGCGTGAGGTTCGTCACCCGCGCGCTCCGCGGGGGTCGGGGTGGGTCGCGGGCGGCCGCAGCCAGACCAACTCGACGACTGGAACCACGACGAGGTACGGCAAGGCGAGGGCAGCCACGAGCGACAGGACCATCGCGCCGCCGAACCCGACCGGGCCGTAGATGCCGCTCAGCCAGGCCGCCGTGACCGACAGGACGGTGACGAGGCCAAGCCCGAGCGCGAGTGCCACGACGCAGGTGACGCGAGCGATCCGCTCGGCCCAATCGGTCGCGCGCAGGAGGCCGGCGCCCGCGGTCGCCTCGAGCGCGATGACGGCGACCGCGGACACGTCGACGGGCGCCCATCGGGCCGGCAGGCCGAAGAACACGCCGCCCGCGACGAGCAGCCCCGTGAGAAGATGCGCCGTTCCGAAGACGATCGCCGCGCGGCGCGTGAGCATGCGACGCGCGCCATATCACGGACGTGGCGGCTTGCGAAAGTCGGCCTTTCGCGCGACCGCCCGCCGCAGCCCGTCGAACGTGTCGCGGAGGACGGAAGCCCTCGCGTCGGCGTTTCCGAGCGCGGCCGCCTTTCGCTGCGCGTCGGCGATGGCCTTGACCGGGCCGCGGCAGGCGGGGGGCAGCCTTCGGGCCAGGTCGGACGCGGACCCGTCGTAGGCGTGGTAGCAAGCGTCGGGTCGTCCTTCGTCGCAGAACGGGTCGGCGTCGTCGATGGCGTCGTCGGCCATCTGCGCGATGAGCTTTTGTGCGTCGGCGTTGCAGCCGTCGAGGATAGAGGCCGGGTAGCGCCCCTTCTTGCCGTCGCCGTGTTCGCGCGCGGCGTTGCGCATCTGCTGCATGAGGTTCGCGAACCGGGCGAACGGCATGGGCGACGGCTCGCGGATCATGGGGGCGAGGTAGCGCACCGGCACCCCGAAGTTGATGTTCTGCCCGCCGAGGAGCACGGCCGTGGCCACTCCGATCACCTCTCCGCGATCGTTGAAGATGGGCCCGCCCGACGAGCCCGGGGCGATGGGAGCCGAGATCTGCAGCACCTCGGTGCCGTCCTCGCCCGTTCGCCGCGCGCTCACGAGGCCGTTCGAGACGGTGTCCTCGAGGCCCATCGGATTGCCGATGGCCACGACGGCATCGCCAGGCCTCATGGCGTCGCTGTCGCCGAGCGCGATCGACGGAAGGCCGCGCGCCTCGACGCGGACGAGGGCGAGGTCGTGTTCGGGGCTGGCCGCGAGCACCTCCACGACGTCGAGTTCGCGTTCGGTGCGCAGCGTCACGGAGACGTGCGGGCCGCCGACGATGACATGGAGGTTCGTGGCGATCCACCCGTCTTGGCGCACGATGAACCCCGTACCGAGCGACTGCGCGGTGCGGATCGTCACGACCGACGGCAATGCACGGGACGCGATGTCGGCGGGCGAGAGGGACCGCGTGGCGGGGGGAGGGTGTCGCGCGCTCACCCGGTCGGAGTGACCCCTGGGTGCTCCGCCGCAGGCGACCGCCGTGATGGCAAGCACCGAAGCGAGTCGCCGCGCGCGCATGGCGGGCTCAGTGTGACACAGGTGGCCCGGCGCTCGCGTGGCGCCTCCTTCAGAGATCGTCGAGACCGAAAAAGGCCTCCGCGGCGCCCGTCTTGACCGCGGACCAGGTCGTTCCTCGATCCGAGCTCGAGAGGAGCGTCCCGGCCTCGCCCGCCACGTACTGCGTGGCGCCCGGCTCGCTCATGATGAGCGCGGCGTGCAGATCGGCGGCCGTGCTCACCGTCACGGCGCGCCACCCGGCGTCCACTGATCGCTCGAGGACCGTGCCGCCCGCGCCGGCGGCGACGGCTGCCGTCCCGTCGTCGCTCATCGCGACGGCGTCGAGCGGGGCTCCGGCGGACGCTTCGCGCACGAAGCTCGCGCCGGCGTCGAAGCTCGACCACACCGATCCCGACGTGTCGACCGCGAGCACCAGATGGGCGCTCGGATCGCTGGCCACGCCGCGCAGATCCGCGGAGCCCGGGATGACCGACGAGCTCCAATCGGCACCGCCGTTCACCGATCGCAGGACGACGCCCCCGTCGCCGACGACCAGCGTAACGCCGGCCGCCGCCGCAACGGCGCTCGAGCGAAGGGTCGCGGTCGTGAGCGGCGCGATCGGTCGCCAGGTCGATCCCCCGTCGATCGTCGTCGCGAGGGCGCCCGAATCGCCGGCGACGACGCCCGCCATGGACGTCCCGAATCGAATCGTGTGAAGCGCGGCGGACGTGTGGGTCTCCTGCCAGTTCCAGGTGCTGCCGCCGTCGGTCGTGTGAGCGACCGTGCCGTTGGCTCCCGCAGCCCAGCCGTCCAGGTTCCCGACGCAGGCCACGGCGTAGAGGTCGACGGGGGACAGGCGCCTGGTCGCCCACGTCACCGCGTCGAAGGTCTGGGTGAAAGTTCCTTTGGCGCCGACCGCGGCCATCCACCGGGAGGGCGGGACCGTTGCGCCGTCGCCCGAGGCGGGTGGGGATGAGCTGCCGTTGCACGCGGCGACCATCGCCGAGGCGACGAGGGAGGCCTGGGCCAGTGCGTTCCTTGCCAGCATGGGTGCTCTCCTTACAGGTTCGTACGCGTGGGGGCTTGGGCCGCTGCGCGCGAGCGACCGATCGCCTTCAGATCCGGCGTGGCGTGCCGTTCCTTTGCGATCGGATGCTGCTCAGCGCTCCGATCCCTTCCGTCGATCCGCGCCGCTCCGCGCTCGTGGAAACCGTCACGGAGAACATCCTACAACGCATCACGCGCGGGACCCTTTCCCTGCCGTCGATGCCCGTGGCCGCTTTCGATTGCCTGGCGCTCCTAAGGCAGAGCGACTTTTCGATGCGGGCCGCGGCCTTGGTCATCGAGAAGGACCCCGCCCTCGCGGCGCGTGTGCTGTCCGTGAGCAACAGCGCCGCCTTCTGCACGAAGGAAAAGGCGCGCACAGTGGTCCAGTCGATCATGCGCCTCGGGGCCAACAACCTGCGCCTCGTGCTGTTCGAGGCCATGGCAATCCCCATCTACGAGTCGAACGACCCGCGCATCCGCCGGGCTTGCGGGGCGCTCTGGCGGCACTCGCGCACCGTCGCGGCCTGCGCCCGGGAGGTGGCGTCCCGGGTCCACGCGGGCGACTCTTGCGAGGCGTACCTCAGCGGGCTGCTTCACGACATTGGAAAGCCCATCGTGGCGACCTTGCTGGTCCAGGCCGAGCACCGCCTCGTCGGCCGCAAGACGGAGCTCTGGATGGAGCCTGACGCATGGATGGACGTGGTCCAACAAGCGCACCGCACCGTCGGCGTCGCGCTCGCGGAGAAGTGGGAGCTTCCGGACACCGTGGTCGGCGCGGTCGCCAACTGCTCGACGTACGATCCGGACGAGCCGAGGTCGATCGTCAACTGCGTGCGCCTGGCCAATGCCCTCGCCAAGGAGGTCGGCTTTTACGTCGGGGCCGTAAACGCCGCGGACGTCGGCGAGGCCATCGCCGTGGGCAAGGACGTCCTCGGGCTCGACGACGCGCAGCTCGAGACGCTTCGCGGCAAACTCGGCGGTTGGTCGCGCGAGGGCGACGACATCTCGCATTGACGTGATCGTTCAGAACTGCCCGTAGACGAAGGGCTCGTTCGCCGCGCCGGCGACCACATGCAGCGCCATCGCCGTGGCTGCGAGCAAGAGCCCCTGCACGAGCGCCGGAGTGCGCACGAACGCCTCTCGGGCGCGCACCTGCCAGGTCCGCGGCACGAGATGCAGCAAGGCGGCGACCGCCAGCACCCAGATCGTGGCGGGCGCGAGGTGCTCGGCCGCCCAGCGGCCGCGCTCCAACTCGCGCAGGATGAGGGTCGCGTGCGCGAACGTCGGGGCGCGGAAGAAGATCCAGGCGAAGCACACGAAGTGGAAGGTCGCGAAGGTGGTCACGGCGGTCACGACGGCGCCTCCGCGCCCGGTTCCCCGGGCGCGCTGCCATAGCCGCGTCGCCGCCAGCGCCGCGCCGTGGAGGCCCCCCCAGACCACGAAGGTCCAGGCGGCGCCGTGCCAAAGGCCGCCGAGCACCATGGTGATCATCAGGTTTCGATACGTGGCGAGCCGCCCCGACCGCGATCCGCCGAGCGGCTTGTAGAGATAATCTCGGAGCCACGTGCTGAGCGAGATGTGCCACCGGCGCCAGAAGTCCTGGAGGTTCCGGGCGAGATAGGGCGAGTCGAAGTTCTCGGGGAGCTCGTAGCCGAAGAGAGCGGCGCTCCCGATCGCCACGTCTGTGTACCCGGAGAAGTCGGCGTAGATCTGGAACGCGTAGGCGTAGATGGCGACCAGCACCTCGAGCGCGGTGAAGCGCTCGGGGGTCGAGAACGCTCGGTTGACGATCGCCTGCGCGAGGTAGTCGCCGATGGCGACCTTCTTGACGAGGCCCGTCGCGATGCGCCACAGGCCCCGTGCCTGGGCCGAGGCGTCGAGGCGTGGCTCTCGCGCGAGCTGCGGAAGCATCTGCCCCGGTCGCACGATCGGCCCGGCGACCAGGTGCGGGAAGAAGCAGACGAAGAGAAGGTAGTCGACGTAGCGCCTCGAGGGCTCGATGGTGCCGCGCCAGACGTCGATCGTGTAGCTCATCGTCTCGAACGTGAAGAACGAGATTCCGAACGGCAGAAGGAGGCGAAGGCGACTGGGCGCCATGTGACCGCCGAGCGCCGTCGAAAGCGACGCCAGGGTGTCCGCGGCGAAGTTCCAGTATTTGAAGCAGGCGAGGACGCCGAGGTAGTACGCGATCGACACGAGGAGTAGCCCGTTGCGCGCGGCTCTCCTCCGCTCGCGCGCGAGCAGGCGCCCGACGAGATAGTCGATCGTGCTACCGAAGAAGATGACCGCGAGGCAGAGGAGCGCCCACCAGAAGGGCCGAACGGGGACGGGCTCGGACCGTGCCGCGTCCCATGTCCCGTAAAAGTAGAACGCGTAGCTGGCGACCACGAGAAAGAGGGCGCGAGCGGCCCCGGCCCGTCGCAAAAACCAGAAGAGCGCCCACGTGACGAGCAGGTAGACGCCGTACAGAGGGCTCGTGAACAGCATGGCGCGACGGCTAGGCTATGACGGACATCATCCGGACCGTCCGTGCCGGCACGCCGATCTCGATGGCACCGGCGGCGCGCGTCGCCCGCCCCCCCGCCACCGCGTCCTCGAGCGCCTCGACGCCAGCGAGCGCGACGCGCGCGACCAGGTCTCCCGCCGTTGGGTTCATCGCGAAGACGACGCGCGCGATCCCGGCCGCGTCCTCGTGCACTGCGACGTGCGCTTCGACCGGGTCGACCGGCCAAGTGGGCAGCCCGAGCTCGTCAACGCGCCTCGCCACGAGCGCATCGGCGCGGGCGACGTCCTCGAGCGGCTCGATCTCGAACCCCTCGACGTCGACGGCGCGCCGGAGCGGGCGCATGGCACCATCGAGCTCGGGAACGCGCGGGCCCATCGTCACGATCGCCCCCGCGCGCTGGGCCGAGTGCAGGCTGTCGACCAGGTGCGGCTTGAGTCCGCCGACGCTGGCGCACACGATCCACTGGGCGCCGACGGTGGAGCGCTCGACCGTCTCGCCCCCCGCGTAGGCGAAGGGGACTCCTCGCGTGTGCAGCGCCCGTTCG
>Ga0070735_10001210_pt1 | contig 25576 bp, 23 predicted proteins | sample Coa_R1_FD_66443 | JGI IMG/M metagenome (GOLD analysis project Ga0070735, IMG submission 66443) | Surface soil microbial communities from Centralia Pennsylvania, which are recovering from an underground coalmine fire - Coalmine... | ecosystem: Environmental > Terrestrial > Soil > Unclassified ...
TTCTGGTTGAGGTAGAGGTAGGCGACGCCCTTGGCGCTGTTGACCTTCTGGTCGCGAGCGGCGGCGGGATTGTCGAGCACCTTCTGGTATTCGTCGATGGCCTGTTGAGCGGTGCGCAGATTATCCGGCGAATCGACACCGGGAATGTATTGCGAGACAAAAGCGGTAGCCAGATACATGCGAGCGTTGACCAGGCCGGGATCCAATTGGACAGCCTGCTGGAAATGGTCGATGGCCTGCTCGTAGTGGGCGTTCTTGTACGCTTCGACACCTTTGTTAAGTTGATCGCGGGCCCGTAGCTTGTTGCAGCCCACAGAGGAGAAGAGCGCCAGCGCAACCGCCGCCAGCGTGAGCAGCCTTAAGTTCTTATTCATTGCGGTATAAGTCTCCCTCGCCACAGCATCCTAGGCCCAGAGACAGTCGTTTGACAAGCGCGGGCCGCGGCGGCACGGAAGCGATGGCTTCCGTGCTGTGGGCCGAATACAGATCCGCACTCCGGGCTTACCGGACGGGCAACGATTAGTTGCCCGCTTCGATCTTCGCGGTGATCAGGCCGACCTTGTCCACACCAGCGGCGTGGGCGATGTCGATCACGTTGGCAACATTCGCGAAGGGGATGCCATCATCACCTTTCACGAACATGACCTTTTCCGCGCGTTGCTTGTAAATATCAGTCAGGCGGCCCTCGAGATTATCCCAGGTGGCGTCTTCGTTGTTGATTTTGACGCCGGGATCCTGGCCGGGTCCGCGATCAACCAACTGAACGACGATGGTGCGGTCCGGGGTATTGTTCTTGGGCGCATTGGGCGGAGGCGGCTGAGGTACGAGCGCATCCAGTCCCTTGGGGGTTACCGGCGAAATCACCATAAAGATGATCAGCAGGACGAGTAGTACGTCGATGAGCGGTGTGACGTTGATGTTTGCACTCTGGCCTCCGCTCGGGCCAACTGCCATACCCATGGTCGTTCTCCTGTGAAGCCCACTCCTCTAGAGCCCAGGCGTAGCCGGAGCTGGAGGGGCGTTTGGAGCTGTTTTGCGTTGATCGGTGAGCAGGCCAAGATCATCCACGCCGGCAGCCCGCACGGCATCGACAACCTGCACCACACTGCCAAAACGCGCACGCATGTCCGCTTTTACGTACACGCGCTTATCGACGCGGTTGGCGAGGCGATCCTTCACCTTGCCGGTCAGACCGTCGACCGAAATCTGGTCGCTGCCGAAGTAGACCATGCCGTCCCGCGTAATGGAAACGAGCAGGGCATCTTCCTTGTCGGCGTCTTCCATGGGCAGCGGGTTATTCACCTTCGCCATGTCGACGCTCACGCCCTTCTGCAACATGGGCGTGACCACCATGAAGATGATCAGCAGCACCAGCATCACGTCGACCATTGGAGTGACGTTGATGTCGGAGCTGACCTTCGATCCTTCGTCTCGCTTTGCAATTCCCATAGCTGTCTCTCCTGCACTTCCTCTGCACATCGTGTGCAGATCAGCCGCGGTGTGGCTTTGATGGCGCTCTCCGCCGGGTTGGGAAGGCCCGGCGCTGGAGAACTCCAGCGCCGGACAAGCAACTCATTGCGGAAACCGGACGCGGCTGTTTACCGCCAGGCGTTCTTACCTGCGATCGCCGCGCTTCTTGAGGAAGTAGTCGATCAGTTCGCTCGACGAGTTGTCCATTTCGACGTCGAACGCTTCCACGCGACCGGTCAGGTAGTTGAACATCATGACGGCGGGGATGGCGACGAGCAGGCCGATGGCCGTCGTAACCAGCGCTTCCGCGATACCGCCAGCGACTGCCGCCAGACCGGTGGCCTTCGTGTTGGCGATGCCGGTGAACGCGTTCAGAATGCCCATCACCGTTCCGAACAGTCCCACGAAGGGGGCAGTCGAGCCGATGGTGGCGAGGCCGCCCAATCCGCGCTTGAGTTCGGCGTGGACGATGGCTTCGGTGCGTTCCAGAGCGCGCTTGGAGGCTTCAATGGTTTCGCCAGGGATGGCGCCGGGGCTATCCTGGTGAGCTTTGAACTCCATGAGGCCAGCGGTGACGACCTTGGCCAGATGGCTCTTCTTGTTGCGCTCGGCAACCTTGATGGCTTCGTCGATGCGGCCATCGCGAAGAGCGCCGGCAACGGCGGGAGCGAAGGCACGCGATTGTTTGCGAGCCGCGCTGTAGGCCATCCAGCGGTCAATCATCACGCCGATCGACCAACCCGACATGATGAAGAGAATGATGACGACGGTACGGGCGACCCAGCCCATCTGCTTCCACAGGCCAAGCGGGTCCGTAGGCATGCCGCCGCCTTCCTGGATGATCCAGGTGGCTGCGGCCGGAATGTGACTGAGAATGACTCCTGACACGGTAGCTGCTAACATGAGTTGCTTTTCCCTCCTCGGAACTCTTTGCTCTTCTACTTTTACTTAGACACTTGGATGCGTCTCGCTGTGCCAACTGCGGGCCAGAATTCGCACTCCGAACGGCGTGCGGCTTTCGCCGCACATCCCGGACTGGCCTGCCCATACCTTTGGTGAGGATTACGCGGTACCGGCGGCTGTGTCAGGGCTTCTGCAAGCCCTCCCAGCCACCCGCGTTTTGGTGGGATGGGGAGGGCCAACACACACTTATACACACAACGCGAACTTGCATCACACTCCCGGCGTTTAACCGCCAGCGAGCGTGAAGTTAACCTGAACCTGTGTCTCGACTTCGACCGGTTCTCCGTTCAGCAGGTACGGCTTGTACTTCCACTGCTTCACGGCTTCGATCGCGGCCGGAGCCAGCATTGGATGCCCGCTGATCAGCTGGAGGTTGATAATGCTGCCATCTTTGCTGATCTGAGCCTGCAGAACCACCGTGCCCTGAATACGCGCCTGGCGCGCCAGCGGCGGATAGTTCGGCTGCACTTTGCGGACAAGCAAGCCCGACTGCACGCCCGAGGAAACACGGATTCGGGTGGGAGTTGCAATTTTCGGCACTGCGACTGGCGTGGAGCTAAGAACGCTGCCAATCACGCCACCCATTGTTCCGCCCGGAACGCCTCCCGGAACGCCGCCCACAACGCCTGTCGAAGCCATGACTGGCGGCGGCGCCTCGTCTTCCTTAATCATTTCCACTTTTTTCGGAATCTTGGTAGGCGTGCGCAGTTCGCCGTTCACGATATCGGTCTGAATCTGCTTTACGACGTGGACCGGAGCGGCGGCTGGCGGTGGAGGCGGTGGAGGCGGCGGGGGTGCCACCAGGAATGTCATCAACTGCGTCTTGGGCAAGGCTTCGGTGAAAATCAGCGGGATCAGAACCATGACTCCGACGATCATGGCCTCCAGCACAAACGCGATTGCGGAAGTGCGGCCTCGCTTCGTTTTCAGCCTGCCACCGGACTCGATAAGACTGTCTTCAAACATGAGATTCTCCCCTACTACTCAGACCCTACGGAAACTTAGACACCGACTGCTTCCCCTTTGCTCCCGTTTTTCGTTCCCGCCCAAACAAGCCACCCAAGCCTGCAGGGCGTTCCGAACAACCCTTCTAAGTCCTTACATAAGAAGGCCTACTGCAACCGCAACGACGGCGCCATCCGGTAACATACCTAGTTTCGACCGGCTTTACTTCTTACCCGGCATGGCGACGGGACGCTTGCCCTTTTCAATCCGCCAGTCCTGATAGGCCACCAGGATCGGAGCGGCAATGGCAATCGACGAATACGTCCCAATTAAGATGCCGATGACCAGCGCGAGGCTAAAACCGTGTAGCACCTCGCCACCAAATAAAAAGAGTGCGAGTACGGTAAGGAAGGTGAGGCCTGCTGTCAAGATCGTTCTGCTAAGAGTTTGATTAATGCTGCGATTTACGATATCCGCGAGTTTCTCTCGCCGCATGAGTTTAATGTTTTCCCGGATGCGGTCAAATACCACGATCGTGTCGTTATTAGAGTAACCAATCAGGGTCAGAATGGCGGCGATCACGGTGAGGGAGATGTCGGTCTTGGTGAGAGAAAAGGCTCCTACGGTGATCAAGGTATCGTGAAATACGGTTACGACCGCAGCGACGCCATAAATCCACTCAAACCGGAAACCCAGGTAAACCAGCATTCCGGCCAGGGAATAGATCGTGGCCATGGCTGCCTGCTTGCGCAGTTGTGAGCCGACCTGGGGGCCGACGATCGCGACGTCGCGCACTCCGAAGTTGGAAAGGAAGAATCCATCCGAAAGAGAAGCGGCGGCTGCTGGATCAACGCCCGGAGCCGACTTCAACTGGTCGATTGAGGTCAGCACTCCGCCCAGCGTCTTGTCGCGATAATTCACCATGATCTGAGCTTGGGCCGTGTATTTCTGGTCGGCATCCGAGCCCAGATGCATGGGATCCTTGTCCATGAGGTAGTTCTTGATTGTCAAAGAGCTGGCGTTGTTCAGGTCCTGCTTGCCGGCTGGAGAATTGGTCTCCAGCGCCTGAATGATCTTCAGCTTGCCTTCGTCGAGAGCCTGCTCGTTGGTCTCACGAACATCGAGATCGATCAAGACCTCGTTCGTGACGCCCTGGCCGGCAATGCTCTGTATCTTGGCATCGTGCAATCCCGCGCGATCCATGGCAGCGCGGATGGCGTTGTCATCGGGCTTCTGGGCAAACCGCACGGTCACCAGCGTGCCACCGCGAAAATCTACTCCCCATGGAACGCCGTGCCAGAACAACATGGAGAGAATGCCGGCAACGCTAAAGATCAGGGAAAAGGCGAGAAAATACCACTTTTTGCCAAGAAAATCTATGTTGGTATTGCGAAAGAACTCCACGGGTTATTTAGCCCCTTATCTAAACCAAATTTTGTAATCGGGAAATTTGGTAATTGTGTAATTGAAAACCTCGCGGCGCGCAATTTCAGGTTTTCCAATTGCTCAATTACCAAATTCCCCAATTACTCAATTCTTTAAATACTCAGCGCTTCGCCGCGCTGGTGCCGGCTCAGCACCCAATCAAAGATTACGCGGGAAACGAACACCGCGGTAAACAGGTTTGCGAGCAGGCCGAACGTCAGCGTGGTCGCAAAGCCCTTGACCGGACCCGTACCGAAGATGAACAGAATCGCCGCCGAAACGATAGTGGTGACGTGCGTGTCAACGATCGTGATCCAGGCGTGACTGAAGCCCTGATCGACGGCGGAAGGCGGCGTCTTGCCGTTGCGCAATTCTTCGCGAATGCGTTCGAAGATCAGCACATTGGAATCTACGCCCATGCCGACGGTGAGGATCACACCTGCGATCCCGGGCAGCGTCAGCACTCCGCCAAAATAGCCCATGAATCCGAGGAGGATGATGAGGTTCAGAATGAGAGCCACGTCGGCGTTGATGCCGGCGCCGCGATAGTAAATCAGCATGAAAACCAGCACGGCGAGCATGCCGACCACCGCCGCGCGCACACCGGCGCGGATGGAGTCTGCTCCCAGCGATGGTCCCACGGTACGCTCTTCCAGATACTTAATTCCCGCCGGCAGTGCGCCTGAGCGCAGGATCATGGAAAGATCCTTCGATTGCTGCTCGCTCATGCTGCCGCCGCTGATTTCGCCGCGGTCTCGGATCGGTTCCCGAATGTTCGCAACTTCCTGCACTTTGTTGTCGAGCACGACGGCGAGGCTGTCGCCGACGTGGGACGAAGTGAAATTGTAAAAACGCTGTCCGCCTTCGCCGGAGAGCGTGAAACTCACGCTGGGCTGGCCGTTTTGATCGCGGCTAGGCTGGGCGTCGCGCAGATCTTTTCCGCTCACGGCCGAGACCCGCGATACGAGATACCAAGCCTGTCCGCTGCCGGTGTCGGCTCCGGGTGCAGCATGTCCCGGAAGCAGGATCGCGTCCGCCGGCAAGACTCCGCCTTTATCCTGCAGCGCGGCCTGCTCGCTCGGGTAAGGCCCGCCGAGTTGCTGCTTGATCTCGAGCATGGCCGTGGACTGCATGATGTCTTTCACGCGCGCCGGATCGTCGACGCCCGGCAATTGCACCAGAATTTGATAGTCCCCGAGCCCGTGCTCCTGGATTGTGGGCTCGCTGACGCCGAGAGCGTCAATACGATTGCGGATGGTCTCGATCGCCTGGGTGACGGCCTTATTCTTGAGGTCCGCGAGCATCTGAGGCTTCATCGCCATGGTCCAGGAATTATCGGGGGCTCCGGTAATGTCGTATTCCGGCAGATGATCGGAGACGATGCCCAGTAAATCCGTTCGCGAACTTGCCTGCACGCCTTTAATCAGGAGATGGTCGGGATTGTTCTGGGGGTCGGACTGGGTGATGTCTGTGTAGTCAATCTTCTTGTTGCGCATCTGCTCTTTGAGAACTTCAATCGCATTCTGCGCATCCACATTGACCGCATCGTTGACCTTCACCTGCAGGATCAGGTGAGTTCCGCCCTTCAGGTCGAGCCCCAAGTTGATGTGTTCGCCCATGGCGGCGAGCAACGCATCTGGGCCAAAGCCCTTGGGAATGCCGAAGATTCCAAACAGGAAAAAGAGCAGGGTGCCGAGGATGAGGGCGATCTTCCAGAGAAAATTCTTGTTCATAAGAGAAACCAGTGGTCAGTGACTAGTGATTAGTGACCAGTTTAGAGCGTGGTAACTGACCACTTCTCACTCATCACTTTATTTTGTTTTCGATTCGTCCTCGGCTGTCGTCACCTGCATGACTGAGGCTTTGGTCACTTCCATGCGCAGGTTGTCAGGTGGCACGCGCAGATGAATCGAATCATCCTTGAGCGCGATGATGGTGCCCCGCAGGCCTCCGCTGGTGGTGACTTTGTCTCCGGTCTTGAGCTGGTCGAGCATGGCCGCCCACTTTTTCTGGCGGCGCTGTTGAGGAAGAATCAAAAGAAAATAAAAAATACCGAAAATGAAGATGATGGGGGCGATGCCGAGCCATCCCATGCCACCACCGGCCTGAACTGCGAGGAAAGAATGCATAATCTTAATAAGGTCTGTGTGTCGTATTCGAAAAATCAGCCGAAGATCACCGAAAATTCAGCCGAAAAAAACCATCCGCAAAAAACGGCCCGCGCCCATCCGGCGCCGCGCCAGCTGTTTATTTCACCACGGGGTTTGGATCGACTTCGGCCGGGTTCCTTCTGTCTCAGGCTTGCATCCGGGGAGGCCCTCCGTGGAGGTCATGGTTTCGGTCGAGACCAGACACCAGAAAGAAACCGGGACTCTTCCCCAAGTGAAATAGAATGCCGCACGCGCCGCATAGTGTCAAGGTAGAAACTCAGGTTGTGGATCGTGTTCAAGACCTGGGCCAACACTTCATTGGATGCATAAAGATGCCGTAAATAAGCCCGCGAATAGCGCTGGCACACGCGGCAGGCACAATTTGGATCGAGCGGGCCGGGATCCTGGGCGTACTGAGCCTGCTTGATCGAAATTTTTCCCACGGAAGTGAAGAGCAGGCCATGGCGCGCGGCGCGCGTGGGGAGGACGCAATCCATCATGTCGACCCCGAGGCTGGCGTACTCGACGATCTCTTCGGGCGTGCCCACTCCCATCAGGTAGCGAGGCTTGTCTTTGGGCAGATGTTCCAGCGTGGATTCGACAATCTCGCGCGTGAGTTCGCGCGGCTCGCCCACGCTGAGTCCGCCGATGGCGTAGCCGGGGAAGTCGATTTCGACAGTGCGCTCGGCGGATTCTTTGCGGAGGTCACGATCCATGCCGCCCTGCACGATGCCGAAGAGGGACTGGGTGGGGCAGTACTCAGTACTCGGTACGCAGTTGCCAGTTGCGACTGGGTGGGTGCCACTCGCGGGGCCACCGACTTCTTGCTGAGTATTGGGTTCTGGAGGGTGAGTAATCGTCCACGGCACTTCGTGCTTATGTTCCTCAAAATATTTCTTGCTACGGGCGGCCCAGCGGGCGGTCATCTCCATCGAGGCGCGCATGCGTTCGCGATCGGCGGGATATTCGGTGCACTCGTCGAATGCCATGATGATGTCGGCGCCGATGCCGATCTGCGCTGCGATCGAATTTTCGGGGCTGAAGAAGTGCGACGAGCCGTCGAGGTGCGAGCGGAATGTCACGCCTTCCTCGGTCACCTTGCGAAGCTCGTTCAGGCTGAAGACCTGGAATCCGCCGGAGTCGGTGAGGATGGCGCGGCGCCACGACATGAATCCGTGAAGGCCGCCGAATTTTCGGACGGTGGCGACGCCGGGGCGCAAATAAAGGTGATAGGTGTTGCCGAGGATGATCTGCGCGCCGACGTCTTCGAGGATATCCTGCGGAACTCCCTTGACGGATGCGACGGTGCCGACGGGCATGAAGATTGGCGTTTCAATTTCGCCATGGGGAGTCGTGATCTGTCCGGTGCGCGCTTTGCCGGTGTCTTTGTGAATGCGAAACGAGATGGACATTCTTTGCGATTGTAGCAATGGGGGTGGAGGGCGGAGGCAGCGTTCGGGCGACAGTCCGGCTACACATTCAGGACGACGATTTGGGCTTCGACTTTGCCAGCTTCTATTCTCAGCTTGCCGATTGTCACTGGTAGTTTGAACCGCCGCGGGCCTGCACTGCCGGGATTGAAATAGAGAACACCTTCGCAAGTCTCCTGCTTGGGAACGTGGCTGTGACCGCTGATGACGACGTTGAAACGAGCGGCTTTGGGCTTCAGGTCGAGTTGCGCCAAGTCGTGCAGGACGTAGATAGAAATGCCAGCGAGTTCGACGACTTCTGTTTCAGGCAGCTTGCGCGCCCATAACTCTCGATCGACATTGCCGCGGATCGCTGTCACTGGCGCGATCTCCGCAAGTTGGTCGAGGATTTCAGGCGCGCCTACGTCTCCCGCGTGAATGATGTGGTGCGATCCGCGCAGGGCGTCTACGGCTTCGGGACGAAGCAAGCCGTGAGTGTCGGAGATGACGCCGATGTGGAAGGCTGTTCTCAGTTCTCGGTTCTCAGTTCTCAGACTTCGGATTCATCAGTGCGTTTATTTCGGAGTGCGGCGGGGCACCGTCCATCGACGAGTAGGTTCCGGCGGTCTTTAATTCTTCGGCCAGGCGTCGGAGCAGGCCAAGGGTGGCTCGCATCGGGCCCGAGCCGAGACTGATCCTCCGAACTCCCAGCGCGGCCAACTCAGAAACTGATGGGGAGCCGGGCCCGGCGAGGATGTTCACCGGACAACGCAGGTCGGCAACCACTCGGCCGATGGTGGCGGTGTCTCGAAGGCCAGGGACGAAGACGCAGTCCGCGCCGGCATCGCGATAAGCCTGCAACCGGCGCACCGTCTCGTCATAGCGCTTCGCCGGCTCGCCCACTTGTAAAAGGTAGACATCGGTTCTGGCGTTGAGCACGAGCGGCACGCCGAGCTTCTCGGCGGTCTCGCGGATGGCTCGGATCCTGTCGATTTGCAGTGGCAGGTCGACAAGCGGCTTCGCCGTGTCGCCGGTGGCGTCTTCGAAATTCATGCCAACGGCACCCGATTCAATCACATGGCGTGCAGTCCATGCCGCATCCTCAGGCTTGCTTCCGTAGCCGGCTTCGACATCGGCAGTGACGGGCACTTGCACGCCCGCAGCGATGTCGGCAATGGCGGCGATCATGCGATCCGGTGGAATCTTCTCGCCGTCGGGAAATCCGTGGGCGAAGGCTACGCCTGCGCTGGTGGTTGCGATGGCGGGGAAGCCGGCTGCTTCGATGATGCGTGCGCTGGCTACGTCCCACACATTGGGAAGCAAGAGCACGTCGCCGCTCACGTGCATCGCGCGGAATGCTTCAGCTTTCTTTACTTGTTCTGGATTCGGCATGACAACGAATTGGATGCAGTCACCGGGTGGCGTTCTTCATCTTTATCTTTTCGGTGATCTTTTCCGTAAATCTGGAAATGCTTACGACCGCTCGGCCGATCGTGCCGCGGCCGATCTCCTGTGCGTCGTCGCGGGCGGTGACGCGAAGTGTGTAGAAGCGTCCGTCGAACGATTCGAGCAGGGCTTCGGCTTTGATGCGAGCGCCGATCCCGCTGGCGGCGCGGTGTTCGACGTTGATCGATGTGCCGACGGTGATCTCGTCGCCTTCGCAGTAGGGCTGCAGCGCGTGAAATGCAGCCGTCTCCATCAGTCGGATCATGTCGGGCGTGGAATATACGGGTGGCAGCTGCGGATGGTGCGAGGTGAGAGTGTGCTCGAAGGTGACAGTTTCTTCGGCCTCGCCGCGGGCCCCAATGGGAATGGGTTTTGCCAAAAGTTTCTCCAAAAAGAAATGAGCCACCGATTTTATCGAACCAGTGGCTCCATCTCGTTGCAAGGAGTCAGGCCATGCTCAACGCCATTCTCCGCGCTTCGATTCCGTCCAATGCATGCCAGAGCATCTCGGCAGCGTTCTCGGCGGCGTCGAGGGCGGCATCGGCGGTTTCGGGGTGGGAGGCGATTCGTTTTTCGAGCTGCGCGCGCCAGACGTTCGAGTGATAGATATCCGCTTTGGCGTGCAGCGAGAAGTAGCCGCAGGTCTTGTCGTCGGCGCCGTACATGGCGCGCAGGCCGCGATCTTTCTCGGTCGCGATGCGCGGTACTTGCGACTCGTACACATAGAAAGCGGCGAGCGCCTCTTCCGGCGTGCGCTCGCTGGCCACGCGGTGGAAGTGCCGCACCAGTTGTCGAATCTCCGGCACCGGGCTGTGCCACTCCAGGTTGCGCGTCGATCCCATGCCTTCCGCGAAGTCGAGCCATAGGTCGGAGTGCGGAACCGAATCGCGGCCTGGGCGTCCGTCGACGCCTTTCTCATCGCACATATTCGCCAGCACCGCGTGCCGCAACTCGCCTTCTTCCAGTCGCATACCGAAAGCCGCCAGGTACGAAGGGAAGGCTTCGACATGGTGGTAATACTGCTGCGCATATTCGCGGAGCTCGTCGCGAGTGAGCTTGCCCTGCTCCCATGCCCGGTAGAACGGGTGGCACAGCAGATCGTATTTCGCGATGCGCGCTTCCAGTTGCTCGAAGAATTCAGCGCTATTCATGATGCCCCCTGGGTGTCTCCGGCCCGACTGCCGGGTATGACAGCCCAATATACGAGCCATTGTCGCGAGCGGCAAGTGATAGGGATCACCGGAGCGGCCAAGTTGCTAGAATGAAAGCAGAAGTTATTGCAGGATTTTCTGGGGTTCGCTTCGTTCGCGTTCTCGGCTTCGTTCTTCGTCCTCATGCAGTTCACAGAACAATTCGATGTTGTTGTGGTTGGCGCAGGTCATGCCGGGTGCGAGGCTGCGATGGCCGCCGCACGCATGGGGTTGAAGAGCGCGCTGTACACGCTCAACGTCGATCTGATTGCGCAGATGTCATGCAATCCGGCGGTGGGCGGAATTGCCAAGGGACATCTCGTTCGCGAGGTCGACGCTCTCGGCGGAATCATGGGCGAGGTCACCGACGCGGTCGGCATCCAGTTTCGACTGCTCAATACTTCTCGCGGCCCGGCGGTGTGGTCTCCGCGGGCGCAATGCGACAAGCAGGCCTATCGGCTGAAGATGCGCGAGGTGCTCGAGTCGCAGCCGAATCTGAAGATCAAGCAAGCGGAAGTGGCGGATTTGATTATGGAGCCAAGCTGTCAGCTGTCAGCTGTCGGCTCTGAGCCCGGAAGCATCCCGGAGTCTGCTGAGAACCGAGAACCGAGAACTGAGAACTCGCGTCGCGTTCTCGGCATTCGCCTTCGCGACGGACGGACCGTCGGTGCAGCGGCTGTAATTATTACGACGGGAACGTTTCTCAATGGGCTCATTCACTGCGGGGAGCAGCAGTATCCGGCCGGGCGTTCGGGCGAGCCGGCGGCAGTGTTGCTGGGAGAATCGCTGAAGAAGCTTGGCCTGCGCGGATGCCGCCTGAAGACCGGAACTCCGCCGCGTCTCGATGGACGCAGCATCGACTGGTCGCGATTTCCGGTGCAGCCCGGCGACGAAGATCCTACGCCGTTTAGTTTTCGCACGAAGCGGGTTGCGCATCACGACTCGCAGGTACCGTGCTACATCGCATGGACTACGGCGGAGACGCATCGCATCATCCGCGAGAATGTGCATCGCTCGCCCATGTACAGCGGGCAGATTCAGTCGATTGGTCCGCGCTACTGCCCGTCGATCGAAGACAAGATCGTGAAGTTTCCCGACAAGGAAATGCACCAGCTGTTCCTTGAGCCCGAGGGACTGAATACGCACGAGATTTACGTCAACGGCATGAGCACGTCGCTGCCGGTAGAAGTGCAGTTGGAGATTTTGAAGTCGATCCCTGGACTTGAAAATGCGGAGATGCTGCGGCCCGGCTACGCGATCGAGTACGACTCGATCGATCCCACGGAATTGGAGCGCACGCTCGAAATCCGAAAGATCGCGGGACTATTCCTCGCGGGGCAGATCAACGGCACCTCGGGATACGAAGAAGCGGCGTGCCAGGGATTGATGGCCGGAATTAACGCGGCGTTGCAGGTGAAGCAACAACCCCCGCTGATTCTCGACCGCACCGAGGCCTACACGGCGATCCTGATCGACGATCTGATTTCGAAGGGCACGAACGAGCCGTATCGGATGTTCACGTCGAGGGCCGAGTTCCGCCTGCATCTGCGGATCGACAACGCGGACCGCCGGCTAACGCCTCATGGGCGCCGCGTTGGATTGATCTCGGATAACGCGTGGGCGGATTTTCAGGCGAAGCAGGAGCGGCTGAAGAATGTGAAGACTTTGCTGGAGCGCACCAGGCTCACGCAGGCGCTGATCGAGAGGAGCGACAGCCTCGAACTCACCACGGCCGTGGGCCAAACGCTCGCGCAGGTGCTCAAGCGTCCCGAGATGACCGTAGAGCGGCTCGTGCCGTTGCTGAGAGAACTGGCCCCCGAGTTTTTCCAGAGAAGTGAAATCCGTGAAAATCCGTGTGAATCCGTGACCAAGGTTTCTTCCACGCTTCGCAACGAACTGAAGTCGGTGGAAACCGAAATCAAGTACGAAGGCTACTTGCTGCAGCAACAGCGCGCGATGGAGCGCCTGAAGAAATCGGAGCAGCATGCGATCCCTGAGTGGTTCGACTATCGATCGGTAAGCGGACTCTCGCGCGAGATGCAGGAGAAACTCACCAAGGTGCGTCCGCGAACGTTGGGCCAGGCCTCGCGTATACCGGGAGTGACTCCAGCGGCCGTGTCGCTGGTGAACGTCTACGTTGAAATTCAGGCCCGCAGACGCGAGCAGGCTGCGGCGCTGTAGTTTTGCGCGATCCTGCCACTCGAAAACCTACGGCTTTAACGCAAAGGACGCGAAGAAGGTCCGCAAAGGTCGCGAAGAAAAAACCTCGAAGAAAAAACTTCCAAACCTTACGGATGCTCGTCTTGCCGGGCTTGCAATTGCTCCGCGAGTTTGAGTTCGCTGTCGGCTTCGTCTTTTTTGCCGATGTCGCGATAGGCCTGGCCGAGCAGGTGATGAGTGATCGGATTATTCGGGTCCATGGTTGCCGCGCGCTTCAAGGTGCGCAGGGCCAGTTCGAACTCGCCCTTTTTCTCGAGCACTTTCCCCATGAGAATGTACGGCCCGGTCGACGACGCGTCGAGCCAGATGGAACGCTGCAGCAGCCGCTCGGCGTCGTCGTATTTCTGAATCCGCGAATAGGCGTCGGCGAGTTTGTAATAGGTCGGAGCGTGCGCGGGATTGATAGCCAACTCTTTCTGGAATTCCGCGATCGCTTCCGGGATGCGCGATTTGTAGGTATAAAGTTCGCCGAGCAGGAAGTGCGCCAGGGGTAGTTTTGGATCGAGCGTCGCAGCCTTCTGCGCATACTCTTCCGCCACGGGATCGTATTCCTGCCGCAGTAGCATCTGCGCCGTGAACAGATAACTCGCGGCGGAGTCGGGCGGCACGTCGAACATCTTGCCGAAAGCGGCGCGTGCGTGCGAGTAGTCTTTCGTCTGGATGTAACAAATTCCGAGGATGTACGACGCGTCGACGTTGGCGCGGGGAAACCAGCCTTGGACTTTTTCGAGCAGCGGAATCGCGTCGGCCGGATGGCCGCCAAGGTAGTACGACAGTCCTAGCAACTGGACAGCCTCGTCGTTCGAGGCGTCTGCGGCAGTCGCTTTCTTTAGATATTCGATTGCCTTCGGATAATCACTTTTCTTGTAGAACGCAATTCCTAACTCGAACGCGAGACCTTTGGTCGCAGGGGCGCTCGCCTCGAGGGTTTGCAATTGCGCGATGGCGTCGTCGACCTTGCCCTGCTCCATCAACTTGCGAGCCTGTGCGAAGTCGGCGGACGCGGCGGCGGACGCGGCTTGCGGGGCGGGAGTCTCGGCCGGTGTCGGCTGCTGCGCAATTGTCAGCGCGGAGAGCGCGCAGAGAAATGCCGCGTGGAATGCGAATCGGAATCCGAAGTGAGCCCGCCTCGACTGGGTATTCGGTTGCATATCGAAAATTAGAGCACAGTTCAATGTGTCGAGTTTCGCTCGACGGACAGCCGAAGGCGGCTGTCCCCACATTTGAGACTAACGGGGGACGCCCACTCAGTGGCCGCTCATTTCCTTCTTTAACGCCTCCAGATTCTCTTTCGCGATCGGCTGACTCGGATCAATCTGCAGCGCGCGTTCGAAGTGCTCCTCGGCCTCGGCGAATCGTCCTATCTCGGCCAGAGCGGCGCCCAGATTTGCCTCAACGTTCGCATCGTTCGGCTGCAATTTCGATGCAAGCTGGAATTGTTGCGCCGCGCCTTCGAAATCATTCTGCCCGGCCAGCGCCATGCCCAGATTGTAGTGTGCGTCGAAGTAATCTGGGCGCGTCTTCATTGCGGTTTCGAGATACGCCACGGCCTTTTCACCCTGACCGGCGGCGATGAGAGCTGCGGCCAGCGCGTTGTTGCCGGTGGCGTCCTGCGGGCGCAAGCGCACTGCCGCCTCATATTCTTTGATCGCGCCTACGAGATCATTCTTTGCCTGCAGCATGGCAGCCAGGTTGTAGTGCGCTTCGAAGTCGCTGGGATTTTTTTCCGCCGTGTGGCGCGATAGTGCTTCCTGCAGCGCCATCCGCGGATCGCCTTGCGCCGGATTAAAATTCACCGGCAGGACCTGCAGCCACAGATGACACATTTCGTCCGTCGAACGGTTTCCGCCCACTACGCGCACGGGAGGGTGATTGGGATTCAGGGGATTCTCCTCCGAATTGTCATACACATAGCCCATGCTCACGGTCGTGCCCTTCCGCAGCAAAACCGGCTCGGCATAGCGATACACGGCCTGCCAGTTCAGATTCCAGTGCGGAATGTGAATCAACGTTTTCTTCATACCGTCGGGAAGAGTCGCGAACGCCTGAATATCTTTTCCGAGATAGTGGGCATGCGGATAGATTGCCAGCAGCTCAACGTCGACCGGCAGCGTAAAGTCGTCGCTCACCAGAAAATTCTTCTCGCCCGGAGGAATGTCGAGCTTTAAATCATTTTCCATTTGCAGCAACATGGGAAACTTCGTCGCCGGATGCGGCGTGAAATAAATTCCAATGCTTGGTTGGATTACCTCGGATTTCCCGGACGGCTGAAGGTGAGTGTTGAGAATCAGGTCGGTGCCTTTGTCGAGACGCAGCGCCATTCCTTCGGGTTCAACATAAGGAATCGTCCCCGGCTTCCAGAAGAGCAAGTGGCTGTCGGGATCGAAGACGTGCGACTCGATGCGAATCTCCATGCCGCCAAAACCTGCGCCGGGCTCGGCTTCGCGGGCACGCGAGGCGCCGGAACGATCGACGAGAATGTTGGCGTGGTGGACATACCGCTTATCTCCGGGACGAATCTCGATTGCCTTTACCCATCGCGTCTGGTCGATTGGAACCGGGAAAACGAAATTCCAGTATGTGTCGGTTCCCTGCGGTGGAAGAATGAGCGGCTTGCTGGCGGTGAGAATCAGGTCCGGCTTACCCAGCCGCCAGCCCTCGACAAACTTCGGTTGGGGCGGAAGGTCGGCGGCCGCACCTTCCTGCGCGCCCTCGTCAACCCAGTGCCTGATGAGATTGATCTCTGCATCTGACAGACGAAGTTCGTCGGCGAACTTTAACTTCTGCGGCTCGGGCAGCCATGGAGGCATGGCGCGCGACTCGGTTAAGTCTGCAATCTGACGTGCATGACGTTTCGCGTCAGAGTAGGTCAGCAGTGAGAACGGAGCGGCTTCTCCCGGCCGATGGCACTGCGCGCACGAGCGAAACATGATGGGAGCGATATCGTGATTGAATGTGACCTGCCAAGGATCGCCTGACCGTTGCGAAAGCGCACGCGGACCGGAGTGAGCGGAAACTGCTCCGAATGCTGCTGCCGCAAGCACCACGATCACCCAGAGGCCGGGGGACTTCATTCCAGATCCGAGATGTAACATCCCACTCCTCTGACCTCAGCCGGAGTTATGGACTTGCCCGCCGACACGGCGCGCAGCGCGTCTTCCAGTTCGTGCGTCGTCGGCGCGGGACGGGCGCGCGTGAGATCGACGTACCAGTTGTCGATCCTGCCGTCGTAAACGAGTTGACGATTCCGGTCAAAGACCGCAACTTCAGGAGTGATCTGCACGTGGCTGAGCCGCGCCAGCGCATGATCGGGATCGCGCAACGCGGGCAGATGATAACTGTAATCGGCAAGATAGCTGCGAAGATCCTGTGCCGAATCGCTCTTGTTGGGATCGACAAGGATGAAGTTCGCGCTGTCGGCATAGTGCTTGCTGATCTGCTGGATCACCGGAGCGTAGCGGCCTGACACGGGACAGTCGCGGCGCAGAAAAATCAGCACGAGCGCCTTGTTTGGGTGCTCTGCCAGAGGATTCACGGCGTGGCCATCGAGGTCGAGGCCAGTCTGCTGTGCATTCACCGGAGCCGAAGAAATCCAGAGCACCGTGACAGCCGCGGTCGCAAGGAAGATGGGTCGAAGGCGGAATATCCCCGACAACATAGAATCGCCGCGCCAACAACGCGCACAGAACCAGAGAGGATTCTAAGAGCGTTGGGCGGCAGTGTCCATCCCGGCGCGCCGGCACATGGCCCGATTGAGATTCCAGATGATTAGCAAAGTGGGCGCTACAATGTTGTGAGCATGATTGCCCACCTTCGCGGAAAGCTGCTGGCCAAGCATCCCAACCAAGCCATCGTGGAAACGGCCGGTGTCGGCTACGACGTGGTGATCAGCGTGCCGACATTTTCGGACCTTCCGGCGGCCGGCGCCGAAGTCGCGCTGCACATTCACACGCACGTTCGCGAAGATCAGATCGCGCTTTACGGATTCATGCGCGCCGCGGAGAAACTGCTTTTTGAAAAACTGATTACCGTGAGCGGCATCGGACCGAAACTGGCGATTACGATTCTGAGCGGCATGGCCGCCGATGAGATGGTCGGAGCGATTCGCGGGAATGATGTGGCTCGCCTGACGCGCATCCCAGGAATCGGTAAGAAGACCGCAGAGCGCATGGTGCTGGAGTTGCGCGATAAATTGCCGGAGGCGGGACCAGCGTCTGCGCCCGCGGTTCCGGCGATGAGCGCGACGGAAGAAGACGTGCTGTCGGCCTTATTGAATCTGGGATATCAACGCGCTGCCGCCGAGAAAGCTCTGGCCGCCGCCAGCAAGAAAGGCGGCGCCGTATCGTTCGACGCGCTCTTCCGCGATGCCCTGGGCGGACTCTCGAAGTAGCGTTACTTGCCGATGCAGAAGGTGCTGAAGATTAGATTCAGAATGTCGTCCGTCGTAGTCGCGCCGGTGATTGCATCCAGGGGGCGGAGCGCGTTGTAGAGATCCATCAGCAGCATCTCGTGCGGGACCTTTCCCGCGACCGCGTTCGTTGAGGCATCCAGCGCGGCGAGCGAGTCTTTGATTAGTCCTTGATGGCGGATGTTCGTGACGAATCCTGATTCTGATTGAGTACCGGATTCTCCGCCGACGTGGCGCAGGATTTCGGCGCGCAGCTCTGCGATGCCTTCTCCGGTGATAGCCGACGTCGGTATCTGCGTGCGGTTCAAGCGTCCCTCCGGGACGCGGCTGGCTGCTTCTGCCGAAGTCCCAGCGCTTAAGCGCTGGGCTATTCTCGGCAGTCCCTCCGGGACTACGAGGTCCGACTTGTTGGCGACGATAATTGCTGGGCGTGTCGCCGCTTGGCTGATCAGGTCTTCGTCGTCGCGCGTCGGTGGCTGCGACGCGTCGAGCACGACCAGCACTAAATCTGCGTCGGCCAGCGCTTCCATTGATTTGCGAATGCCGATCGACTCCGCTTCGTCGAGGGCGTCGCGAATGCCCGCGGTATCGACCAGTTTGACCGGGATGCCTCCGATCGCCACCGTTTCGCTGACGAGATCACGCGTCGTACCGGGGGTCGCCGTGACAATGGCGCGTTCACGCTCGACCAGACGATTGAATAAGCTCGACTTGCCGACGTTCGGCCGGCCCACAATGGCCAGCGTCAGTCCCTCGTGCACAATCTTGCCGTAAGCGAACGTCGCGCTGAGTTGTTCGAGCGGCGCGCGCACAGCGGCAATATGATCGAGAATCGTCGCATCCGGTAAAACCGAGACATCATCTTCCGCGAAGTCGATCCCGGCCTCGAGGAGTGCAATCAGGTCCACCAGTTTGTGCTTGATCGGCTGCAGTTGCCGCGAAAGCACGCCTTCCAACTGCTGCGCCGCGACTTTCGCCTGATACAAAGTCTGCGAATCGATCAGATCGCGCACGGCTTCGGCCTGGGTGAGATCGATGCGGCCGTTGAGGAATGCGCGCATGGTGAACTCTCCGGGCTCGGCCAGCCGCGCGCCAGCGGCGACGCAGAGTTCGATGATATGGCCCAACACCACGGGCGATCCGTGCGCTGAGATCTCGATGATGTCGTCGGTCGTGTAGGAATGCGGCTTGGCGAAGTAAGTGACAACCACTTCGTCGATGCGGTGGGACGTCTGTTGTGGTGCGGGCGTGCCGGCCCGCGCGTCGCCACGAAACGAACTGCCGATGCCAGCTGTCCCCACAGGCACTTCAGTGGATTCCGGCATTTCGCGGGCGGGGGCGCCCGCGTCGCATGGCTCGATAAGCTCGCCAAAGATAGCGCGGCCCGCTTCCAGTGCGTGCCTCAACCGCAACATGGGCGTCGCGATCTCAAGCGCTCGCGGCCCGGCGAGCCGGACTACGCCAACCCCGCCTCTTCCCGGGGGAGTCGCGATGGCGACAATCGTGTCGTCCAGATTCACGGTTCATGATTGTAGCGAGTCCTATGAGACTTTCGACACTATGCAGGAGCCTGCATCTTGACCGGCGTGAGACCTCATCATAATCTGCACAAATATTGGGGTCCGCTTGGGTTGGTCTGTTCCGTGAATGAGTAGAAATTCGTGTGTTTACTGAAGGAGGCTGTAATGCAAGAACAGAGCAACCGCTCTCGTAACCTGTCCCGCGTCGGTCGACACATTTGCGGGGTCGTTTTCTTTTGCGCCGCGATGGCGATCGCCTCGCAAGCCCAGTTCACTAAGCTGGCCGACCTGACTCCAACCACAGGCGAGTTTCCGCATAGTCCGCTCGTACAGGGCCTGGACGGAAACCTGTACGGAACAACATCAAACTACGGCGCCTATGGCGGCGGCACTTTTTTCCAGCTCACTCCCTCCGGCACGGTGACCACGCTCTATGACTTCTGCTTCAATGACAATCCTGGATGCCCGGACGGCGCCGAGCCGTCAGGAGTTGTGGTCCTCGGTTCAGACGGAAGCTTTTATGGAACGACCATCGGCAGTTTCACAGGCGGGGAAGACAGCACGATCTACAAAATTACCACTGGCGGTTCGTTGACGACGTTGCATACCTTCTGCGGAGTTCCGAGCTGTTCCGGCGCCTTCGCCAGCTCCGATGGACTTGCATTGGCGTGGAATGGCAACTTCTACGGCACGAGTTTCCCGCCGGACGGCAGCTCGGCATACGACAACCTCGTCTACAGCATGACGCCCGCGGGCACCACCCACACGCGCCTCATCGTCTGTCCCAATCAGCTTTGCCCAACCGACGCCGGTCCGGGCGGCGCATTGCTGCAGTCGAGTGGTGGATACCTTATTGGGCCCGGCCCCGGCGGCGCAAACAATGCGGGCGCGATCTACCGGATGACACCGCTTGGATCTCCGACCGTGATCTACTCCATGTGCGTTGACAGCTCCTGTCACCTCGGCACCGGCACGACGTCTCCCCTTGTACAGAACCCCGCGGGGAACCTCCTTGGGACCAACCGTGCCGGCGGCGCTGGACCCTTCTGCACTATCGGCGGAGGTTGCGGCAACGTTTTTCAACTGATTGGTTCGGCCTATACCGAGATGCACAACTTCTGCAACTGGCCCAGTTGCGTCGACGGCGCGCAGCCAAATGCTCTGATTCGGGCCAGCGACGGCAACTTCTATGGCACTACCCTGTCTGGTGGCTCCAAGGGAGCGGGAGTCGTTTTCAAGATCACTCCCTGGCATGCGTACTCGGTGATTCACCAGTTCCTTGGTCCTGAGGGCGGCAACCCCGAGACGGCGCTGATGCAAGCCACGGACGGCACTCTCTACGGCACAACCATCTCGGGCGGCTCCCACACAGGCGGCAACGAGCAGGGGACGATCTTCAAGATCTCGCTCGGACTTCCGCCATTCATCAAGACCGTTCAGCCGGCGGGTAAGGTCGGAGACACGATCTTGATCCTCGGCAACGGCCTGACGGGTTCGACAAGCGTGACTTTTAACGACACGTCGGCTTCATTCACCGTTGTCTCCGACACGGAGATTTCGGCAATCGTGCCGAGCGGCGCGACAACAGGCGCGATTGAAGTCGTAACACCTAGCAAGACATTGTTGACTCTTGCGGCGTTTCCGGTCCTTCAGTAGGCTTCTCGTAGTTCTCCATCCTTGCCGCACGGTTTACGGCAAGGATGGAGGATTCCTCGATCACATTGCGTTCTCTACATTTTTAGGCAATGCGCTCCGCAAACACCCGCCCCACGCTTTCCGCTCCAGCGTTTAAACTAATTCTCGCCAGGATGTGTCAATTTACCGCTGAAGAATCTTAAGGAGTACCGCCATTGTCTGTCGCTGACGAGTTATTGAAGTCCAACGAAGAGTTTGCGCGCAATTTCAAGCTGGGCGAGTTGCAAGTCCGCCCGAAGCGGCATGTGGCCGTGCTGGCCTGCATGGATTCCCGAATCCTGTTCGAGCACTGCCTGGGACTGAAACCGGGCGATGCGCACATGATCCGCAACGCGGGCGGGATCGCGACCGACGATGCCATCCGCTCGCTGATCGTCTCGCACCATCTGCTCGACACGCAGGAGTTCATCATCATCAACCACACCGACTGCGGCCTGCTGAAGGTGCAGGAATACGAACTGCGAGCACGGTTGACGGAGAAGATGGGCACGATCGCGAGCGAACCGGCGCATTTTTACGCCTTCGACGATCTCGAAGAGAATGTGCGGAAACAAGTGCAGCGCGTGAAGTCGCACCCGTGGATTCCGAAGCATATTCCGGTGCGAGGATTCGTTTATGACGTGAAGACGGGGAAGTTAAAGGAAGTCAAAGAAGCAAGCTGACCGTGCAGCAGTGTGCAGGAATCTGCATCTGGCCAAGCGTTTACTGTTGGTATAAATTCGCGAACAGAAAAACCAAGGACTAGCGCGCGCTCTTCACGATATGCGAACGCATAGGCGTCCAACATGAAGAACCAAGGGCCGAGTACTCAGGGTCATTCCTTTGCGCGATGGGACGCGTTAGTAGTCCTGTTCTTTTGTGCGACAACGGCGGTTTCCTCGCCAGGCCAAACCTTCACGAAGGTCGCAGACCTGACCGCAACCAGCGGGACGAATGTGCAGTATCCTCTCGTTCAAGGGTTCGACGGCAATCTCTACGGAACAGCTTTTTACGGCGGTGCCTACGCGAACGGTACTTTTTTCACTGTCACTCCTTCCGGCACTCTCACCACACTGCACAGCTTCTGCAAGAAGCGCGTCTCCGACTGCGCCGATGGCGTCAATCCCGGTGCTATCGCTCTCGGCCCGAACGGCAAGTTTTACGGGGGCACAGCGAACGTTGTCGGCAAAACGAATTCAATTCCGGGCACTATCTACAAGATCTCTTCTCTGGGTTCGCTCACCACCCTGCACACATTTTGTGCGGGTAGTTGTGATGACGGAACATCTTCCGGGCCGTTGACCCTTGCGTGGAACGGCTATTTCTACGGAGTAAGCTACCCGTCAGCGGCAAATAGCTCCGCTTTTCACAACGTGGTGTTCAAGGTTTCGCCGTCTGGAGTATTCACCACCGTTCTGGATGTCTGCCCGGGCGGCGTGTGCGCAAGCGGCGGCGGGCCGACTGGCGGGCTATTTGAAAACGGCGGCGGATTGTTTTTTGGAAATGGCTTCTCTGTCGGTACCACCATTCAGCAGGCTCTTTACAAGATGACGCTCTCCGGTACGCCGTCGCTGGCCTACACCTTCTGCTCAAACTCTGAGCAGTGCGGCAGCGGCATCCCATCATTTCTTCAGGCAACGAACGGAGACATCTATGGCACCTTTGGCGCTGGTGGTCTCGGCGGAAAATTGTGTCTCGATACGGTAGAAGGCTGCGGAATAGCCTTCCGCATTTCGCTTGCAGAGGGTACATACGTCAAGCTGCACGATTTTTGCAGTGGGGCTAATTGCGCAGATGGTGCTACTCCGAGGCCGCTTATCCAAGCGGCAGACGGCAACCTCTATGGCGTGACTGCGGGGGAGTATCGGAATCCGCAGGTCTACAGTTATGGGACGATCTTCAGGTTAACTCCGGCTGGTCGGTTCACGGTTCTCCATACGTTCAGTGCTGCAGATCCCCTCGGGTATGAACCAAACAGCCCTCTCTATCAAGCCACCGATGGCAATCTCTACGGTACAACCAGCGCAGGAGGGGCGAGTAATGTGGGGACGATCTTCCGCATCTCGCTCGGACTACCGCCGTTTGTTCGCACCGTACAAAATGAAGGCAAGGTCGGATCGTCTGTGGTCATCCTCGGCAACAATCTCACAGGATCGGTCAGCGTCACTTTCAACGGCACTCCTGCGGCGTTCACCGTCGTCTCGGATACGGAGATCATTGCCGTCGTGCCATCAGGTGCGACCTCCGGCTCAATTGAGGTCTCGGGTCCCCGCGGAGGACTTGCGAGCGCCACCATCTTTCATGTTTTTCCGTAAAGCTTGAATGGTTCTTTGAATGGGCTCTACCGCGCGACTTTCTCAATCTCGCCGCGCAACTCCGCGTACGGCACTGCGCCTGGGTGATACCACGCCACTTTCCCGGTGCGATCGAGCAGGACCAGCGTCGGCGTCGTCGATGCGCCGTAGGTATCGAAGTTGTACTTGCTGATGGGGACCGGCATGTCGAGCAGCCCTGAATAGAAACGATGGCGCACCGCGTCGATGTACTGCATTTCATCGCTGGGACGGGCATGCTCAATCTGCGCGGTGTATCCATAGAGGCGCGTCGGCCCGATCACCTGCAATCCCTTGGGCGCGAACTCCGAACGCAACTGCGTAATAATCGGAGCCTCGGCCTTGCAGTCCCCGCACCAATGCGCCCAGAAGAACAGCAGCACCGGCGAACCCTTAAGCTGCGCCTCGGGTGGCAACTTCCCGCCGAGCGAATCATCGGATTTCAACGCCGGCGCAGTTTTTCCCTGCAGAGACAGCAGATTTAAATTCTTCTGCAGCCGCGCGCGGATCGAAGTGTTGCCGTATGTGCGCAGCGCCGTTTGCAGCACGGTGGTGGCCTGAGTGCGCTGTCCGCGGGCCGCGAGCGATTGCGCTTCGACTTCGTACGCCGCCCCCAACGCCGTCGCCAGGTGAGGATCGGAATCCAGCGCGTGGGTCTTCAGTTGCTCCACGGTGAGAGTCTTCGTCTGTTTCGCGTAGGCTGCGGCGCGATCGTACTCATGCTGCTGCAGGGCCGCGCGTCCCATCCAGGAATAGGCCTCAAGATATTCCGGAGTCACTCCTTGCGAGCCGCGATAGGAGTTGAGCGTCGCCTCAGCGGCCGAAAAATTGTTTTGGTCGAGCGCGGTGCGTACGTCGTCGACAATCCCAGCCCACGCCGAGGCGGTGAGCAAAATTGAAACCAGCAGAATCCGTAAGCGCATTCTGTAATGATGAATGTTTTGCGAAAAGGTGGCAAATCGCAGAGAGATTTCAGGTCGCAGATTTTAGATCGAAGATTGTGGAGCACAGATTTCGGAAGATAAGTCGTAGGCGTCGCCAAGGTCCTGAGCCGTGGTCGGTCTCAACTAATCTGCACTTTACAAATCTGAAATCCGCGATCTGCCGCCATCTCAGCAAGGGTCATAACATCTATCATATCAACCGTTTAGAGGCGGCCGCTAACGAATTATGTAGCTATTTCAGGGCAGTTTCTTTACAATTTAATTGCGTTTGACTTAAGAGTTTCTTCGCAGTACAAGCATCTCCGCTTAACCCAGCGCGTGACCTGCCTGCAGAAGACCCTGAAAGTTTCAGCGCTACATCAAAGAAAAAGGAACAGTGCACCAACATGGAAACAGGAACAGTGAAGTGGTTTAACGACGCCAAAGGCTATGGTTTCATCAGCCGCCAGAACGGCGAGGATGTATTCGTACATTTCTCCGCCATTCAGGCAAGCGGCTTCCGCAGCCTGCAGGAAGGTCAGCAAGTACAATTTGACGTGGTCAAGGGCCCTAAGGGCTGGCAAGCTGAGAACGTCAAGGGCGTCTAACACCGCTTCCGAGTAACAATCCGAAAATGAGGGCGGCCAGCAATGGCCGCCCTTAGTTTTTTGTGTGGCTGCGGGCACTCCTGCCCGCGAACTCTCATCATCACGAGCACAGTTGGATCGCGACTAACCAAAGGGCTTGACTTTTATAGTACGTGACGATATAGTACGAAACGTACTATAGATTACACCTGAGGAACCCTGTGACTACCTACTCTCCGCGCTCAGCAGCCAGCCTTCTCCTCTTCTTCCTCGCACTTCTGCGGTTCTCCGTTGCGCAAACCCAAAGCCCAACTCCTAGTCCGCTTGTCCGCCACTACACCGACGGCGAGAAGCTGACCTACCACATGAAAGGCGATAACGAAGGTTGGACCTACGAAGTCCAGGCCAATGGCGTCGTTAAGAAAAACGAAAGCGGACATTTCGTCGAGGAATACGGCTGGTCCGATTTCAAATCGAATGCGGGGATGTCTCTATCTCCTGCCAGCCTGAATTTTCGGCAGACTCTTTCGCTCGATCCGGCGGCTCCCCCTTCGATCCCGAATCTCAGCCAGGTGCAGCCGTTCCTGATCGGACCGATCACCGACATACTCACCTTCTACGCCGATCTCTGGATGGCAAATAAACAGAGCGGACTGGCACGTGCTGGAGATCATGTCTACGTCAAAGTCGGCATTCCGGCGTCCTGGGCCGACGGCAGCTACACGATCCTCGGGGAAAGTTCTGTCGACTTTGATTTCACCCTCAAGGAACTCGACGACGCCAATCACGTTGCGACGCTGCTTGTGCGTCACGTGCCTCCCGCGGAGCCGAAAGTTAAGTTGCCGGCCGCATGGATGCAGGCGCCAGTCGCCGACACACCGAATAACTGGGTTCAAGTCAGCAAGAATCAAGC
>Ga0070735_10001211_pt1 | contig 25560 bp, 22 predicted proteins | sample Coa_R1_FD_66443 | JGI IMG/M metagenome (GOLD analysis project Ga0070735, IMG submission 66443) | Surface soil microbial communities from Centralia Pennsylvania, which are recovering from an underground coalmine fire - Coalmine... | ecosystem: Environmental > Terrestrial > Soil > Unclassified ...
CGTGACCACATGCATATCGCCCGAGGAAAGCACCAGGGGAATTTCACTCGCGGGACGAAAAGGCAGAAAGCGCACCGCACGGCATCCCGCAGCCATCGCTTCGACTTGCGATTTCATCGCACCCTCGCCGATAAACACCAGGCCCACGCCTTCATTTTCGAGCATTCGAACAGCCGAAATCAGTGTCTGCCAGGCGCCGTAAAAACCCAGGTTGCCGGCGTGTATCAAAGCGAAACGAAAGTCGCCGCGTATTTCCCGCGCGACCGGATTTTCCGGCGCCGGCAATGTTTCGGGGATCGAAATTCCATCGCGAGAAATCACCACACGGCCGGAATCCACGCCTTTCGCGACGATTCGGTCCCGCATGTCTTCCCCAAGCACGATCACGCGTGTAGCTTGCCGCAAAGCCCAGCGGTGCAGCTTTTCCCAGCGAGCAGTGATGCTTCCCGGGCGAACGATCGAGCCCCCAACGGCCATATCCGGGTACATGTCGCGAATGTTGTAAATGAATGGACGCCCGGAGAGCTGGGCCACGAATGCACCCGCAATTCCTTCAATCGGAGGATCGGTCATGGCCAGAACCACATCGGAACGCATCGACAAAGCTCTCGGCACGGCTAGCGAGAGGTACGTCAGATAGTTCGAAACACGCCGACGCATTTGAAATCTCGGATAAGCGGTCGAGCCAACGCGTTCGACGACGAGATTTCCATTGACTTCCCGGCGAAGCAAATAACGCGAGTGGCGTTCGGTTGGATCGTAGCTTGGACGTCCGGCAAGCACGGTCACGCGATGCTTCGTCGTAAGGGCGTCCGCCACTTGCGCGGCGCATTTGGCAGTGGCGCTGGTGTCCGGCGGAAAATATTCATTCAGAAGAAGAATGTGCACGGGCGTTTCCAAAAAAAGCAGGAAAGGAGTTTACGAGCATGACCTGATTGAGCAGGGGGCCAGGTAAGAATCAGCGCATCACCTCGCCTGATCCGGGCTTGCGAACTAAGATGTCGCCCAGCACAAGTACATCCATCTTAGTGCGCAAAAAACATTCGATGGCTTCCTCGGGGCGGCAGACGATGGGCTCATTATCGTTAAACGAAGTATTGAGTACGACAGGCACGCCGGTAAGATTGCCGAACTCACGGATCAGCCGCCAGTAGCGCGGATTGGCTTCCTTCGTGACGGTCTGCAACCTGCCTGTGCCATCCACGTGAGTGGGCGCGGGAATCGTTTCGCGCTTCTCGGGTCGCACCGAATACGTCTGCGTCATGAACGGAGAGGGATAAGACTTTTCGAAATATTCCCCGGTCGCTTCGGCAAGGATCGACGGAGCAAAAGGGCGGAACATTTCGCGGTGCTTGATCCTGGCGTTCAAAATATCCTTCATGTCGGCGCGCCGGGGATCGGCAACGATGCTGCGATTGCCTAACGCCCGCGGGCCCCATTCAGCGCGGCCCTGAAACCAGCCGAGAATCTTGCCTGCGGCGATTTCTTTTGCAGCTTCTTTTGCGGCCACCTCTTCAGGAAGTTCAGAAATTTCCATGCCTTCCGCCTGCAGGCGGCTATTGGCAACGGCGGCGCGTACTTGCTCGGGGGTATAGCCGGGGCCCCAGTACGCGTCCTGCATCACGAACGAACGCGGTTGCCCAAGAACATGATGATGGACGAAGTATGCGGCGCCCACAGCTAGCCCGGCATCACCAGCGGCGGGCTGTACGAATACCTGTTCGAACGGCGTCTCATCAAAAATTTTCCCGTTGGCTACGCAATTAAAAGCAACGCCGCCAGCGAAGCACACCGCTTTTTGTTTCGTGCGTGCGTACAGTGCGCGAAGCATGTCGAACAAAACTTCTTCCAGCCGCGCCTGCAGGGATGCCGCTCCATCACGGTGGATTTTTTCGACCGGAGCAGCTGGATCGCGGGAAGGTCCCAGGCGTTCGGCCATGTGATCCGAAAACATCGCGCCAAGTTCGGGAGTCTTGCCCGAATCGCTCCAGGACATCTCGGGGCCGGTGCGGTGGTGCTCGAAGTATTCAAGACCAAGACGGAAGCCCAAGCGTCCATTTGTGCGAACGATGCGGCGAAACTCATCCAGGTACACAGGCTCACCGTAGGCGGCCAGGCCCATGACTTTGAATTCATCGCCAAACTTGCGGAATCCCAAATATTGCGATACTGCGGTGTAATACATGCCCAGGGAATGAGGAAAGGCGATGGCCCCGGCGATGTCCATGCGATTCGCGTGTCCCGTGCCCCACATGGTGCTTGCGAAATCGCCCAGTCCATCGGCGGAGAGCAGGGCAGCCTGTTCAAACGGAGAAACAAAAAAAGCGCTCGCCAGGTGCGCCTGGTGGTGCTCGACGCGATGGAATTTGGCTCGAATCTTTTCCGGTGAAACATCAAAGGCCTGCGCGAGCGCTTCAGGAATGCCCACAAAATGAGCCAGCACTTTGGCTCGTTCGCGTGCAAAGCTCGGCATTTTCAAGGCGTACATGAGCTTCGTTCCGAGGCGCGCCCAGGGATTGCGCGGAATCGCAACATGATCAACCTCGGAAAGCGTGATGCCGGCGGTGTCCAGGCAATAGCGAATTGCCGCAGACGGAAATCCGGCGGCGTACTTCACGCGATTGAAGCGTTCTTCCTCGACGGCGGCAATCAGGCGGCCATCGGAAACCAGCGCCGCTGAGGAATTGCCGTGGTACGCATTGATACCCAGTATATGCATTAGAAATTTTTCTACCTAAGAGCCCGCCCGATTAGCCAATCATGAAACCATGCGGAATCAGGATCGCGACGTCGAACCTCCGCCCGCAACAGCGACAGGACGAACTGCCACGGCATCGGAACTTGCATTGGTGAGCGCGCCGGTCATGTGGCGGCTTATCCAATTATTTAGGACGTAGAGGCTCCACGGACGCGACCAATTCGTCTGACCGATAACGAAATTTTGCCACGCGCCGCGTACCGCGCGCAGGTTCATATATTGTCTTAATTCCGGCGTAAGGTTTGCCAAATCCTGCGAGATACGCACGCCGAGCGGGCCGCGCAGCCACAAATTCCATGGCAGAGTAAACGTCCGCTTGGCCTGGCCTACGACGTTGTCCGGCAGCACATCGGACAAAGCTTCGACCAGCAGCGATTTTGGAACGCCATCCATGGACTTGAATTTCTTTGGGAGCCGTCCCACAAACTCAACGAGGCGATGGTCGAGAAATGGAACGCGAACCTCCAGGGAATTGGCCATACTGACGGCGTCCGTATCGCGCAAAAGCGTATTCGCCATATACGATTGCAGCTCGAAGCAGGAAACGGAATTGAATGAATCGAGGCATTTGGCTTGCCGCGTGGTTTCCTGCAGTCGCTGCCGCCAGGCGGGCGCATTTTTACTGGCATCGTGAGCGTCAAAATAAGGTGCCAGCAAGCGATCGACGCGTGAGGGAGTGAAAAGCAGCCGCGTAAAATAGTAGGCATGCGGAAAATCATTGGGTGAGCGCCAAGCTGCGCTGGCCTTAAGAACGGCGTCCCTGGCGACAATTTTGCTCGCGACGCCGGCTGTCAGGCGGCGCAGCGGCCCGGGAACCCAGCGACCCAAATCAGCTAAAAATTGCGCTTTAGGCGTGGTCGCAAAGGTGGAATAGCCGCCAAAAATTTCGTCGCCACCCAGTCCGGACAAAGTTACCTTAAGCCCGGCAAGATGAGCCGCGCGGGAAACGAAGTACGTGTTCAGCCCATCCATGGTGGGTTGATCCAGCGCGTTCACCGCGTCATCGAGTTGCGCGAGCACCTGGTCAGGACCGAGGAGAACCTCCTGATGATTGGTCCTGAACTGCTTGGCACTCTCCCGAGAAATTTTCGCTTCGCTGAATGTCTGTTCGGGAAACACGACCGTGAATGTATGCAGGTCACTCTGGCTGCGGCCGGCGAGCGCCACAAGAGCGGTGGAATCAAGGCCGCTGGAAAGAAAAACGCCGAGCGGAACGTCGGCAATCATGTGGTCGCGGACGGTTTCTTCGAGCAATGAGCGCAACTGTATTGCCGCATCGTTGAAATTTTTCGGTTGCGTAGAATCCGTCTGGAGGGCGGCTGTTGAAAAATCCCAGTAACGTCTCGGTTGGACCGCCGCCGTGGGAGCGCCTGCTCGCAATGTAATGAAATGCCCGGGCGGAAGCGAAAATACGCCCTCGACGATCGTGGTTGGTTCGGCAACCGAGCCGAACAGAAGATATGCTTCGAGCGAACTTGGGGACACGCGGGGCGCGATGCGGCCACTGGCCATGAGCGCGCGAACTTCAGAGGCGAAGTAGAAAGCTCCATTGGCAAGCGAATAGTAGAGCGGTTTTATTCCCAGGCGGTCGCGAGCAAGAAAAATCCGCGCTTGCGGCGCGGCGTCGCCGGAAGTGGCGGCCTCACGAGCGTCCCAGATGGCAAAAGCGAACATCCCGCGAAGTTCGCGCAAGCAGTCTTCGCCCCACTCCTCGTAAGCGTGGACGATGACTTCGGTATCGGAATGGGTGCGAAACACGTGGCCGCGGGTTTCGAGCGCGCCGCGCAATTGCCGGAAGTTGTAGATTTCGCCGTTAAAAACGATCGCGACGTTGCCTGCTTCATTAAATACGGGCTGGTGGCCGCCGGAGAGGTCGATAATACTGAGGCGGCGTATGCCCAGCGCGACCGAGGGAGCGAGGAAAAGTCCATCATCATCCGGGCCACGATGCCGAATAGCTTCCATCATCCGTCGCGTGATGGCTTCGGCTTGTTCGGTGTGCTCGATTCCTATTACGCCGCAGATTCCACACATGGTTTATTTGGAGCTGCTCAGCAGAACTTCCCCCGCTCTTACAAGTTGGTCACGCAAACGCACACGGACAATACCGAGTCTCCGGAAACAATACCAACTCAAAATCATACGCGCCGCCAGTGCAGAACACAGCAGGATAAGCGAAATCGTCAACATGGCAAAAGATTCGCGCTCGAGCAATAAAGTCCAATTAATCGATTCTTCCCAGGCAGGCCATATAAAGTCGAAGAACCTGCGAAGAAGTTTTCCGATTACTGGAATACGGGCGAGACGAATGTGCACCGTCGATTCATAAGAATAGATGGGAGGATAATTAGGGATCTTCTGAGTGGCGGCCCGTAAAATCTCGGGATCGCGAAGGTCTTCTCGGGTTGCGGCCCGGCCTGTCGGAAGCCGGAGTATGGAATGGAAGGCGGGATCGACGACTATCCAGCGGTTATCGATGAGCGTTTCGACCACGACATGTTTGCTGAGTCTGTTCTCATCAAGCAGGAGAAGGCGGCGCGCGCGCAGTCCGCCGCTTTGGGCCAGGTTCACGAACGCATTGCTCGCGGTGCCACACACTTGCAGGAGTTGGTGATAGTTGAGAGTGTCTTCCGGGTTACGCGCGTCAAGCGCATCTGGATCCTGAGTATTGCGGCGTGCCGGTCCATTTTGCATCCAGGCAAGGATAGCTTCGACCTTTTGCTCGGAATCGCTGGAGTAGGGGATAACCGCGTCCGCAAAACCCTTCAAGTAACTTCGCGTCGAGAATTCCCAGGCGCAGCCGTAGATAACCATTCCGAGGGAAAGAACGAGGAACATATTCGAGAGATACCAGCACACGCGGACAATGGGATAACCTTTCACTCGACGCGCCTTTCCGATAGGAGTTGTTTGTAAAGAGATTCCATTTGTGCCAGAGGTTCCTGCCAGCCAAGCGAGCGCGCCACGTCGCCGCAACCTGCTCGCAATTGCGCAGCAAATGCAGGGTCGCCCAGAATTCTTTCGAGCCCCGCTTCGAGCGCGCCACAGTCATGGGATACGACCAGTCCGGCGCGTCGATCCACGATTGGCGCAATTCCACAAGTGTCGGTTACCAGGACGGGCGTTCCGCATGCAACTGCTTCTGCGGCGGTATTGCCAAAATTTTCATTCTGCGACGGCAGGACGAACAGGTCCGCATCCCGGTATGCTGCCCACTTGGCCTCTCCGTACAGTGGTCCCGTGAATAAGACTCGTTCCTGTAAACCCAATTTAATGCACAAAGTTTCAAGTCGCCGGCGAAATCCGTCGCCTTCATCCGGTCCCGCCAATACCAGCAGCGAGGGCCTGGAACCATTAGCGCGGCGCTGCCAGTGCGCAAACGCCTCCAGCATCATCTCCGGACTCTTCTTCGATACGAGACGTCCCAGAAAAAGAACAAGTTTCAAATTACTGGAGATATTCCAATCGCTACGAAAGCGTCCCGCGGGAGGCAATTGCGCGGGCACATCAATTCCGTTACGACGCACCACAATCTTGCTGTCCGGAATGCCCCCGTTCAGCAATTCCTGGCGTTCCTGCTCCGCAGTCGCAACCAGGCGGGCCGCTCCGCGGAGCATCGCATCGCCAAGAAAAACGTGATAGAGACGTTTCATCCGGATATTCCGAACGATGGGTTGAAACATGCCCATGGGTTCTACCACATAAGGCCGCGTAAGACGGCGGCAGGCTCTGGCGGTTTGAGGTCCGAGGAAATCATAAAGTCCATAGACATGAACTAGATCGTACGCAGCCAATCGCTCGCGGCAGTACTCCGCGATTCCCGGATTCCACGTGAGTGCACGATATCGGGCGCGTGTGCGCAGGTACACGCATTCCACACCATCTTCGTGCGCTTCGAATCCCCAACGGCTGGGAGTCGCGTTCACAATTTCTTGAGTTGCGGCCTCAAATCCCTGGTCGGCGCTCAGAACCGTGACCTGGTGCCCGGCGGCAGCGATGCCTCGAGCGAGCGCTCTTATTTTGACTGTGGGGCCACCCTTGTCCAGAAAGGGGTAATAAGATTGCGTTACCTTCAGAATCTTCATACATAAATTGGTGATCGGGTGCAGGACTATACGCAATAGAACCGGATTCTAATCCCCCGGGGGGATTATACTCCGTCCGAACTCCTCGTCATTGGAACCTTGCATCAAAGTTGCCGGATGAGAACCTCGTCCAACACCTGGCTGAGGCCCGATTGAAATCGTTCGAAGGTATAGTCCTTCTGGACGCGCTGGCGTCCGCGCTCGCCCATTTCACGAGCGCGCGCCGGATCAGCCAGTAACGACAGGAGAGCGTTCGAAAGCATCTCGACGTCTCCATGCGTCACGAGGAGTCCGCTCACGCCATCCTTAATCACATCCGGCGTGCCGCCGTGGGCCCCACCAATGACAGGCTTCGAATTCGCCATGGCTTCCAGGAATACCAGGCCGAACCCTTCGGCGCGGCTGGGCAGCGCAAACACGTCGCAATGGGCATAGCAGGCGAAGAGTTCCTGCTGCGAGAGGCCGGAAAGAAAATAAATATGATCCGTGACGCCCGAATCCCGCCCAAGCTGTTCGAGTCTCGGCCGGTCTTCTCCCTCGCCCACAAGCACCAGGGCGGCGTCTGGAACTGTGTGCAGAACCCGTGGCAGCGCCGAAATAAGCGTGTCCGCGCCCTTATATCGCTCGGCAGGGTCCCAACGGCCGACCGTGAGGATGATGCGGGCGCGCTCTGGGAATGCTGTAGGACGCGGAGGCGCGTGCGTACGAAGTCTGGCCTCGAATTCAGGATCCAGGCCCCAGGGGAGCTGGCGCACTTTATCGGGACGAATTTTCTGGTCGCAAATCAAATGCTTGACAGTGTCACGGCTGGGAGCAACGACCAAGTCGGAGCTGCGAAGCGCGGCGCCGCGCGGCCATCCGAGCGGCTCCCAGACTTCCAGGCCATGCGCGAACACGATCGACCGGAATTTTCTGGAACGCAACCGCATCGCCGCAACGACGGGAGCCAGATGGGGGTGCAACGCGATGACTAACAGCGGCTGGCGACCTGCCGCACGCAAAGCCGCCAAAGCGAATTGCGATTTGTCTCGCGCGTGTCCAGAAACTTGAAATTCGTTAGCACCGACGCGCACTGTGTCCAGTCCCTGAGGATCAGTGAAACTCAAAAAGCGATACGGCAATCCGCGATCGAGGGCAAGCTTCGCCGTAACCGCGGCGACATGGCGGCTGGCGCGTTGCACTCCGCCCGCGGCAAGCACTTCCATAAATAATCCGACAATCATATTGGTCCGTTGAATGGCGCTTTACGCCGCGATTACTTTATATCGAGGGAGCCCGGAGTCCCAAACCTGCGTCGCGCCGCCAACCGAAAATCAAAGACATCAGCGGCTGAAGCCGACTTGAGTGGCAGATTTTATGTCACGGCGAAAGCCGCTACCTGCAAGAAGTCTCTTACGCAGCAGGAGATTGTCTCTAACCTTTGTGGCCCGCTAATTTACTGTTAAGCTTCGATTTCTATTTTTCTTTTGCAGAGGAGGAATGCGGACGTGGCGGAAGCATCCAAACGAATCTTGCTGACGGGCGGGGCTGGATTCATCGGGTCGCATGCGGCAGAGGCTCTACTGCGCCGCGGTGCAGTCCTCAGCATCGTTGACAACCTCGATCATTTCTACTCGTCCGCCTGGAAGAAGAAAAATCTCGATGACGTCCGCAGCGCAGGGAATTTCGAGTTCTTTGAGCGTGACATTTGCGATTTGGAGACGATGCGTGAAACCTTCGCAGCTACACGACCCGACATTCTTGTTCACCTGGCGGCGCGCGCCGGTGTGCGGCCTTCGATCGAACAGCCGCGCTTATATGAACAGGTGAACGTTGCAGGGACAGTGAATCTTCTGGAGCTTTGCCGGGAATTCCAGGTCGGAAAAATTGTTTTTGGTTCGTCGAGTTCCGTGTATGGCGTGAGTAGTCACGCGCCATTTTCCGAAGAGCAGCATGACCTGCGCCCTATTTCGCCCTACGCCGCCACGAAACTGGCGGGGGAATCGTTTTGCTACACGTATGCACATTTGTACGGGCTTCCCGCGATTTGCCTGAGATTCTTTACCGTTTTTGGCCCGCGCCAGCGTCCGGATCTAGCCATACACAAATTTGTTGCGCTCCTCGAAAAAGGTGAGCCGTTGCCAATCTTCGGAGATGGCGAGACGGGCAGGGATTACACGTTCGTGGACGATATCGTCGCCGGCGTGCTGGCAGCAATTGAGTACACGCCGCCGGCGGTTAACGGCGCGCCATTTGAAATATTCAATCTCGGCAATTCGCATCCGGTAAAGCTGAACGAGTTGCTTGCTAGTCTAGAGAAAGTGACTGGTAAAAAAGCGATCCGTGAACGTAAAGACGAACAACCAGGAGATGTTCCTTTGACCTGGGCGGACATTTCAAAGGCGGGAAAGCTTCTGGGCTATCGGCCCAAAACTGGGCTCGAGGATGGCCTTAAGAAATTTGTTGCGTGGTACCGGAGTGCCGATCCCAGCCAGCGGCTCTGAGGCTATTAGGCCTATTGGACGTTTAATTCTAGCGATCGTGCCATCCTAGAGAATTGTCCTGATGCAAGGCGATGATCCAATGGTTTAATTCTCCAGGACGCAATTCCGGAAGTAAATTACGCCACCAGGCGTTGCGCACGACCTGCGTGCGATAGTTCGCGGCCTGCAGAATCTCGAGGCATTTTTCCTGAAGGGCTTTCGAGTGTACTTCAATAATCCACCGTGTCTGTGGTGACCGAAGCAAGGTTCGTGCGCCATCGAGCAATGATACCTCGCCGCCGTCGATGTCAACTTTAACCAGGCAGGGTTGCTTCATGCGCTCTGCGAGAGAATCCAGAGTGACTTGTTGCCCCGTGACCGAATCGCTTACACATTGCGGAATGATTTCGAGGCGCGGAGTATCAGCTAATCCGTTCAGGGCCAGATTGCTTTTCAATTGCCGCAGTCCTTCTTCAGAAGGCTCGAACGAAAAGACTTTTGTCGCAGGCGTTTTTGCAAGGAAATAGAGCGTGTACATGCCTTCGCTCGCGCCGACGTCGATGGCCGTGTGAATTCCTTCGGATAGGCGGCGAAACCAGGCATGCAATTCTCTCTCCTGCAAACCAAGCCAGCGTTGCGTGTGATGCGCGAAGTCCAGGTCCATTCTGAGGCCCGCGATCAAACCGCTGCGAATCATCCGCGGCGCCAGGCCAGATGGAAACAGGGATTTCTTGAGAAAGTATTTCAATCCCTGGCTTTCGACCTGACCGGTTCTCATATTCCTGTCTTTGCTCTCGATTTGCAGAGGTAATTTATTTTTCGCAGCTTTCGACGAGCGGGCGAAGATCACCTTGTCCCTTACGGCTCAAAGTTTCGGCGAAGATGGCGCGAATCTGCTCGCCATTGCGATCCCAAGTGTACGCTTGAGAGGTCACCGATGCCTGCTCGGCGAGGCGCTGACGCAGCGCTGGATCCTCGTAGACTTGGCGAATTCTTGAGGCTAAGCCGGCGACGTCGGTCGGATCTTGAATAATCAGGCCATCCACTCCGTCCGTCATTATTTCAGCGGTGCCATTCGTTGCCGAAGTGATGACAGGCAAGCCGCACGCCATGGCCTCAGCCGGGGGTTGCGCGAAAGTATCTTCGAGCGACGGTCCAACATAGACATCGGCCGCGGCGTAATACCACTGGACGTCGGCGCGTGAAGGCAGGAAGACGACTTTTCCTTCGAGACGCAACTCCCGGATGCGCGCCTCATAGGGAGTCGCATCGTCCTTACCCGCGACGAGCAAAACAAGCGGCAAGTCCCGCATTTGTGCGAGTGATTCGATGAGCGGCACAAGACCTTTCTTCTTCCAGTCGTTCCCGACGAGAAGAAGAACGAATTGGTCACCTCCCAATTTCAGTTGTTGACGAACCTGCGCGCGATTTCGCAGCCTCGATGCCGAGTTGAAGGTTTGATGGTCGAGGCCAATGTAAACGATGGGCAAGGCGTCATCCCTGCCGTAAAAAGTTTTCAGATCGGCAGCCGTTTTCCGCGCGATCAAGATCAAACGGGTATTTCTATTCGAGTAAATGTGCCGCTCGAGAAAAATAATCAACCAATAGTAAAGCCTGCGGTGGATGAGGCGAGGCCAAAAGCGAACGGGATTGCCGGCCAATTTGAGTTCCGGCTCAACCTGGCGAAAAAATTCCGCAAAAATGATGTGTACGGAAACCAGGTCGGCGTTCAAACAATTCGTGCCCGCGGTGTAGACGATATCGTGGCGAAGGCCGCGGAAGCGGGCGTCCCACCAGCGCCACAAATGATTAGCAGCGAACCACCAGAGAAAATTAATCAGGTGAGGGCCGGGGATTGTCGGGATCCGGTGCCAACGCATGCGCGTGAGGTCGAGGTCTTCGACGCGTTGGCTGTAGATATGGATATCGTACTCGGAGGGCAGTCGCGAAACCCATTCGGCGATGCGACGCTCGGTGCCATGCCGCTTGTCGATAAAGGGCGAAACTATCGCGACGTGTATTTTGGGCATGACCGAATGGCTCCTAGGGTCCGACCTGCATTGTCTCGCACCAACGCCCGAGAACGAACAGGCTCCAGATGCGCGACCATCCGACGGCGCCTTCTGACCGCTCATAGCGGCGCCAGATGTCATTCACTGCGCCAAATTCGAGCACGTGAAGACGGCCGAGCCGCTCGGACGAGAATGCCTCCTGGATGCTGCGGTGCAGATCCCGCGTGATCCATTTTTTAAATGGAAACGTGAATGTTCGCTTGCGGCGCGTTTCCAGATCTTGCAGGAGACCCTCGGGAAGAAAAAACTTTGCCGCTTCGAGCAGCAGGCGCTTCTGTTGCATACGAGTTTCCGAGGGCACCGGCAGCAGAAACTCGACCAACCGGTGATCGAGAAAAACAGGACGGACTTCTATGCTGTGCGCCATACTCGTCGCATCCAGATCGCGCAACAATCGCGGTTCCAGGTGCGTATGAATATCCATGAATGCCAGGCGCTCGAGGAGATTTTCTTTTTCCACAATTTTGGACCAGTACGCCAGATGATCGTGCGCTTCGGTATGATGGCCGTTTCTGCCTAACGCTGGTGAGAGCAGCTTTGCGACGTCGCTGTCCAGGTAAAGAAATTTAACAGCCATTTGCGAGGCGACAAACGGGTCGTCGGCTCCAATCAGGTAGGAGAGTTTTCTAAAACGGAACGGCAACGCCTTCTGGTCCAACGCGCGTCCGAAAACTGCTGCGGGCAGGAGATGAGCCCACCGCGCCACGTTTGTAAAACGCTTGAACCAGGCAAGCGATTCGTAGCCGCCGAATAGTTCATCGCCACCCTGGCCGGAGAGAGCGACCTTGAATCCGGCCTCCGCCGCAAGTTTTGAAATCCAGTAAGAATTCAGGCCGTCGACGCTGGGCTGATCGAGGGCCCAAATGGCGTGATCGAGATCAGCGGCCACGCGGCCGGCATCAAGCGTGACGACTTGGAGCGGGATATCCAGAGCTTGTGCGGTGCGGCGGCTAAGTTCAGTTTCATCGAATTCGGATTCCCCGAATCCAACCGTCATCGCGGAAAGGTTCTGTGCGCCGGCCTTGCGTGCCGCGGCAGCCAGACAAGCGGAATCGGTGCCTCCGCTCAAAAAAAGCAAGACCGGGACATCGGAGACCAGGTGGTTGCGCATGGCGTCAATAAGTACTTCGGAGAGATTGGACGCAAGCTTTTCGGGCGGAACTGACGTTGACCCCTGCGGATTCAGCGTCCAATAGGGAGTTGTGCTCCATTTGCCGTCACGCCAGATGCCGATGTGCCCCGGGGCAAGCGGAGTAACTCCACGGATTGCTGTAAATGGCGGAGGAATATGTCCGAGTTGAAGATACGCGCGCAGGCCCGCGGGATCGAGCTGCCTGGGCACAAGGCCGGAGGCAAGAAGCGCCTTGATTTCCGATGCGAAAATCAGCTGATTTCCGGAATGGTAAAAATAGAGCGGCTTGATACCCAGGCGGTCGCGTGCAATAAAAATTTTGGCGTGTCGCGCTGCGTCCCCGGAAGTTCCGGATTCGCGAGCGTCCCATAAGGCGAAGGCGAACATCCCACGGAGTTCGCGCAGGCAGTCTTCGCCCCACTCTTCATAGCCGTGAACGATGACTTCCGTGTCAGAGTGCGTGCGAAACAGGTGGCCGCGTTCTTCGAGGGTGCCACGCAATTGCCGATAATTATAGATCTCGCCGTTAAATACAACTGCAACATTGCCGGCCTCATTGAAGACGGGCTGGCGTCCGCCGGAAAGATCAATAATGCTGAGGCGGCGCATTCCAAACGCAACCGAAGGAGCTACGAGCAATCCGTCATCATCCGGGCCACGATGCCGGATTGCTTCCATCATCCGGCGCGTGATCGATTCGGCCTGTTCGATACGTTCAATTCCAATGACGCCGCAAATTCCGCACATCGCGATTTACTCTACCTTGAACGACTGGAGAGTTCCATCGCTACCTGAGTGTCGTAGTTCCAAAAGCAAGATTGGGCATCGGCAGAAAGTCAGTTCAAAGAATAGCCAACGGTTTAGGGCGCCGTAGCGGTGTCGGGGTTAGTTTGGGACTGAAGCGCGGAACCATCAAACGATCGACTTTGATACCAAGTCAATCCGGCCGCGCGGCGGGGAGGGTCGCGCGCAGCCGGTTGTCTGGGCCGGCACTAGTCTGCGTGAAAAGTCACTTCCACTCGCAAATCGACGGGCGTGGCAGAGCCGTCGAGAACCGTAGGCTCGTACTTTCTCTGCGATACCGCTTTCATGGCCGCAGGGATCAGCAAGGGATGACCGCTGATGGCTTTCAGTTCAACCACGTTGCCATGTTCGTCGATAATTGCTTCGATCACGACGATCCCGCTGATGTGCGACTGCCTGGCCAGTGCGGGATAAATAGGTGCGGGTCCCGAGACCAAGCGTGGAGGCTTCACTTCTCCACCGACGCGCACCGGTTTCTTTGGTCCTTCCGCGACAATCGCCGGTGCCGCTGGCCCCGCGACACCGCTCATCATGCCGCCGGGAATGCCTCCAGCCAGTCCTCCCGGAATTCCGCCTGGGACACCGCCGGGAGCCGCCATCAGAGCTTCCTCGGGCTGCGCCGCATCACTGGCGATTGCAACCGCTTTCGGAACAAATGATGGCGCGGTCAACTTTCCGGGCGTAAAAGTTTTAGGCAAAGTGCGAACCGCACGCGCGACTGCCGTTGGTGGCGGTGGAGGTGGTGCGGCGACCGGAGGCAAAGGCGCAATAAGGAGCGTCATATTGAGCCGGTGCATATCCAGGCCCTGCGAAAAATAGAGCGGCATCAACAAAAGCAGAACCAATACCGCGACATGAGCACCCATTGAAGCCAGCCATTTCAGCGGGTGGCGCTTCTGGCGCGTCGAGCTTTCCTCGAGCAGCGCCTCGGCAAAAACTTTGTGCTTCGCCGCCATCGGCGTTGCGGGCAACACCATACCGCGCTTCGGCTTTGCACCATTCACGTCCTCCAGAATAAAGACGGATAGATTTGACATTGTATGAGTCCTCCTTTTTCGTTTGACTACACTTCCGCGCCATTTGCGCGCGGGCCTCCGCTCAAATCAAAATAGAATTCGCATAATTTTCATTGGACACAACACTGTGCCCGGGAAAGCTCGAGCCCTGAAAAGCTGGGAGAAATTCTCGTTTCGTCGCGGAAAAGCGAGATGCAGCCAACTGCGGTTGAAATGTCAGAATACTGCTCTTTTAGTTTGCAACGGCCTCTTCCCAGTATACAAACTCAAAGTTCCTATGTAGAGAATCTAAAACCCTGATTCAAGTTATGTGCTGGAAAATCTGGCGATTGGGCTATGGAATAACGTCAACGGGTTTGCGGAGGGGGCTTGCGGGCTTGACCTGCGCTGCGGCGATCGCTCGCCACGCGCGCAAAGTTTCCCCGACGGTCCATGCTTGTGCGATGCAGCCTTGCGGAGCGAACGGCGGATCGCCATCGAAAATTTCGCTTGCCGTGCCGAGACCGGCGGCCGTGACGTGCTTCAACATCGGTTCGAGAAAAGATGCGGCAATGGCAGGATCTTGATAAACGCGCAAGTGCGCCAGCGCGAACGGTCCCAGCAACCATCCCCACACTGTTCCTTGATGATAGGCGGTATCGCGTTCTTCCGGTTTACCCGCATAGCGCCCCAGATAGGCCGGCTCGCGGGGCCCCAGGCTGCGCAGGCCGAAGGAAGTCAGCAGCTCGCGCGCGCATACGTCTACCACAGCTTTTTGCTGCGCCGGCGTTAGAGCCGTCTCCGGTAGAGAAACAGCAAAGATTTGATTTGGCCGCAACGACGCATCGTTGTCATTCGCTCCGCCCGGTCCGTCGATCACGTCAAAACAATATTGCGCGGCGGGATTCCAAAAGCGCGCAAAGCCGGCTCGTGCGCGCTCCGCCAATTCATCATGGCGGTTTCCTGTTCGGCCAATGGCCCGTCCGAACTGCGCCATCGCAGTTGTGGCGTTGAGCCATAGCGCATTGACCTCAACCGCTTTTCCCATGCGCGGGGTAATCACCCGACCGCCAACCTTGGCATCCATCCACGTGAGTTGCACGCCAGGCGCGCCTGCCGAGAGCAATCCGTCCTCGGGATCCACGTGAATGTTGAAGCGCGTGCCACGAACGTATGCGTCCATAATTCCGGACATTATGGGATACAGTTCGCGCAGCAGGCCGATGTCACTCGTCAGATCGAAATATTCGCGGACAGCCTCGAAGTACCAGAGCGCCGCATCGACCGTGTTGTACTGGGGTTCCTCTCCCGCAGCAGGAAAATTATTCGGCAACATTCCCCAGCTGACGAAGCGCGCGAATGTTCGGAGGATATTGCGAGCCAGCCATGGACGGCCGGTCGTAATGCAAAGCCCGGGAAGAGCAACCATGGTGTCGCGCCCCCAGTCGCCGAACCACGGATACCCAGCCATGATGGTGCGCGCTTCCGCAACGCCTTCTTGCGTGCGTGCCACGATAAATTGGTCGGCAGCGAGGACGAGCTGCTGAATGGCCGGAGGGGCCGTTGGAGCAATTCCCGGACTCCCCGAAAAAAAACGTTCGAGCAGCGCATGCGTCTCGCGATGGCGCGCGGCGAGAGCTGCTTCGCCGTTCAAGGAAGGTCCTGCTACCGTGCTGGCTACGATCGTCAGCGATTCTCCCGCAGCGAGCGTTGCGGAAAATTCTCCGGCGAACAAAAGGTCCGTGTGATCGCAAAGGCCGCGTGCGCGTTCGGCAGGAAGATCGAAATCTCGATACCATTCGTGAGCAGGGCGAGCTGTGGCAGACGCGCTCAGAAGATAAAAAGCTGCGGCGTCATTGTAGGGAATGACGCGCAGCCCGTGATCGACTGGTTCAACTTCCATGGGCAGATTGCCAGCTGTTGTGGTGCAGTGTTCGAGGCTATAACTTACCAGCGCTTTGATCGACATCTCGACCGGATAGCTGGCACGAACGAGGCGGTACAGTACGAAGGTAATGTTTGCTCCCGGTTGCATGAACACGCGCTTTTCCAGTTGCGCATCGCCGAACGCAAAGGTCCATACGGGGATGTTTCCCTCGAGATGAAAGCGCTCAATGTTGTGAAAACCTTCCGGGGTTATCGCGCCGCTCGCCCAGCGATTGGTGGCCAGCGCAAAGGATTGGTTACCGTACCGTACAGTCTCATCCAATTTTGATAAGAGGACCGTGCGGCCAAGAGGCGGCTGCAGCGCGGCCACCAGCAGTCCGTGGTAACAGCGCGTCTGCTGACCGGCAATCGTGCCGAAGGCGTATCCACCAATGCCATTGGTTACCAGCCACTCGCGCGATTCCGCAGCGGCCAGATCGCAGCAAATCTCGCGGCCGAAATCGACGGCCGAAGGAAAGCTTGAGACAGAATGATCGGCTGGGCGCTTCACGTGTCAATCATCGAACTTTTGCTGCCGTTGGACCAGAGAAATAATTATCAATTCACTTATCTGGCGGAATGGACCTGCAAACCGGCAAGTAGCTGGCGCAAAGCTTTAAAGTCGACGGGCTTGACGATGAACCCGTCGCATCCCGCGTCCTGGACTCTCTTGGCGCCTTTAAAGGAACCATCGTCGGTGATGGCTACGATCAGCATGTGCGCAAGATGTTTCTGCTTACGTGCCCAATGAACCAGTGTGAGCCCGTTCTTGCTGCCCAGATGAGTGTCCAAGAGCACCGCATCGGGCAAAGGGTCCGCCGCAATGAGTATGAATGCGGCTTCGAGAGTGTCAGCGAGTACGGCGTCAAACCCTTCTTTTTCCAGCCAGCCGCCCACAAGTTCGCAGGACAGCTGATCATCTTCAACAACCAGAATGCGATGTTTCATCTTCTCCCCTGATGCCGGCAGGATAATCATCCAAAGAAACGGCCAAGCCTATACGCTAAGGTATGAGTTGAACCAGCGAGCAGGAGGGTGCGAATTAGACCTGGGAAAAGGAACAGGGACCCGATCCAGAACGCGATGCCCGTGGAACGTGCTAACCAGAGATACTCTAGGGGCGGGCAAAAATTTGGGCAAGCGTTTTCTCGCGCCTCATGTACAAGATGGAAACCCAATTTCTTTGAATTTTCTTATAGTAATGAGCGCATTCGCTCCCTGGCTTTGTGCAATTGTGATTGCGGCGAGAAATGTCTTCTTTCTTTGAAGAGCTGTCCGTTTATTCGCGCCATCTAGCCTGGTGCATTTACTCCGCTGAGAAATCCGCCGAGATGCGCGGTGAGGAAGACCAGAGCGATGGCCAGGAGTTCAATCGCGACGTAATAGTTGAGAAGTGCTCGCTGACCGCGACGCGCGCGAAAGTGTCCCCACCAGATCAGCCAGATCATTGCTGTCGAGGCACATGCCAGTACCAGGTGCAGCAGCAAAATGCCTTTGAGTTTTTGGCCCTCCAGTGCGAACTGCCACGCGAGAACTCCCGTTGCGAGCACGGGTATCGTCGAGATGGCGGCCAGCAGAAGGTTGTAGTAGGCGGCGTCCGCAAGACTGCGCCGCTTCGTGCTCAGCGCAATCAAGTCGAACGCCACCCCGGCGATAAATAGCGCGATGGGAAAATGGATGAGAACTATATGTTGAGCATGTTTTGCCAGGAGCGCCGATTTAAAATCAAATGGATGCACTTCATTCTCCTTGAATTAGCGCACCACGACTTTGGCCATCATTTTTGGATGAATCGAGCAGTAATACGTGTAAGTTCCGGGCTTGCTGAACGTAAAGGAAAAATGGTCGTCTGTATCGAGCGCCTTCGATTTAAATAATTTGTCATCGCTGGCTACGACATGCGGAACATCGTCATTATTGATCCATGTCACTGTTGTTCCGACGGGGACTTTGACGTCCGCGGGGCCGAAACTGAAGTTGTCGATCTTCACTGAGGCGCCCGACGCAGGCTTGTCGCCTGCGCTGACGGCCAGGAGCGGCGTGCCTCCGGGGATTAATGCAAGCGCTACTGCTACGGTTGCTGCCAATTCGAGAAACCAGATCATTTTTTTCATAACTTTCTTGAGGCGGGCTCGAGCACGCGCCCGCTCTTCTTTCTCCTTTGATAGATTTTTGAACTACTTTGCCAATACTCAAGCTTGCGCGAGCGGTGAATCAACAATCGCCAGCGAATGGCTGCCTTGAACAAAATTTACATGGGAGATGCCCAGCACGTTCCGCAATTGATCCGCCGGCACTTTCATGGGTCCGGGCGAGGGAGCGGTGCCCGGCGCGGGCTGAGGAAATGCAGTGGAAAGCGCGGTGTGGAATGTGATGTTGCCTTCAACCTTCTGCATAATCTGGTGGATGTGCCCATTCAGCACGGATACTGAGCCAAAACGCTTCAAATATCCAAGCGCCTGCTGGCTATCGTCGGTGCCCCAGCCCCATTCCGGATACACCGTCCACAGCGGAATGTGCGCGAACACCACGATCGGCGTGCTGCTCTTCAGTGGCTTCACGTCATCCGCAAGCCATTCAAGCTGGCTCGAACCAAGCGATCCCAGTCCGCCGGCCTTGAGGTCCAGTACATTGACCATGCCGATGAAATGCGCTCCCTTGTGGTCGAAGCTGTACCAGCCTTTCCCTTTTGTACCTTTGCCGAAGCGGTCCAGATACTGCTGGCCGTCATCGGTTAGCACGTCGTGTTCGCCGGGAACGTAAAATATTTTTCCGGCCTTTGCGCTCTTCAGCACTTGCTCGGCGGTATCAAATTCCGACGGCTTTGAAAGTTGCGAAATATCGCCGGTGTGCAACAGAAAGTCAGGCTGCGCGGCCGTGCTGTTAATGCGGTCGACAGCAATTTGCAGCGTGGCGGTAACATCGGGGTTAGCCTCTTTGCTGAATCCGATATGAGAGTCGCTGATTTGAATGAAGCTGAAATCCGCGCCTTTCATTTTCTTCATCTCATCCCCGCCCATGGCACCCTGCGCCAGCGGCAATGATTTCAGAATGCCGCCGTGCATTGTGTAGAGCACTCCGGTACCTGCCCAAGCCATGCATTGGAGAAATCCCCGGCGGTCAATTCCGTCTTTGTTGATGTTGTCGCGAATAAAGTCAGCCATTGTGTTTTCTCTCCTCTGGCGGCACAGGCTAAAAATTTCTTGCCACGCGTGCCCCTCAGCAGGTAAGACTGGTGCGGGCGTGTTTTATTCCCGCCCAATCGCATATTTCATACCCGGGAATAAAATAGGCTGGACTACGGTCTTAAAGGTCAGCAGCTGAGGAGCTGTGAAGTAGACGAAGGTGCCAGAGACGCCGAAACGTGAACGTTTCGAGCAAACCGTCCTGCCTCATCTGGACGCTGCGTACAACCTCGCGCGTTGGTTGACGCGAAACGATCAGGACGCCCAGGACGTGACACAGGAAGCCTGTTTGCGCGCCTTCCGATTTTTTGACGGCTACCAGGGTGGGAACATGCGGGCGTGGCTTCTCACCATCGTGCGGAATACCTGTTACACGTGGCTGCACCAAAATCGGTCACCGGGCGGTTCGGACGAAGTGTTCGACGAGGAAATTCACAGCATTGATGACTCCGGCGGCTCGAGTCCGGAAATTCAGGCGCTGGCTGGAGCGGACCGGGAAACATTGCGACGCGCTCTCGAGGAGTTGCCGGACGTTTTTCGCGAAGTGCTTGTGTTGCGCGAGCTGGAGGGTATGTCTTACAAAGAGATTGCCGATGTTTCGTGCGTCTCCCTGGGCACAGTGATGTCGCGTTTGGCGCGTGCGCGCACGCGGCTGCGACAGGCGCTGGGCGCCTCTCTTGGCAAGGAGTCCTGAAGTGAGCTGTGAACTGACACAACGCTTCGTTTCCGGTTACCTCGATGGGGAACTTGATCTGGTTCGCACGATCGAGCTGGAAACGCACCTGAAGAGCTGTGAGTTTTGCGCACGCGAGCTGGAAAATCAGCAGGCTTTGCGCGAGGCCCTGCGTCGCAGTTCGCTAGCGTATGCGGCACCCGCGTCATTGAGGAACAAGATTCAAGCTTCGCTCGACGCTGCAACTGCGCCTGCAACAAAAGTTCCTGAAAAGGCAAGCGCATGGCAAGGTTTTCAGATCTGGCGATGGGCAGCCGCGTTCGCGGTGCTTGTTCTGTGCAGCTTTACGGCGTGGCAACTTCTGCCCGGCCTCCACGGTCCCTCAAGTAATCAACGACTCGCCGCGGAAGTTTTCGCAAGCCACGTGCGTTCGCTCCAAGCCAATCACTTGATGGACGTTGTTTCCACCGATCAACACACGGTGAAGCCGTGGTTTGATGGCAAGCTGGACTTTTCGCCGCCCGTTGAGGATCTTGCGAGCGGTGGCTTTCCGCTAATCGGTGGGCGACTCGATTACCTGGAAGGACGCGAAGTTGCGGCTCTCATTTATCAACGGCGAAAGCATTTCATAAATGTATTTGTGTGGCCTGATCCAAGTGGGTCGAATACGCCGCCCGCCATGGAGTCATTGCAGGGTTACAACTTAGTTCGGTGGTCGCGAGGCGGATTCGATTTCTGGGCGGCGTCAGATGTAAGCGCGGGTGACTTGGCGGAATTCGTACGGCTTCTTGAAGCTCGCATCTCTCCTGGAACAAAGTAGGGCTAGTTTCGGTCTTCTGTGTTGTGCTATTTCCGGAAGAGAGGCCTAGGTCTCTTTAGATTCGAGTTTTGGCGCCCAGTGGGAGAGATGATTGAGTGAAACTTCGTGCGTGCGGTCTAACTGCAGCGGCGTCATCGAAACGGCGCCGGCGAAAACAGCGGCATAATCGCTTTCCGGATCGATCCCTTGGATATTCTCCTGCTCCAGAAGCCAGAAAAAACTGCGGCCGCGCGGGTCGGTGCCTTCCTGTAGAACATTGCGCGTAATTTTCTTCGACTGGCGGGTGAAGCGTACGCTGCCATTCCATGTGAGCGGCACATTCACGTTCAGCAGGACGCCCTGCGGCATACCTTCGGCCAAAACCATTTTTGCCAACTCACGGGCGAATTTTGCGGCGTGCTCGAAACGAAAACCACGGCCTTTGTGCGCCAGCGAAATCGCCACCGCCGGGACGTGATTGATCGCCGCTTCCATGGCCGCGCCCACGGTTCCCGAATAGAAAACATTTTCACCCAGGTTGCCGCCGCGATTGATTCCCGAGATCACGAGGTCAGGCCGGTTCGGCAGTAATTTATGAAGAGCGAGGATCACGGCATCGGTCGGCGTGCCCTCGACCGCCCACTCGCGCTCCGCCACCTGTTCCCAGAAGATCGGTTGCCGTAGCGTCAATGATTGTGCCGAAGCGCTGCGCTCGTGACTCGGCGCAACAACGCTGATCGTCCCTAGCCCTTCCACCGCCTGGACCAGCGCGCGCAAGCCTTCCGCTTGAATGCCGTCGTCGTTTGTAATCAGAATGTGTGCCATTTAGGGCTGTCCAAAATGGGGGGCGGCGTACCTTTTCGGCCGGAGGAAAGTTCTCGGAAGCTGCTCCCTACCTGCGTAAAACACTGGCCGGTTACCCATGGCTATTTTTGCATAAGCCAATCCGGCTTCGACCTGTCCTTCATGAATACTCTAGCAGTATCTACCGCGCTCCAACAAGACGCGGAGAAATCTGGTTTCCTAAAATGAGTTTAAAAGAAAAATGGTCGGGACGACTGGATTTGAACCAGCGACCTCACGCACCCCAAGCGTGCGCGCTACCAGGCTGCGCTACGTCCCGACTGGATAATGAGCGTATCACTCGTGTTCGAGAAGCGTCAAGAATGAGCGGAGCGAATCGCGCAGGTCGAGCAACGTTTTGCGGCTCAGCCCCTCGGGAAGCTGCTCGGTGTGTCTTTGTTCCGTCGGGTGCGATGCTCCGCTTGAAGAGCTTCGCACAAACTCTTCAGCGTGAAGCTCTAAAGCATAACGGGGCTCTGCGGGTCTTACAGAGGTCTCGCCGTTCGAACCGCTGGATTCCGCCGATTGGTCGCGCAAGTGACGGCGCGCGCCAGCGATAGTAAAACCTTCGTCGTAGAGCAGGCGCTTGATCACAAAGACGGTGTCGATGTCCTCGCGCCGATACAGCCGGTGTCCCTTCGGGCTTTTCACCGGCTGCAGCATGGGGAACTCGGACTCCCAATACCGCAGGACAAACTGCTTCGTGCCGGTCATGCGGCTGACTTCGCCGATCCGGAACAAGTCCTTGTCAGGGACAGCCGATTCGTTTTGGCCGTTATCTTCCATGTTCATTCCGGTGGCGCCGGCGTCCCGCTTGTCGTTACGCGGGAAGGGCCGGCGATTTTGCCCATCGTGGATCAATTGAAAACCGCCGGCGGGACGCCGGCGCCACGAAGCGAATTCGTGCGCAACCCGTTATACTGGCGGGCTCCATCCGTTATCCTAATCCGATTCTAGCGCCTGTCAACGCCCCTGTTAGGCTTACCTCTTGAATGGCTTGGCGCACGGCTGCGCTGGCGGTCGCGCTTTTCCTTCATGCGCTGCAGGAAACGTATGGGCGCGCCAATAAAATCAAAACTTTTGCGAAGCTGGTTCTCGAGGAACCGTTCGTAGCTGAAGTGCAGGCGCTTGGATTGATTGGTGAAAATAATAAATGTCGGCGGAGACGTGGCCGCCTGGGTCACATAGTAAATTTTCACCTTGCGCGCTGCTGGAGAAGTCCCGCGATCAAGATCAACTTCAGAGAGCCACCGATTCAATTCGCCGGTGGAGATGCGCCTGCGGCGCGCGTCGGCCACTCGATCGATCAAGTCGAAAAGTTTGTCCGAGCGATCGCCCGTGAGCGCGGACACGAATACAATGGGCGCGTAATCGAGAAACTTGAATCTCGTGCGCACAAGTTTTTCGTAATCGATGAGCAACTGAGCGGGGTTGACTTTTCCCGTCACCGCTTTTTTGCGCACAAGAGAAGTGTGTTTTGTTTTTCGAGACACGACGACGTGGCCCATGCGTGAGTTGGCATGTTCCAGTTCGCGCTCGGCTTTTTCCGCCGCACCCTCCAGCGCAAGGTCCCATTTATTCATCACGATAATCACGGACCTGCCGGACTGCTCGGCGTAGCCTGCGATGTTGGCGTCGCCCGCCGTGACGCCTGTGCTCGCGTCCACGACCAGCAGCGCGACGTCGGCTTGTTCCAGGTGCCGCCGCGCCATGACAACGCTTAATTTTTCGGCGACAAGTTTCGTCTTTCCCTTGCGGCGAATTCCGGCGGTATCGACGAACCGGTAGGTGCGCTTCCCGTGCTCCACAACTGTGTCCACAGCGTCGCGCGTCGTTCCCGGAATGTCGGAGACGATGGAGCGCTCCGCGCCGGCCAGCCGGTTCAGCATTGTTGATTTGCCCACGTTGGGGCGGCCAATGATCGCGACATTGACCATGGTGGCCGCTGCCGGCTCTTGTTGCGGAGTAGAAGCCTCATCGAGTTGTGCGCCGGAGTCTGAATCGAGCTCAATGTCTCCCCCGAGCGCTTCCGGTAGATCGTGGAGCCCGCCAGAATTTGTCAGGGTATCCAGCAACTCGTCAAAGCCGTAACCATGTTCAGCAGAGACCGGCAAAACATTATTCGAGAGTTCATAAAACGGCGCCGTGAGCGATTCCTGCATCTGGGTATCGACTTTGTTCGCCAGGATGATCAGCGGTTTGCCGGTGCGGCGTAATAAGTTTGCCAATTCGGAGTCAAGCGGGGTGAGGCCGGCGCGCGCATCGACCACCAGCAACAATTGGGACGCGCCTTCAATGGCTACTTGCGCCTGGCGAAGAATTTCACGTGGAATGGCCGCCTTATCGTCGGGCACGATTCCGCCCGTATCGACAACTTCAAACGCGCGGCCCCGCCACGTCGCGGTGCCATAGATGCGGTCGCGCGTAATCCCAGGCTCGTCAGTGACAATCGAGCGCCGGGTGCCAGTCAGCCGATTGAAAATTGTCGATTTCCCAACATTCGGGCGTCCAACGATTACTACAGATGGTAGTTTTTCAGTCATAGGGAGACACAACGAACCACAAGCGAGGGGTTCGGGAGCTTCCACTGTACCGTACTGTACGCTGAAACAGAAGCTCCGAAGGTGTGAGGCGGGGATCAATGTCGTTTGTGGACAAAAAAAGAATTGTCCAGCTTCGCAAAATTGTCGTGCTGGTAGTAGCACAGGCTGAAGCCTGTGCTACTCGATCGCGGAATTCTGTCTTCTTCGTGGATTTGCCGGATTTCTTGTGAGAGGTGCGGACTTGCTGAAGGGGGGCGGCCGCTACAAAGGCGACGAACTAGCAAGGCTGGAGTTCGCAGTGTAAACTCTAATGTAGAGCAACCGGAACGGAAATCGATACAAGCGCCATGTTGAGCGAACCGCCTTCCGAGACACGCACAGGGTTTGGAAAATATCTCATTTTTTCGGGCGTTGCTTTGCTTGTAGCTGGACTTTACGTCAGCTGGGTTTTTCTCAATCGCTGGCAGGCGAATCAGGCGCTCGAACAAAAGGCAGCGTCCGAGCGGTGTTCGCAGGACCGGCAAACTTTTGAGGCCATGGGCGGAGACCGCTTTGAAATTCTTAATTTCTACGCGGAACCTGGGATGATTCGTGCGGGTGAAACCGCTGAGCTCTGCTACAGCGTGTCGAACGCAAAATCTGTGAAAATAGAGCCTCCCTCAGAACCTGTCTGGCCGGCTTTCAGCCGCTGCGTACACGTATCACCGCGCAAGACCACTACGTACACTTTCACGGCTGAAGACGCGACGGGTCAAACCAAGAGAGCCACTGTCAAGGTCGAAGTCCGCTAGCCCGCGTTTGACTAGCATTCTCGTCGCCGGACAAAGGGCTTTTCGTGGCGCGGCGTCTCGCCGGCGGGTTTTCAATCACGCCACGGATAGAAAGTTCGCCGGCGAGACGCCGCGCCACGAAAAGCGTCTACAGATATGTGGGCAGTCCACGCGCTATTGATTTTCCGCCGATGGTCCCGCCGAAGATGTTCGATATACATCGACTGGGCTTGGCCCAAGTGGCGCAAGAGGCTAGTATTGCTCGAACAAATGAATCAGGAAAGGTTTAGAGATGTCCTCAGGTAATGATCAAAAATTGAGTGGACCGCTGGCCGGTCTGAAGGTGATCGATCTCTCGCACGTCATGGCGGGTCCAGCTTGCGCGATGCTGCTGGCCGATATGGGGGCCGACGTCATTAAGGTTGAGAAGTTGCCGGGCGGCGAAGACGCGCGCCGCATGGTGCCGCCTACAATCTCCAGTGAATCCGCGGCGTTTCTGATCATGAATCGCAA
>Ga0070735_10001212_pt1 | contig 25541 bp, 23 predicted proteins | sample Coa_R1_FD_66443 | JGI IMG/M metagenome (GOLD analysis project Ga0070735, IMG submission 66443) | Surface soil microbial communities from Centralia Pennsylvania, which are recovering from an underground coalmine fire - Coalmine... | ecosystem: Environmental > Terrestrial > Soil > Unclassified ...
CCGCATGCGCCAACGCTTGAGCGCGCCCTTCGCGCCGCTTAGAGCAGAGTGCGCGGGGGCAGTTCCTGGAGTGCAGATGAAACGCGTCGTTCCGGTCGCCGCTCTCGCCCTGGCCGCGATCATGAGCGTCGGCGCCGCCCGCGCCCAGCCCGGCCCCATCCCGACCGGCGAGCCGCCGGAAGATCTGGTGCAGCCCGACCCCAACGTGCTGCTCGGGCGGCTGCCGAACGGCATGCGCTATGCGATCACCTCGACGACCGGCCTGCCGGAGATGACCATCGACTTCTATGTCGGCGCCGGCAGCCTGGACGAGACCAACGCCGAGCGCGGCACCGCCCACTTCCTCGAGCACATGGCGTTTTCGGGCTCCAAGTCGTTCCCGCCGGGCACTCTGTTGCCCAAGTTCGAGGAGATCGGCGTCGGGCTCGGGCGCGACCAGAACGCGCAGACGGGTCTCGCCGGCACGACCTTCAGCCTCGATATCGCCGATGCGAGCGACGACAAGGTCGACATGGCGTTCACGTGGCTGCGCGACGTCGCCGACGGGCTCAGCATCGAACCGGCTGAGGTCGACCGCGAGCGCGGCACTATCCTGTCGGAATACCGCGAGAGCCTGAACCCGAGCACTGACGTCGCGACCAAGATGGGCGACTTCCTGTTCGGCGAGCTGCGCGGGTCCCATCGCCTGCCGATCGGCACCCTCGAAACCATCCGCGCCGCCAACGCCGCCTCCATCCGCGCCTTCTATGAGAGGTGGTACCGGCCGGAGGACACCATCATGGTGGTCGTCAGCGACCGGCCAGCCTATGAGGTCCGCGCGCGCATCGAGAAGACTTTCGGCTCCTGGCGCGACGCGACGCCGGCCACGCCCAAGCCGCCAGGGGGCCACGTGAACGCCGCGCGCGGGCTGAGCGCCGATGTCGTGGTCAACGCCGACGCCGCCAACCACCTGCAGGTCTGCCGCGTGATGGACAAGGACCCGGTGATCGTCGAGGGCGTGCGCGTCCACGTGCGCGATCTGGAAGATCAGGCCTGGACGTCGGTGCTCACCAAGCGCCTGGCGCGGCTGTCGGAGAGCCCAAATCCGCCGATCGCCGCGGGGGAAGCCTCGCGCAGCGACGTCTTCGAGACCGGATCGGCGTCGTGCATCGACCTTGGCGTGCGGGACCGGAACTGGCGCGCTGCGCTAAAGGCGGCCGCGGTCGAGGTCCGCCGCCTGGACCTCTACGGGATCACGCCGGCGGAGATGACGGCGACCCGGGACCAGATCCGCGCCGGGCTGGAGGCCGGGCTCGCCGGCGGCAACAGCATGACGCAGAAGGCCCGCGCCGACCTGATCCTGGCCAACTTCCTCCTCGGCGGCACCATCGACTCGGTCGAGGAGGACCACCGCGTCCTCTCCAAGGCGCTCGATCAGATCGATCCCGAGAAGACGCTGGCGGAGTTTCACCGGGTCTGGTCGAAGGCGAACGGCCCCCTGCTGGTGCTCGTCTCGCCGACGGCGGTCGCGCCGGCCGAGCTCAGCAACGCCTGGCGGGAGGCGATGAGCGGCCCGCCCCCAGCGCGGCCGGTGGACCGACCCACCAACGCCTGGGCCTACACCGATTTCGGCCCGCCCGGCGCGGTCGCGAGCCGCGAGCCGATCGACAATCTCGACGCCACGCGCATCACCTTCGCCAACGGCGTGCGGGTGAACTACAAGTTTGTCTCCAACATGCCGGACAAGGTGTTCGTGCGGATCCGCTTCGGCGCCGGGCAGGAAGAGCTGCCGCCGGGCGCGGGCTTCGCCGGCGAACTCGGCGCGCTGCTCTTGCGCTCCGGCGGCCTCGGCAAGAACGACTTCCACGACACCGTCGGCCTTTGCGAGACGCACGTCTGCGACGTGCGCATGACCGTCGCCCGCGACAGCTTCGTGCTCGACGGCGCGACGCGCGTCTCCGACCTCGACGTGCAGCTGCAGCTGCTGACCGCGTTCCTGACCGACCCCGGCTTTCGGCCCGAGGTGGACGCCCAGCTGCCGACCGCGACCAGCTTCGCCTTCCGCCAGCTGCGCGTCGACCCGGGGTCTGTGGCGAACGAGGCCTTGCAGAACGCCCTGCCCCGCCCGCACGTCGCCGACCTGCCGACTGAAACCGAGGCGGCCAAGATCAACTCGGCCGAGTTCAGGCGGCTCCTGCAGCGGCCGCTCACGAGCGACGCGCTCGAAGTGACGGTTGTCGGCGACATCGACGAGGCGACCCTCACGACCGCGCTGGCCAAGACGCTGGGCGCCATTCCCGCCCGCGCCGTCGCCGACCACGTCCGCCCCGACGCCCCGCATGTGCGCTTCGCTGAGACGGCGCCGCCGACGCTGCACGCGACGCACGATGGGCCGACAGACAAAGCGGCGGTCGTCTTGACCTGGCCGCTGTTCGTGTGGACGCCCGAGCGGCTGCGCGAGGACCGCACGCTGCAGGTGCTGAGCGGCATGCTGCAGGATGCGCTGATCGACACGGTGCGCCGCAAGCTGGGCAAGACCTACAGCCCGGCCGTGCAGGTCAGCCTGCCACGCGGCGGCGACCAGGGGAACCTCAACGTGGAGCTGATCACCGCGCCGGGCGACGTCGACGCGGTGGTCGCCGAAACGCGCCGCATCGTCGCCGACTTCGCCGCGGGGCAATTGACGGCGGAGGCCCTGGAGCGCACGCGGCGGCCGATCATCGACGACGCCCAGTCGCGCGAAGTCACGGTCGGCTGGTGGATGGACACGCTCGATCAGTCCGCCGCGCACCCCGACAAGATCGCCGCCGCGCAGAGTTGGCAGACCGACTTCTCCTCGATCACGCTGGACGAGGTGAAGGCGGCGGCGAAGCGCTGGCTCAGCCAGACGCCAATGATCGCCATCGCGACGCCGAAGCGCGGAGGATAGCGCTACCCGATCAACGGCTCAGCAGCCCTTCGAGCATCCGAGCGAGCTCGTCGGCTGTGGTCTCGATCGGGGGCGCCGCTGCGCTCGACGCCGCCTGACGGCGCCCTGCATCGCCGAAGCGCAACGGATCGGGAGACGGTCGGCGCGAGACGGCGAAGCGAGCAATATCTGACGAATAATATTCACTCACACGTGAATTTACGTTGACGCTCCGCGGCTTCGGCGCCAGCGTTCGATGGTCGCGCCGGCAGAGCGCGCACGAGGGCGGAACAGGGGAAACATCATGCGAGCCAAGCTGAGCCTGTCGGCGTCATTCCTGGCGCTTGTCTGGTCGAGCGCGCTGCACGCGCAGACCGCGTCGGCGCAGCCGCCCGCGTCCGCGGCGTCCAAGGGGGTCGCCGACGTGGTGGTCACGGCCGAGCGCCGCACAGTCAACCTGCAGCGGACGGCGTTGCCCGCGACGGTGCTGAGCGGCCAGCAGCTGGCCGCCAAGGGCGTGACGGTGGTCGATCAGCTGCAGTTCATCGCGCCGGACGTCACCATCGACAACTTCGGCCAGGGCGTCGACTTCGACATCCGCGGCATCGGCAAGGGCGAGCACAACTCGCAGACCACGCCCGGCGTCATCACCTATCGCGACGGCGTGCCGACCTTCCCCGGCTACATCACCGAGGAGCCCTACTACGACATCTCCGGCATCGAGGTGCTGCGCGGGCCGCAGGGCACGTTCGCGGGCCAGAACGCGATCGGCGGGGCGGTGTTCGTCAACACCCAGAACCCGGTCATCGGCGGCGGATACGACGGCTATGTCCAGGGCCAGGTGGGGAACTACAACGACGTCGGCCTGCAAGGCGCGGTCAACCTGCCGATCAACGACACGCTCGCGGCGCGGGTCTCGTTCTACGGCGAGCGCCGCGACAGCTTCTACAGCCTGCATGCCCCGAGCGGCGGGCCCTACATCGGCCCCTCCGGCGATCTGGCCTGGGGCGCCGTGCGCGTCGGATTCGAATGGAAACCGACCGATCGCCTGACGGTGCTGTTCAAGACCGACGCCGACTTCCTCGACAACGGCGCCTACCCCGCCGATCCGTATACGGACCGCTTCCGCTTCGCGCCCGGTACGACGACACCGAACCCCTTCTTCACCAACAGCCTGTTCAAGATCCCCGCCCAGGGCGACCAGATGGCGGAGGACAAGTTCGTCCGCTCGACGCTGCGGATCGACTATGTGTTCAACGATGGCGTGACGCTGCGGTCGGTCTCCGGCTACCAGCTCGGCAACACCGCCTATAAGGCCGACCTCTACGGCGGCGTGAACGCGGCGGGGCCTTTTGCCGGCCTGATCACCGGTCAGAACTTCACCTTCGTCGACAATGTGGACGAGACGATCTGGTCCGAAGAGCTCGACCTGATCTCGCCGAACAAGGGCCCGATCACCTGGATCGTCGGCGCCTTCGCCCAGTCGGACCTGTATGACTTCCTGCAGCCGGCGAAGCAGAACTTCGTCATCGGCGAACCGCCGGGCAGCCTCGCCACCGAATACATCCTGGCCGGCACAAATCCAGAGAGCGACCTCTCCGCCTTCGGCCAGGTGAGCATCAACCTGCCAGCTGGCTTCCAACTGCAGTTCGGCGGCCGCTATTCGGCGACCACCACCAAGAATGACGTCAACATCACCCAGTTTGGCCTTCCGCTGGCGGACCACCAGAGCGCCAATGCCAACAACTTCTCGTACAAGGCGACGCTGAACTGGACCGTCAACGCCAACAACTTCCTCTATGCGTTCATCGCGACCGGCTTCAAGCCGGGCGGCCTGAACGTGCCGGTGGGGCTGGGCCTGCCGGCCCCCTTCATTCCGGAAACCGTCACCGACTACGAGGCCGGCTGGAAGTCGAGCTTCCTCGGCGGACACATCCACACCCAGATCGACGGCTTCTATGACGACTTCCGCAACTTCCAGGTCATCGTCGGCTATCCGGCGTTTCCCGTCTTCGGTTTCGAGCTGAACGACCCGAACCCGACCAAGATCTACGGCTTCGAGGCGGAGGCGCAGGCCGTGTTCGGCAACCTTTCGCTGGACGGCAGCATCGGGGTGATGCGCAGCCAGCTCGGCACCTTCTTCGCGACCGATCCGCGAATCGCATCGGTGTTGCCCTGCAATCCCACCACAGGTCCGGCCAGCATCTCCTGCTTCAATCTCAGCGGTCACTCACAGACCTACGCGCCGGACTTCACCGCCAACATCGGCATCCAGTATGTGTTCGACCTGCCGGACGGCGACACGCTGACGCCGAGGTTCAACTACGGCTATGTCGCCCAGCAGTGGGCGACGCTGTTCGAGAACACCGCGCTGGGCGACAGGCTGGCGGCGCGCAACATCGTCAATGCGCAGCTGGCGTGGGCGCACCACGGCTTTGTGGTCACGCTCTACGCGACCAACCTGACCAACGACCAGTACGTGGCGGCGCTGAACTCCAACCTCGACTTCGCCGGCCCGCCGCGCCAGTTCGGCATCCGCTTCCTGAAGGGTTTCTGAGCTCCCCGGCCTCGGCTGCCGGCTCGCGGCCGGCCGCCGTTTTTTCTTCCGCCATGTTGCCCGCTGGTCGATGCAACGCTACGCGCTCACCATGGATCAGTTGTCCCGGCCCGCCGCCATCCGCGCCCGCACTGCATCGGTAGACCCGATCGCGGCCAGGCGGGCGCTGACCCGGTTGAGCCGATGAGCCAGACCCAGATGAGAGCCGCGCGAAAGCCCGTCTCCGTCAAGAAGGCGTCGCGCAGCAAGGCCGAGCAGCGCGCAGAGACGCTGGAGAGGATGTTGGACGCCGCCGAGCTGCTGTTTTCGCAGCGGGGCCTCTACGGCGTCACTCTGCGCGACATCGCGTTGCACGTCGGCGTCCACACATCGCTGATGCACTACTACTTCGAGGACAAGCTGGCGCTGTTTAAGGCGGTCTTCGCGCGGCGGGCCGGCGTCACCAGCGGCCGGCGCATGGAGGCGCTGGACGCCTACGAGCGGGAGGTTGGCGACAATCCTACGGTGGCCGGGGCGCTACACGTCTTTCTCGATACGGACTTCGACCTCTATGCCGAGCGGGGAGACGGCTGGAGAAACTACGCGGCCTTCTGCGCGCAGCTCGCGAACACCGCGGAAGGCGCCGAACTGTTCGACGAGCATTTCGACCCCGTGGTCCTGCGCCTCATCGGCATTCTGCAGAAGGCGCTGCCACAGCTCTCGAAGGAAGACATCTTTTGGGGCTACCACTTCGTCACCGGCAGCCTCATGCATTCGCTCGCGAGAAGCGGCCGGCTCGACCGCCTCTCCGACGGCCTCTGCAAATCCGACGACCTCATCGCCGTCAAAGCGCGCATGGCCGATTTCATGGCCGCAGGGTTTATGTCGCTCTGCGAGGTGGCCGTGCGGCGATAACTTGGCCCGCACGCGCCGGATGGGGACAAGTCTTTTTGTCGGCGTAAACAAGCATCATTTCGGCGAAGGGGCTTGGCGGCGTCGGCGGCACAACATTTGTGCGTGTGAGCGTGCTTCGGCCTTCGCCAGGTCTCCGTGACTCGCGCTGGCTTAAGGCGCACCTCCAGCGATCGCCTCGAACTGCATTCGCGCCCCGAAGGCGGCCATGCCGACGCCCTTTGCGAACAAGCTTGGGTTGATGAGGGCGTGGGTGAGGAAGATCAGCACCTGGCCGGCGGCCGGATCGGCCTGCCACCAGCCGCCGAAAGCCCCCGGCCAACCGACCGCGCCCACGCGGCCGCCGCCGAGGAAGGGCGACGGTTGCGCCGCGTCGCGCACGATCGAAACGCCAAGGCCAAAGCCGTGCGCGGCCAGGAACGGCATGCCCATGATCGTCGCGCCGGCGCGCTGCGCGTCGGTGAGTTGGTCGCGCATCATGCGGGCCACGGTCTCCCGCCTCAGGAGCCGGACACCGTCCACCGCCCCATCGGACAGGAAGAGCCGGGCGAACACCAGGTAGTCGTCGAGCGTCGACCACAGCCCCTGGCCGGCTGAGACATAGGCCATGCCTTCCGGCCGTTCCGCGATCGGCGTGGGCGCGAGCCGTCCCATCTCGTCGAATCCATAGACCTGCGCGCGACGGCCGCGCTTGTCAGCGGGAACCGTGAAGCCCGTGTCCGTCATACCGAGCGGCCGGAAGATTCGCTCCGCGAGCACGTCGCCCAGCGGCTTGTCCGCAATGCGGGCGATGAGGAACCCCAGGAGGTCGGTCGAGCGACCGTAGTGAAAGCCGGACCCCGGCTGATCGATCAGCGGAAGAGCGGCCAGGGCCGCGATCCAGTCGTCCGGGGCGACGTCGCTGTCGAGCGTGTCGCCCAGGGCCTTCTCGTAGGCGTCGCCGATCGGTCCGGGCGTGAGGAATTCGTAGGTCAGGCCCGAGCGGTGGGTGAGCAGGTCGAGGAAGGTTATCGGCCGGGCGGCCGGTTCGGTATGGTCGCCTTGCGGATCGGTCGCCACACGCATGCGCGCCATCTCCGGCGCCCAGCGGACGATGGGGTCTTCCAACGCAAAACGATCCTCGTCGGCCAGCATCAGCGCCGCCACCGAGGTGATCGGCTTGCTCATCGAGGCGATGCGGAAAAGGGTGTCGCGCTGGACGGGCTCGTGCGCGTCGGCGTCGCGCCAGCCGAACCCGCCGGCCTGCACGACCTTGCCGCCGCGCCAGACCAGGGTCGCCGCGCCGGCCATGCCGCCGGCGGCGACAACGGGCTCGATCGCCCCCGCGAGCGCGTCCTGCAGCGCCATCTTAAGCCTCCTGCGCGCGCGAACGGCGAACGGAGATCACAGCGCTCCGCACCACCCTCCAGTTGACCAGCCCCAGCGCTGTGAAGGCGATCCACGGGACGGTTCCGTTGAACGTCGCCCAGGCCTTCGGCGAGGCCAGGCTAACCACGGCTGCGTTGGCGGCGGCGAGCACGAACATCGTCCCGGCGTAGATCCAGCCCAGCGCCACGATGACCGGGCGGGGCGCGTCGGCGGCGACGCTCGGCAGGTAACGAAACATCCATCCCGGCCTGCACATCGTCGCGCCCAGCCAGCCGTCCACCAGCGTCGGCTTGAACATCACGAAGCGCGGGTCGTGAAGCAGGATGGTCGCCCCGCCCATCACCAAGACAATCGACTGACCCAGCGCCTGCACGGCCTCGACGCGCCGCCGGCGGATCCAGGTCCAGGCCAGCGACCCAACCGCGGCCGCGAGGCCGGCGCCGGTGGCCAGATAGATGTCGCCGGTGGCCAGCAGCACCAGCAGCAGCAGCACCGCCGACCCGAAATCCAGCAGCAGCACACCCATTGGCGGCCTCCCCCCCAATCCGAGCAAAATATACGTGCTGTATTTTTAGACAAGCTGTATATTCTCGGCATGGAGTCGAAGCGCGCATCGCCAGCCAAACCCGGCAGCAAGCGCGCGCGAACGCGCCAGGCGCTTATCGACGCCGCCGTCGCCCTGGTGCGCGAACAGGGCTACGCCAAGCTCTCCATGGAGGCGGTCGCCGCCCGCGCCGGCGTTTCCCGCGGCTCGATCTACGGCAACTTCCGCGACCGCAACGACCTGATGATGGCGGTCGCGCTCGACCGCTCACCCCCGATCACGACAGAGGCGATGCCCGGCGCAACGCTGCGCGAGCAGATGCGGGCCATGGGGCACGCCGTGGCGGAAGCCGCGCGCAAGCGCCGGCCGACCGGAGTGCACCGGGCGGCCTATCTGATGAATGTTCTGTCGGATGAGACTCTGCGCCGCCGCGTCGTGGCCCAGGACCGCGAAATCCGCCGTCGCATCGTGGAAGGCTGGCAGACGGCCAAACCCGCCGAGCCGCTGCCGATGCCGATGGACCAATTCGTCCGCGTCGCGAGCGCCCTGACCGACGGCCTCTTGATCGCGCACTTCCAAAACCCGGAAGACTACGACGAGGCGCTAATCGTCGCCGCCTACGAAGCCCTCGCCGGCGAAGACAGCGCTTAGGAGCGAGTCGCTTTGGGTCGGAAGCGGACGCCGGCGAACAGGCGGAACGCGGACACTGGCGTCGACCGTCGACCAGCGCTCAGCCTGGAGCGGTGGCGGATCGTGGCGTGACGACATGCAAGAGTCGGCAAGCTTCAGGTCGTAACGCCTTTGCGCCGATAGACGGAAGACTCAGGGTTGTCTTGATCAGGGCCACTTCGGTGACCTGCGCCGACGCCGCAACGTCAGCGCTCGAAAACGACGACCGCGTTGCCGACCTTGTGGCCGGAGTCTGCGTAGGCGTGAGCCTCGGCGATTTGGGCGAATGGGAAGGAGCGGCCGATGATTGTCCTGAGCTCTCCAGCTTCAATCATCTGACTCAGTACTGCCATTTCAGCGGCGAGGCCCGCTGATGAAATGGCCGAACGCGAGGAGAACGGGCCGACGACCTTTGCTGCGCCAGTCAACGATGCCCAGAGCCTGCGCGGGCCTGGGAGGTAGGGACCGCCGATCAGCACATAGGCGCCGCCGGGCTTCAGCGCCCTCACGCCACGGGCAAATCCGCTCTTGCCGACCGCATCGACGACAACGTCATAGACTTCGCCGCGGGCGGCGAAGTCCTCCGTCACGTAGTCGACGACCGCGTCCGCCCCGAGCGATTTGACGAGATCCTGATTCGAAGCGCTGCAGACCGCGGTCACGCGCGCCCCCGAATGCTTGGCCAGCTGAACCGCGAACACGCCGACAGCGCCCGACGCTCCATAGATGAGCACCTCTTGGCCCGGCGTGACGTTCGCCAGTCTGAGGAAGAGCAGCGCCGTGATCCCCCCGCACGCGACGCATGCGGCCTCTTCCAGGCTCATGTTGGCCGGTTTGATATGAATGGCGCCGGACTCCGGAGTGCAAAGGTACTCAGCGTGTGCACCGCCTTGCAGGCCGGGAATGCCGAAGATGAGGTCACCCACCTGGAAGCGGGTTACGCCTGCGCCGACCTCGACGACCTGTCCGGAGAATTCGACGCCGCCGACCACCGGCCGCCGCGGCTTCAGGATGCCGAGCATGAGCCGAAGTAGGCCGTTGTCGCCGCGCCTGATGGCGGCGTCGGTCGCGCAAACGGTGGTCGCATGGACGCGGACGAGCACTTCGTCGTGCTTGGGAATTGGTTTGCCCACGTCGGCGAGCTCAACGACGTCGGGCGGCCCGTAGCGCCTGTAGCGAGCGACCCTCATCGTGTCGGAGCGGACCGCGTTCGGACTCGCGCCACAAGCACGGCCAGAACACGATCGGGGTCGGTGAGCAGAGCCATGTGGCCGTCGCCAGGGAGGACGACGAGGTCTTTCCGGGGCGCGGCAATCTCGTCGAAATAGTCCCGAACGGAGGCTGTCGGCGTGACGTTGTCGAGGTCGCCCTGGATAATGATGACGGGGACGGCGAAGCTGGCGCCGAGGCGGTGCGCGTCGAACGAGCTCACATCGCGATAGAGCGGACCGATCGAGTAGAGGCCGGCCGCGCCGTTGTCGTAGAGGTCGGTGAGCGAATAGCCGGGAGCGAACAAGGCGGTTGGCAAGGACCGCGTCACATATGCGCGCTCGGCCGCCGGCGCATAGGCGCTCGCGCGCATGTGCGCGGCCATCATCTGACGAGCGGTGGCGTAGGGCGGCTGGACGGCCTGAAGCGCCCTGACTGCGCCATCGTCATTCGCCTTGCGCGCGGCATCCAGCGCCATAGCGTGGGCGGCGACCTCCTGAGCCGCATCGACCACTTGCCCTGTGCCGACGTAGGCCGCGAAAAGATCCGGCCTCCTCGCGACCATCTCTAAGCCAACCGTCGAACCCCACGAATGGCCGAGGAGAACGATCCGGTCTTTGTGTAGATGGCCGCGCAGGTAGTCGCTGAGCGCGATGCCGTCGGAAACGATCGTCTCCCGGGACAGGCTGGGCGTGGCCTTTCCATAGCGGCCATAGGTTTTTCCAGCGCCGCGCTGGTCCCACTGGACGACAGTGAACCACCTCTCCCACGGGCGGAACCAAGCGAAGAGCGGGCTGTAGGCGAGACCCGGCCCGCCATGGAGGATGAGAATGACCGGGTTTGAACGGTCCTCGCCGCGGATCGTCACCCACTGATCGATGCCGCCGATCCGGACAAAGCCGGCCTCGTCGATACCGTTCGGGGTCCTGATCGCGAAAGCCCGAGCGTCTTGCTGTTGACGATAGATGCGGTAGGCCAAAGCGCTCGAGACGACGAGGAGCACCGCGCCGAAGCAGGCCAACGAAACCAGCAGGATTCGCCCCACCCGAAATCTCCAGAAAGGGGTTGTCAGACGACGGTCTCCACGGCTACGCTACGTTTTCTGTAGCATTCGTCAAGGCGTCGACATGATTCCTGGAAAACCGGTCCGCGGGTCACGCACCGGGCGCCCGATCATGGTCTTGCTCGACCTCTTCGGCCGCCGCTGGAGCCTTCGCATTCTTTGGGAGCTGCGAAGCGGGTCGGCGATGACCTCGCGTGCTCTGCGAGACGTTTGCGACGACATTTCGCCGACCGTACTGAACACGCGCCTACGCGAGCTTCGAGAGGCTGGGTTCGTTGCGCTGGAGCGACCCGGCGGCTTCCGCCTGACACCGGTTGGCCTGGAAATGCAGCAGCTGTTTCAGGCCCTCTATCTCTTCGCCGACCGATGGGCCGCCGGGCTCAGCACCTAGAGGAGGACATCGTGGTCAAGGGCTCGTGCCTCTGTGGCTCGCTTTGGTTTGAAATCGACGAAGCGGGCATCGCCGCGGCGGTCGGATGTTTCTGCACCAACTGCCGAAAGGTCTCTGGAAGCCAGAACGGCGTCTACCTTCAGGTCAAGCGGGCGAGTTTTCGCTGGCTGTCGGGTGAAGATCAGGTCGCGACTTTTGAGTCGTCGCCCGGCAACAACCGCGGATTCTGCAAGACCTGCGGCTGCGTCGCTCCAATCCCGACCGCCTATGGCGCCGTACGCGTGCCCGCAGGCGCGCTGGACGAGGACCCTGGCTTCGCGGCACAGGCCAATCTCTTCATCGGCAGCAAGGCAAGCTGGTGTGACGTGCAAGCCGCGGACGCCAACTTCGAAGACGCGGGTCCGCCCGAGTTCTGGCGCAACGTCATCGTCCGCTTGCACGACGGCCGCTGACCTTCGTCGAAGCGCCAGAGCGTCGTGCCGCTTCGCGAGCGCGGACCGGTTCTGTGTGCTAGATGCGCGTTGAGGCAGGGGAACGAGAGCGGTGCGCCAGACGCGGAACGGTGCACCATGGCACGCGGATGGATGGCTGCGATCGACCGTCGGCGCACTGGGCGCAGCGATACTCGCAGCTTGTGCGGCTGGGCCGATGCCGACATCGCCGTCGCGGTTGATCGAACGGACGACAGTTGCGCCCGGCAAGGAGGCGCTGACGATCGAGGCCGGCGGCCGGCCGGTTCGCTGGCTCGTGCTCCTGCCGACCGGCGCAACAGCCGGGGTCCACCGCCCGCTGGCGGTCGCGCTGCACAATTTCGATGGCAACGCCGAGGGGTTCGCGGACCTGATCCACGCCGATCGCTTGCGAGCGCGCGGCGTTATCGTGGCCCTGCCGCAGGCGAGCGGCCACGCGCCCGACTGGAAAGGGCCGGGCCTAACTCTCTTGGCTCCCGAATCAGGCGAGGAGGGAGGAAAGGTCGACGACATCGTCGGGGTTGCCGACGGCGCAGCCATGCTGGCGCGCGTCTACGACGCCGATCCCGTCGATGTGAATCTCATTGGCTTCTCGCAGGGGGCGACGCTTGCCCTGGCCGTCACCCGGCGGATGGATGCGGACCACCCGGCGGCGGTGCGCCGCCTGTTCCTGGCCGCAGGAAGCATCGCTACGCCGCCGGACGCGACCCTGGCGCTGCGCGGAACGGATCTCACCGCCTACGAACCCGGCCACAATCTTCCCCAGACGGTCGCCGACTGGCGCAACGGCGAGCCCAGCGAGCGCGAGTACCTGCCCGCGCTGCTGAAGATCAAACAATGCGCCGAGATCGTCCACGACAAGGGCAGCCGGCTCGATCGCCGTGACTATGCCTGCGCCGACGGCAGCCGCGTCGTCCATATCTTCGAGGCCGAAGGCGAGCACGCCTGGCCGGGACAAGACGCCAAGTACGATAGCTGGCTCACAGGCCGCGGCTCCACCTCGGCGCTCGACTTCACCAACATGATCGTCGGCCAGATCGCGCCCGCGCCCTAGGCGCGCTCAAGACGCGGGCAGGCGCACGCGACCGACCAGCGCGGCCGCGAGCACGAACCAAAGGGCTCCGATGGCGAAGGCGGCTTCATAGGCGAGCGCGGCTTGGCCATGGGTTCGTATCGCGGTGATGATCAATCCCGTCGACAGCGGCGCCACAATCTGCGGCGCCACCATGCAGACGTGCCAGATGCCGAAGTCCCTGCCGGCGTTCTGGCCGCTGGGCAGCACGCGAAGCGCCAGCAGCCAGTCGACCGCCCCATAAGCCCCGTTTGCGATTGCAAAGAGGATGATCGGCGGCGCGACGAGCCAAACGACCGGGTGCAGCGCGATCAGCACATAGGCGCCGGTGGCGGCCGCCATCAGCCAGCTCACAGCCTGCACCGCTCGGACGAGCCCATGGCGCTCCGCCAGCCAGACACCGACCAGGCTCGCCGGCACCGCGAGGCAGGCGCCCGCCGCGAGAAGCTTCGGCAGCAGGTCCGTGGCGCGGCCCTCGCCAAGCCCAAGCACGGCCTCCATGTAGTAGAGCAGGAACGTCATCACCGACCAGATGCCCATGTTGCTGAGAAATCGCGTTCCCAGCACGAGATAGAATGCCGGGTGGTCGCGTGGGTTGAGCAGGAAGGATCGCAGGAAGGCCCCCTGCCCGGCGCCTGGCGTGGTGCGCAGGACCGGCGGTTCACGCACCATGAGCGTCGGAGCGAGACAGACCAGGTTAAGGATCACGAAGGCGACAGCGAGCGCCGTCGATGTCACGGGCTTGAACAGCAACACGAGCACGTTGCCGGCGACCACGCCGACGATGCCGAGCGCGTTCGTCCAGCCGCTGGCCGCGGCGTGCCGCTCCGGCGGCAGGACGTCGGGGACGAAGGCCGCATAGGGTCCAGCCGCCCAGTTCCAGCAAAACTGAAGCCCGACGTAGGCGGTGACGTAGAGCGCAAGGCCGCCATGCCGCGCCGCGACCCAGAGCGCAGCGACGGCGACGCAGCTCGCGAGCACGCCCGTGAGCAGGAACGGGCGGCGGCGGCCAAGGCGGCTCCGCGAGCGATCGGAGAGCGCGCCCGCAAGGGGCGTGAGCACCAGCGCGATGACCGACCCGGCGGCCACGGTCGCGCCCGTGATCGCGTCGGCAGCCGGGTTCGTCGCGCCGATCAAGCCTTTGACCTGGTCGGGCAGGATTATGGATGGGATCGAGATCCACTGGGCGTACCACGCGAGCCAGAGGGTCGAAGCCGCGACCGGCAGAAGCCATTGCCGCGGCCGAGCCGACCGCGTCGCCGGACGCGTCGCTTCCATCGTGTTCGCTCCCCGCCGGCCCGGCCGCCCCGCGTTTGCATCAGCGCCCCGCGCCCTTATCCTTCGCGCTCTGACGCCGCGATCAATGGGATTTTGCACTGAGCATGGCCGCAGTCTCGCCGCCGGACCGGAAAGCCATCCGGATCTTCGAGAGCTACGGCTGGCGCGATGCGTCGGATGTCGCCGCACGCCTGAAAGATTCCCTTGTCGAGGCCGGCTTCGAGGTGTGGCTCGACCGAGACCACCTCCGCGCCGACGACAAGCACTTCTCGCTCGCGCTCGAGAAGGCCGTCGCCGAGAGTGAAGTGGTTGTGGCGCTGCTCAGCCCGCACGCGGCGCGCGGTCAGGCAGATCAGGATGAGCGCTCGAGCATCTGCTACAACGAACTGCGGCTCGCCGACGAGCTGCCGCGACCGATCGTGCCGGTGCGGGTCAAGCGGCTCCCCGGTCCGCCGCCGTTCCTGGTGATCAAGTACCGCCGCATCGACTGGCTGGATTGGGAGCAACCAGAGGCCTACCGCCGCGGCTTGGCGGAGATCATCGGCACGATCGAGCGGGTCCTGGCGAAGGACAAGAACCTCGATCCAGACATCGCCTTTCAGGCGACGAACTTCGCCGCGCAGCTGCGCACGGCGCAGGACGATTTCGTCGGGCGCGAGTGGCTGTTCGCGCGCGTCTCCGCCTGGCTGAGCGGCAGCCGTCCGTGCTTCATGCTCGCCGGGCCGACCGGCTCGGGCAAGACGGCAATGGTCGCAGAGCTTTTGCGGCGCAACCCGGACGGCCGCATCCTGGCCTACCACTTCTGTTCGGCGACGCCGCTCACCCTGGAGCCGGCGGCTTTTGTGCGCTCCCTCGCCGGCATGCTGGCCAACAGCATCGACGCCTACGCCGAGCAGCTCTGGAATGGTCGCTTGGCGCCGTGGCTCACCGCGGCCGACCCGCGCACGATGCTGTCGCAGGGGGTGCTCGCGCCCCTTCACGGAATCTCGATGGAGGTTCCGCACTACGTCGTGGTCGACGGGCTCGACGAAGCCATCGGTGCGGCGCCCTACAATCCATCGCTACCTCAGCTGCTCGCCGGCGCGGTCGACGAACTGCCGCCCTGGCTCCGGCTCATGGTGACGTCGCGCCCGCAGACCGACGTGCAACGCCTGTTTCCATCGGCCGAGTTCTGTCTCCTCGACGGCGAGATCGAGGAGCAGCGGGCTGACATCCGCGCGTACCTGCAAAGGCGGCTCGGCGGGGCGATGCTGGCGAAGGCGATCGGGGTCGACGATCAGACACGGGCCGCTGACCAGATCGAGCGAGGCGCGGCCGGAAGCTTCCAATACGCCGCCAGCGTTCTGGACGCCGTCGAGGCCGGTGAAGTTCTCACCACCCACCTCGACGAACTGCCAGACGGGCTGGAAGCCTTCTACTACGCGCGCGCCCTGCGCCGCTTTCCGAACGCTGCGGCCTACCGGGCGCCGCGCCACGCGCTGGCGCTGCTGCTCGCCGCGCGTGAGGCGCTTACGCTGCGCCAGCTGACTCTCCTGATGGGCGCGAGCTCGGACCTGGAGCTTCGACCCACCCTGGAGGCCCTGAGCTGTTTCGTGAGTCAGTCCGCCTCGGGGGCTGGGGAGGATGTCTATCGCGTCGCGCACAAGTCGATCACCGATTGGCTGCTGTCGGCGGAGGCGGGACTCTTTCATGTCGATCTCACCGAGGCGCGGGGCCGCATCCTCGAGCATTGCCGGGGCTGGTCCGTCCACGGCGAGGACTACGCGCTCAAGCACGTCGTGGCGCATCTCCTGGAGGCCGGCGCGGTCGGTGAGGCGATGGCCGCCGTTCGGGCCGGGCTCTTCGAAGTCCGGTTGAGGCGGTTCGCCGAGCCTCGCATGGACGCCGAAGATAGCCGCGCCCTGGTTGTCGCCCTGGTCGCCGCACGGGACGCCAGCGCCATTTTGACCCTGGCGCGGACGGAAAACACCTGGCGGCGTGACGGTGTGGCGGCCGCGCTGCAGTCGACAGCGCCCGCCGATCTGCCGTTCGTGGACCGGGTCGTACGGGTGCTGCTCGAAGCGGCCGCATGAACGAAGTGGGCACATCGAAGGCGCTGCTCAACGCCCGGTACGTCGCCATTCGGACGGCTGAAGCGAAGGGCTTGACCGACCGTTTGCTGGAGGCGGCGCGCGATCGCACGCCGGGTGTACGGCGGCTGCTGATCCCCATCCTCTATCGCTTCTGGTATCGCGACCGTGAGCGCGGGTGGCCGCTGATCGAACAGATCGCCAGCCGTATGGTGCGCTTTCCGGGCCTCCTCGACAGCGAGGCGACGGAGATCCTCGGCGCGCTCTCAATGCCGATCCTCAACGCGTGCCGGCGGGAGCCCGAGCAGCTGCGCCGGCTGGCGACAATCTGGCGAACCCAGTTCGGCCGCTTGCTCGAGAGCCCGCTTGCCAAGACGGCGCGGGCGGTCGGAGCCGATCCCGTGCTCCGCTGGGCCGCGGGATCGGTTACGGCCGTGATGAAGCGCCAGCCGATCTACCAGCCAGTGAACTATGCCGAGATGTCGGCAAGCTTCTCCCGGGACGAGGCGTTCCGCGATCTCTGGCGGGCCGCGCTCCCCTGTCTGGAGACGCCGGACGTGGGTCCGCAACCGATTGTCGACATCCTGACGCAGCCGCACCTGACGTTCGACCTCTATCTGATGCTCGTCTGCGAGCGCGCCCTGATCTTCTACGCGGCAGTCACCAACCCGCGCGATGGGTTCGATCTGCTGGAGCGCCTCTTCGACGAGGGCCGGCCGTGGTTTCGTCACTCCGTGCTCTATGTGCTCTTCCACGTGCTCGCTTTCGCGCCCGAGGTTTCCGATGACTGGCTCGAGCGCTACGATCGGATGGCCGAGACCTTTTTCCGCTCCGGCGCCTGGAAGCTGGAAACCTCGGCTGGGCGCTACATCATGGCCACCCATGTCGCGAACGCCGATGTCGCGGCCGCACAGAAAAGGCCTGGCCGCCCGCCGCGTGTCGTGCCCGCCCTCATGCGCGAGGCCATCGCAGCGAACGATGATGAGCAGATCGGCGCTCTGTTCTCCGCGATCGATGGCGTCGCATTCTATCACGGCGCCGGCGAGCTCGCGCTCACCATGCTGGAGACCGTACAGCAGCTCGGCGGCGAGTCCGTCGAACGCCGGATCGTCGCCAGCCTCGCCAGCGTCCGCCTGCTCGATCAGCCGCTGGTGGACGCTGCCCTGGAGCAGCGGCGAAGCTTCTCCGACATCAGCCAAGAACGCGTCGTGGCAACGGAGCCATCCATCACTGAGGAAGACCTTCTCACGCTCCTCGACGGCTTCATCATCCATTCCATGCTGACGTCGGAGGCGTTGCGGTTGCATGTCTGCAAGGCGTTCCGCGGCGCCCTAAGCGCGCATACGCCAGAAGAGTTTCTTGTGCAGATCTTCCAGTTCCTGCGCGACGAATTGGCGGCGGCCTAGGCCGCGGACCAAGCGGGTCGGTGGCGGACCTAGGTGAGGAGAAGCATGTGGTCAGGGAGCGCGCCCGGCGCCAGGCCCCGGTGGAGCTTCTCGACCGCGGCCAGAGCCGCAGGAACGTCGTCGGGGTCGTAAGGCTTGGGCAAGCAACCCAACGCCCCGGCGCCGCTCAGGCTCGCCACCTCTTCGCACTGGCCCGTCACGAAGAGAACCGCCGTTCCGCGCCTCGCCATCTCCCTTGCGACAACCCGCCCATCGCCAGGATCAAGCGCAATATCGACGACGGCGAAGTCCGGCGCCAGCTCGGCCGCCAAGTCCAATGCGGCTTCCTCCGAGCGGGCCACGGCGCAAACCTCGTAGTCCGCGGCGATGAGCGCTTGTTCGACTTCGAGAGACGCTACGAAATGGTCCTCGACGACTAGCACGGTCCCTTTCGACATGGTCTGACAACACCGCTACGCATGTTCGTCTCGGAGCTGACCACCGATCGCGGCGCCGACGCAGGCGATAAAGGCGCCTATGAGCATAGCCAGAGCCGTGAAAATGGACGTCGCAGCGGCGGCCTTGCGGGCGTCGTCGATCGAGCGAACAGCCGCGTCCACGCGGCCCTGCGCATCGGCCTGCGAGATGCCTGTTCGCGCCGAGATCACCGTGGCGAGGTAGGCGCGGTCGTTGGCCGACATCCCGCCCTTGGCGGTTGCCGTGGCCAGGATTCGCGAGGCTTCCGCGCGAGTCTGCGCGGCGGAGGGGCTGTCATCAGGACGCGGCGCGCGAAAGAGGCTGTCGACCTGGTAGGCGTACGGCGAACCGTTCGCCTGAGCCGCTCCGGCCACCGTGGCCGTGGCGGCGCCCAGCGAAGCGGCCGTCGCCAGGACGAGAGCGACCATCACGGTGGAAACCGACCAAGTCAGAAACCCGTGCGCGGTGTCACGGAAGAAGACCTCATGAGTGTGCAGACTAACCCAGCGCGTGCGAAGCCGGCCGGTCAGGTAGCCGCCGACCGCCGAGGCGCCCCACTGGGTAAGAATGAGCCAAATGCCGGCCATGACGCCGAAGGTCGCCGCCGACGGGCCAAGCCCCCACGGGGAGGCGGTCGCGAAGCCGAGGCCCGATCCCAGCGCGAGGAAAATGAGAGTGGTCGCCGCCGCCACGAAGGCGCCGGCCAAAACGGCGGCCCAGGAGACTCCCGAGCGGGGAGACTCCCCGGCCCCAACCAGGCCCAGCGGCTGGTCGGGTGCGATCGCATCTGCTTGCGTCAGGGTCATGTCCGGGTCCTCCGATCAGTGCCAGAACAAGGCAAGCAGAATGACGATGGGGAGCGGTATCCCCAGCAAGAGAAGAAGTAACGCGCGTCCCATGGAGTCCTCCCAGCCGTGTGTCCAAGACGAACGCAGCAGTTCGGGCGCGAGTTCCAGGCGTCCGCTTCGGCGAGCAGGTGCTCGCGCCGCAGGGCGGCCTTTTCGAAGGATATGAGAGCGCCTGCCCGGCCCCGAACCGGACCGCGCGCCGTCGTCGGAGCAAGGCTTTGACGGGCAAGCGGCGCCTTAGGCGCTCGCGGACAGGAGGCGCGGGGAGGACCCAAGCAAGCGCGCAAGGGCCCGAACGAACGCCGGCTTTGGGTGAGGGCGGACTCTGCTGGACTGTCCGGAAGCGGACCTTCATCCCGACGGCCGAGAGCAACCGAAGCCCCGTGCGTGCGGGAGGCCGCGCCTCGACCGCCCCGGGCTCATCCTGATAAAATCCTCCGGTTGCGTCCGTCCGTGAAAGAGCCGTCCGATGTCACTGTCCGTCTACGACATTTCCGCGCCGGTGTTCCGGCAATACCTCGCGGCGTTTTCTGACGTGCTTGGCAAGGCGGAGGCGCATTGCGCCTCGGGCGCGCTCGCTGAAGCCGAGGTGATCGGCTTCCGGCTTCATCCGGACATGGAGCCGTTCGCATTTCAGGTGCGCCAGGCGCTCGTCCACTCGGCCGAAATGGTGGCGGTGCTGCGCGGCCAATCCTATCCGCGGGCCGAGGGGCTCAAGACGCTGAGGACCTGTCGGGCGGCGGTCGACGCGGCGGTGGCCTACATGGATGCGGCGACGCCCGCCGACCTCGGCATCGACACCGGCGACGACGTGGCGCTGTACGATCCGCCCGGGGCGACGATGACCGCAGGCAATTTACGGGCACTTCTTCTTCCACATCACCACCGCCTACGACATCCTGCGCCACCTGGGCGTCGCCATCGGCAAGGACGACTTCATGGGCGATGTGCCAGTGAAAGCGCCGCCTTAGCGCGGGCGCCTGGCGGCGCTTGATCGATGCGGCGCCGGCCGTCTCACAGAGACGCCAGAACCAGGTCACGGACTTGGTGCAGATCACGCGCAACCAGGACGCACAGAGCCGACAGCGCCTCGGTCGGTTCAAGCAGATCGGGCACCATCACGGTCATCATGCCCGCCGCCGACGCCGATCTGACGCCAACATGAGAGTCCTCCAACCCCAGACATAAGCGCGGCGCGACCCCCAGCCGTTCGGCGGCCTTCAGAAACGGATCGGGGGCGGGTTTGCCGTTTTCGTAGTCGCCGCGGCAGACGATCTGGTCGAAGCGATCCATCAGGCCGTGCGAGGTCAGGTGACGCTCCACGGTTGTTCGAGAAGACGAGGTGGCGATCGCACGCGGCAGCCTGACCTGGTCCAGCGTTTCGAGCAGCTCCGGCGCCCCTGGCTTGAGAGCAAGTTTATGTTCAGCGATCAGCCAAAAGTGCCGCGTCCAGTTTGCGTGGAAGTCGTCGAAGAGGAAGTCCTCGCCGAAGTGCGACAGGAACAAGCCCCGGCATTGCGAGCGTCGGACGCCGATCGACTTGTTGTAGACCTCGTCCGGAATGTCGCGCCCGCTTTCGGCGGCGGCGGCCAGAAGCGCCTCTTGCCAGAGCGCTTCGGTATCGAACAGCAGGCCGTCCATGTCGAAGATCACGGCGCCTGGGCGATAGGGCAAGGTCATGCTGTGTGCGTCCTGCTGCGCAAGCTGCCGAGTCCCCACCCCACGAGCGGTACGTCTGGCAACGGTCGGCGAGAGTGCATACCGTGTGCGAGCAGGCTGCACGGCTGGCAATGGTCGATACACGGACGAACGCGCCCTATCACAGCAAGGCCCTGCCTGAGGGCGCCATTCTTCGTGAGTGGAAGCTCGAGAACGTCCTCGGCGTCGGCGCCTTCGGCATCGTCTACAGCGCTCGCGGCGTCTATTTCGACGAACGCGTCGCTATCAAGGAGTATTTCCCGAGCGCCGTCAGCGATCGTGCGGATGGAACGACCGTCAGGCCCACCGACTCCTCTGCGGAAGAGGTTTATGCGCTTGGCCTCAGAAAGTTCGTCGAAGAGGCCAAGATCCTCTGGGCCCTCTCCCAGCCCGAGCGGCACCCGAACATCGTCAGCGTCAAGAGCCTCTTCGAGACCCACGGGATGGCCTACATCGTCATGGAATTCGAGAGCGGCCGCTCGCTCCACCTGAAGCTGTCGGGCCGGACGGACGCCTATCGCCTGCCGTCGGAGGCGGAGTGGGAATATGCTTGTCGAGCCGGGACGAAGACCCCGTTCAGCTTTGGCGCGGTGATCACGACCGATCAAGCGAACGTCAGAGGCACGGTGGCGTATGGCGGCGCGGCGCCATCGATGGTCTGGCGCAAGGCGACGACGCCGGCGGGACAATTTCCTCCGAACGACTTTGGTCTCTACGACATGCACGGAAACGTCTGGGAGTGTTGCGAGGACGCCTGGAACAAGACCGATGAGGGCGCGCCGACAGACGGGTCTGCCTGGTTGACGGGCGACGAGCGCTCGAGGCGGGTGCTTCGCGGCGGCTCCTGGTACGACCACCCCCGGGGCAGCCGCTCCGCCTTCCGAGCAGGGCGCAACGCCGCCGAAAGAGGCAGCTACCTCGGATTCCGTCTGGCGAGGACCCTGGCCCCCCCGACCTCCTGAGAACGTCCGAAAGCGGGGACACACGCCGGAGGTGAGGCGACCGACGCGCGGGCATGGAGGGTAGTGCGTGTCCCGAACTCAGCCCGGGGCGGCCAGCGTGATCTCAAAGGCCGTCCCCGGCGGGGAGAGCACGACCAGTTTGCCCTTAACCTGGGCGGCCAACGCGGCGACCAGCTTCATCCCGAGGCCGCCGCCGTTCGCGTCAGCGGACAGTCCGCGGCCAGAGTCGCGGACTGACAACTGCAGCCCGCCTTGCGCGCGCACGAAGCGCACCCAGATGAGCCCTTCGGCCGGAGGCGGATATGCGTATTTCAGCGCGTTCGTGACGAGTTCGTTGACCACCATCCCGAGCGGGATGGCCATGTCGACCGACAACGATATGGCCTCGGCTTCGACTCTGACGTCGATGCGTTCATCGTGGACGAGCGCTTCCTTCACGCCCGCGCACAGGTCCCGCAGGTAGGCGCCAAAGTCCACGGCGTCCTTCCGGGCGCCGCGATAGAGCGCCTTATGAACCTGGGCGATGCTCAGGACGCGGGAATCGGCCCTCAGAAGCTGTTCGCGAACGACGTCGTTGTCCGCCTCGCGGGCCTTCATCCGCAGGATGCTGGAGACGAGCGCGAGATTGTTATTGACCCGGTGATTCAGCTCATCGAACAGCCCGGCCTGACGCGCCTCGGCTGTCTTGCGCTCTGTAATGTCAAAGAAGATCTGCGCCATTCGAGTCTCGGTGACGCGCGTGACGCGGATCTCGTGCCAGAGGTCGACACTCTCGGTGTGAATCTCCCGGCTGGCGGGTTCGCCCGTCTTCAGGACGCGATCGCACAGCTTGAGCCAGTCGGTCCGATCCCCCGCGGTGTCGCTGAGCTTGGTTCCAACGGCCTCGGGGCCAACGCCCAGCATTCGCTGGAGAGCAGGATTGAGTTCAAGGATGACGTAGTCCGCCAGATCGCCTTGCGCGTCCCAGACGGCTTCGCACATGGCGAAGCCCTCGGACATGTTCTCCAGGAGGGCGTCGAAACCGAGCTGACGCTCTTTCCCGCGCGTCAGATCGGTGACGTCCTGGACAACGACGTTCACGCCAACGACGTCGCCCGCGACGATGAGGGGATAGTAGTTGGACAGCCAGACTCGCTGGTCATGCGGCGGCTGTGGGCTTCGCCCGCGCGCCTCGCGATTGATCACCGGCTGCATGGTCTCGATGACCTGCCGGTAGAGCGGCTCCACGGCGTCGGCGCGTGCGTCGCCCAACACCTCGCGAACCGTGCGGCCGAGGTGCTCGGCCGCCGGCGTGTTGTGAATCGCCGCGAGGCGGGCGTTTATGCGGACATAGCGCAGCGACAGATCGAGGAACGCGAGTCCGACCGGCGCGGCCTCGTAGATCGCGGCCAATTCCAGGCCCGTGTCGAGAGCGCGGCCGTCCTTGGCCATTCAGGAGTTCCCGCCGATCGTCTGTAATTGCGTTAGCATGCCCTAGCATTTGCAACCACAGCAAAGCTGCGGCGCTCCGAAGCTCAATCTGCGCGAAAGTAGGCTTTACCCCCAGTAACGCAGAAAGCGGACTTTGGCCCTTGATCGGCCATACAGTTGCTCTCGAGGCCCAAGCGACTACTCGTTCGCCTGCCCCTTCGCGGCGCCGTCGGAGATATGCTTGCTGTCGTTCAGCGAGCCGACCTGGCAGCCGAGCTGGCCCTTGCCGTTCGTCACCACTTGCCCGTCGTGCGCGGCGCACAGGCTTTTCAGGGCCGCCTGCCCCTTCACGTTCAGAGTCTGGAAGTAGACGCTGGCGAGATTCGAGTGGCTGGCGTTGTAGGTCTTCGACGCGCCCGGTGAAGCGGCCGAAAGCGTCGCAGCGCAAACGAGGATCGATGCTGCGACCGCAACCCTGTTCGTGCGCACGTTGGCGCCTCCCGAAAAGAGGACTCCGATGTCGACGGAGTGCGACTGCAGTGATCCTGTCCGCGTGAACCGGCAATGAATGGGAATCGCGGCGCCACCGGTTTCGCGACGGCGCCGGAATTCCCGTCCCGCGCCTGGAGGCCCAGCGTCAGCCGGTGGGGCTCTTCGAGATTTCGGCCATCACGAAGTCGGCCACGGCTTCCGGGCTCAGTTCGGTCGTATCGAGGTCCACGATCCAGGCATGGTTCAAGTTCAACGGCTCAAGCCCGGCGAGGCGCTCCGCCTGGCTGGCATCTGCCGTCTTAAGCCTTTTCGCGCGTCCTTCCGCGACGATGCGCCCAGAGAGCTCTGCCGCGCCGCAGGACAGTCGTACGACCAGCGCCCTGGCCTTTCGGCGGCTGGCGACCCTGAGGATTTGGCCGGCGATAGCGAAGTCGAACGGACTGCCCCCATCGTCCCCTATCGCGTGGGTGAAAACGTAATTGCGATCCGGCGGCGCGAGGGTGGCGACGGTCTCCAGAACGGCTGTCAGCACGGCGTTCGTGCGGTCCCAGACGGCTGGCGGCAAAGGTGTTCGCCCGTCGGGCTCGACGATCTCGAAGATCGGATTGCACCAATAGTGATTGTCGAGGAGCTTTGCCGGCATACGCTCCGCAAGGAGCTTGCCCGTTGAATACTTCCCCACCCCCGGCGGCCCCATCAGGTAGACGATGACGTTGTTCATTCGATCAGCCTAGCAGCGCGACGCCGCCGGAGCAGCTTCCTCCCACGACCGCGCCTAGCCGTAGTCGACACGCTCGAAGAGAACATTGCGACGCGGCGCGCTTTCTTCAGACGCGGCGACCACGCGAACCTCCTGTCGGTCGCGAGGCGCCGGCCCGCAGCCGCTCGAACGCGCTGGGGCCGCTCCGCGTTTGCGCCGCCGCGATGATCTGCGCGGCCAGGGCCGAGCTTGGGGCGGCCGTGGAGTCGATCTCCAGGTCGTAGATCGCGTGGGCGTGGACATACGCCAGCGCACCCACCGCGGAGCCTTGGCGGCGGTCCCGGCGGGCGATCTCGCGCAGGGCCAGCTCCTCGGGCGCGCAGTGCACGCCCACGAAGAAGACGTCGAGGCCGGCCAGGGCCGTCACCCAGTCATCGAGGAACGCGCGGGTCATGATCAGGTCGTCGACCACCACCCCCAACCCTTCAGTCACGCAGACGCGCACCGCGCGGTGGTAGGCCCGCCAGAGCTTCAACGCCTCGGCGCCAAACTCTGGGGGGACGCGACCGGAGGACGGAAAAACAAACCCCTCGGACGCGCCGTACCAGCCGATGGGCGCGCGTTCCCAGATGAAGTCGTCGAGGCCCATGCGCACGAACGGCAGCCGCGCCTGCAACGCCAGCGTCAGCGACGACTTGCCGGCGCTGGACGTGCCGTTCAGCAGGATGACGTCAGGAAGGTTCGCCGCCTCGGGAACGGCGGCGGCCGCGGAAGAGCCGCGCAAGTCGGTGTTGGTCATGATTGAAGTCTCGAAAATGCCCAATGGAGCGCAGCGGCGTGAAAGCCGCTGGGCGTGACGGACTCGCTAGACGCGAATTCTCGTCAGTCGGGCAGTTTCCGAAGCACGAAATGGCGCATGACGCGGGCGAAGGTGCCGTCCGGCCGCCCTGCGGTCAAGCCGGGAAGGCGCCGACGACCACCCAAGCTCCCCGTGGCGGACTCTCCGATTAGAGGCCGCCCTACGCGACGCCGCGGTCGCACTTCACCATGACCACGCGTGGCTCGCCGTCGCCGAAGTGGTCTTCTTTGCGGCTCTCGACT
>Ga0070735_10001213_pt1 | contig 25538 bp, 25 predicted proteins | sample Coa_R1_FD_66443 | JGI IMG/M metagenome (GOLD analysis project Ga0070735, IMG submission 66443) | Surface soil microbial communities from Centralia Pennsylvania, which are recovering from an underground coalmine fire - Coalmine... | ecosystem: Environmental > Terrestrial > Soil > Unclassified ...
GCACGGCGGACTTTCTGCGCGGGCTGAGCGCCTCCGATGTCCGGACCGCGCAGGACGCCCTCAAGTTGCAGACGATGCTCCCGGCTGTGGACGGCACGGTCATCCCGATGGGGGGCGTCGGGACGCTGCTCGGAAACGGCTCCTACGAGAAGGTGCCGGTGATGGAGGGCTCCAACCACGACGAGTGGGCCCTCTTCGTCGGGCTCTACGTGATCCAGACGATGATGAAGCTCTCGACCGACATGGACTATCAGACGGCCGCCGCGGCGACGCTCGGCGTCTCGTCGACGATCGCGAGCAGCCTCACCGCGGCGTACCCGCTCTCGAACTATATGAACAACCCGAACCTGGCGCTCATCGCGGCCGGTACGGACTTCGTCTTCTCGTGTCCGGCGCGGGCGACCGACATCCAGCTCGCCGCCAACGCCCCGACGTACGCGTACGAGTTCAGCGATCAGGCGGCGCCCGAGTTGCTCTTGCCGATCCCGCCCGCCGACCCCTCGTTCAGGTACATGGCGGCGCACGCGAGCGAGCTCCAGTTCATCTGGAACCTTCCGACCCCCATGGGCATGGCGCTCGGCAGCGACGAGCAGGCACTCTCGACGACGATGGTGAACTTCTGGACGCAGTTCGCCAAGACGGGGAACCCGAACCCGGCCGGCAGCATGACCTGGCCGGCCTACACGACCGCCAACGACTCGATCCTGACGCTCAACACGCCGGCCTCTGGTGTTCAGGTGACAACCGGCTTCAAGGCCGCTCACAAGTGCAACTGATTTGTTTGGGCCCGGCAGGCGCGCGGCGCCCCGTCGCGCGGCTGCGCACGTGCGCAACGCGCTGCGCAATATTGCGCAACGCCCCCCTAGACTATTCCCTCGTTGTTCCGAGGAGATACCGACGGCCATCCCTTGGCCCGACTCCTGCGAGGGGAGCAGACATGGCCCTCCCGGTCTACGAGATGGAGTTGCACGGGCACACGTTCAGCTATCGCATGGCCGGTAGCGGACCCACGCTCGTGCTTCTCCACGGGATCACGTGCACCTCGGAGACGTGGGAAGAGGTCATCCCTGCGCTCGCGAAGCACTTCACCGTGATCGCGCCCGACCTCCTCGGCCACGGCCAGTCGGCCAAGCCGGCGACGGAGTATTCGCCCGGGGCGTACGCCGCCCTTGTGCGCGATCTGCTCATCGGTCTCGAGCAGACTCGGGTCACGCTCGTTGGGCACTCGTTCGGCGGCGGGATCGCGATGCAGTTCTCGTATCTCTTCCCCGAGATGATCGAGCGCCTCGTCCTCGTGTCGAGCGGGGGCCTCGGCCGCGAGCTCCACGGCTTGCTGCGGATGGCCGCGGTGCCCGGGGCCGACGTCGCCCTCGGCTGGCTGTCGTCGCTCGGCTTGCACGGCCTCGCCGAACGCGGCGCCCGGCTCCTCGGCCGCACCGGTCTCCGACCCAGCACCGATGTGCGCGAGGTGTGGCGCGGGTTCGGCACGTTCGCCGACGTCGAAACGCGTCAGGCCTTCTTTCATACGATGCGCACCGTCGTCGACCCGGGGGGCCAGCGCGCCACCGCGGCGGATCGCCTTTACCTGGCCGCCCACATGCCCACGCTGATCGTCTGGGGCGAGCGCGACACCATCATCCCCGTCGCCCACGCCGAAGCCGCGCACGGGGCCATCGACGGGAGCCGGCTCGAGGTGTTCGCCCAGACGGGGCACTTCCCGTACATCGACAGCCCGTTCCGCTTCGTCTCGGTGATCACTGACTTCGTCGCTTCGACCAAGCCGGCCCGGGTCGATGCCATGACCGTCGCGGACGAGCTCCGCGAGCGCTCCACGCCTCGGCCCAAGCTGCACGCCGCCTGAGGCGGGCGAGGTCGGTCCTGCGCGTGCCGGGCGCGGGTGCTAATCGAACGGCGACCCGTGCGCCGCCAACCGCACCTGCCCCCTGCTGCACTTGCGATCGCCCTGGCGGGCGGGATCGGATGCTTCGAGCCGGAGCACCCCGTCGCCCAGCCGCGCTATGCCAGCGCAGTGGAGCGAGCCCCTCCCCCGAGGACGGGCGTGTCGTCGAGGCGTGGGACTCGAGCGTCGATGGCACCCCCGAGGTCGGCGCCGCTCCGTCCACGGCGCTCCAGCAGGCCTGCTACGCCGGGGACGCGGAGCCGCTCTGGCGGTGCGACCTTGCCTGTCCCGACGGGTCGCGTGGCGCCGTCGTGACGGGCACGGTGCTCGATCCGGCGGGGAGGGTGCCGGTCTACAACGCGAGGTCTACGTGCCATGGTTTCGTCGAGCGCTGTTTCCGATCACTCACGGGGTGAGCGCCAAGGCGGACCTCGAGCCGTACGACGACGTTCTTCTCCGTGGCGACGCCCGCTGGCGGGGTCGACGCCGGCCCGTTTGCGTCCCTGACGTGCGGCGAGGCCGTTATGAGCGATATTCACGTCACCGGCCACGGCATCCCCGGGCCGGCCTCGGTACCGGACGATTGCGCAACCGGGGACTTGACGCCGGCCGAGCTGACCGTCGAGTACGCCCTCTTCGAGTTTATCCAGCCGTGCGTGGAGCCGAGTACCATCCCGCCGCCTCCGCCGGCGCTCCGTCGGTGAAGGTCGCGCGTCGGAACCGACATCCCCCCGGGCGACGTCAGGGGTCGAACTCGATCTCGCCGCGAGGCGATCGGTCGCCCCATCCACCGCAAGAGCGAGGTCCTTGATCCACCTCTCGCAGCGGCTCACCGAGAATCACGGTCGGATCGTGCGTCGAAAGTGGAACCGGCCGCTCACAGGGCCACCGGCACAGGTCGGTCGTGTCGCGGGACGGCAACTGCGGCCCGGCTCAAGTAGTCGTTTCCGTCGCGGGCTCGCAGCCGAAGTCGGTCGGCATCCCGAGCGCACGGAGGCGCACCTGATCGAGCGCGCGCTCCGGCAACACGCGCGGCAACGTCACGAGCAACCTCGCGTCGGCGCCGACGGGGTAGCGGAGCCGTGGGCGGCGCGAAGTCAAAGCGTGGTGAATCGCCTCAGCGACCACCACGGGCCGGCTGCCCTTGGTCTCCCGCTCGTGCCCACGTCGCATGAACTCGCGAAGCTTCGCGCCGTATCGCGCGGCGCCTTCGGGCGGCAGCGAGTGGACGAGCGCCTCGACGTCGCCGAGCGTCTTGTCGACGGCGGGCGTGCTGATGGCGCCAGGCTCGATGATGCAGACGTGGACGCCGTAAGGGCGCAGCTCAAGCCGGAGGGCGTCGCTGAGCAAGGTGAAAGCGCCCTTGGAGCTGCAGAGCGCGCCGCCGAAGGGAAGGGCGATGTGGCTGCCGACCGAGCCGACGTTGACGATGCGGCCTCGTGCCCGTCGGATTAGCGGCAAGAAGGCCTGCGTGACGGAGACCTGCCCGAACACGTTCACCTCGAACTGACGGCGGAGGACGTCCGCGCTCATGTACTCGACGGGCGCCGGTGTCGCGATCCCTGCGTTGTTCACCAAGCCGTCGAGACCCCCTTCGCCGGCCGCGGCGCGCACAGCTTTCTCCGCGGCGGAGATCGTCGCGCCGTCGGTTACGTCGATCTCGACGGGGACGACGCGACCTCCGCTCTCGATTCGGAGCGTCTCGGCGTCCGCCGGCTTGCGCACCCCGGCGAAGACGCGAAACCCCTTGTCCGCCAGGTAGAGCGCGGTGGCTCTACCGATCCCGCTCGACGCGCCCGTGATGACGACCGTCCCTTCCTCATGCTCTTTCATGATCGCACCTCCGCTTTCTCGGGAAGTCCGAGGGCCCGCAACGCCACGCCGACGACCGCGTCCTCGATGTCGTTCAAACGCCGCGGGCTGTAGTCCTCCCAGTCGAGGCGACGGCAGAGCGTCGCGCGCGCGACCAGGAAGGCGAGCGCCGCGCCGATGAGGGCGTGGGCCTCGATGGCTGCGCGAGCCGTCCGCGGTCCGAAGCCCCGCGCCGCCGCCACCACCGCCGTGACGGCCTCGTGCACCTCGCGGACGTACCCCTCGTAGAGAATGTCGAACGCGGGGCCCGGCACGAGCTGCTCCCGGACGATGAAGGCCGCGCGAAAGCTCTCGCCCATCGCCCCCACGAGGCCGCGCGTCAGCCCGCTGAAGATCGCGCGCGCGAGCTCGGCCAGTGCGTCGCGGCCAAGCGACTCGGCGGGGGCGGCTTTTAGGCGCTGGTGCAACGGCGCAAACGCCGCGCGCCCGCCCGCTGCCACGTCTTCCGCCGCCGCCTTGTGCAGCCCGTCCTTGCCCCCGAAGTAATAGGGGATCGCAGCCTGGTTCGCGCCCGCGGCGTAGGCGAGCTCCCTCGTCCCGACCGCGTGGTATCCGTTCTCTCCGAAGACGCGGACCGCAGCCTCGACCAAACGTCGTCGTGTCGCGTCTCCCCGGCCGGCGTCGTCGCTCGTGTTCGTCTTCATGCCGATCATATTAATTCAAACGAATGACTTAGTCAAGTGCATGTGCACAGAGCAGGGCTGCGTCGAGTAAGCTGCGGACCACCCGATGGTAGAGAGGCGGATCATCCTCGCGTTCGCGAGCGCGGCTCTTGCGCTCATCGGCTCGTCGACCGAGGCCTTCGCAGCGGGCCGGCAAGGCCCCCTGACGGACGTGATCCACGTGCGTCCGGGCGCGACGTGCGTCGAGGCCGCGACGCTCGCCGAGCACGTCGCCGCCTGGCTGGGCGCCGACACCGCTGACGCGGACGTGTGGGTCCGTGTTCAAGGCAGCCAGGACGACCCGCGCGACGTGTCCTTCGAGTTGGGGCGCAGGGACCGCGTTCTCGCGCGGCGCCGCTTCGCCCCCGGACCGGCGCGGTGCGATCACCTGCAGGCGGCCATAGGCCTGGCGATCGCGCTCGCGCTGCGGGTTTCGCTGCTCGAGGAGCTCGTGGGTCCAAGCGGCGAGGCGGCCTTCGAGGCACGCTCGCCGTGGTCGGTGGGGGGCGGCCCGATCGTCGCACTCGGCGTCCTCCCGGGAGCGTCGCTCGGCGCCGGCCTTCGGATCGAGAGGGCGTTCCCGCCCAACTTCGCGCTCCGCGTCGGCGCGATGGGGCTCGGCGCCTGGGACCGGACGTTCTCGACCGTGGGTGGGTCCTACGACGCCGAGACATGGGCCGTGGAGGTCGACGCGTGCGTCCGGCTGGACCTAGCGACCGGCCTCGCCGCGCACGCTTGCGTGGGCCTGCTGGCAGGCGAGCTGCTCGCGCAAGGCCGCGATTTTGCGTCGTCGCGCACCGCATCATCGGGCTGGAGCGCCGTGGCCAACGCGGTCGACTTGGACGTCGCGCTGGCGGACCGTTGGGCGCTGTTGGCGGGGGCGGCGCTGGTCCTGCCCCTCGGGAGCACTCAGGTAGGGGTCTTATCGGCCCGGGGAGACGTCGTGGAGGCGCGTGACCTCTCGGCCATCGGGGTCACAATGACGCTCGGGCCCCTCTACCGCTTTTGACCCCCCGGCGCCCGCTCTTTTCGCCAAGGTTCCCTGGCGTCGACGTCAGTAACCCGAGGAATCGACATGGGAGAGCCGCTGACGACGCCGGGCGAGGGACAGGTGAGCGCGGAAGAGCTCTTCCGGCAGCACGCCCCGTTCGTGGCTCGCTTCCTGTTCCGACTGGGGGTCCGCTCCGACGGGATCGAAGACGCCGTACAAGAGGTCTTCGTGGTGGTTCACCGTCAGGGGGGCTACCGGCCCGGGACCGCGAAACCCACCACCTACCTCGCGAATCTCGCCGTGCACGCCGCCGCAGCTTACCGGCGTCGCGAGCGGGTGCGCGCCGGACGCGAGGTCGACGCCGTCGTCGAGGATGTCGCGTCGACGCGCGGCGATCCGGTCCGCGTCCTCGAGACGAACGAGCTGCTCCGACGTTTGCAGGCCGCGCTCGGCCGGCTCGAGCCCGATCTGCGCACGACCCTCGTCCTCGTCGAGCTCGAAGGCGAGACGTGCGCCTCGGTGGCCGCGGCGATGGGCATCCCCGTGGGGACGGTGTACTGGCGCCTGCACCAGGCCCGCAAGAAGTTCCAGCGCGCGCTCCAAGCGACGGAATCGGCCCCGCACGGCGCACTCGCCGTGCAGCCGGCGGGCCTCGGCGGCGACCTGGGCTCCTTGCCCCGATCGAACAAGGAGCGAACGGGCATGATGATCCTCTTCATGGGCGAGCGCTCCTGGTCCCACGCGGAGGTGCGCGATCTGCTGCGTCTCGGGGCCGCGCGGCCTCCCGTGGGCTACGCGGTGGAGGAAGGGCTCGCGCGACACCAATTCCTCGCCGCCTCGGGCGCCCCGACGCCGTCGTGGGCGAACGGGGCTGGAGTCGCGGCGAAGGGCGCCTCGTGGGTGGCGCTGTCGGCCGTCGCCGTCGCGATCGGCGCCGCCGTCGTGATCCTGGGCAGGGCAGGGGCGCCAGCGCGCTCGTCGCCGTCGCCCAGCGCGACCTTCGTGGCCGGGGCTCGCACACCTCCCGCCGGGCCTTCCTCCGCCTTTGCGTGGGAACCAATCGCGCCGCCCGACCCGGGTGCGTCCGATCCGGCCGTACCCGTGGACGCGTTGCCCTTTGCGTCCCCGGCTCCAGCGGCGTCCGGCGTCGCGCGGCGCTCCGCGACCGGCGACTCGTCCCGGGATGCCCGTCGCCTCGCGCCGCTCGCCGAAGTAGCTTCCGCCGGCGCGCCGCTCGCGTCGCGCGCGCCGCCGAGCGACGACGACTTGGTCGAGCTCCAGCAAGTGGCCCTCGCCGAGCGCCTTCTCTCCACGGATCCGGCGCGGGCGCTCACGCTCGTCCGATCCGCCGAGGCTCGCTTCCCCCACGGCTACGTACGAGAAGAGCGTCGCTACGTCGAGATCGCGGCGCTGGTCCCCTTGGGCCGTTTCGACGAAGCACGACCGAAGATCGCCGCCTTCCTTCGGGACTATCCGGAGAGCGCGTTCGGCCGGCGCGTACGCGAGGCTTCGCGGCGCGTCCACCTGGGTCCATGATCCTCCATGCGACGCGGAAGGCCTGTGGCATCGCGATCGCGATCTCTCTCTGCGCCGGCGGTTGCCACGATTTCGAGGCGGTTGGCGTCCTCGCGGTCGACACGGACGCGCGCGTCGTCGCCCAAGAGGCGGGCGGCTTCGACGTTCGGGGGGATGCGCGCCCGGAGGGCTCCTTCGAAGCGGGCCCGGTGGTCGTCAGCATCGACGAGTGCCAGGGCGGTAGCGCGACGAGCCTCGACGAAGCGACCGTCGGTGCGCTCGTCGAAGGCGATGGCGGCCCGGGCGTCACGTGGCTCTATCCGTACGACGGGACCGTCTTCCCGAGCAATCTCACCGGACCGCTCTTGATGTGGAACGATGGGTCGATCGGCGAGGACGCCGTCTACGTCCGCATGCGCTCGTCCTCCTTCGACTATCGGCTGTGCTCCAAACCGACCGCGCCCGGGCAGCTGCAGTTTCCGCAAGCCCCGTGGGCGCTCGCCGGGGCGGGCACGGCCGGCGCGGCCGATCCCTTCTCGATCGAGCTTCGCGTCCTCACCGGCGGACGGGTCCTCGAGGCGAAGGCGGAGCAGGTCGTCATCTCCGCCGGGGCGTTGAGCGGCTCGGTCTACTACCAGACCATCGGCGTCGGGCTCGGCTCGATCTCGCGCATCCAGCCAGGCCAGATCGCGCAGCCGTTCCTCACGGCGATCGGCTGTGTCGGCTGTCACTCGGTCTCCGCGGACGGGAGCCGAATGATCGCTGCCGTCAATGACGTGGGCACCGCCTACACGCTCCCGGCGGCGGCGGGGAGTCCCTCGATCGTCGGCTCGGTTCCGGGAGGGGAAAGCCCCGGCATCATGGCCGACGGGACGCTCTACGTGGCCTCCGCCCACCCGAACGGGATGGGTCCAAAGACGTACGGGGGGGCGGGCGTCATGACCGCGGGTCTCTACGAGACGACGACCGGATCGCTGGTCGCCGACAGCGGGGTTCCGACGGGCGCGATGATGCCGGCATTCTCGCGCGACGGTGGGCTTCTCGTGTTCAACGACTTCGCCATCGACGCCGGCAGGGGTCTCGCGCTGATGGACTTTTCGGAGGCCGCGCGGACGGCGTCGAACTACCGCACCCTCCTCCCGAGCTCTGACAAATACCCGGCCTGGCCCTCGTTCTTGCCCGACGGAAGGTCCATCGTGTTCCAGCTCGGCGCCAGCTCCGAATTCTCGGGAGGCGGCGCGGGTATTCTGCAGAGCGTCACGTCCGGCCCCGCCGGCGATCTGGTTCTCGTCGACGCGCAGACCCGCGCCACGACGCCGCTCTCGCGAGCCATGGGCTTTGCGAGCGCTTCGGACGCTGCATCGGGCAACACGTACCTGCCGTTCGGGATCGGGGAGTCGCACCAGAACTACGCGCCGTCGGTCTCGCCCGCCGCGACGGGCGGCTACGTTTGGTTGTTCTTCGACTCGATGCGGCACTACGGAAACGTCGGCCTGCTGCGTGGAATCTGGGGCACCGCGGTCGACGTCGCCGCGAGCGGGTACACCGCCGACCCGAGCCATCCCGCGTTCTATTTGCCCGGCCAGGGCATGGGCACGGGGAACTTTCGACCCGTCGCCGCGCTCGACCGCTAGTCTGCAGGCTCGAGCGAAGCGAGAGTTCGGGCGACACACCGGACGAGATTCAATTCGCGCCAAGGGTTTCGGCGCCCGCGCGCAGTAACGGGGGTGAGGTTCGCGCCGATCGTGCCCGTCGCCCTCGGCGCCCTCGGTGCGGCCCTCGACGCGTCGGCGTCGCCGCTCTTCGATCTGACCGGCGGGAGCGACGGCATGGGCGGTCTTCAGGCGCGCACGGTCGGCGCCGCCGCGTCAGCGGCGTACTTCAACCCGTCCCTTCTCGTTCAGGCTCCCTACGGGTTCACGGTCGGCTTCCTCACGCTCACCGAGCAGATCGGGGTGTCGCTCGACGGCCGGCCGGGGACAGAGTTCGCGGTCCCCGAAGGCGTCATCCAAGCGTCTCAACCCAACGGTTCGGCGCTCCCGAACGTTCCGCTTCCCACGAACTGGCTCCAGAACGGGCGCCCGGCGTCGGGCGTCAACCCGGCGCTCGCAGCGCGCCCCAGGCAAGGGGCCGGGACCGGACACCAGACGTTCACCTACGAGACGGTAGGCTTCGTCGCGAAGATCCTCGAGGACCGCCTCGCCTTCGGCTTCTACGGGATTCTACCCGACGGGGATTTCACCAGTCTCGGGGCATTCTACTCGGACGAGCGCGAGCAGTATTTTTCGAACAGCCTTCATCCCGAGCTCTACGCGGATCGACTGACCTCACTGTCGATCGCCTTCGGAGCGGGCTGGAAGGTCACGGACGACTTCTCCGTCGGACTCGGCGGGAGCCTCAGCCTCCGCGCGGGCGTCGGAGCGCCCACCTACGTCGCGAACGCGGGCGCGCTCCAGAACCTCCTCATCGACACCGACGCGAAGGTCAACGTCGCGATCTCGCCCAACCTGGGAGTGTCGTACGAGCCCGGGTCCCGGTGGCACTTCAGCGGGACGATCCACGCTCCGGAGAAGGTCGACCTTGGCGTCGACTTCACGTTCCTCTTGCCGACGCCGCTGCAGCAAGGCTCGAACTTCACGCTCGTCTACGACTACATGCCGTGGCAGGTGGGCGCTGGCGCCGCATACGACGTCCTCCAGAGCCGGAACGACACGCTGACCGTCGCGGCGACGGGGGTCTACGGCAAATGGTCGGACTACGTCGACCGGCACGGCGAAACGCCCGTCTCGGCGTACGGCTGGTACGACACGCTCGCGCCGACGGCCGGACTGCGCTACGCGCACCGCGAGACTCGCGCCTTTCTCGACGCGCAGTACAAGCCGACTCCGGTCCCGCCGCAGACCGGACGATCGAACTACGTGGACAACGACCGACTCGGCGGCGCCGCCGGCTTCGACTACGGCTTCTCCTGGCTGCACACGTCGTTCCGAGTCGGCGTGCAGGCGCAGGCGTATTGGCTCATGCCCAGGCATCAGCGCAAGCTGCCGACGCCCGCCGAGCCAGATGGCCTCGATCACTACCCCGCGCTCGTGAGCGACGAGGTGCCCGATAACGCGGAGGTCGGCGGCGAGCCGCTCGTCGGCAGCCGGGGCCTCCAGACGAACAACCCCGGGTGGCCCGGCTTCGGGAGCCAAGGCGCCATCGTGAGCGGCGGCCTTTACCTCACGGTGATGCCATGAAGTGGGTGTGCGCCTTGCTGTGCGCGTGGTCCGTTGCGTGCCGGTTCGGCGGGCCGAGCTCGAATCCGGACGAGTACGTCGCGTTGCTCGACGCCGCGATGCAGGACGCCTCCGCTTTCGCGACTCCCGTCGAGGGGGACGACGGGGGATCGACGCCGGCGACCGGGGCGTCCAACGCGCCCGGCGCGGACGAATCGAGCGCCCCGGACCAGGGCGACTCCGGCGCGGCGGACGATTCGAGCGCGGCCGACGACGCGACCGAGGCGGGCGCGTGCTCGTCGTCCGTGGCGGTGTGCGATCCGATCCACAACACCGGCTGCAACGCCATCCAACAGTGCGACGTCGACCCCGCGCACGTCGATGCCCCGACCGGCCAGTGCCTGCTCGACTTCGGGGGCATCGAGGCAGCCCCCTGCGCCGCGTCGTTCCTGTGGGCGAGCTGCCCGCCGCACTCCACCTGCGTCAGCGGCGCGTGCCGACAGCTGTGCTTCTGCAACGCCGATTGCCCCGCGGGGCAGTGCTGCTCGGACACTTCGGGCCCTCGCGGTTTCAGCCTCTGCCACGCGTGCCCGTAACGCGCGCGAAAGGTCCAACACGAGAGGAGACGCAACGCATGACGACACGACGACTCGCATTCATCGCGGCAGCCATCGTCTCGAGCGCGACCAGCGCTCCCGGGTTCGCCGAACCGGCGGCGCCATCGCCCGACGAGGCAGCCGGTCAGCCCCTCGACACGACGTTCCCGCCCGAGTCCATTCTCGGCGAATGGTGCACCCAAAAGGAGGAGAACCGTCCGCCAGCGAGGGTGAATTTCGTCCTCGCCAAAAACGGTTCGTACATGGGCATCCTCAGCTGGTCGTCCGAGCCGAGAAAGGACGTCCACAACAAGGATCCGAATCTGCGCGATCGCTCGGTCGTCGGCATCGTTCTCATGTGGAACTTGCACTACGACGACGGCGAATACGTCGACGGCTACGTCTATAACCCCGAGGACGGGGGCACGTACCGCGTGAAGCTCGAGCTGGCGAGCCCTGAGTCGCTGAAGGTGCGCGGGTACCTGGGCATTTCGCTCCTGGGACAGACCAAGGTGTGGACGCGCTTTCACCCGTAGCCGGAGGCGCGAGATGATCCACATCGGCGATAGAGGCGGAGCGTGCGTCGCTCTGATCGCCTCTGCGGCGGCCCTCGCGGCCTGCGAAGACTCGGTGGCCGACGGCTACTACGGCGCGTACGAGGCCGACGTGCAGGCGGGCGCGAGTGCGGGCGCGAGCGTGAGCGCCGGCGGGGGCGCGAGCGCGAGCGCAAGTGCGGGCGCCGGCGCGGAGGGAGGCGCTGAGGCGGGCGCGAACGTGAGCACGGACGCGGAGGCCGGCGCGACGGCGACGTCCGGACCGTGCGACCTGAGCGGTCGCTGGCTCGTCGCGTTGCGAATGGTGACGACCGCCCTCGGCACCACCACGGCGGCGCACGAGTGGTTCTACTACGAGATCTCCCAGTCGGGCGCCGAGGTCACAGTGTCCAAGGGGCTCCACTGCGGTGAGAACACGCACGGCATCTCGGCCGTCTCGGGGAACGCCGACTTTCCGAAGGTGTGGCCGGCGATGCTCTCCAAGACGACGGACACCGGACGCAAGGGGGCTAGCGCGTCGGCTGCCGGCGGCTGTCAGGTCTCGTTCGAGAAGCGTTACGAGGTGATCTCGGCCACCAATCCATATTACCTCGACCCGAGCAAGACACTCCCGACGGCCTCCGAGCAGGCGTCCGGAAGCACGCCTGGCTGGGAGGACTGGGACCAGGACGGGCAGCCAGGCTTCACCATGAGCATCTCCGGCATCGCGTCCGGGCAGCTCTACATGACGACCCGGGCCTGGACGTCGATGAGCGGCAAGGTCGCCTCGGCCACGACGTCTTTCGACTTGCCGCTCGACTGGAACAGCGAGCAGAGCGTGCTCGGCGTGAATGGCCCGCCGATCCTCTCGCAGTCAGCCTCCGCCACGAAAGACAGCGATGCCTCCCAGCACTTCGCCACGTTCGTACGACTGACGGACAAGCAGGCCACCGGCGACGACGCGAGCGTCTGCTCGACCATACGGTCGCTCGCGCCCACCGTGGCGTCCAAGGCGTCGAATTGAGCGTCTCGATCGTCATGGTGCGCGTCCTCGTCGACGCGGTCGAACGGGCAGGCGTGGCTCGCGAGGATCTCCTCCGATCCCAGGACGTCGACGCGGCCCGCCTGGCGGAGGCGGACGGCCGCGTCGACACCGGGGGATTCGCGGCTCTGCAAATGCGCGCGATGGATCTGACGGCGGACGAGGCGCTCGGCCTCCACATGGCGGAACGCACGCACGACGGCGCGTTCGACATCATCGCTCACCTCGTCTCGCACGCGCCGACGCTCCGCGAGGCCCTCGCGCTGTGCGGGCAGTTCCAGCGTCTCATCATGGACGATTCGCATATCACGCTGCGCGAGACCGCGACCTGCGGGGCGATTCGGTTTCACTTCGCGCGGAGCTTCGAGCGCGCCGATCGGATGCAAGCCGAGTTCGCGCTGGCTGGCTTCTTGCGCCTGGCGCGGGTGTTCGGAGGTCCTGGCGTGGCGCCGCGGGTCGCGTCGTTCGAGCACGCTCGACCCCCGCACCACCGCGAATACGGGCGCGTCTTCGGGGACGTCGTGCGCTTCGGTCAGCCGACGACGGAGCTGGCGTTCGACCGCGCCGTCCTCGACCGCGAGCAGCTGCACCAGCACCCCGAGCTCTTCACCGTGCTCCGCTCTCAGGCCGAGCGCGCTCTCGCGCGAGTGGCCGTCGGACTCGGACCGGCCGACGAGGTCCGGAGGTACCTCCTCGCGCGACCCCCCTCGGGGATCCCGGACGCGTCGACCGCCGCGCGCGACCTCGGCTTGAGCGCTCGGTCCCTCCGCCGGCGCCTCGCGGCGGATGCAACGTCGTACAGGTCGCTCGTGCGCGCGACGCTCGAAGCATCGGCCGGCCACATGCTCTGCGACCCGAGGCGATCGATCCAGCAGACAGCGGACGCCCTCGGTTTCTCGAACGTGGGCGCCTTCCACCGGGCATTCAAGCGCTGGACCGGCGAGACGCCCGCGCAGTACCGGGTGCGACGCCGAGGGAACGGGCTCGGCGAAAAGTGAGTCCGCGGGCTCGAGCGGAGCGAGAGTTCGGACGACGCACCCGAGCAAGACCGCGCGCGCCGCGCACGCGGTCGCTTGCCCGCGGCAAAGTCACGTCCTACGGTCGCCTCCCCGCGGAGGATGGCCACCATGGAATACCGACGCCTCGGCAACACAGGCCTGAACGTCTCTCGAATCTGCCTCGGCTGTATGAGCTACGGCGATCCCGGCGCGATGCTCCCGGGGGAGTCGATGCGCTGGGAGTGGGCGCTCAAGGAGGACGAGTCACGGCCGTTCTTCAAGAAGGCGCTGGATCTCGGGATCAATTTCTTCGACACGGCCAACGTGTATTCGTTCGGGGCGAGCGAGGAGGTCACTGGCCGTGCGCTGCGCGACTACGCACGCCGGGACGACGTGGTCATCGCCACGAAGGTCTGGGGGGCGATGCGCCCGGGCCCCAACGGCCGGGGCCTCTCGCGCAAGGCCATCCTCCACGAGATCGACGCGAGCCTGAAGCGGCTCGGCACCGACTACGTCGACCTCTACCAGATTCACCGCTGGGACGACGCCACGCCCATCGAAGAGACGATGGAGGCGCTCCACGACGTCGTCCGCGCCGGCAAGGCGCGTTACCTCGGCGCGTCGTCGATGCACGCCTGGCAGTTCGCAAAGGCACAGCACGCGGCCGAGCGGCACGGCTGGACGCGGTTCGTGTCGATGCAGAACCACTACAACCTGCTCTACCGCGAGGAGGAACGCGAGATGGGGCCGCTCTGCCGAGACCAGGGGGTGGGGATGATCCCGTGGAGCCCTCTCGCTCGCGGGCGTCTTGCGCGCGGTCCCGAGGAGAAAGGCACGAAACGCTCGGAGACGGATCGCTTCGGGAAGATCCTATACGGGTCGACGGCCGAGGCGGACACGCGCATCGTCGCGCAGGTCGATGCGATCGCCAAGGCCCGCAAACTGCCTCACGCGCAAGTCGCCCTCGCCTGGCTGCTGCAGAAGGGCGGGGTGACGGCCCCCATCGTGGGTGCGACGAAGATGGACCACCTCGACACCGCCGTCGCGGCGCTCGGCGTATCGCTCTCGAAGGAAGAGGTGCTCGCGCTCGAGGCGCCTTACGCGCCGCACGCCGTCGCCGGCTTCAGCTGAAGTCAGCGACGGGGTCCCACGAAGAGCGTCTGCGTGGCGGTTCCGAGGTAGCCCCCCTCGTCGAACAATTCGGCGGTAGTGTGCCCGATGCCGTCCGACTCGATCCTCGTCTCGGCGCGCATCCCGACCCACTCCGTCCGCGGGTACCGGCGCACGCACACGTCGAGGGCGACGGGGACGAAGGTGTACTCGATGAACGAGATCGCGGAGCTGATGCCATTGGCGGAGTCGACCATGAGCAAGACCCGTTGCAGCGGCGAGAGCGGCTCGCCCTCGATCAGCGGCAAGCGCGCGCGTGTGTAGATCGCCGCGGGCCCGAGCTCGAAGAACGACCCCTCGACGAACCGCCACTCGAGTGCCTGGCCGTAGCCGAAGGAGGGCAGTTGCTCGAACACCTCACCCCCGGGGGGAGGTACTCTCGGCGCCGGCCGCGCATCCGCCACGAGGGGGACGCCGCCGCGCTGCAGCGCGATCCGCCACGCGGAAGCCTCCATCGCGGTCCTCCCGCCCGCCGACAGGCGAGCCCTCGTGAGCTCGACGCGCGCACCCGGGCGAACCTGCTCGGCCGTGACGTGCACCTCGTCGACCGGCACGGGCCCGAAGAAGTCGAATGTGACCCGGGCGACGCGCACGTCGTCGCGTGAATACGCCTTTTCGATCGCGCGCATCAGCAGGGTCGCCGGCGGGCTCCCGTGTTGCAGCTTCGTGTCCCACGGTCCGATCGTGGCCGACGTCGCGGCGAAAGACCCCTCGGCCCCGGTGGGCCGGTAGAACGAAGCGGGCATGGAGGGACCCTAGGGGCCCGGTTCGCGCCCGGCAATGGGCTCGAGGTGCGCGCGCCTCTCAGATCCGGATCCCGGGCGCCGGGTACTTCCCACACACCTCGCGGACCTCCCCCGCGACGCGCGCGAGCGTCCCTTCCCCCCCGGGGTCCTTGGCCACGCGATCCATCCAGTCGGCGATTCGCGCCATCACGTCGACGCCCATGCCGCGGCTCGTCGTCGCCGGCGTACCGATGCGAACGCCCGAGGGATCGAACGGCTTGCGAGGGTCGAACGGGATCGCATTGTAATTGAGCACGATCCCGGCGCGGTCGAGCGCCTGCGCGAGCTGCTTGCCCGTGAGGCCGCGGCTCGTGACGTCGACGAGGAGCAGGTGGTTGTCCGTGCCGCCGGTGATGAGACGAAAGCCCCGCTCCGCCAGCCCGGCGCCCAGGGCGCGCGCGTTGTTCACCACCGCTCGGGCGTACTGCTTGAACTCCGGGCGCGCCGCCTCGTTTGCGGCCACGGCAATCCCTGCGGTCACATGGTTGTGCGGGCCGCCCTGGAGGCCGGGGAACACGGCCTTGTCGATCGCCGCTGCGTGCTCCTTCTTGCAGAAGATCATGCCGCCCCGGGGACCGCGGAACGTCTTGTGCGTCGTCGACGTCACGACGTCCGCCACGCCGATGGGCGAAGGATGCGCGTCTGCGCAGACCAGCCCCGCCAGGTGCGCCATGTCGACGACGAGGAGCGCGCCCACTTCGTCGGCGATCGACCGAAAGGCGCCGAATTCGAGCGTCCTCGGGTACGCCGTCGTCCCGCACCACAGGAGCTTGGGCCGGTGCTGCCGTGCGAGGGCTCGAACCTCGTCCATGTCGATCCGGTGGTCGTCCTGCCGGACACCGTACTGCACGCTCTTGAAGTACTTGCCGGTGATCGAGACCAAGTGGCCGTGCGTGAGGTGACCGCCGGCGGGCAGGGACAGGCCCATGACCGTATCGCCGGGGGAGCAGAATGCGAAATAGACGGCCAGGTTCGCCGGACTGCCCGAATACGGTTGGACGTTGACGTGCTCCGCACCGAAGAGCCCCTTGAGGCGCGAGACCGCGAGCTCTTCGAGTGGATCGATGACCTGCTGGCCCTCGTAGTAACGCTTGTGCGGGTAGCCTTCCGAGTACTTGTTCGTGAGGACGGACCCGGTGGCCTCCATCACAGCTCGGGACGCGTAGTTCTCGCTCGCAATGAGCCGGATCTTTTCGTGTTCCAGCCGGTTCTCGTCCGCGATGTGGCGGGCAATGGTCGGGTCGGATTCGGCGAGCGGGGGATCGAACAATGCGCGCATGGCGCCGTTCTCTACCATCCCGGACGCCGACGCGCGATGCGGCCCCACGTTTGTGCTATGGGTCAAGCGGCGATGCTCCCGCTCGTCGTCTGGGCTGCACCTGGCGCGGTGGCGGCGGTCGCGACCGGCGATCGACCGGCCGCGTCGGACAAGGAGACACGACCGCGCGCGCGCAGCGGCATCGCCGTCGGCTTCGCCCTCGGCGGTGGCCTCGCCGGGGGCAGCGGCTACCCGAACAACGCCACGCAGATCGGCGACCCCGCCCACTACGTCTCAAGCGGTTGGATGGGCGGGACGACGGAGACGATCCTCGCGATGGGCGCCATCGCGGACTATCTGAACTTCGGTTTCTTCTTCTCCCACGCGTCCTTCGAGAACGGCTACTTCCGGTCGAACGGCAACGGGGGTGGCTTGCGCGTCGAGGCGTATCCGTTCGTCCGCCTCTACCCGCGCTTGTCGGGTGCCGGCTTCTTCGGGCAGTTCGGAATTGGCGGGGGCAACCTCGTCTCCAAGCAGCCGAACGGGGGAGGCGCCGAGGGGACGCAGTCGTTCGTCGGCGCGGGCGCTCTCTACGAGTGGTCGGTCGTCAAGATCTTCGGGGGTCACGTGGCGGTGGGCCCCAGTCTCGAGTACGACGCGATCTTCTCGCAGCCGTTCGAGCGCCACGGCTTGCTCGCGACCGCCCGGGTCGTCTTTTACGGCGGGCCTTAGATGGTGGACCCGTTCGGACTGGTCGGCCAGGTGCTGGACGGGCACTTCCGCGTCGATCGGTACGTCGGCGAAGGAGGCTTCAGCGTCGTTTACCAGGGGACCCACGTCGGGCTGAGCGAGCCCATCGCGGTCAAGTGCCTCAAGCTGCCGGCGCAGCTCGGCTCTGCGCTGGTCGATACGTTCGTGAAGCGGTTCCGCGACGAGAGCCGGCTGCACTACAAGCTTTCGCAAGGGAACTTGCACATCGCGAGGAGCATCGCGAGCGGGACGACGATCGCACCGGCGACGGGAGCCCTCGTCCCGTACACGGTGCTCGAGTGGCTCGAGGGTCGCTCGCTCGCGGACGATTTCGCCGAGCGCAGGGCCCAAGGGCTCTGCGGGCGCACAATGAAAGAGGTGGTCCAGGTCTTCGACTCGGCGGTCGACGCGCTGGCGTACGCGCACGCGCAGCGTGTCGTGCACCGCGACCTCAACCCCGGCAACCTTTTTCTCGCACGCACCGGGTCCGGCACAAAGCTCAAGGTGCTCGACTTCGGCGTCGCGAAGATCATGGCCGACTCGGCGCTCGCCATGGGACCGAGCGCTCGCACGCTCGGCAACGTGCGCATGTTCGCGCCCGCGTACGCGGCCCCGGAGCAGTTCGACGAGCGGATCGGCGCGATCGGGCCGTGGACCGACGTGTACGCGCTCGCGCTCGTCTTGCTCGAGGCCCTCACCGATCGCACCGTGAGGGAAGGGGAGCACCTTGGCGAGTTCGCGGCGAAGGCGCTTGACGACCACAACCCGCCGACCCCGCGTTCGATCGGCGTCGCCGTGGGAGACGAGGTCGAGGGTGTCTTCGCGCGCGCGGTCGCGCTGAAGCCCGACGGGCGGCCGGGGGACGCGGGGGAGCTCTGGGGCATGCTCAAGCATGCCGTGAGGGTCGACCTCGACTCCGGGCGCCCCTCGCGGGTGGAGTCCGCGCCCAGCAAGGCGCCGCCGATTACGCAGCGCATGAGCGAGGCCGTTCCGTCTCGCGGCGACTCGCCCTTGGTCGAGGTCGACCGTTCGGTGGCCCCGCGGCCCTTCAGCGGGACCCTGCGCATGGAGAACCGGCCGCCCCGCACGGCGAGCGACGCGCTCGCGGCCACCCCTTTCCCGCCGCGCGTCGGCACGCCGCTACCGCCGCTGCCGCCTCTGTCGATCCCCCTGCCGCCCGCGGGGGACGTTTCGATCGCGTCGGCGCCGATGAGCGGGCCGGCCGGCGTCCCCGCGCGTTCTCGGGTGTGGGTGCTCGTCGTTGCGGTCGCGGTGCTCGCCCTCGCGACGGGCGCCATCCTGGCGGCCCTGCGGCGCAATTGAACATCGAGGAGGATCCGGATGTCGCAACCCAAGGGGTCGCTTTTCGAGCGGGCGTGCCGGGTCATCCCCGGCGGCGTCAACAGTCCCGTGCGCGCCTTTCGCGCCGTGGGCGGGAACCCGGTCTTCATCGAGCGGGCCGAGGGGGCGTACCTCTTCGGCGCCGATGGCCGGCGCTATGTCGACTACGTCGGCTCGTGGGGTCCCATGATCCTCGGCCACGCGCACCCCGCCGTGGTCGAGGCCGTGCGCGACGCGGCCGGTCGCGGCACGAGCTACGGCGCCCCCACCGAGCTCGAGGTCCGCTTCGCCGAGCGGATCTGCGAGCTCTATCCGTCGATTGAGATGGTCCGGGCGGTCTCGAGCGGTACGGAGGCGACCATGAGCGCGCTGCGCGCGGCGCGCGGCTACACGGGCCGAGACGCGATCGTCAAGTTCGAGGGGTGCTACCACGGGCATGCGGACGCTCTGCTCGTCAAGGCGGGGAGCGGCGCCGCGACCTTCGGCGTCCCGGACTCGGCCGGGGTGCCGGCGGCGTCCGTCCAGAACACGTGGACGTTGCCCTTCAACGACCCCTCCGCGCTCGCGTCGCTCTTCGCCGAGCGGGGCACGCAGATCGCCGCGGTGATCGTCGAGCCGGTCGTCGGCAACATGGGCGTCGTGCCGCCCGCGCCGGGGTTCCTCGAGGCCATCCTCGCCCGATGCGCCGAACACGGCGCGGTCTGCATCTTCGACGAGGTGATGACGGGGTGCCGCGTCGCGCGCGGCGGGGTGCAGGAGCGGGCGGGCCTCGCGCCCGACATGACGTGCCTCGGCAAGATCGTGGGCGGCGGTCTCCCCCTGGCGGCGTACGGCGGCAAGCGCGCCATCATGGAGAAGATCGCGCCGCTCGGGCCCGTGTACCAGGCGGGGACGCTCAGCGGGAATCCGGTTGCCGTGAGCGCGGGCCTCGCCACGCTCGAGCGGCTCGACGCCTCGCTCTACGCTCGCCTGGAGGCCCTCGGCGGGCGCCTCGAAGAGGGGCTCGCGCGCGCGGTCTCGCGGAGCGGCGCCAAAGCGCGGGTCCAGCGTGTCGGTTCGATGCTCACGCTCTTCTTCTCGCCGGAACCCGTCCGGTCGTGGAGCGAGGCGCGCCGCTGCGACACGAAGGCGTTCGGCGTCTGGCACGCTGCGATGGTCGAACGCGGCGTCCACTGGCCGCCGGCGCAGTTCGAGGCGGCCTTCCTGAGCGCGGCGCACACCGACGCGGACGTCGACGCGACCGTCGCTTCGGCTGAGGAAGCGCTCCGCGAGACGCGGTTTTCCTGACGCTGTACGTTGTTGCCATGAACACCGTCGACTGCGTGACCGAGGAGCCCGGCGGATATCGGCATCGGCTGACTGTGGGGGGTCACGAGCTTCGCGCCGACCTGACTAGGGAGGAGGGTGGGCAAGACGCGGGGCCCGACGCGCACGAGTATTTCGACGCGAGCCTCGCCGCTTGCAAGGCGCTGACGGCGATGTGGTTCGCGAAGAGACACGGAATCCCCCTCGAGCGCGTCGAGTCGCACGTCGAGAGCGACAACCGCGAGGAGCGCAGTGGTCGCTACAAGCTGCTCGTCCGCCTCGCGTTCCACGGTCCGCTCACGCAAGAGCACCGCGATCGCCTCTACGCCGCGGTGGAGCGCTGCCCCATCGCGAAGCTGATGACGACCACCGAGGTCCTCATCGAGACCCTCCCGCTGGGCTCCGCCTGAACGCGAACCGCGGCACGGACGCGATCGAGCGCCTGATCCTCGCCCGACCGCGCGACGTCGCGGGATTCACCGTTCGACGCGCCCTTCCGTCGATGCAGCACCGTCGCATCGGGCCGTTCGTATTTCTCGACCACGTGGGTCCGATCGAGCTCCCGCCCTGGCGGGGGATGGACGTGCCGCCCCACCCGCACATCGAGCTCGCGACGGTCACGTACCTCTTCGAGGGCGAGCTCGAGCACCGAGACAGCCTCGGATCGCACAAGGCAATCCGCCCGGGGGACGTCAACTTGGATGGTGGCCGGCCGGGGTATCGTTCACTCCGAGCGCAGCGGCGCCGACGCCCGCACACGCGGGGCGAAGATGCATGCGCTGCAGAGCTGGGTGGCGTTGCCGCTCGAGCACGAGCTGGCCGAGCCGCGCTTCGAGCACCATCCCGAGGCGACGATCCCCACGGTCTCGCGGGACGGTGCGGCGCTGCAGATCGTGGCGGGAACCGCGTACGGTGCGCGATCGCCCGTCGGCGTTCTCTCGCCCACCCTCTAGTTCACGTCCGCCTCGACGAGGAGGCAGAGCTGCCGGTCGACGACGGGCACGAGGAGCGCGCGGTCTACGTGGTCGAAGGGGCCGTGCGGTGCGAAGGGCGCCCCCTCGAGGCGGGGCTGCTCGCAGTCTTGCGCCCTGGGAGCAAGGGCTCGCTGAGCGCCGAACGTGCGTCGCAGGTGATGCTGATCGGCGGGGAGAGGCTCTCCGGCGAGCGGTACATCGACTGGAACTTCGTCTCGAGCTCGCGCGAGCGAATCGAACGAGCCAAGGACGACTGGCGCAGTGGGCGTTTTCCCAGGGCGCCGGGCGATGAAGTCGAGTTCGTGCCGCTCCCTATTTCGCGAGGGCGTACGTGAGATTCATGAGGAAGCGCGCGCCGTCCGCGAGCCACTTGGCGGGCCGTCGTTCGTCCGGTCCGTGCGCCGCGTGCCCGCTCATGGCCTCGGCCTTCGTGGTCGGCGACACGCTCACGCCGTACGCGCGGATGCCGATCGCGCGCAGGTGGCGCGAGTCCGTGGCGCCGGTTCCCATCGTGCGGATCACCGTGGAGTCCGGCCAAACGGCGGCGGCGACCTGGCGGATGGACGCCTCGACGTCGCTGTCGAGGGCCGAGTAAGGTCCGTAACCAAAGTCGCGGACGGGCGCGATCTCCACAGCGGGGTCCCCGACGACGCGCTTCAAGGTCGCGAGGGTCTGCTCGGGCGTCTCGTCGGGGAGAATCCTGCAGTTGACCGTGGCTTGCGCCGAGGTGGGGAGCACGTTGTCCTGGGGAGACCCCTCGAGCTGGGTCGTGACGCACGTCGTCCGCAAGTGCGCGTTGACCATCCGATCGCGCGAGAGGACCCGCTCGTCGTCCGGCGTTACCTCGCCCGTCGCGGCCGCCCTCGCCTCCGCGTCCGACACGGGGGGCTTGCCGACCCGCGCGTCGGCGGCCAGCTCCTCGCGCTCGGCAGGGAGGACGCGCGCCGGGAACCGGAACTCACCGACCTTCACGAGAGCGCGCGCGAGGGTCAGCACCGGATCCGCGTCCGTCGGAGGCACCGACGAGTGGCCGCCCGACCCGCGCACCGCGAGGCGATAGTCCTGGAACGTCTTCTCCGCCGCGCCGATTCCGACCTCGATGACCCGGTTGCCGTCGTCGTCCAGGCGCGCGAGGCCGCCTTCGTTCAGCGCGATCTCCGGGTCGATCAGGTCGCGCCGGTTGTGCGCCAGCCACTGCGCGCCGGACACGCCGCCCGTCTCCTCTCCCGACGTCAGCGCGAAGATGACGTCGCGCGAGAGCACGGGCCGGCTCCGCACGAGCTCGAGGGCGATCGCCACCATTGCGGCGGCCATGCCCTTGTCGTCGTTGACGCCGCGGCCCCAAAGAAACCCGTCCTTCTCCGTCAAGCGGAAGGGCGGCACCGTCCAGGGCTGCCCTTCGACGGGCACGACGTCGACGTGCGCGATGAGCAAGAGCGGCTTCTTGGCGCCGTTCCCGCGGTAGCGGGCCACGAGGTTCCCGTGCCCGGGCGAGCTCTCGACGAGCTCGAGGGGCAGCGAGCCGCGGAGCTTGTCCGCCAACGGACGGAGCGCGTCGGTCTCTCGGCCATGGCTCGTATCCACCTGAACGAGGTCGTCGAGAACGGCGCGCGTCTCGTCTGCGAAAGAAAGCGCTTGCGCGGGCGCGGGCGTCGGCGGCCGGAGCGGCGGGGCGGGTCGAGCGCACGCGGCCAAGGAGCTCGAGCACAATAGGACAGCCAGGGCAGATCGCATGGCCGCGCAGGGTACTTCAGGGCGGCTCCGATGGCGTCCGCGGCGGCGCAAAAGTCAACGAACACGCGCCGGTAGATGGGCAGCCCTGGTAACCAGAGGGAGCGGACTTAACTTTGTGCCCCATGAACACGCTGCTGCATCTTGCAGTTCTGTCGGTGACCTTCCTGCTCCTCTCGCGGTTCTTCACCAGCGTGAGAATCCGGAGCGCCCGAGCCGCCGTCGTCGTGGCCATCGCGTTCAGCGTGCTCAACTTCTTCTTGGGCTTCGTGCTGTCCGCGATCGTTCATGCGGCGCTCTTCGTCCCGGCCTTGCTGACGCTGGGGCTGCTCTTTCTCTTCGTCCCGCTCCTCGTCAACGCCATCCTTCTCTGGCTGACGGACAAGCTGCTCGCGAGCTTCCAGATCACGAGCCTAGGGGGGCTCTTCGGATCCGCCGCGGTGATCACCCTGGTCAACGGGCTCTTCTTGGCCTGCTGCTCGTCGCACGCGAGCTACCTTCACATGCGCTGGGTCTGAGCGGTCTCCTCGCGGGGCGGGGAGCCGGCGCCGCTTCTCGAGGTGTGTCCTCCGATCAAGCCCTGCGGCCGCGACGGATGACGACGCCGGCGCTCGATACGCGCGCGAGCGTCTCGTTCCCCATGAGCCGCACGGGGGGGATGTTGTGGACGGGTCGGACGGCGCTCGGCGGTCCGTCGCCGTCCACTTCTGGCGCCCGCTCGTGCACCGGCGGCGCGGGCGTGACGACCACGGGAGGCTCGAGCGCGATCGCGGCGAGCAGCGACTCCGGATCTGTGATCTCGGCCACCGGCGCCGGCATGCTCGACGACGGCGACGAGGGTCGCGTGGCCTCGGCCGAGAACGCCATACGCGGACCCCGGCGGAGGCCGCGGCGTGACGTCGAGTCTCGACGCGCCTCGCGCGGAACTAGGCCGTGGGGAAGAACGACGCGCGGCTTGGGGAGCTCGCGATTTCCGTCGGCATCGACCACCAGACCGCGGAGGTCTTCGATCGTCGCTCGCCGGACCAAGTTGAGGACGTCTTCGACGAACTGGTCAATGAGTGGTTGGAGGTGGCGCATGCCTGAGCGTAGTCCTCTAGCACGGGTGCGAGCGCACGTCGCTGACGCGTGGGCGTGACGCGCCGCGTTCGTCGCGCAACACGGGATGTACCGTACGACCAGGTTCCGCACTACGCGGTCGCGGGGCCGCCGTTCTGTCCACGCGCCCGCAGGGCGGCCTGGGCAGCGGCCAGTCGCGCGACGGGCACGCGGAACGGACTGCAGCTCACGTAGTCGAGCCCGACCCTGTGGAAAAACGAAATGCTCAGCGCGTCTCCCCCGTGCTCGCCGCACACGCCGAGCTTCAGCTTCGCGCGTGCGCGGCGGCCCCGGTCCGCCGCCAGCTCGACGAGCGCCCCGACGCCCTCCTGGTCGAGCGACACGAAGGGATCTCGAGGCAAGATTCCGGTCTCGACGTAGGCGGGCAGGAACTTGCCCGCGTCGTCGCGCGAGAGACCCATGGTCGCCTGGGTGAGGTCGTTCGTGCCGAATGAGAAGAATTCGGCTGCCTTGGCCAGCTCGCCGGCGAGCAGGGCGGCGCGCGGCAGCTCGATCATGGTTCCGAACGAGAACGCGATCGGCCGACCTGCCTTGTCTTTGACCTCTTTGGCCACGCCGTCGACGATCTCGCGGGTGAGCTCGAGCTCTCCTCGCGTCATCGCCAGAGGAATCATGATCTCGGGATGCACGTCTCCGCCCTCGCCGGCGACCTGCGCGGCGGCCTCGAGGATGGCGCGCACCTGCATGGCGTAGATCTCAGGATACGTTACCGCGAGCCGGCATCCGCGGTGCCCGAGCATGGGGTTGAACTCGTGCAGATCCTTGGTCCGCTGGGCGAGCTTCTGGACAGGGACGCTCATGGCGCGCGAGAGCTGCTCGAGCTGCTTCGGCTCGGTCGGCAAGAACTCATGAAGGGGCGGATCGAGCAGGCGGATGGTGACCGGCAGGCCGCGCATCTCCCGAAAAATGCCGACGAAGTCGTCGCGTTGGAAGGGAAGGAGCTTTGCCAGGGCGGCGCCTCGGCCCGTCGGATCCTCGGCGAGGATCATCTCTCGCATCGCCTGAATTCGCTCTTCTTCGAAGAACATGTGTTCGGTACGGCATAGACCGATCCCCTCGGCGCCGAACGACCTCGCGGTTCGGGCGTCGAGGGGCGTGTCCGCGTTGGCGCGCACCCGCATGGTTCGAACGCCGTCCGCCCAAGACATGAGCTCGCCGAACTCGCCGCTCAGCGCGGCGCTCACGGTCGGAACGGCGCCCTCGTAGACGTGCCCGGTGCCGCCGTCGATCGTGAGGACGTCGCCCTTCTTGAGGGTGATCGTGTCGACGGGGTTCTGTCCCCTCTGAGGCGAGGTCTCGTCGTAGACGGAGATTGTCATCGTCTGGGTTTCGTAGTTCACCGCGACGGCGCTCACGCCCGCCACACACGGCTTGCCCATCCCGCGAGCGACGACGGCGGCGTGGCTGGTCATACCCCCACGCGCCGTGAGCACGCCCCTCGCGGCTTTCATCCCGTGGATGTCCTCCGGCGACGTCTCGACCCGCACCAGGATGACGGGCTTTCCCTGACCGGCGCGCCGCTCCGCCTCGTCGGCGGTGAAGACGATGTGACCGCTGGCTGCCCCGGGGCTCGCGGAGAGACCGCGCGCGAGGAGCTTCTTGGGCGCCTGGGGGTCGAGCGTCGGGTGGAGGAGCTGGTCGATCCCGCCAGGGTCGAGGCGGAGCACGGCCTCGTCCTTCGACACGAGGCCCTCCTTGGCCATGTCGACCGCGACGCGAACGGCCGCGCGCGCCGCGCGCTTTGCGTTCCGGCACTGGAGCATGTAGAGCTTGCCACC
>Ga0070735_10001214_pt1 | contig 25503 bp, 29 predicted proteins | sample Coa_R1_FD_66443 | JGI IMG/M metagenome (GOLD analysis project Ga0070735, IMG submission 66443) | Surface soil microbial communities from Centralia Pennsylvania, which are recovering from an underground coalmine fire - Coalmine... | ecosystem: Environmental > Terrestrial > Soil > Unclassified ...
CGCCGTCCCTGGCGGCGTAGACCGCGGCGATAGCCGCCGCCAGGTTGGCCCTGGCGCGGTGCACGGCGCCGACCGCGCCAGAGCCGCCGCCCCATGAGCCGAGCGTCGCGTCGACCTCCCGCTGCCGCGCCAGCGAAATGCGCGCGAGCAGCGCCGCTTCGTTGCGCGCCATCGCCATGGCCGCGCCATCGGCGTCGACAGCGCCGGCCAGCCTGCTGTTGGCGGCCGTGAGCGCGCCGATCTGATCGCGCGGCAGCCCGGCGCGCCGGGCGTCGGCGACCAGTCCCGCGGCGTCGGCTTGCACCTGGCCGGCGGCGAGCGGAGGCTGGGCCGAGTTTGCCGGCGGCGCTCCCGACGCGACGGCGATGGGTGCGGCCGACGCGGACGATGCGGGCGCGGCGGATGCTGAAGACGCGGCCGGGGGCGGCGAGGCGCCGGGCGCGGGGCCTGGGGGCGCTTCGGCGACCACCGGCGGGCGGGCTGCGGCCGAGTGGGCCGCCCCCGCTGTGGCCGGCCCTGCGCGTTGCATGAAGGGGATCTTGAGATTGGCCAGCGCCGGGATCGGGTGCTTTGGCAGGTAGAAGATCCAGCCGGCGGCGGCGCCCAGGCCCAACGCCAGGATCGCGAGCAGGAGGACGACGATGACGCCGCCCGCCCCGCCCCGGTGCGTCGGCGGCGCGGCGTCTGGCGACGGGGCGGCCGGCGCGGCCGCAGCGGGCGGGGGACTCGTCGACGCCGCGGCCGCGGGCGGCGGCGCAGCGGGCGCCGCCTCAGAGATGGCTTGCGCGGGTTGCTGTTCCGGGCTCGACGGTGCTTTGGCCATGGGACTTTCCCCTCCCGTTTGGCGGATGCGCAGCTCAGACGGTAGCAAAGCACCGCCGTTGCAGCGTTTCCAGCCACTGGTTCGCGGCGCGACACTCGCCCAGGGGGGTCAGGCGGAGTTCCTGACCTTCAAGCGTCACAAGAGCCGCATCCTAGCGTGTCTTGGAGAGCGAGCGCCAGCGGCGGCGCCGCGGCCGGTTTGCGCCAGCGGCGAGCGGGCCCTAAGACGATGGTCTTCGCGAGCGAAAGGGCCCTGCGCGCCTTGACCGACGCCGTCTTCGCCGAACCGGACCCGGAAGCCCACGCCCAGACCAAGGGGTTGGTGTTCGCCGCCGCCGAGCGGCTGTTCGCCGTGCACGGCTTCCAGAAGGTGTCGGTGCGCGACATCACCGCCGAAGCCGGCGTCAACCTCGCGTCGGTGAACTATCACTACGGATCCAAGGACGCGCTGCTGTTCGAGATCTTCAAGACGCGCACGGCCGAGCTCAACCGCGCCCGCGCGCGCATGCTGCACGAAGCGTCGGACCGGCATCAGGGCAGGCCGCCGGTGCGTGAGATTCTCGAGGCGCTGATCGCGCCGCCGGCCCGCTGGCTGGCTCCGGACGGCGAACGGCGGATCGCGCTTCAGTTCCTTATCCGCGCCCGCGGCGAGGGCACCGAGGACATGCGCGAGGCGCTGCGCTCGGACGTCTCGCACTTGCGCCGGTTCGCCGACGCGCTCCTGGCCGCCCGCCCGGACCTCGCGCCGGAGGAGGTCTACTGGCGCCTGCACTTCGTGCTCGGCCTGATCCACAACAACCGCTTCGCCGAACTGGACCGGTTGCACACCCTCTCCGAAGGCCTGACGCGCGAGGACGACTCCGCCGTCCTGATCCGCCGCATGGTCGACTTCGCCACGGCGGGGTTCGAGGCTTAGGCAAGGCGGCGCAGCCGGGGCTCCTTGACCAGGAAGACAAGGATCGTCAGCGCCAGGATTTCGCAGCCGATCGAGGCCGAGAAGACGGCGACATATCCGGCCACCGCCGCGATCAGGCCGCCGATCAGCGGCCCGGCCGACGCCATCACGCCCTCCGCCGTCGCCGACAGCGACAGGCGCATGGCCATGTCCTCGCGCAGTCCGAACTCCAGCACCATGGTCTGGCTGCTCATCTGGTAGCCGGAGCTCGCGGCGCCGAGGAGGCAGAAGGCGACGAAGAAGGTCGGCATCGTGTGGCTGACCAGGAGCAGGGCGGTGCCGGCGATCCACGCGACGATGGCGATCAGGAAGGTCGAGCGAAACCCCGACTTGTCGCCCAGGTAGCCCCAGAGCAGGTTCGAGGCTGTGTCGGCGCCGAGGTTGCCGAGCCCCAGGATGCCGATCACCGCCCCGTTCAGGCCGTGCAGCATGTGGCCGGCGAAGAGGATGTAGAACGGCTGGGCGATGCGGCCGGCGACGGCGCAGGTCTGCGACAGCATGAAATAGGCGAACCCGCGATCTTCGCGCAGCAGCGCCGGCAGGCTTCTGAGCCGCTCGCCCACACGCATCCGGGGCCTGACGCGCGGCGGATCCGGCTCGCGGATGAGGAACTGGAACGCCGTCAGGCCGAGGCTGGTCAGGACGAACGCCAGGAAGAAGGTTGTCGCGTAACCGTTCTGATAGAGGTGCAGGCCAAAGAGCGTCACGCCCTTGGAGACCGGCGCGGAGCCGACGATGTAGCGGCCGGCGGCGTAGGCCAGCAGCGCCGCGATCGTCCCGCCGGTGAAATTGCGCCACGCCTGCAGGCGCCCGCGGCGAGTGATCGGAATCACCTTGGCCAGCACCAGCTGGAAGGCCACCCGCTGGGCGCCTGAGAAGAGGCCGAGCAGCAGAAGGAAAAAGAGCGTCGCGACCAGGAGCGGCGCGCCGGCCAGGAACCAGCCGGCGACGGCCATGCCCAGGACCTGCACGCGCATCAGCGAGCCCATCAGGATCGACGCGGGCAGCACGCGCTTGCGGTGCTCGATCTGCGCGGCCCCGACGATGGGCGAGACCACCTGCCCGACCTGCTGCAGCGACAGCCCCAGCCCGACGATGGCGTTCGGGTCGGCAAAGGCGCGGAAGGCCGCCGGGAGCGCGCCAACGCTGTGGCTCGCGAGCAGGTAGAGGTAGGCCGGAACGAAAGTCGCCGCATTGACCAGGCGAAAGCCGGTCATGCCCAGCATGCCGTGCAGGTAGTTGGCGACGTAGTTGCGCCGCAGGTTCGCCCAGACGAAGCGCTCGTACTCGGCTTCGGACGCGGCCTGGTCGGCTTCGCTGGCCGCCGTCTCGGGCGCGGCGAGTTCGGCGGCGGCGAGTTCGTCGAGGGCCGCGGGGTCTACAACTGCATCGTCCAACGCCAGAACGTCCCTGTGCCAAAGCCGACTCGCGCCGCGCGGCGCCGGGGTCGAATAAACCGCGCGGCCCGCGTTGCCCAGCCGGGAGGGCGCGCCTAGAGTCCATTGCGATACAAGCGGAACCGCCATGGCCGAGACCGAAGACGAGGACATCGCCGCGCTCTCATTCGAGCAGGCGCTGGGCGAGCTGGAGACGATCGTCGCCGGGCTCGAGAGCGGTCAGGCGCCCCTCGAGCAATCGATCGCCATGTACGAACGCGGCGCCAAGCTGAAGGCGCACTGCGAGAAGCGCCTCGAGGCCGCCAGGCTGCGCGTGGAGAAGATCGTCGTCGGGCCGCAAGGGGCCGCCGGCGTCGAGCCGGCCGAGTTCTCCTGACCCCCCGGATGCGCCCCGCGCTCGACCAACGCCTGGCCGAGGCCGCGGATCTGGTGACGATCGCGCTCGATGCGCTGCTGCCCCGCGCCGAGGGGCCGGAACAGCGGCTGACCGAGGCTATGCGCTACGCCGCGCTTGGGCCCGGCAAACGGCTCCGGCCCTTCTTCACGCTGGAGACGGCGCGGCTGTTCGACGTCGCCGAACCGCGGGCGATGCGCTGCGCCTGCGCCATCGAGTGCGTCCACGCCTACAGCCTCGTCCACGACGACCTGCCCTGCATGGACGACGACGACGTCCGCCGCGGCCGCCCGACGGTGCACCGGGCTTACGACGAGGCGACGGCGGTGCTGGTCGGTGACGCGCTGCAGACGGCGGCGTTCGAGATTCTCAGCCAGCCGGAGACGCATCCGGACGGCGCCGTGCGCGCCGAGCTCGTGCGGACGCTGGCGGCCGCCGCGGGGGCGCGGGGCATGGCTGGCGGCCAGATGATCGACCTGATCGGAGCCGGCGACGAACTGGGCGCGGTCGCCCGGATGCAGCGGCTGAAGACGGGCGCGCTGATCGCCGCCGCGTTCGAGCTGCCGATGGCGATGGCCCGGCCCAGCGAAGGCGAGCGCCAGGCGCTGTTGGGGTTCGCCCAGGATCTCGGGCTGGCCTACCAGATGGTCGATGACCTCCTGGATGTGGAGGGCGACGAGGACCTCTTGGGCAAGGCGGCTGGCGCGAAGGATCAGGCCAAGGGCAAGATCAACTACGTCACGCTGCTCGGCGCCTCTGAGGCGAAGGAGCGGGTCGCCCTCTTGGCGGACCAGGCGCGCGGTCGCCTTGAAATCTTTGGGCCGCGCGGCAAAACGCTCCGGGACAGCGTCGACTTCGTGCTAGACCGGCGCTACTGATCCCGCCGCGAAAACAGCGACTCGCGTTCTTTCAAGTTTCCATGCCCCTTTCGACGCCGCTTCTCGACACGGTCACCGCGCCGGCGGACACGCGCGGCCTCTCCATCCGCGAGCTGAAGCAACTGGCCGCTGAACTGCGGGCCGAGACGGTCGATGCGGTGTCGCAGACCGGCGGTCATTTGGGCGCCGGCCTCGGCGTTGTCGAGCTCACGGTCGCTCTGCACCACGTGTTCGACACGCCCAAGGACATCCTGATCTGGGACGTCGGCCACCAGGCTTACCCGCATAAGATCCTGACCGGGCGGCGCGACCGCATTCGCACGCTTCGCCAGGGCGGCGGCCTCTCCGGCTTCACCAAGCGGGCCGAAAGCCCCTACGACCCGTTCGGCGCGGCGCACGCGGCGACGTCGATCTCGGCGGCGCTGGGCTTTGCGGTGGCGCGCGACCGGCGCGGCGGCGACAACAAGGTCATCGCGGTCATCGGCGACGGCGCCCTGTCGGCGGGCATGGCCTACGAAGCGATGAACAACGCCGCCGAGACCACCGACCAGCTGATCGTGGTGCTGAACGACAACGACATGTCGATCGCGCCGCCCGTTGGCGGCATGAGCGCCTACCTGGCCCGCCAGGTCTCCGGCGGCGCCTACCGGTCGTTCCGCGCCTTCGCCAGGCGCATGGCCGGCGTGCTGCCAAGACCGCTGAAGGAAGTCGCGCGCCGGATCGAAGAGTATGCGCGCGGGCTCGCAACCGGCGGCACCTTCTTCGAGGAGCTGGGCTTCTACTACGTCGGGCCGATCGACGGACACAACCTCGACCACCTGGTCCCGATCCTCAGAAACGTCCGCGATATCAAGGGCAAGCCCGTGCTGGTCCACGTCGTGACCCAAAAGGGCAAAGGCTACGCTCCGGCGGAGGAGGCCGCCGACAAGTACCACGGCGTGCAGAAGTTCGACGTCATCACCGGCCAGCAGTCCAAGGCCCAGGCGACCGCGCCGCAATACACGCGCGTCTTCGCCGACTGCTTGATCCGCGAGGCCGAGAAGGACGACCGTATCGTCGCGGTCACCGCCGCCATGCCGTCCGGCACCGGCCTCGACCGCTTCGCGGAGCGCTTTCCCGATCGCGCCTTCGACGTGGGCATCGCCGAACAGCACGCGGTGACTTTCGCCGCCGGCCTCGCCGCAGACGGCATGCGCCCTTTCGCGGCGATCTACTCGACCTTCCTCCAGCGCGGCTACGATCAGGTCGTGCACGACGTCGCCATCCAACGGCTGCCGGTGCGCTTCGCCATCGACCGGGCGGGGCTGGTCGGCGCGGACGGGCCCACCCACGCCGGATCGTTCGACATCGGTTACCTCGGCCAGCTGCCGGGCTTCGTGATCATGGCGCCGGCCGACGAGGCCGAGCTCGCGGCGATGGTCGCGACCGCCGCCGGCATCGACGACCGGCCGAGCGCCTTCCGCTATCCGCGCGGGGAGGGGACCGGCGCGGTGATCCCGCTCGCGCCGGCGCCGCTGACCATCGGTCGTGGCCGCATCCTGCGCGAAGGCTCGGCCGTCGCCGTCCTCTCGCTGGGCGGCCGGCTCGCCGAGGCGCTGCACGCAGCCGACATCCTGGCCGCGCGCGGCTATCCCGCCACCGTCGCCGACGCCCGCTTCGCCAAGCCGCTCGACGAGGCGCTGATCCTGTCGCTGGCCCGCGAGCACGAGGCCCTGATCACGGTCGAGGAGGGCGCTCAAGGCGGCTTCGGCGCCTTCGTCCTCCACCTTCTGGCCGAGCGCGGCGTGCTGGACCGCGGGCTGAAGGTGCGGACCCTGACGCTGCCCGACGTCTTCCAGGATCACGACAAGCCGGAGCTGATGTACGCCCAGGCCGGCCTCGACGCCGAGGGCATCGTCCGCGCGGCGCTGGGCGCGCTGGGCGTCGACAATGCCGCCGGGGGCCTTCGGGCCCTTTAGGCCTCGGACCCCAACAACCGCACGCGGCCGGCCAGGGTTTGCGAACGCGCGACGGCGGCAAGGAAACGTTCGTCGGCGGTGACGACCCAGGCGTCTTCGCGCAACGCCACGGCCAGGTAGAGGCAGTCGTAGACGGGATGGTCGAGCTGGGCGGCCAGGTCGGCCGCGTCGAGCAGATCGTCAGCGCCTTCGCTCGTCGCAACAGGGGCGCTGCGCAAGGCGACCAGCCGGTCACGCGCCTCCTGATTGGAGATTTCGCCGCGTCGCGACCGTCGCCAGAGCGCGTTCGCCGCCTCGATGAGCCAGAGGCTGGGGGCGACCAATTCCTCGTCGAGCAGGCCGTCGGCCGCCGCCTGGCCCGGCTCGTCGAGCACCCACTTGAGTGCGACCGAGGCGTCGATCACGACCGTCATCGGCGGTCGCGGTCCTCCCGGATGAGCGCCGCAGAGTCGCCCTGGATGCGCCCCTTTGTCTCTCGGCGCAGCTTGGCGGCCAGCTCGCGAAAGTCGCTTCGTCCAGCGCGCAGCGCGGTCTCGAGGATTTCACGGTGTTCGGCCTCGGCGCTACGACCATGACTTGACGCCCGACGCTTCAGGGCGTCGACGACATCGCGGGGAACACCACGGACAAGCAGCTGAGCCATGCGCGATGCTATCACATGATAGCGCGCGAGCAAGTCTTCGCTAGAACGGCAGCCAGCGTTGCATGAGGGCGGTGCCGGGGGCGGTCTTCTGCACGGCGCTGACGTCGCCGCGGCCGCCGTAGTCGATGCGGGCTTCCGCGATCTGGGTGTGCAGGATGGTGTTTGCGGCGGTGATGTCCTCTGGCCGGACGATGCCGGCGACCGTCAGCACGCGCGTGTCGTTGTTGGTCTTCACCTCCTGGCGGCCCTCGATGACCATGTTGCCGTTGGGCAGCACCTGGGTGACCACGGCGGCGATGGTCAGGGTGATCTGCTCCTGGCGTGTGACGCCGCCTGTGCCGCCAGCGGCCAGGCTCGAATTGGTGTTGACGGCCTGCGCGGGGTTGAACGCCTTGGGCAGGATCTTTCCAAGCGTCGACTCCAGCCCGAAGAAGTTGGTGATGCCGGCGGCGTTGGCCGATGTGCGCGTCGCCGTCGTGGCGTTCGAGGTCTTGGCGCTGTCGTCGATGTTGATGAGGACGGTCAGGATGTCGCCGACGCGGCCGGCGCGCTGATCGTGGAAGAAGGCCCGCGCCCCCGTGCGCCAGAGCGAATTCGGCGACGCCGGTTGCGGCAGCGGCTCACGCGCCGACGCCTCCAGCGGCAACGTGTCCTGGTTTTGCGGCAAGAGGGCGGACGGATAGCCCATCGGCGTCAGGTTGGGGCCGCGCACCGCCTCCCTCACGGTCGAACAGGCGGCCGTGAGGCTGGTGGCGGCGAGGAGCGTGGCGAGAGCGAAACGGCGCATTGCGAGGCCTGACTTTCCTTACGGGATGGCGGCGAACTGGGAGGGGTTGAGCCGGGTGGCGCCGGCGCGGAGGGCGTCCGCTTCCGGCCCGACCACGGCCTGATCAGGCCCGCTGGCGATCGCCTGCACGACCTTTTTCGATGCGGTGTTCTGCACGTCGACGGGATCGCCCGCCGCGGCGTCGCCCATCGCCTGGCCCTGCAGCGTGAGGGTGATCTGGTCGGCCCGGTAGACCACTTCGACGACGTCGCCGCGCTTGACGACGATGGGGTTCGAAAGGTCGTGCGCCGCCACCGCCGACCCGGACCGCAACGGCCGGCGCGCGGTCTTGCCGATCACGCCGCCGGCGTCGAGAGGCGCGTCCGCGGGCAGGGCGAAGCGGGCCACGCGGGTGAAGGCGATATCGGTCGCCTGGACAATCTCGCCGGCAGCGATGTTGCGCGTGTAGGTCAGCGCGTCGGCCATCTGTCCCGCCGGGCCGGGCAGGGGGCCGCTCGGCCCGCTCGCTCCGGTGGGCACGATGATGCGCGCCATGCCGGTCGGGTTCGCCCAATCGAGGCCGTGGTCGTGGGCCATGCGCTGGACCGCGCCGGCGTCCAGCACCGCGGAAAGGCCCGGCGGCGCCGGCGTGCCGACGACCACGCCCGACGCGGCGCCGGCGTTGTCGAAGAGGTCGCCGAGCCTGATCGGGCCGTTCGCCGTCGGCTGCGGCCGAAGCTCGACCGGCTGGCCCGCGAACGCGCGTCCCGCCCAGATGAGGGCCAGCGCCACGCCGATGACTGCCCGCCGTCCCATGGGTCTACGACTTCATCTGGGTGTTGGTTTGCAGCATCTGGTCGGCGGTGGTGATCACCTTGGAGTTCATCTCGTAGGCGCGCTGGGCGACGATCAGCGCGGTGATCTCGCTGACCGGGTCGACGTTCGAGGCTTCGGTGTAGCCCTGCAGCAGCGTACCGAGGCCTGAGATGCCCGGCGTGCCGACGGTGGGGGCGCCGGAGGCGTCCGTCTGCGTGAAGAGGTTGTTGCCCTGCGGCTGCAGTCCGGCGGTGTTGAAGAAGGTGGCGAGCTGCAACTGGCCGACCTGCTGCGGCGCCGTCGCGCCGGCGACGGTCACCTGCACCTGGCCGGCGGTCGAGATGGTGACGTTGGTGGCGCCCTGCGGAATGGTGATCTGCGGGATCACCTGATAGCCGTCGGCGGTGACCAGCTGTCCCTGGCCGTTGACCGAGAAGTTGCCGGCGCGCGTGTAGGCGGTGTCGCCCGACGGCAGCAGCACCTGGAAATAGCCAGACCCCTGGATGGCCAGGTCGAGCGGATTGCTGGTCTGGGTCATCGAGCCCTGGGTGCCGATGGTGTAGACGCTGCCCGCCTTCACGCCGGCGCCGATCTGCACCCCGGTCGGCACGATCGTGCCCTGGCTGGACGACTGCGAGCCGGCCTGCTCGACGTTCTGGTAGATCAGGTCCTCGAACTCGGCGCGGCCCTTCTTGAAGCCGACCGTGTTCATGTTGGCGATGTTGTTCGAGATCACGTCGACGTTCAGGTCCTGAGCGGCCATGCCCGTCGCGGCTGTGCGAAGCGCCATCATATCGAGCGGCTTCCTTCTACTGAGGCGTTGTCGCCGCCCCGAGCCGCTGGACCGCGGTCTGGGAGAGGCTGGCGGTGGAATTCATCATCTGAGCCATCATGTCGTAGGCGCGGCTGACGCGGATCAGATCGGTCACCTGGGCGATCGGCTGCACGTTCGACGCTTCGAGCGCGCCCTGGCGCAGCACCTGGCCGGTCACCGCCTGCGGCGTTTCGCCCGAGGGATTGCTGAACAGGCCCGCGCCGTCCTTCGAGAGGCCGGCGAGGTTGGTGAAGTTGACGACGCCGACGCGGCCGATCGTCTGGCTCTGGCTCTGCCCAGCGACCGTCTGGGTGATCGTGCCGTCGCCGCCGATCTGCGGCGGGCCGCCCTGGGGATTGAGGGTGATCGGCGAGCCGGCGGTGTCCAGCACGTTGTCGCCGGCCTGGGTCACCAGCTGGCCCTGGGCGTTGGTGGCGAAGCGCCCGTCGCGGGTGAAACGCAGGCCATTGGCCGTCTGCACCTGGAAGAACCCCTGGCCCTGGATGGCCAGATCCAGCGGTGCGCCGGTGGGCTGCAGCGCGCCTTGGCTGAAGTCGCGCGCGACGCCGTCGTCGGCGACGAACTGGATCGGCGGCGTTGACGGCGGCATCCCGGCCGGCGTGGCCGGGTAGGGCGTCGACATCAGCTCTTCGACCTTGAATCCGGTGGTGTTCATGTTGGCGAGGTTGTTCGCCGCGATGTCGAGTTCGCGTTGCAGCAGGATCTGCTTGGAGAGCCCGACATAGATGGCGTTGTCCATGGCAAGGGTTACTGCAACAGCCGCGCCAGCCCGAAAGCCGTTATTTTTCAGCAAATAACAGGGTTAACGGGGCGCCTGGCGGCCGATCCGACCCGGCAAAATTTGCAGCGTTTCAGGAAGGTTAAAAACCGATCCTTAACCAAACCGGCGCGATGGGTTCAGCCGAGCATTGTTCGGGGCCGCGCGTGCGCGCGCCCTAAAGGGCGGCTTTAGGAACGCGATGGCCAAGGACGTAGCCGACAAGGACGCCGACGAAGAGCTCGACGAAGACGCCGTCGAGGGCGAAGGCGAGGAAGAGGGCAAAAAGAAGCTTCCGCCCCGGCTGATCATCATCGGCGCGGCCGCTGCGGCGGCGGTGCTGGTGCTGGGCGGCGGCGGAACGGCGGCCTTCCTCATCTTCGGCCACCACGCGCCAGCCGGCGCGCACGCGGCGAAGGCCAAGAAGGCGAAGAAGGACGGCGACAAGAAGGACGACAAGACCGGTTCGCAGGTGAGCGACGGGCCCGACGGGGTCGTCTTCTACACGCCGCCCGACATCGTCGCGAACATGGACACCGCAGATGGCAAGCCGACGTTCCTCAAGCTCAAGCTCACCTTCGAACTGCCCGACCACGACACGGCCGACACGCTGGACGAGGACATGCCCCGGCTGCAGGACATGTTCCAGACCTTCCTGCGCGAACTCAGGCCCGAGGACCTCACCGGCAGCGAGGGCAGCTACCAGCTGCGCATGGAGCTCCTGCGCCGCGTCAACCTGATCGTCGCGCCGGCGAAGGTGAACACCGTCCTGATCGAGGAGATGCTCATCAACTAGGGCAGACGAGCCCGGTTGAGCCTGACGCCATGGCCGAGGAAGCGATCGCCGAAGACCAAGCGCCGGAAGCGGCGGCCGAGGAGCAGCCGGCGGCCGAAGCGCCGGCGACGCCCGGCTGGGATGGGGGCGAGAGCCCCCAGGTCGCCGAACGCATCCTCAATCAGGACGAGATCGACAGCCTGCTGGGCTTCGACCTCTCCGACGACGACGCCGCCGACCGCACCGGCATCCGCGCCATTATCAATTCCGCGCTCGTCTCCTACGAACGCCTGCCGATGCTGGAGATCGTCTTCGACCGCCTGGTGCGGCTGATGACGACATCCTTGCGCAACTTCACGAGCGACAACGTCGAGGTCAGCCTCGACAACATCTCGTCGATCCGCTTCGGCGACTATCTGAACTCGATCCCGCTGCCGGCGATCCTGTCGGTCTTCCGCGCCGAGGAGCTGGATAACTTCGGCCTGCTGACGGTCGACTCCAACCTCATCTATTCGATCGTCGACGTGCTCCTGGGCGGGCGGCGCGGCACGGCGGCGATGCGCATCGAGGGCCGGCCCTACACCACCATCGAGCGGGTGCTGGTGCAGCGGATGGTCGAGGTGGTGCTGGCCGACGCGCAGGCGGCCTTCGAGCCGCTCACCCCGGTGACCTTCAACCTCGACCGGCTGGAGACCAACCCGCGCTTCGCCGCCATCGCCCGGCCGGCCAACGCCGCCATCCTGGTCAAGCTTCGCATCGACATGGAAGACCGGGGCGGGCGCATCGAGCTCTTGCTGCCCTACGCGACGCTCGAACCGATCCGCAAGATGCTGCTGCAGCAGTTCATGGGGGAGAAGTTTGGGCGCGACAACATCTGGGAAGGCCACCTCGCCACCGAGCTCTGGACGACCCAGCTCGACGTGCGCGCCGTGCTCGACGAGCAGGTGGTCGACCTTCGCCGCGTCCTAGACCTCAAGGTCGGCGACACCATTGTCCTGAACGCGACGCCCGACAGCTTGGTCGAGCTGCGCGCCGGCTCTATCCCACTGACCCGCGGCCGCATGGGCCGGCGCAACCACGCCATCGCCATTCGCGTCGAAGGGCCGCTGACCCCCGCCGCCAAGACCGCCATCCAGGAGCCGACCCCATGAGCCCCGTCGCGTTGACGCTCGACCTTCTGCTGGCGGCGCTGCTGCTGATCACGCTGGGCTTCGGCATGCGGCTGGACAAGCGGCTGAAGGTGCTGAACGCCAGCCAGGACGCGTTCGCTGAAGCCGTCGCCGATCTCGACGCCGCCGCGGCCCGCGCCGAGCGCGGCCTCGCCGATCTGCACGCGGCGATGGACGAGGCGGTCGACCTGCTCGCCGGGCGCATCGAAAAGGCGCGCGATCTCGCCGCCCGGCTCGACGGGCTGACCGGCGGCGCGACGGCGGACGCCGCGGCGGCTGAGCGCGGGCCGGCCACGCCGCGCCGCTCGGCCCTCGACCGCGCCTGGCCGCGCGCCGCGAACGCGTCGGCGCCCATGCCGGAACCTCAGCCTCCGCTCCGGCGCGCGGCGCCCGAACCGCTCACGCTCACCCGCTCCGACGCCTTCGAGCCTCGCAGCGCCCCGCCGCGCCCGGCGCCGGCGCAGCCGCGCTCGCGGGCGCCGATCGACGATGACCTGTTCGCGGCGACCGCCCTTCGCCGCGCCGCCGGGGGCCGTCCGTGAGCCGCCTGCCGCGCCTTCTGCCGCTGGTCGGCATCGCCATCGGCGGCGTCCTCGCCGTCAAGGCGGTTGGCGCGGCGCCGCAGATCTGGGGCGCGACGCAGGCGCTGGCCGAGGATGTCGCCCGGCCGAAGGCGCCGCCGGTGGCGCCGAACGCCTCGCTGCTCAGCGGGACCTCCGCCGCCAACGCCAGCGCCGCGCCCAAGGCGCCGCCGGCGGCTTGCGCGCCCACCGCCTCCGAACTCGCCCGCGAAGCCGGCCTCTCTCCCGCCGAACTGCAGGTGCTGCAAAGCCTCAGCGACCGGCGCGGCCAGCTCGACCAGCGCGAGACGAGCCTCGACACCCAGGTCCAGCTGATCGCCGCCGCCGAAGCCAAGCTCGACAGCCGCATCCAGCAGATGAACCAGTTGAAGAGCGACATCCAGGGGTTGCTCGGCCAGGCCGACCAGCAGGCGCAGTCCGAGCAGGACCGGCTGGTGCGCATCTACGAGGACATGGATCCGAAGAAGGCGGCGGCGGCCATGGCCATTCTCGCCGACGACGTGCGCCTGCCGATCGCGGCGAAGATGAAGGAGCGCAAGCTCGCCGAGATCCTCAAATACATGACGCCGCAGGACGCCAAGGCGCTGACCGAGAAGCTCGCCCAGCGCACGGCCAGTTCGCGCGCGCTGGCCGACGCGCGCGCGGCGCTGAACGGGCAGAACCAGCCGATCACGCCGGCCGCGAACGCCGCAGCGCCGTCCACGCCGCCGGCCGCGGCCAGCGCCGCCGCGCCATCGACGCCAGCCGCGACCGCCGATGCGACGGCCGCCAAGGACAAGAAGGCGCCGCCCAAGCGCAAGGTCGCCAAGGCGACGAAGACGCCGAAAGCGCGCCCGAAAGTCAGTCCGGCCGATGCCGGGCAGGCCGCCGCGGCCGCACCCAAGACGCCGCCGGCGCCGACGAGCGGCTAGGGTGCGCGCCCGCATCCGAGCGAGGACGGCCGTGGCGGCGATCGCAATCGCCGCCATGCTCGCGCCTGGGGGCAGCTTCGCCGAAGGGCCGCCGGCGGTGCAGCATGCGCCCGGCTCGGCGCTTGGGGTCAACGTCGCCCAGTCCCCGGACATGAGCCGGATCGAGTTCCGCTTTCCCGGCGGCGCGACCTTCACCAGCCATCGCGACGGCCAGACGCTCACCCTGCACTTCAGCCGCTACCTCAAACCCGACATGACGCGGCTGCGCGTCGATCCGCCCAAGTTCCTGAAAAGCGCCGACGATCGAAACGCCGGGGGCCTCGAGATCACGCTGACGCTCGCCGACGGCGCCGACGCCAAGGTCGGCCAGGGCGACGGGGTGATCTACGTCAATCTCTTCGCCGCCAACACGCCCGCGGCGACGCAGCAGGCCTCGACCGCCGCGCCGGCCGGCCGCCCGAACCCGGTCCCCGACACCGGTGTGGTGAAGGCGTCCTTCGACGTCAGCGCCAGCCAGGTCGTCGTGCATTTCCCCTGGAAGGGGCCGCTGGGCGCGGCGGTGTTCCGGCGCGGCGACGCGATATGGATGGTCTTCGACGCCGCCGCCAAGCTCGATCTGGCCGCCGCGCCGCACGGCGACGCGCGCCTCGCTTCGGCCCAGGTGATCCAGGGCGCCGACTACACGGCGCTGCGCATCCCCGCCGCCGCCGGCGAGAGCTATGCCGCCGGCGGGCAGGGCGGGGAGTGGACGCTGACGCTATCGCAGAACGCGCTGCCCGCGCCGGACCCGGTCAAGATCGCCCGCGACGACTCCACCGGCGAAGGGCAGCTGCAGGTCGCGGTGGCCGGCTCGACCCGGATCATCTGGATGAACGACCCCGTGGTCGGCGACCGCATCGGCGTCGTCACGGCGCTCGCGCCGGCCAAGGGGCTGCCGTCGCGGCGCGAGTACGTCGACCTGGCGCTGCTTGCCTCGGCGCAGGGGCTCGCCATCGAACCGATCGCCGACGACATCACCGCGACCACCGACGGCGATCTGGTCATCATCGGCCGGCCGCGCGGGCTGGCGCTTTCCGGCAAGCCCGGCGACCAGATGGCCTCAGACGGCCCTGGTCTGCCGCAGCCGGCCGCGCGCCCGGGCCTGGTCGACTTCGACAGCTGGTCGAAGACCGGCTCCGGCGGCTTCCTCGCCCGCTACGACGCGCTGCAGGCGGCCGCCGGCGACGAGGAGGGCCGGGGCAAGGACGCGCCGATGACGGTGCGCATGGGTTTTGCCCGCTTCCTGGTCGGCTCGGAGCTGTCGTTCGAGGCGATCGGCTTCTTGGACCTGAGCGCCAAGGCGCAGCCGAACCTCCTCGGCGACCCGGAGTTCCGCGGCTTGCGGGGCGCAGCCAAGGCCATGGCCGGGCGCTACAAGGAAGCCCAGGCCGAGCTTTCGGTCCCGGTGCTCGCCGACGATCCGGCGAGCGCGCTCTGGCGCGGCTACGTCGACGTCAAGCTGAACCAGTGGGCCGACGCCCGCGCTCAGTTCCAGAAGGGCTCGGCGGCGTTCAGCCAGTTCAACGCCCGCTGGCGCGCCCGCTTCGCCCGCGCCGACGCCGAGGCCGCGCTCAACCTGAACCAGCTGCAGCTCGCCGACGCGGAGGCGACCGTGGCCGTCGCCAACGACCCCGATCCGGTCGAGGATCTGGCCACGCGTCTCGTCCAGGCGCGCGTGTTCGAGGCCGAAGGGCAGAAGGACCGCGCGCTCGGCATGTACGAGGCGATCGCGCGGGTCGAGCTCGGCTGGCTCTCGGCCCCGGCGCTGCTGCACGCCACCCAGATCAAGCTCGCCCAGGGCAAGCTGACGCCGATCCAGGCCGCCGACGTGCTCGACGGGCTGCGCTACCGCTGGCGCGGCGACGCCACGGAACTGGAGACCATCCGCACGCTGTCGCAGATCTACCTGAGCCTCGGCCGCTACCGCGAGGCGCTGGACGCGCTGCGCTCCGCCGGCCAGCACCTGCCCGACCTGCCCGAGGCCGTCGATCTGCAGAACGACCTGGCCGCCGCCTTCCGCAACCTCTTCCTCGAGGGGGAGGCCGACGGGCTTCAGCCGGTGCAGGCGTTGGCGCTGTTCTACGATTTCAAGGACCTGACCCCGATCGGCGCCGACGGCGACCTCATCGTGCGCAAGCTCGCCCGGCGGCTCGTCGACGTCGACCTGCTCGGCCAGGCCGCGGACCTTCTGAAGTACCAGGAGGAGAACCGCCTGGATGGGGTTCCCAAGGCCGAGGTCGCCGCCGACCTCGCCACCATCGACGTGATGAACCGCCAGCCGGAAGCGGCGCTGGATGCGCTGAACGAGTCGCGCACCACCGTCCTGCCGACCTCGCTCGCCGCCCAGCGGCGGGTGATCGAGTCGCGCGCCTGGCTGATGCTCGGCCAGTACGACCACGCGACGGAAATCATCCAGGGCGACCGGTCGGCCGACGCCGACGGCGTCCGCGCCGAAGTCGCCTGGCGCAAGCACGACTGGGCCGGCTCGGCGGGTCAGCTCGAAGCGACGCTCGGCGACCGGTGGAAGAACGCCGCCCCGCTCTCCACCGAGGAGGAGGGCCGCCTGCTGCGCGTCGCCGTCTCGCTCAGCCTCGCCAACGACGACGCCGGCCTCGCCCGCCTGCGCGAGCGCTACCAGGGCTTCGTCGCCCACGCTCAGAACCCGGACGCGCTGCGCGTCGCCCTGGCCGGCATCGAGCCGGGGCAGGCGAGCACGTCGGACATCGCCCGCGTCGCCGCCGAAAACGACACCTTCATCGGCTGGGTGCAGGCGATGAAGCAACGCTTCCGCGAAACCCCGTCCAATCAGACGGTCGCGGCGAACGCGGCGAGCAACAAAGGCTAGCGCACACGGGTTCGGCGCCGCCGGGCAGTGAGGCCCGCGGCGTTCGGTGCGAAGTGTTCCTGAAACGCAGGAAACAACAACAACAACAATAATAACAACAATTTAGCCTGCGCCGGCGAAAGCACGCTCTCGCCAAACAGGAACACTTCACATCGTACGCCGCGGACTTGACGAGCATTAAACCACAGCCAAGGGGGCGCTCAGGACGCTCCTTAGCGGTCCACGCGCGCGTCCAGCGCGGCTTCCCGCCAGCCGCGGCGCGACATCGGCGACGCCGCGCCCGCCCCGGTCAGTAAGCGCTGAATTGGCCGCCTTGGCTGGTCAGCGTGTCGACGAGCGATTGGGGCCAGTCAGCCTGGCGCAGGGCGACGCTCGTGACGAAGGAAAACGCACGGGCCGTTACGGGGTGCGACAGCAGCCCGATCCCGAGCGCCATGCCCAGGGACATGCCGACGATGGCGCTGAAGACCGGCTCGGGTATCGGGGCAGGTCTGCCCGCCAGGCGCCTTCGGTGGCCGGGCGGTTTGTCGGCGCTGTTCATCCTCAGACAACGCGCGGTGGCCGGGAAGGTGACGGCGCAGACCTTGCGATCTTGCGCCAACCTTCGGTCCCCTTGTCTGGGCGGGTGCTGGGCGTCGCGACTTAGTGTAGCCGGCGGAGCCATCGAGCCATGCGCACGCGTGTCTTCAAATCCGGCAATAGCCAGGCCGTCAGGATACCCTCAGAGTTGGCCTACGCCGAGGGGAGGGGTGAACTCAGCATCGCCCGCGTCGGACGCCTGAGGAGCGAGGAGGACCATGAGCCTGCCGGTGCGTGAGTTCGAGGCGCGGGGCTTTCGGTCGCTGCACCGCATCGCCTATCCGGTGTCGCAGCTCGACGTCTTCGTCGGCGCGAACGGCGTCGGCAAGACCAATCTCTACCGCGGCTTGGAGCTGCTTCAGTCCGCGGCCGCCAACACATTGGCCCGCGACCTGGCCAATGAGGGCGGACTGGAATCGGCCATGTGGGCGGGCGTTCGCCGCCGATCCGAGCCGGTCCAGATCCGCCTGGCCGTTGGTCTTGCCGACCCGGCGCAACGGCGCTCGGGCGCCACCGCATATCGCTACGAAGTCGCGGTGGGTTTCCCGCCGCACGAAGCGTCGTCGGCGTTTGAAGCCGAGCCGCAGATCAAGGAGGAAGCGGTCTTCTACCTGGGCGGGGCGCGCCCGCTGCGTCTGATCGATCGCAATGGTCCGTCAGTGATGGCGCGTGGCGAGGACGGGCGCCCGGGGGAGATCGATATCGACCTTCTCTCCTCCGAGACGGTTCTCGGCCGGCTTGAAGACCCGTCGCGGTATCCGGAACTCGACGCGCTCAGGCGCACGCTGTTGCAATGGCGGTTCTATCATGGGCTCCGGACCGACGCCGCTTCGCCGATCCGCCGTCCATGCGCCGCGGTGGCGACGCCCTCGCTGGCCTCGGACGGCTCCGATCTCGCCGCCGTTTTCGCCACCCTCGCTCACATCCGCGAGGACACCGTCGATCTCGACGCCGCCGTCGATCAGGCGTTTCCGGGGGCCAGATTGATTGTCCCATCGCCCGACCGCTCGGCCAGCTTCGGGATGGTGTTCCCGGAGTTCCCGCAGCGCGTCTTCGACGCGGCGGAGCTGTCCGACGGCACACTGCGCTTTCTGGCGCTCGCCGGCGCGCTGCTCGCCTACCGGCTGCCGCCGTTCATCGCGCTGAACGAACCGGAAGCCAGCCTGCATCCCGACCTGATGGAGCCGCTGGCGAGGCTTGTCGTCCAGGCCGCCAGTCGGACGCAGGTCTGGCTCGTCACCCACTCCACGCGGCTGGCTGACGCCGTGACGGCCAGCGGCGCGGGCAAGGTTCGAACAGTGGTCAAGGTCGACGGGGCGACCGAGATCGAGGGCCTGAAACGCTGGGGCGCCTTTGACGATGCCGGAGACGACGACTAACGGCGAAGTGTGACCGGGGCTCCGTGTATATACGAGTGTTGACGTGCCGTCCTTTCCCTCGATACTCTGCCCCCATGCGCACACGCGTCTTCAAGTCCGGCAACAGTCAGGCGGTGCGGATTCCGGCGGAGCTGGCCTATGCCGATGGGACCGGCGAGCTGAACATCGCCCGCGTCGGCGATGTCATCACCATCTTTCCGCTGCGCCAGGATCTGAAGGCGGCGGTCGCGGCGCTCAGGGCGCTGCCGAAGCCCCCGGCTGTCGAGGTGCGCAGTCCCGTCGACATCCCCGATCGCGGAGGTCGCTGACGGCCTTCCTCATCGACACCGGCGTCGCCATCCACGCCCGCGACGGGACCGACGCGGTGCTGGACCGGTTGGCCGCGCACAGCGGAGCCGTCCTGCTTTCGGCGCTGAGCGTGGTCGAGCTTCTGCGCGGCGCCCAGCGCGACCCGGCGTTCACGGCCCTGCGCACGGCCAGGCTCGAGATCCTGCTGCGCCACATCCCGGTGATCCCGTTCGATGCGGAGGCGGCTGAGGCCTACGGCGCCATTATCGCCCATTGCGGGTGGGCGCGGGCGCGCGACTACGACCGGATGCTGGCCGCGCAGGCGATCGCCACCGCCTCGATCCTGGCCACGGACAACGTCGGCGGGTTTCGCGACATCCCCGGTCTGCAGCTGGCGAACTGGGGGCCGGCGGCCGCGGGCTAGCCGCTGCCGGCGGCTCTGTGGAAGCTCTCGACCAGGCTCCCGGCCACCAGGCGCCAGCCGTCGACGAGCACGAAGAAGATCAGCTTGAACGGCAACGACACCACGACCGGCGGCAGCATCATCATGCCCATGCTCATCAAGACGCTGGCGACGACCAGGTCGATGACCAGGAAGGGCACGAAGAGCAGGAAGCCGATCTCGAACGCCCGCTTCAGCTCCGAGATCATGAACGCCGATGTGACCACCTGCAGCGGCAGGTCCTGTGCGTGCGGCGGGGGCGGGGTGTGGGAGAGGCGGACGAAGAGGGCGAGGTCCTCCTCGTCGACCTGCGCCAGCATGAACTGCTTCACCGGCATCGCCGAGGCCTGAAAAGCCTGCGGCAGCTCCATCTTCTTGTCGAGCAGCGGCTTGACGCCGGCGTTGTAGGAGGCCGTGAACGTCGGGGCCATGACGACGGCGGTGAGGAACAACGAGAGGCTGATGATCACCGCGTTCGGCGGGCTCTGCTGCAGGCCGAGGGCCGTGCGCAGCAGGCTGAGCACCACCACGATGCGCACGAAAGAGGTGGTCATGATCACGATCGACGGGGCGAGCGAGAGCACGGTCAGGAGGCCCGCCAGCTGAATCACCCGGTCGGTCAGGCCGGCGCCGTTGCCGAGGTCGACGTTCACCGACTGCGCCAGCGCAACGGCCGGCAGGACGAAGCTCGCCAGCCCGCTCAGCGCAGCGATCCTGGCGGCGCGACCGAGATCCTCCGCCGTCACGGCGCCCAGGCCCATGTGTTTGAAAAGAGCGAGCAAAAAACGCTTCATGACGCGGACTCCGCGGGCTTTTCCGGAACGGGAAGCAGGCGGCCCTCGCCGAGCAGGATCAGGCGCTCGGTCGCATCGCAGCGCACCAGCACCAGCCGGCGGCTGGGGTCGAGCACCAGCGTCTCGACGATGGCCAGGCGTCGGTCGGCGCGGCTCCGCTGCAGCCGCCTCAACGTTTCGGGCCCGAAGCGGCGCAGCGCCACGACGCCCACGCCGATCAGGCCCAGCGTGACCGCCAGGCCCGCGACCATTCGAACGATGTCGGCGAGGAAGGACATGACGCCGGCGGCTGCGCGGGACGGCCATTCGCGCCCGCGCTCCCTTCTGGCGCGAGGGTGCTTAAGGACCGATTAACCCTGTTCGTTCACCTTTCGCCAACCATGACGCTGGACGACATCCCGCTCTTCTCCGCGCTCAAGGGCCGGCTCGACTACCTCTCGCAACGCCAGAGGCTGATCTCCGAGAACGTCGCCAATTCCGACACGCCCGGCTTCCACCCGCACGATCTCGACCCGTTCGTGATCAAGAACGGTCCGGCCAGCGGCGCGGTCGGCCTGGCGGTCACCGAACCCGGCCACATCGCCGCCTCCCACGGCGTGCAACCGGGCGGCGGCCCGACCTGGACGCCGAAGGTCACGCCCGACTCCGAGACCCGCCTGGACGGCAACCAGGTCGTGCTGGAGGAGGAAATGATGAAGCTGACCGAAGCGCGCATGAACTACGACACCGCGATCGGCTTCTACGAAAAGTCGATGAACCTCATCCAGCTCGCCATCCACACGCCCGGCAAGGGCAGCTGAGAAAGGCCTGAACGATGGCCGACCAGATCCCGCCCGCAGACGCCGCGATGGCCGCCGCCGCCTCGGCGCTGCGCGCCCAGCAGTCGCGCATGCGCGTCATCGCCGAGAACATGGCCAACGCGGACTCGGTGTCGAAGACGGCCGGCGGCGACCCCTATCGCCGCCGCATGGCGGTGTTCACGCCGGTCCAGCTGCCCAACGGCGTCCAGGGCGTGAGGATGTCGCAGGTGACCACCGACCCGACGCCTTTCACCATCGCCCACCAGCCGGGGCACCCGGCCGCCGACGCCAACGGCGACGTCAAGTTGCCCAACGTCGATCCGCTGATGGAGGCGATGGACATGCGCGACGCCCAGCGCGCCTACGAGGCCAACCTGAACGTGATCGACACGGCGCGCGCGATGCAGGCCTCCCTGATCGATCTCCTGAAGCGATAGAGGGCTAAGCCGTGGTCGCCCCGCTCGTCGCCGCCAACGCCTACGCCGCCGTCCAGGCGCAGGCGACGGCGCTCTCCAACGCCGCGGCCGGCGCTGCGAGCGGCAGCGCGCAGGCGCAGGCCGCCGGCGGGCCCGGCTTCGCCGAGATGCTCAAGAGCGCCTACACCGACGCGGTCGGCGCCTCGCGCAACGCCGAACAGCTGATGACCGCCCAGGTGCAGGGCAAGGCCAACCTGGTCGACGTGGTCACCGCCATCTCCTCGGCCGAGACCAGCCTGCAGACGGTGATCGCCGTCCGCGACCAGGTCATCGCCGCCTACCAGCAAGTCATGCAGATGCAGATCTGATCGATCATCTCTAAGGTGCGGCTTGATGGCCGAACCGATGATCGAGCTCAGGGGCGTTTCAAAGTCGTTCGACGGCGGGCGAACCCATGCCGTGGGGCCGATCGACCTCGTCGTCGAGGCGGGCGCGTTCGTGGCGCTGGTCGGCGGGTCGGGCTCGGGCAAGACCACGACGTTGAAGATGATCAACGGCCTCGTGCGGCCCGACGCCGGCGTCGTGCGCGTCGCCGGGCAGCTGGCCGACGCCAAGCCGCCGCACGAGCTTCGCCGCGAGATCGGCTATGTTTTCCAAGAGATCGGGCTCTTTCCGCACCTCACGGTGGCCGAGAACATCGGCATCACGCCCAAGCTGACCGGCCAGCCCAAGGCGGCGATCGCCGCGCGCGTCGACGAGCTGCTCGACCTCGTCAGCCTGCCGCGCGCCTTCGCCGGCCGGCGGCCGGCCGAGCTCTCCGGCGGCCAGCGCCAGCGGGTCGGGGTCGCCCGCGCGCTCGCCGCGGCGCCGAAGCTGATGCTGATGGACGAGCCGTTCGGCGCGCTCGATCCGCTGACCCGCGACGCGCTCGGACAGGAATACCGCGCGCTGCACGAGCGGCTGGGCCTGACCACGCTCATGGTCACTCACGACATCACGGAGGCGGTGCTGCTGGCCGACCGGATGGTCATCATGGCCGACGGGAAGGTCCGGGCCGAGGGCGCGCCGGCGGCCTTGCTCGCGTCCGACGATGCGGCCGTCCGCGGTCTGCTCGAGACGCCGCGCCGCCAGGCCGAGCGGGTGCGGGCGCGGCTGGAGGCGGGCGCGTGAACGAGCGGCTGGCGGCGGCCTTCCGCCTGCTTCCCGGCTACCTTGGCCAGCACGTGCTGCTCAGCGCCTCGGCCCTCCTTCTCGGCGTCGTCATCAGCCTGCCGCTGGCGGTGGCCGCGAGCCGCAACGCTCGGCTGCGCTGGATCGCGCTGCTGCTCGCCGGCCTGATCCAGACCATCCCGAGCCTGGCGCTGCTGGCGCTCTTCTACCCGCTGCTGCTGGCGCTCTCGGCGCTGACGCGCAGCCTGACCGGCTCCGGCTTCTCGGCCCTCGGCTTTCTGCCGTCGCTGCTGGCGCTGACGCTCTATTCGATGCTGCCGATCTTGCGGAACGCCGTCACCGGCATCCTCGGCGTCGACCCGGCGGCGGTCGAGGCGGCGAAGGGCGTCGGCATGACCGACCGCCAGCGGCTCCTGCAGGTCGAGCTGCCGCTGGCCGCGCCGGTGATCATGGCCGGCATCCGCACCGCCGCGGTCTGGACCATCGGCACCGCGACCCTCTCGACGCCGGTCGGCCAGACGTCGCTCGGCGACTACATTTTCGCCGGCCTGCAGACCGAGGACTGGGTGCTGGTGCTGTTCGGCTGCGCGGCCGCCGCGGGCCTCGCGCTGATCGTCGATCAGCTGCTCGGCCTCATCGAGGCCGGCGCGGCCAGGCGCGACCGCCGCCGCGTGATCGCCGGCCTGAGCGGGCTCGCCATAGGGACAGCGCTGGCGCTCGCGCCCCTCGTCACCACCGGCGCCGGCGCGGGCGAGCGGGTGGTGGTCGGGGCGAAGAACTTTTCCGAGCAGTACATCCTGGCCGAGCTGATGAGCGAGCGGCTGCGCGGCGCCGGCTTCCAGGTTTCCGAGAAGGACGACCTCGGCTCGGCCGTCGCCTACCAGGCGCTCGCCGCCGGCGAGATCGACGCCTACGTCGACTACTCCGGCACGCTGTGGACCAACGTCCTGAAGCGCACCGACAATCCGCCCCGCGCTCAGCTGCTGGCCGAGCTGACCAAGGCCCTGGCCGATCGTGACCACGTGCAGGTGCTGGGGGCCCTGGGCTTCGAGAACGCCTACGCCCTGGCGATGCGCCGCGACGAGGCGACGAAGCTGGGCATCAAGACCATCGACGATCTCGCCCGGCATGCGCCCGAGCTCACGCTGGGCTCCGACCTCGAGTTCCTGTCGCGGCCGGAATGGGCCGCGCTGAAAGGCGCTTACAACCTGAACTTCAAGGCCGAGAAGCGCTTCCAGCCCACCTTCATGTACAAGGCCGTGACCGGCGGCGAAGTCGACGTGATCTCGGCGTTTTCTTCGGACGGGCGCATCGCAGCCGACGATCTGGTCGTCCTCTCCGACCCCCGCCAGGCCATCCCGCCCTACGACGCCATCATCCTCTTGTCGCCCCGCCGGGCGACCGACGCGACGTTCAAGGCCGCCCTCCAGCCGCTGATCGGCGCCATCCCGGTCGAGACGATGCGCACCGCCAACCTCACCGTCGATCGTGACGCCAACAAGCAGACGCCAGCTCAGGCCGCCCAAGCGCTGGCCGCGGCGATCCGACGCTAGCGGCGCGCCCCGCACGCCGGCTCTTAACCTCACACTAACCATGTTCGGACGACCTTGGAGCCGCCCAAGCGCCGCTTGCGTCGATGGTTTTCAAGGGAGCTGTTCTCATGTCCGGCGCTGAAGTTCTCGATGTCGGCCGCGACGCCATCTGGCTCACGTTGCAGCTGTGCGCGCCGATCCTGATCGTCGGTCTGGTCGTCGGCGTCGGCATCGGCCTGATGCAGGCGCTGACGCAGATCCAGGAAGCCACGCTGATCTACGCGCCGAAGATCCTCGCCATCTTCGTGGCGCTGCTCATCTTCCTGCCGCTGATGGGCGCGCTGATGGGCGGGTTCATGCGCGAGATCGCCGCGCGCATCGCGACCATGTGATCCATGGTCCATTACGCGACGGCGCAGCAGGTCTGGGCCGCGGCCCTGGTCTTCGCACGCGTCGGCGCCATGCTGATGGTGATGCCGGGCATCGGCGAGGCCAACGTGCCGCCGACCATCCGCCTCTCGTTCGCGCTGCTGCTGTCGATGGTTCTGGCGCCGATCGCCGGCCCGACGCTGCCGCCCGAACCGCAGACCGTTGACGGCACCGCCTTCTTCATCGGCCGCGAGGCGCTGATCGGGCTGACCATCGGCGGCATCCTGCGGCTCTTTCTCTCCTCGCTCTCGACGGCCGGCGAGTTCGTCTCGCTGCAGACCACGCTCGCTTTCGCCCAGACCGCCAACCCGACCCAGGCCGAGCCGGGGACGACGCTCTCCACGTTCCTCACGCTGTTGGGCATCACGCTGATCTTCGACACCGACCTGCACCGGATGTTCATCGCCGCCATGGCGCACAGCTACACGCTGTTCGCGCCCACGCGCGACCTGCCGCTGAACGACGCCGCAGCGCTGGCGACGCAGGCGGTGAGCAAGTCGTTCGCCCTTGGACTGCAGCTGGCCGCGCCCGTCGTCGTCTTCGCGCTCGTGTTCAACATCGCAACCGGCCTGATCGGCCGGGTGATGCCGCAATTCCAGATCTTCTTCGTCGCCACGCCCCTCAGCCTCTTGCTCGGCCTCTCCATTTTCGCGCTCAGCCTGGGCGGGATCGGCATGGTCTGGGCCAACGCCTACGAGTCGTTCTTGCGGGTCTTCGTCTGAGCCATGGCCGAAGACAACGACGCCGCAACGCGCTCAGAAGAGGCCACCCCGCGAAAACTCGAGGAGGCGCGCAAGCGGGGCGAGGTCGCCAAGTCGATCGACGTCCCGTCCGTCGCCTCGCTCGCCGCCGCGGCCGGGTTCCTCTCCATCGCCGGCGGCTGGATGGCCGAGCAGTTGGCCGCCCGCCTCACGCCGTTCATCGCCCATCCGGACTCCATCGACCTCGTCCATGGCGGGGGCGTCCTGGTGATGCGCGATGCGGCGCTGGCCGCCGCGCCGCTGGCCGGTGGCGCGCTGGCCGCCGCGGCGCTGGCCGGAGCGGCTGGCAACCTGGTTCAGCACGGATTCCTGCTGACGACCGATCGCCTTAAGCCGGATATCTCGCGCATCTCGGTCGGCGAAGGCTTCAAA
>Ga0070735_10001215_pt1 | contig 25467 bp, 32 predicted proteins | sample Coa_R1_FD_66443 | JGI IMG/M metagenome (GOLD analysis project Ga0070735, IMG submission 66443) | Surface soil microbial communities from Centralia Pennsylvania, which are recovering from an underground coalmine fire - Coalmine... | ecosystem: Environmental > Terrestrial > Soil > Unclassified ...
CTGTGACAGTGTTGGCTCATGGCAAAATTTTAGGGTTGATTGTGATCTCTATATTGATGGGACGTCTTTTCGCCCAAGTCTTGTGTACAGAACGACCAATTGGGGAAATGGTGATGCAAACTATGCATACGCGGCGGAATTCAATTTAAATGCTATCTCACTTCAAAGAGGATCAAATAGCTCATCTAGTTCAAATGGAACAAGAACACAGGTGGCAACCGCTTCTATTTCAATTGCAAGCGCCTCGTGGCATCGCGCTACATTAATCGTCAATGGTTCAAATCATCAAGTATTGGTAGATGATGTTCAATACATTAATGCTACTGACTCAACATATACAGCGTCAGGGCAATTTGCATTTAGAGCATCAAATGGTAGTGCTAGCGCTGGCTACCAAGCTCAATTTAATAACTTTGGGATAACGGTTATTGGTCTAAGTGGGACGTGGGTTTCTCCTGTGCAAAGCTTGACAGCGGCGGGAACATACGGAGGGAGTGTCGTTACTTGGCAAGATGTGAGCATAGGGACAGGTACATCAATCCTTGTTGAGTCAACCATCAATGGTGGTTCTACTTGGCAGACTGTTACCAACGGCGGGACCATTCCAAATTTGACGCTAGGACAGTCACTATCCGGCGTCAATCTCCAGATTCGGGTTACACTTTCAACCCAAACTGCTACTAGCATGCCTCAAATCCAATACTTGGTAGCGCGGGTTATGGGTGGGTACAGCTCAACAGGCACTAGGATTGCCCCTGTGTTGAGCCTAGCACCTGCTCTCTTTGCAGGGAGCACGGTTACCAATTGGAGCGCGAATCAGCCTCCAAATACAAACGTAGCAGTGGCTACAAGCACTGACAACATCACTTACACGAGCGTTGCGAACGGAGGTCCGATAGCTGGTATCACGACGCAACCTATCCCAGTTCTCGACACATTTGCGGTTGACTCACACACCAACTATACAAGCACTAGTCAGACGGGCGGATCAACTGGTACGTGGTTGTGGGATACAACAAATAGCCGTGTAACTATCGCAAGTGGCACAAATGCGGCTCTCTTGTGGAATCCTGTTTGGTACAATACGAGCTATTTCTATCGAAAACAGATCACTATTAATCATCTGCAAGTAGCCGGCGGGGCTGATCTGACTAATTTCCCTATGCGTGTGTCGCTTGTTGACGCAAATCTTGCAACCGTTGCGAACGGCGGGCTTGTTACCAACTCCAACGGCTATGATATTATTTTTGTAGATATTGCAGTAGGGCAACTCTATCATGAGATTGAGAGCTACAATCCAGTAACAGGCGCAATTGAGATGTGGGTATCTATGGATGTTATTTCTCATACATCTGATACTGTTTTATACATGTACTTTGGCAATAATGGTATTTCTACATCGCAAGAAAATGTCAATGGTGTTTGGAGTGTTGCGAGCTACGCGGCTGTATGGCATATGGATGAGGCGACGGGATCAAATCAGCTAGACTCAACCTCTAATGCGCTTACCGCTACCCAGAACAATTCCCCCTTGCAAGGTGGAGGTGAGATAGGCAATGGTTTGTCTTTCAATGGATATACGCAATATTTGAGTGTTGCGCACGGCGGCGCGGCGGACATCACAGGCGACAAAACCATTGAGCTATGGATCAATGCAGCATCATTTTCGATTGACGCAAATGGAGCTGATCCTCGAGTCCTCATCAACAATATTGACGGGACGAATGTCTATCAGTTTGCGCTAGATAGCGCGGGTGGGGGGACGATTGGGTTTGCAGTCAATGACTCAACTGGACAACATCTTATAGCAAATGTGACTAATAATATTTCAACATGGTATCACTTAGTAGGTACGTATGTTGCATCTACACATACAGTAGCTTTATATATCAATGGAGTATCAGCGTCAAATAATGGAAGTTTATCACTTGCATTGGGTACTTCTAGCTTATTTAATATTGGGAGACGTACTGATGCATTAGGGTATTTTTCAGGAACTATAGACGAGGTGCGAATATCTGCTAGCGCTCGTGGCGCGGGATGGATTGGGACCTCTTATAATAATCAGTCTTCCCCAAATAGCTTCTATTCAGTCGGAGCACTCACATCACAATCTGCAATTAATTCCAAAGATGTAGATGAGATTGTCGATGCTGATCAAATCAACCAAGGGGGATTGGTTTGGAGATGGCAGGATGCAAGCAATTTTTACATGCTTCTTGTGTACGATAGCGCGTCAACGGCAGGCTCTACCAATATTGTTCAGCTCAAGAAAGTAGTTGCAAATACGGCAACTCAGATAGGCTCAAATGTTGCTATCAGCTTCACAAGAGGCACCAATCATAGATTTCATGTAACAATGATAGGAACAGCTATCACGGTGTACATGGATGGAAATCAACTCATCTCGACAACGGATAGCTCGCTCGCAGGTCCTGGAAGTGTTGGACTCATTCACGTCAGTGGCACAGGCGGGAATGGGGATTCTTACCATAATGTCCGTTTCCAAGCTCTAGGGCAATCTCTCAGTGGCGTGAATGCGTACACCAAGGTCACGCTTACATCAACAGATCCTACCCAAACTCCACAGCTTACTGACTTGACGCTAGCGGCTCTCCATCCCAACATCGGACTCGGTGCGTACGTTCCGACGGTTGACTATACACGCACGCTTTTCTCTGCCAATGCGGATGACCTTGCCAAGAAATCTGACTACTATTGGCAGATCACGCCCACAAAAGCGGCTATTTTTAGCCAGCGGATAGAGCAACCAGCGCCCTGGATTTTGACAAGCAATGATGTGCTGTTTCCCGACGATGAGAGCCCCAACACTCTCTCGGTTGAGAATTCAGGGGACCTGTATCGCAACCGCATGATCTTGCGCGGCGTGCTCGCAACTCAAATCATCACAGAGACGCATCCTGGAGATGGGAAATCGACGTCTTGGACTCTCAAATTTCCGGTTGTTGGGAACAGTATTCCAACGATATCAGTCAACAATCAGGCAAAGACCATCGGACAGAAGGGCATTGATACAGGCAAAGACTTCTATTATGCCCTAGGAAGTACATCTCTTGCTCAAGATGCATCAGGTACGCTCTTACAGCCCAATGTGGACAGCTTCACGATTGCCTATACGGGCCAAGCTGTTATCGATGTGGCCAGAGACAACACGGGCGGATTTCCAGGAACAACAACCCAAGCACAATACGCGGCGCTTACCGGAGGCGCGGGGATTGTAGAGGTTGTGGAAGATGTCAGTGGTCAGCAGATGAGTGTAGCAGCTGCGCAAGCCTACGGTGATAGCCAACTCCAACGCTACGGCGTGATAGGCCGGACTCTTCTCTGCCAAACCAATCGCACGGGCCTATCAGTAGGGCAATACATTCCCGTGTTCATCCCTGAATTAGGACTTAACGATGCATCCATGTTGATAACGGCTATGGATTTGAAGCCTGAAATAACCTTAGTCGGCAGTCAAGCATCAATGCTCTACTACTGGTCGTTGACGCTTGTAGAAGGCCCTAACCTTGGTTCCTGGCAAAAGACGCTTTTACAGGCATTTAACTAAACCCCCTTGCAAGGGGAGAAAGAGGCATTATGGCAAATATTATCTTACCTAGTCAAATACCTGAGAACAGGAGAAAATTAGAAGAGTGGAAGGCGAAAAGGTTACGCTCAGGCCTCCACTTGCCTTCCTACAAATACTTGGCTGTTCCAGGATACTGGCGTAAAAATGTCAAGCCGGATACCTATGAGGAAGTGATAGCGCGGTCTGCAAGGCATCAATGCGTTTGGCAACTGGAAAACTGGGACGCGAATACAGGGGAATTGTGGGAAAGAGGATGCGCTCACAATGTCATCACTGACAACGGTGGCATTAGCATGCTCAAGAACCTGTGGAATAGTGCAGGTTCAGCAATCGCCATTGGTTCTCACGTCACTGTTTCGCCCAATGGATTCGCGGCGAAACTTAGCGTGGCATCGGGTACTTCTGCTACCACATCGCTCTCAGTTCAAGCGCTCGTAAACGGCCTTGCCAATGGCTCAACTATGACGCTTGGCTACAACGGCTCAAATCCGACGACGATCACGTTGAATGCTACTGCTAGTGCAGGAAACACAACGTTAACTGTAGTGTCATTCACGCCTGCTATTAACTTCCCAATTGGAACGGACATCGTTGCTATCCCATCCGTTACCGACAATCCATCTTCAGTCAGCGGTACGGTTGATAGCGGCGCTCTTGCATCAGGCGCGTTTACTTATAATGCAACAACTGGATTAGGTAATAGAAACGTTGTGATAGTTGCAACGATAACAGGCACAAGCGGAAATGCAGGAACATATAGTGAGGCATATACTGGCAACAATGCCACAATTGCTACAGGTACAACATTCTCACACATCATTATTCCTGGATTTGTCTTGAATTCGAGCACAAACGAGACCCTCACGCTAACCGAGAAATCGTGAATTACGGGCATAAAAGGAGAAACGATATGGCATATATTCCAGTAGATAGTACTCATTTGACTGTTTCGTTGCAGAATGATCTTCAGCAATGGAGAACAACCATCGCATGGGCGAAACAGCGATATCAGGCGTATAATCAACAATTAACCCCTACTGTCATGACTGCTCTAAGCATTAGTGCTGCTGATCAGACGGCTATCACTGCTTTTGTGAACGATCTAGGAAGGTTTGTACAACTAGCAGGAGGGACGTTACCAGCAAACGCTACTGATATGATCACGAACATACAGAATGTGCTTGGAGTGATGTAAGCTTTGGGTACGCTTACATACTACGGTACTTCAGTAGCAGATACGACGCTTACAACTGCTTGTGTTATGGCATCAGCTAGTGGTGGGACTGAGACAAGCAAGCAGACGATCTTGACTGCCTCAAATGTCTATGGTGAGGTATGGTCAAAGGGGAATGCGGGATTGGCAACGGTAACAGCCATTCCTGCAACTCCGACTGGTAACGGGTGGATATGCTACCCCGGGGCGGGAACGTTTGCAACCGGAAACTGGAGTGCTGTTTTTACCTTTGCTCACGTTGCAAGTACAACTTCTGATGTTACTATTCGTTTCTTTAAACTTGTAAGTGGTGTTTATACATCTATAGGAACAATTAATACAGCAACAAATACAGCAGCAAAAACGACGTGGACTTTTACAGCAACTTCAATGAGTACAATAACATTTAGCAACGCTACTGATGGTCTTTATACTGATTTATGGTATCACGATAATAATACTAATGCTAATGCAGATAACCCTACTATTTATATTGGCAACTCTTCTAGCGCTGGAGTCGCTAATGACATGCAAATCACCACATCAACGTTTACACCTGCAAGTACCACCAATACATTTACTGCTCCTGCTGAGTCTGTTTCTATTTCTGAAGTATATACAATTATCGGACTTCCATCTCCTGCTTCTGAGAGTGTTTCTGTTCTGGAATTAACTACTTTAATGGCAGGTCAGCCATTTCCTACCGACTCTGTTTCACTGTTAGATTTGAACACGCTCGTGGGCTCAACTACGCTTGCATCTGAGTCAGTTTCTCTAGGGGAAACAAAGCTGATAGCTGGTGTACCGATGCCAGTTGAAAGTGTGTCAGTTAATGAAATTCTTAATTCTCAACTTGGATCATTTCAAAATACTGATAATGCTCCAATATCTGACCAGATTAATCCTACCGGGATAACAACAATAGCCGCTGAGAGTGTGTCTCTAGGAGAAACAAAGCTGCTATCAGGCGTTCCCATGCCTAGTGAAAATGTATCTTTGACCGACCTATCCACCTTGCAAGGGGTAACCTCAATTGCTTCTGAGAGTGTGGGATTGGGCGAGTCGACGCTCTTAACAGGGAAACCATCAGTTACGGACGCGGCGGTACAACTAGGGGAGTCAGGCCCGTCGCTTGTGGGCATGCCGTCATCTGCTGATAGCGCGGCGGTTGCGGACGTCGCAAACTTGCTAGGGACAACTTCAGTAGCATCTGAGAATGTACAGCCAGGGGACAGCGTATCTAGCGCGGGCGCTCTCCAATCAACTGAGCTTGCCCAACTCTCCGAGCTATCTAATCTATCCGGTTCAACTCAGATTGCTTCTGAAAGTGTGTCACCTTCAGATAGTAATTCCCAGTCAGGGCAAGCCCAAAACTTCGAAAGTGTGGGGCTTAGTGAGAGTACGTCTCAATATGGATCCATGCAAAGCTCTGATTCTGCTCAACTTTCAGAGCTTCCACAGCTCACAAATCAATCTCAAATTGTCGAGATAGCGCAGTTGGCAGAAAACTATTCTCTATTGGGCTCAACTCAAATCACGCCCGAGTCCGTTCAACTCTTTGAACTGCTCAATTTGCTAGGGCTGATCCAATCTACCGATAGCGTTGCGCTAGGGGAAACGGTCTCTTATTTCACAGCAGTTGTTTTCATCGCACCACCTGAAGGTGTGTCACTCTCAGAACAGTACAGTTTAGCCGGCTCAACTCAGCAAGTCGAGAGTGCCCAACTCTCCGACGCATCCACCTTGCAAGGGGGAATGCAGGTAGCTCCTGATCAAGCGTCTCTTTCTGAACTGTTGCAGATGGTGGGGAGTGTTCAGATTGTTGAGAGTGCTCCAATCTCTGAACAGTATTCCTTGCTTGGAAGCATTCAACTTTCTCCTGATAGCGCATCTCTTTCTGAACTGCTCAATCTTGTTGGCACCATCCGTATAACCGACGCTGTACAGCTCTCAGAGCTTCTTCCATTGATGTACAACGCTATTCCTACCAATATAGTGCTCTATGCACGTGGCGGGAATGTCACGGTGTACACACGTCAAGGTCAGACTGATGTGTATGCACGTCAAGGCAATGTTGAAGTAAATACACGCGATGGCAGCGTTACTGTAAATGCACGTCAAGGAAATGCAAATCTGCATGAGGGGTGAAATATGACAACTGTAATTCCTGTAAACGATTATTCTCCGATACTTCAAGGGGACACTGGAAATCCATTTAGTATCTATGTTGCTCAAAAGAATGGATTTAAAAGTATACTAGGAGCAACTATCACCATGACTATGCAGAGTGTTACAAATCCTGCAACTATTCAAACGTGTACAGGTCCGTGGGCTATTGATCCGTCTGACAACGGGAAAGCAAATTATACCTACCAAGCTGCTGATGTAGCTATAGCAGATAGTTGGAAGATGTGGATAAAAATTGTCATGGGAGGAAAACCAGTACATGTTGATGATGGGACAGGGAATCCGATAGTGTTAGTGATTTTGCCCTTACCATCAGGTGTGTAGTACTGACTATGTTCCAATTTGCAAGATAGTGGTCTATACTGTTCAGAAAAGGAGAGAGTGAAATGACAACTCCCCAGTTCGCAGACCTATCACAATTTCAGCCATCGAATATTGACTGGCAAGCATATAAGCAATGGTCTATGCAAGGCGATGGGATAAGCCGCGTTGCCATTCGATCAAGCTATGGAGTGGGCTACAAAGACGTGCATTTTGCTCAATACAGAGCTGGAGCACTCGCCGCTGGCATTGATCAAATTATTTTCTATCACTATGCCTATCCAAGCTTGAATAATGCTCTAGATGAGGCAAATTCACAATTCAACATTGTGGGGGCTATCCGCCCACAAGACATGATCATCTTGGATTTTGAAGAGCCAGTAGATCAGGCTAATAGCGCGTGGGCGTTCACGTGGCTTGCTCAGCAAGAATTGAACTATGGAAAGCTTCCAGGACTGTATGCCAGCTCTGCCTATATTCAGCAAAGATTGCAGGATGCTAGGCTAGCCAGGTATCCCTTGTGGCTTGCCAATTGGCAATTCACGCCCGATGAACGCCCACCTGTTCCAAGTCCTTGGACAAGTTATGAATTTGTCCAGTACAGCGATTCTGCTACAAATATTCCAGGAATTGCATCAACCGTTGATGTTGATATTTTCTTAGGAGTAGAACAACCATCGGAGGACCCAATCGTGACAATAGATTTAAGCAACGATACTGTTGCATCGCACTTTACTGGCGACTCTACCCAATGGGTGTGCAAGGAAACCAAGTTCACTCTGCATGGAGAGATCCTGGCTTTCTATCAATCCTACGGCGGGAGCGCGCTATGCGGACTCACGTACTTAGGACTTCCTCTCAGTGGGGAAACACCCGTGCCCAATCGCCCCGGAATTGTCTACCAGGCGTTTGAACGCGGGGTAGTAGCGTTTGATCCTGATCACATCATTGATAACCCACCTGGCAGTGGGCGCGTCTACATGATGCACATCGACAAAGGATTGGGAATGGACCCACGTATTGGTCAGCAAGCAACTCAAATCGCCCAACTCACAAATCAGGTATCCACCTTGCAAGGGGAGAATGCAGCTTTGAAAGCACTCCCAATCGTAACCAACCTGACTCAAATTCAGACCGTTGGGCAGACGATCAAAGACGATGTTGACACGATTATGAAGCTTGCCCAAATCCAATAAGGAGAGGAAAATGATGCATTTTCTTATGAACTGCTTACAGCCTGATGCGGTGCTAATGCTCTTTGTAGCTGCATCATGCTTCATTGGCTTTAGATTTAATCCTCGTGAATACGTTTGGTTAATCTGGATTTTTATCGGCATTTTAGCAATTGTGTCGTGGGTCCTACTTGTATTTGGAGGCTAGTAGTATGAATTGGGCACAGATAGTTAATACACTCATTTTTGTGTTTGGAGTATTCATAAGTGTACTAGAAGCTATTCATTTGGCAAACTTACAACGTCAAAAAATGCCTGACCACACAACAGTGAAATTGGAAAGATTTGCTCGTATGGCAGTTCAGCAAGTGGAACAGCAAGGGAAAGAAATTAATGGATCATCGAAAAAGCAACTTGCTGCAAACGCTATAGTAAAGCTTTTTAAAGCGTACAAATTGCCTGTTCCTCCCAGTGAAGCGGTGGATATAGCAATAGAATCCGCTGTTTTTCTTCTTCCAAAGGACAATACTTCTAAATCATAGGAGTATACATGAACGCAATTATCCAAGGTCTTAATTCTTATGCAGGATTATTTAGCATCATCATTGTGGTGGTCAGTGCTTTTTTTGCAAGTAAAGCAATGGCAAGAAGCAACGTAAACGATGAAACAAACCAAGCTCAAAACAATGCAATTAAAGCAATGGAGGAAGAAATAAAGTCGATACGAAGGATAATGGTAGATCTCACACGTGACAAAATCAAACTAGAGCAGACGATAGATACCATTTGTGCTGCTTTAAGAATTAGAGGACTTGTCATCACAATACAGGGAGAAATGATACACATAGAAGACAAGAGCGGGAAAACGACAACGACACGTATCAGAAATGAGGACAACGGGATATTATGAGATTATTTGAACACAAGCCACATCGATACAGGATTAAAAACCTAAACGAGGTTCACGATGATCAGTTAACATTTGGGCAAAGGATAGCGGATAACGTTGCATCAACCGTAGGATCGTGGCCCTTTATCATCATTCAAAGTGCCCTTCTTGCATCATGGATTGTTATTAATATCGTTGCGTTTACCCTACGATGGGACCCATATCCATTTATCCTCTTAAATCTCATGCTCTCATTTCAAGCTGCTTACACAGGTCCTTTTGTGCTTATGTCCAGTAACCGACAAGCTGCAAAAGATCGACTTATGGCAGAACACGACTACCAAATCAACATGAAAGGAGAGGAAGAGACACGTCAGCTAATTCAGCATTTGTATGAGCAAGATGCTGAATTGCTGAAACAAACAAACATGCTCATAGATTTACTTCAACACACGAAAGGAAACCAATCATGAATCAGCTTATCACCGCTCTCATTCCCTACGTTGTCCCAGTTGTTTTGATTGTTGTTGGATACTTTGGACATCGGGTTATAAGCTACATTCCTGCTCAACAACGGGCCTATGTTGAGCAGTGGGCAAAGATTGCAGTCGCTTTTGTAGAGCAAAACTATGCAGGAAAGTCTGATGAGGAAAAGAAACAGCTTGCAATGGATGCTATTAAGGGATTTTTTAAGGCGTTTAACTTGCCTCTTCCTTCAGATGACATTCTGAGTGCGTTTATTGAAGCTGCGGTCAATGCCTTGCCCAAAGCTATACCTGCATCCACCTTGCAAGGGGGAGGGAAGCCCGCGTGACTCTCCAGGACGACCAAACAGCTATTGCAAATGCGGAGGCGGCGCTTACAGCTCTCGGTCCTTTATCGGCATCGAACTTTGACCAGGCGTTTCAACAGCTTGTAATTCGGCATAACGCCCAGCAGGATATCAAGAAGTATCAGAATAACCAATTCTATCCTGATGCATTTAACTTGATCAGTCAAGTGAACTCAGCACAAGCGGGATCAGACAAGGTTGTTTTGATTTCTCAGTTCTTGCGGACATATGCAGAGTACATTGCAACGGAGACACAAGCGCTAGAAGCTACGCATTCAACCGTGAAAGCAATTGTAGACGCTATCCCACCAATGACAGGACAAAGTGGATGACGAGAGATCTTGGGACAACTGACATCGATAAGCTTACGACAATGCCAAGCATTGAAAGTATCGATACGCATCCGACTATCAAGAAGATCAGGCTACCTGATCCAACACGTAAAGCACCGCTCGTGTATGTTCCGGTTCAGATCTCAATAGAAAAGCCTGGAAGTGTAGCGCTAGGCATCGGCATCTTCCTAGCGCTAGCATCCTGCACAATGGGGAATGTATTTCTGATGTTTGTACATCAGATTATTATTGTGAAGTAAATGCCTACTCCATATGTTAGAAAGCGTGAACGCGCTAGAAACCGCAATGGCAGATGGCGCAAGAAACGTTCTGACTCTGGAAGGAAGAGGAAAAACAATTTGGCTACACACAGATATGGGTGGAATCCCCAATTGCCTGATCGAAGAGATCACAAGTTTTCGATGCGTGCAGATCTCGCGCTCCCTCCCTTGGTAGACTTGCGAGATCAGGACTCACCGATAGAGGACCAGGGACAGTTGGGCTCGTGTACCAGCTTTGCCACAGGCGCGGCTATTCGATTTGGCAGAAGGAAAGAAGGACTCCCTGACTTTGTTACGTCTCACCTGTTCCTCTACTACAATTCGAGAAGCTGGTATTCAAAGGGAACGGACTCCGGCGCGACGATCAGAGACGCTGTGAAGGCAGCTGCAAATCAAGGGGACTGTCCTGAAACCGATTGGCCCTACCTCATTGACCAATTTGCAGTCAAACCTCCCGCTAGAGCTTACCTGGATGCTAAGACAGATAGAGCACTCAAGTATCAGGCAATTCCTCAAAACCTCACTGCCATGAAAAACTGCCTAGCTCAGGGACTTCCGTTTGTCATAGGCATATCGGTTTATGAATCATTCGAGAGCGACACAGTAGCGCAAACTGGCATGGTTCCTCTTCCGAAAAACAATGAGCAGTTGCTTGGAGGTCACGCTCTCCTCTGTCTGGGATTTAGGGATAAGGACTTGCAATTTATCGTGAGGAATAGTTGGGGAAGTGGATTTGGAGATGGGGGATACGTGTATCTTCCATACGCGTACTTGTTGGATAGTGGATTATCAAGTGATTTTTGGGTTATTCAGACGGTAGGGAAATAAAAAAGAAGAGGGAGTAATCTCTCTCTTCTTTTCCTTCCAATGTTGCAAAGAACTTTTGCTGTGCCTTTTCCTTTTCAATCTTCTCAGCAGCAGCCTCATTCACAAATCGACTTCTCTCCCCGTCTGGGAGGCTGGCGATATATTCACCGGCATCCTTGTCAAAGGTGAGGGAAAGCCTCACCTTACCTTGCGATGGGCGTCCCATCTTTTTCTTTGGTTCCATGTCACTCATCGGTCTCATAGCCAAAACTGTTGATAACCTGGACTGCTTGCCCTATTTGCATAGGACTCACAAATACCGAGGACTGCTTGCCCTGAGACTTTGCCTCTATTTGTACAGACAACCTAATGCTTCTCAAAATAATGATATTATTTATGAAAATGATAATTCTAAGATATATATCTGGCAGAAATATGAATGCAATAAATGATAAAATGGAGTTATGATACAGAAATAAATAGGTACCGATTATTTAACACAATGAGTACCTATTTTAAAATGGCAAAAATTTAGGGCACTCTGAAAAATGAGTGCCCTAAATCTGCAAAGGGAGGCTATCCCCAAACTCCAGAAACAGCGATGAAAAGTTGACCAGCATCCTTGACAGCTTGAAAACTTTGATTCCATCTTGACTCTAATTCTTCAATAGCTTGATCATATGCACCATATTCATTCCATCGTCTTCCATCATCCTTGTCACAATCGTTACGCTCATTGAGTAACTGATAATAATAATTATCCGACCTTTCATCAATATACCTTCCATCTCGTTTTACCACTCGTTTTTCTATCGGTTTAGCCCAAGGTACATGAACATTAGATTTAAACAATTGCCCATCTTTTTCCCAAACAGTATGAAAATGATCACTGCTTTTGTAATTGCAGTCTTTATGTAAGTTTACCCACCCCCATATAATTCCGTTTAGTTCCCCTGTGTATTCATCTACCAATGACCTTGACATAAGTTGGTTAAAAAGTGACTGAGTAACTTGCCTTGTTCCAATTGTGAGCACTTGCACAGTGACTTGTCTTTCTTGAATGCTTGTCTTCTCAATTGGCAACACGTTCTGTACTGGATTGTCTTTTGTTCTCATGGTTCTATCCTTTCGCTATTGAACTTGAACCTTCATTTTACAGCACTCCATAGCACTTTGCAATCTGCTCTATACTTTACATCGCTAGAAGCTATTGCCTTGCGTCTGAGATGGGCAAGGAGTGGCTTTACCCTATCATCCTGCTACCAAAGGTGGCCAAACCAAACTTGCCCTAAATCGCACTACAATCAAAAATTTGAAAATTGAGCACAAAAAAAGAGACATCCATTTTTCAGAATGCCTCTTTTTGCTTCTTGAGTGATTAAGCAACTGCTGTTGATGTCATCAGCGTGTCTAGCGTTGAACGCTTAATCCGGTAGGCTTGCCTCTTGTTCGCATGTGGGAGACTGATAGCCTCTAGTGCTCCCGACTTTATCCACCGGCGTACAGTTGTGTCATCCACACGAAGCGCTTCTGCAACCTCGTGTACTGTAAGCAACTCTTCATTTACTTGTGCCATGGTTTTCTTTCCTTTCGATAAAAGACGGTTGAGATAGAACTGGTAGAAGTGTATCATAGTGCATGATCAGTTGTCAACACTATGGTACTTGCTCTATAGTTGTCTTCTGACTTCTCCTTTCCTCAATGTAAGCTTTCCACTCTTCCGTAAGATCTGGGTATTTTTTCCAATCCTCAACAGAAAATCCATACTCTCTTGATTTTTGGATTATATTATCTCCCCAATCATCGCTTTCCATATCAAACAATGATTCCAACGCCTTAACATACAATTTATCAGGACATGATTGTCCTACAACACAGTTACAAGTACTCTCCAAATCAAGCTCTTCTAGATCCATCAAATCTACCCAGTCGGGTTTCTTCTCATCTAGCAGTTTCGCACCTGCTTCAATTTGATCTTTAAACATCTCTTTCTCCTTTCGAGAAAACAAACTGACAAAACACATGATAACTAATTCAGCGAAAACAACTCCAAATCCAATACAAACAGTAAAACCTACAAAGAAGTTCACAGCGCCGCTATCCATGCATTCTCCTTCTGACGATCACATCATAATCAATCGGGAATATAAATTCACGGGAGAAGGGAATGAGTACTCCGATACAGGGGCAGAAGTGCCCAAACTTCAACAGGATGTATCTACTAAGGCATGGAATAATCTCATCAGGATAGTAACCTGTTTCTGTCCTGAAACGGCTTACAGCTTCAGACACCAAATCGATGGTATCCGCTGTGAGATGATCGAGCTTGAGAACTTGGTATCCTTCCTGATCAACATAAAGCTGATGTGGAAGGATTGTCGCGATGGATCGAGATGGAGCAACAGAGGGAACTAACACGGTTGGCATAGCGGCTATTTTGTCAGTCTCTTTGATTGGATCAAGCGCTTCCAATTCCCCTGTGTTCCTTCTGTAAAGGTTGAGCAGGAAGGACTTGATGTCCCCTCCTGCTACGACTTCTTGGTACAAATCTTGTGGCTGATTCATGGCTCACTCTCCTAGGAGCTGAGAAGTTTTCTCGCGAAGTTCAGATTCGCATTCTTCCCACACATGATGTTCAGAAGCAGTGGAAACCGAATCTCGATCCTCTAAAAGTTTTCGCCACTCTTTCACCAGTTGTTCAAGCTCTTGAATGCGATTGCCTTGCTCTACAATATTCGCGGCCATGGCTACTCCAGACTCTTGCATCGTCGCAAGCTCATTTGACACATCTAAAAATGCTTCTTCTCCTTGCGCGTGGGCATACTTGGCTTCAGGTAAGCCAAGATCTCTCAGGATTGCCTCACATGTATCAAATCCCTCTTGATCTTTTTCATTTTCGTAGTGATCAATATGCATCTTTATCACGCTCTTGACAAAATCGACACTAAGACTTTTCCCTTGCGTCGGTTCCAATTGGCCCGTCTCTGCAAACGCTTGCAGGTAGGGCAGGAGGGTTTTGATGTCCTCTTGCGAGAATTCAAGCCAATCAACGACTCCTGGTCTGACTTGAAAATTAAACTGAAGTATTGGAACTTTATTTTTAGATTGTACGTGAGCTTCACATCCATGATTGTCTGCATCATGAAATTTAATACCGGGGTTTCCCTCTATTAAATTCGACTTTTCAATCTCCATTTACTTCCCTCTTTCTTTCTCAATATCTAGCCTGATAATTTCAGCTTGCTCAGGAAGGAGTGGCACGCGAGCATTCATCGGCTTGCCCTCTTCCAAGTCAAAAATGACAGCCTTGTACGTCTCTCCAAGCGGTTGCAGGTGGGTCAGGACATGCTGCTCTCCATCGCCTTTTTTCACGCCTGTATTCATCGCGATAATCACGAACGTGTGGGTTATCTCAGAGAGGTCTAAATCCTTTGGGAGTGTGAAACCATCAAATTCACCAGGAATATAGTCACGCACAAAAGCGCATGATTTACGAATGATAAACCCAAGCTTGTCATTCCTGTAAATCTGGTCCAATTTTGAACCTACGGGAATAACATTGTACTGTTCGTTTTTCAGTTTCTCTGTAACAGTACAATCTTTAATCTGAACTTTTCCGTTTCTACGCACAAATGAACGTCCCATTATCTTTCTATCCTTTCTTGTTAAAGCACGCATTGCATGCTAAACATTTCTCTGCGTTTCTGTCACCCCGAGAACTGCATATCCGTGCAGGTAGCCCTAGATCATTCTCAGCTTTATGAAGTGCTGTTCTGAAATGGTAGATCCTGTCCAGATAGGGCTGGACTAAATCTTTGTCATACTCAACACACCAGACTTTTATGTCTTGTGTGTTTTTATTCTCGACTAAAATCAATCCATGCTTCAATTCCAGGAGATGCATGTAGAGGTTGACTTGCTTATGCGCATCAATTGGAGCAGGACCGTTTTCATCAAACGACTCAAAAGTAGTATAAGAACTTTTTGAAAACAGTCCTCCAACTAACTCTTTTACCGAATCATACAATGGTTTAATTCCATATCCTTTAATAAGATTGAGTACTTGTTTAAGCACTTCTAGGAATTGAAGCAAGAGATCAGATTTATAGCCTTTGATCTCAATGATCATCTGCTCCCCTTCTACCTCGAGGATTGCGTCAGGAGAAAACCACAACAGCCTTGTATCGTCAAAGTGACTGTAATCTAGCTCTGGAGTGGTGAGATTGCCGTTGAAGTACACGACTTTCCCATACTTCAAAAACAGCTCTTGATACTTCTCATGCAGCTTCCATCCACTCTTGAAACGAGCATTGGTAAGCGTGTCCCAACTCTTAGTTTCTGGCCGCTTGCACTCATCAGGATACGCGGCGGCTAGTACCAGCTGGCGCATACAGAATGAATGGTCAGGAGCAAGGATGTTCGATGCATGTGGAAAGCCTGTGCGTAGGGGCTTATCCTCATTCCATTGATTGAACATTTGCATCACATCTTGCTTGAAGAGAGCGGCGACGGTGCGTAGGTTCATTTAAATCTCCCTTATTCGTTGATACTGTATTCCGTGTCTATCCCAAAACTCTAATGCTTTTTGTTGCTGCTCAGGAGTAAGATATCTACGCACATGTCTCCTTAAGGTAGCCTCAGTAACTTCTATGCGCTCTCCTGCAATACCAATACATATATGCTTTTCAATCATATAAGCAGTAACACAATACATAGTGGCAAAACGAGTCACAGATAATGTTCCATGAGGTACTTGTTTTGCCACATAAGATTGAAATTTTGGCACTGCCATGTTTTCTATCCTTTCGCAAAAAGAAAGGGCATGGAGATACAGCTCTCGCATGCCCGTACAACAAACTACCACCCGTCTTGTATTGTGTCGTCAAGTGGAGAAAAGTCCCCATTAGCAATTTTCTCCACATCATCTACCACAGCCTCAATAACTGCATTCGGATCAATATCTCTCCCCTTGCGAGGGGTGTCACTAAACGGATCTTCATTCCCTTCAGAAGTCTTGGGAGGGCAGAATGCAATGATTCGATTGTACATTTCCGGCTCTGTCACTTGAGCCGCTATTTTCTTCAGTGTTTCATGCATGGGCTTGGGATTTTTTTTGTCAGGCATGAAGTTCTTGGCTTGCCCTTCTCCGATTTGCTCAATGGTAAAGTCGCGTTCATTGAGCAAGCCATTCTCAGGATCTTTGGGGAAATCTTTGAAGTACTTCAGAAGAGGCGCAACTCTGCCAAACGGAGTCAGCTCCAATAACCGAACTCCCTTGACTTCCTTGGTTACCTTGCTCCCATCCTCTTGTTTTTCCTCATAAGTGACAATTTTCCCGTCCTCATCTACCACTTGGTAGACATACACAGGGAGAAAGAACCACTCACCTGCAGTCAACTTTTTATTCTCTTTTGCCATCTCGCAATAGAGGCACGGTTTAGCTGGCTCAAGTTCACAAGCACAAATGGCATTAACGTTGTACTCGCGATCTTTGTGCCAATGGTTGTGCTTCATCAGCTTCACGCCGCCTGACAATCTTCCGACTAGAGGACGAATTGTAGCTTTCTGTCCTGGTTTGAGCCACAAAAACAAGGGTTTCTTGCTTCCTTCTCTTGCGGCTTTCGCATCGGCAGCTGCTTTAGCCGCACGCTCAATTGCACGATCAATGGCCTCGTCAGTGTTCATGTGTCTTAGTGATTGCATTCTTTTCTTCTTTCTGCCTAGACATGGCTAGGACTTCAAATTTAATCAGTGGTTACGCGATGCGGTGCGACCAGGAGTAAGGCTCGGTATCCACAAATTGTCACCGCGTAACCTTCTGATGAATAGTATAGACTAGTATTGTGTTTTTGTCAATAGTATTGTTCATTCTCATAAATTATTGACAATGATAGAGCAGTATTGTATAGTATTGATAGTGAACAACCAATCTTCTGAAAGGAGAGAGATCCGTGAACAACACCGACGAAGTACAGCTTACCGTAGCTGAAATGAAAAATCTCTTAGGATACAAAAATGACGTTTCTGTATTGAGACTCATTAGAAGAGGCGAATTAAATGCTTCTTTTATCAAAAATAGATACCTTGTAGAGGATAGCGAATTTAATCGGTTTCTAGAGTCGAGAAAAGGCGCTAGAGCAAACGACGTACGAAAAAGAAAAGACAACTAGCAAATCAAAAGAAAGCAGATCTGATGATTTTGTTGAAAGGAGTAGTAGAATGATTGAATTGTTCCCTGATCAGCAGGAAGCATTAGATAGAGTCCTGGAACGCTATAAAGAAATGCCAATAGGCGGAAGGGCACTTGTAGTAGCTCCGACCGCGTGGGGGAATGAAGATGTCCTTACAGTTAAAGAAGCCGCTAAAAAGTTACACCTTCCTGACTACACAGTTAGAAAGATGATAAAACGTAAAGAACTAGAAGCAACATCAACATCAATAACTGTAAACAAACAACTTCAATATAGGATTTTCACAAAGTCAGTTGAAAAATATATTGAAGCACATCCACCCAAACAAAAGGAAATTCTACCACCAAACAAACGCAGATGCATTGATTGCAAAGAAATAAAACTTGTAGAAGCATTCTTTGAAGGTAGAAGAAAATGCAACGAATGTCGCAAGAAAGGATATCGGGATAAATACAACAGCAATCCTGATATCCTTAAAGCCAACATCAGAAAACGACTGTACGGGATTTCTCAACAAGAATATGAACAAATGATTAAAGATCAAAACAACCTATGCGCAAGTTGCGGAAATCCTGAGACAACCATACGCTATGGCAAACTTGATGCCTTAGCTGTTGATCATTGCCACGCTACGGGAGCGGTAAGAGGTCTTCTTTGCGCTAACTGCAATAGGGCACTAGGAATGCTTCAAGAAGATCCTGAAAGAGTCAAAGCGCTACTTAAGTATATTGAAAATTATGTGACACATAAGGAGGTGTCCACAAATGCTTGAGCTAAGGCCGTATCAAGAGGAATGCGTAAGGCTTGTTCTTGAGGCATTTAAAAAAGATAGAAGCGGCTATGAGATAATCATTTTACCCACAGGTGGAGGTAAGACTGTTTGTTTTGGGCAAGTTGCTTACAACATACAAAAGCAGCATGGTGGGAATGTATTAATAATAGCGCATCGTGAAGAGCTACTTGACCAAGCTGCTGACAAGTATCGCATGATTTGCCCCAACGCTATCATAGGGAAAGTTGGATCAGGCGTACACGAATATGGATGTGAAGTAACCGTAGCATCCATCCAAACTATCAGCAGACCAGACCATCTGGAGAAACTACAAAGCATTGGATTTGCCCTCATTATCGTTGACGAGGCACATCACATTGCGAGCAATTCATATCAGAAAGTGCTTCAAGCACTGCCAAATGTTTTTACATTAGGTGTAACGGCTACTCCAGACCGTCTTGATAAAAAAGATATTTTGAAGGGTAAAAAACCACTTTTCAGCAGAAATATCATTGAAATGGTTCAAGATGGTTATCTTTGCAATTTCAAGGCTATTGCAATTAAAACGCACATTAATCTTGATAATGTGAGCACTTCTATGGGCGATTATAACGAGGGGGAATTGAATGATGCAGTCAACACCCCTGCTCGCAACGCTTTAATTGTTGAGAAATACAAAGAGCATGCGAATGGGAAAAAGGCCATTACCTTTTGTGTATCCGTTGCACATGCAGAAGCTCTTGCCCAAGCTTTTAACGAAGGTGGAATACCATCTGAAATGATAGAGGGAAACACACCAGGGGACAAACGAAAATTAATTCTCCATAATCACCGAATTGGAGAATTAACAAACATAACCAATGTAAATATCCTTAGTGAAGGATATGACGAGCCACGTGTAGAATGCATCATCATGGCACGACCTACACAGTCAAGAGGATTATACGTGCAACAATTTGGACGCGGGCTTCGGCTAGCGCCTAGAAAGAAAGAATGCATCCTTCTCGACATAACTGACAACTGTATGAACCATCGGTTATCACCTCAAAACCTCCGCAAGGCCATTGGTAAGCACCTCAACGATAATGAGACACTGTTAGAAGCTCTTGAAAGAGAAAAACTTGAGAGTGAAGAGCGGGAAATCCAGGTCCGCAAACTCAAAGAAAAACGGCTTGCAGATATTCAGATTGACCTATTCGAGAAGCTCGAGTGGAAAGAGCTTCCAAACAATGTGTTCTTGTTGGAGGTGGGCCCACAAAAGCATAAGATTGCATTGACACCTAGTCGGAGCAATCCAGAACTGTACTATGTCCAATTCAAGAGAGCGCCGTATAATGGCTCTCATGACAAAGCTCAGAAACTTACAAATGACCCGATGCCGATTGACTGGGCACAACAGGAAGCTGAAAAAGCCGCTCGCAAGATACTAGCAGAGCCACGCGGGATTAACTTGGTAGATCCGTCAGCTCCTTGGAGAAGTAAACCTGTTTCAGACGGTCAACGAGGGATGTTGAAAATGTACCGTATTGATATTCCTGAAGGAATGACAAGCGGACAGGCTAGTGATATTATCAGCAAACACAAAGATGAAATTGCAAAGAGGAAAGCGGAAAAAGCAGCACGCAAACGAGCAAAACAAGAGGCGTAAGCTCATCTATTTGTCAACATTATGGATATTTTGCCTACAATGTTGACAAAATCATAGTTCCTCATTTATACTATTTGAGGAACAACTACCACTTAATCACCTTGTATAACGTTTCACATAAATGAAAAAGAGGTTCCAATGAACGCTCTCCCCGCAAATGTTACGTACGTAACAAATGACACTGAACAGTCTTTCAGCTACATGAAAGACGGAATTCGTACCAACCTCTCCATCCTATCACCTGCAGGTGACGACCCCGCTTGTATTTGCCATGCTCAATATGACGATGGGCATGACGCGCCTCTCAAACGAGAAATGATCCATATCAGCTCAGAAGAAAAGGGACTTTTGTCCGAGCTGCTTAAACGCTCCAAATTCATTTGAAGAATTTGAAAGGCCCTAGAAATTTCTAGGGCCTCCCTCTTTTTTAATCCTCGTTACTCACCTCATCTACTACCCGTCTTAATTCATCGTTCCACTCTTGCTCACGTCCTACTTTTACAGATTTACGAAACACGTCTAATATACGTTTGTCATGATAAACATTTTGATCATTAAAAGGAAGCCTAAACAATGGAATAACTATTCCATTCTCTCTTTTAACTCTATCCACTTTTCTCCTAAAGCCACTATCCGTCATGCTTACGTATCTGGATGCATTTGTCCAATTGTAGTACGCTTTGTTGTTGTGGATAGCGTATTCTATCCCATTTTCATCTTCTGGCATTGATACCTTTCCTTTCGAGACTGCACACACACAAATAGATGGAACAATAATCCCTCTTACCTAAATTATACAGTACTATCTTTCACTTTGATAAGTCGGAAAGAGGGACAAAATAGTATTGTTCAGTATAGTAATCGTTAAAGCTATGCCAAAAGTAACGCTCAATATAGCAAAAGAACTATACTGAGCGTTTATTTTTATGCTTTCTTTATATTCCATCCCAGCAAGGGCTATTTCTTTCTTTTCTTATCGAGGGCCCTTTCCAACACCCATTTTCCCCACACCTCCTGGCAGGGACAATCTTTATTAAGACATATACCAGGAACTAAATGAGATCTCTCATATTCTTGAATGGTTAGGATGTTCAAATCTACTTCGGGCCCATACACCTTCATTTTAGAAAGAGCTTCTTCCCAATCTTGCAAATCTTTTTGTGACCAGGGAGGGAGGTGATTTTTTGATTGCAAAAGCGACTCCACCTTGCAAGGGGGGATAGAGGGCACGTTTGCATCCCCCTCACTAGGGGGAAAGACAAAAGGGAGCGCCAGCTCAAACTCCACCTTGGCAGACTCAATTCCCGACTGTACCCAATCTCTTAGAGAGTACCCACCTTCTCTTTTTGCCCAATCAAAATATTTCCCTCTCAAAATGTCATTTGGATCTTTCGCAACGAGCGGACTCCAGCGCATGCACTTCTTGAGATTTTTCAGCCAATATTCTGCACCAGTATCGCCTGACTCATCCTCATCAAACGATTGGAGGACATGGGAAGCTAGTCCTAGTTCTGCTATCCATCGATTGAGCCGGCCTCTTGTTGTACTCCCTGTTGCGACACAAGCTACCAAGTTCCCACACTCCTGCTCAACCGACATCGCGCATATTTCTCCTTCCACAATCATGGCCGGCGTATCATATTGGACCTCACCAACATTGAACAAACCTTCCCCTGACCCAAGAACTTGACCATACTCATTCTTGTCAATGCGCTTTAATCCTAACCTCCAAAGTGTAGATCCATCCATCCAAGGGATGAGAATACCGTTAGGTATTCTAACTTTATCCTTGGTTTCTTTCGCCGGATCAAGTCCCCATTGCTCCAGCTCAGCTTCATAAAAACGTCCGTTGGATTGGAGAGGGATATAACCAAGCTTCTTTTTCTTGATAATATCATCACCTAGCCCCCTACCGTGCAGATAATCTAGCATCACGCGGCCTTCTGACGTGTGCCACAGCGCATGTACAGCACGCTCTACAAGTAGCATGCCTGTCTCTATCCATTTAGCATTTGGAGGTTGTTCATTGCCAACGTGAGCGGATTGAAAGGGAATGGAAGGTACAAAGTCAGCATTGGCTTCAATCTGGAGTATCTCGCAAGCTTCAGAGTGTGACATGTGCATAAAGTCCTTTAAAAAATCGATGCAATCGCCATGGCGTCCGCATCCTGACGAGCGGATAGCGTGTGAATAGTCCCCAAGCTCAGGACGCATGATAAAGCTATCTCTTGAGCCAGGACACCAGGGACAATTGGAGTGATACTCCTGTACACCGTTGGAGGTAGACGGACGTCCTTTGTTGGCATATTGGATAGAGGCATACCGCTCGATGAGCGACTTGATATCGTAAGTTGGACTAAGCGTGGGCATGATGTTAAGATGTCCTTTCTAAAGCAACTCTAATTGCCTTGGTCTTTTTGACTCTGCAATTTCAGCTTTTAATTCTTTATAAAGCTGTTTCAAAGAAAAGATCTCGAAATAGGGCACGCCTTGTACTTTCGTGACAGCTACTTTATCATTTGGGATTGCCCTTGGCTTATCTCTCCAGATAACAGTTCCGCAAATTTAGGCAGAATATTCTGTCCTCTCGCATTTTTCATGGCTTTGCAAAAGAGACTCCAGAGAGTCGCCTCTCTTAACATATAGCCGGAGGAAGTCCTTAGCCGCGTTACGTACAACTGACATTGCTACACCGCCTCTGCTACTTCATCATCAAACATCGTCATCTGACTGCGCTTATCTAGCACATTTTTGAAGTTTTTACGAGCTACCTCAATATACGCTCGTTTTAGTTCAATTCCCACGAACTTTCTCCCCAATCGTAAAGCTTCATGTCCTTCACTGCCAATTCCTGCAAATGGAGAAAAGACGGTATCTCCTGGATTCGTCCATAGCTCTAACGCTCGTTTTATGACATCAAGCTGCAATGGGCAAATGTGTTTTTCGTCTTGCGATTCTCTTGCTTGCTGAATGTTCAACACGTTGGTTTGCTTGATATCAAACCAAACGGGGCTAGCGTAATTTTGCCATTTCCTAGGCCATGGCCTTTTGTGTTGAGCGTCGGGAGGTGCCATTCCAAAATCTTCTTCATTTGTTTCATCATGGCTTACTGGCTCCATTTTTGCCTCTTCCTCTTCGTTCTTAGGCCATCTACGAAAGATTACAAGATAATCAGGAAGCCCCATTCGAGAAACCGAAGAATCAATCATGAGCTGTTTGTGAAGCAATCCGTGCGCTTCTGTTCTCTGCTGCTCGATGACTGGATCTTTCCAGATGCACACCTCGCTATGATACGCCCACCCAGCCTCAACAAAATGACGGATGATTTCCCCTCTGAAATCTCGCAACCCTGCCTCTCCATCTCTCCCCTTGTAATTCACAAGCTGTTTACAATGGACAGCGCACAAGCGACCAGGAATTGTAATCCTGAAAAGCTCTCGAATTAAGAAGTCAAAATGCTGAAAGAATTCCGCGTCGCTTTTGCAGTTACCTGCATCACGGTCACTGTCTGAGTAGATGTACAAATTGGCGAACGGAGGACTAAAGATGCTAAAGTGAATAGAGGCATCAAGTAAAGCCCTTGCGATTTCAACACAATCCCCATGGTATAAAGCGTAATTCTCAGTGATAAATTGATCTAAAACGTTCATGCGATACCTCCAATATCTCTTCCGGTATAACTACACAACCAATCGGGTAGCTTCATCGGGACCTGTGGATTGTAGGCTGTAAGTGTCAAATCCTCCTGCAAAGAGAGAGAATTGACATTCATCGCGCTCGCTAGCTCTAGATGCGCTTGCATTTTGCGCTCCAGGCTAGAAACAAGAGGACCTTCAGTGTCGGCAGCTATGATGTAGACATTCACTGGCATTGTTTGCCCAAATCGATACGAGCGCCGGATAGCTTGGTAAACATCTTCAAACGAATAACTAAGACCAACAAACGCTACATTGTGGCAGTGTTGCCAATTGAGCCCATAACCCGCGATTCCAGCTTTTGTGATCAGTACGCGGGTTTTCCCTTGGGTAAAATCGGTAAGTTTGCGCTCTTTCACCGCAATGGATTCTGAACCACGTACTTCTACCGCGTCGGGAATGCGCTTGGTCAGCTCATCTGCTTCATAGTTTGTGTTACACCAAATAACCCAAGTTTCATCTGAATTATTCACGAGGTCTGCTACCGATTGCGCTCGATCTGCAGATGTGATCCTCATCTCTTTGTGAAGAGATGTAGCTGACATAGTAGGGAGTCTGAAGAGTTGACCTTCCGGTACGTCTTGAGTGATGTCAGTTTTTACATACCTGTAGATTATCTGAAGTTCAGGCAGGACAAAACCATCATCGCTAAATCCAAGATCGGAGGGACGCCGGATGGATACCGCCCAGCTGGCTACCCACTCCCAAAAATCTTTAGATGCATGGCCCTTGAGCCTGTATTTTCCGTTGCTCATGGTATCATTGATGAACCACCGCATGAGCATCTCAGAGGACGGCATGATGCCTAGAAATTCGGAATGGTTCCCTAACTCCATATGGTCGTTGGGAGCAGGAGTAGCAGTACAGGCTAACCTGTAAGGAGTACTGGAGAAAGAGTCTACTAGGGCACGTTTGGTTTTGCCCATATAGGATTTGAGGATAGAAGATTCATCAGGTATCACGCCCACAAAATGACTAGGATCAAAATGTTGCAACATCTCGTAATTTGAGATGTTTATGCCTGACTTCACATCAGCCTGTGATCGACATGGATGCACTTGGATACCAAGCTTTCGCCCTTCAGATATCGTCTGATGCACTACCCCCAAAGGAGCAAGAATTAAGATATCACCATTTGTGTACTTGTGAACAAGACGCCCATACTCTAATTGCATGAAACTCTTGCCCATTCCACAGTCTGCAAAAAGAGCACATCGTCCTTTTTTAAGCGCCCATTGCACAATAACTTTCTGCCAGTCGAAAAGCATAGGATGGATATCTTCCAAGCTCACTTCCAAGCCGCTCGTTTGGGCGACGGTTCGCTTACTGGCAAGGAATGTTTGATAATCTAACATGTCACACCTCTGTAATATCTATTCCATACAAAGCTTTTACAAGCTTACGCTTTAAATTGTACACAGGCGTTTTCATGCCCTTTACATCTTCAATCACACTATTTCCCGTTGACACATCTTTATAGCGGAAATCACCTTTGTAGAAACCGATCTTCTGATTATTTACAACCAAATCAAAAC
>Ga0070735_10001216_pt1 | contig 25459 bp, 20 predicted proteins | sample Coa_R1_FD_66443 | JGI IMG/M metagenome (GOLD analysis project Ga0070735, IMG submission 66443) | Surface soil microbial communities from Centralia Pennsylvania, which are recovering from an underground coalmine fire - Coalmine... | ecosystem: Environmental > Terrestrial > Soil > Unclassified ...
GTTTTATCCCGTGCCTGTTCTGCTGGCTAGCGCAGGTTTTCTTTACATACTGTTCGGGCGTCCGAACTGGGAAAAAGAAGTTCGCTATGCCGCGGTAATTTTGCTGACCGGCCTGATTATTTTCATGATTCGATCCTGGAAGTATTCGGAATGGCCCTTCACAGGCATTCCAGAAGAAGTTCTTACGAAGCCCTGAGGTATAACGAGCGACGCAATGGCGGATCACATCACAGTTCCATCGGTGAGAGGTACTGGCAGCCGTCAGGCTGACTCCGCGTTGGCACCGCTCCGTGAACCGCTATTCCGATCACTTTGGATCGCTGCGGTCGTTTCGTATACCGGCACATGGATGCAGAACGTCGGCGCAGGCTGGCTCATGACCGAGCTTACGACGTCGCCACTGGTGGTCAGCCTGGTACAAGCCGCTGCCGCAGTGCCAGTCTTCCTGGTTGTGCTCCCAGCCGGCGCCCTCGCCGATATGGTCGATCGCCGTCGTCTCCTCTTGTTCACTCAGAGTTGGATGGTGTTGGCGGCGGTTGCGCTCGGCATTCTGACTCAGTTCCGCGCGGTCACTCCCTGGATGTTGCTGGTTTTCACGTTTCTGATGGGAGTGGGAGCGGTTATGAACGATCCAGCATGGCAGGCTATCACTCCCGACGTGATCTCTCCGCCACGCCATGCTTCCGCAGTGGCACTTAACTCCGCGGGATTCAACGTGGCCCGAGCCGTTGGTCCAGCACTCGGCGGAATTGTTGTGGCTGCCGCTGGCGCCGGTTGGTCGTTTCTGTTGAATGCCGCTTCTTTTTTTGGCGTGATTTTATTTCTTTATTCCTGGAAGCAAGCACCTCAGGCCACGCCTGCCAAGCGCACAATGCGGGAAGCCATCGCCGAAGGGTTCCATTACGTACGCGGCGCTCCCCAAGTCCGATCGGTGCTGATTCGCACCGGCGCCTTTAGCTTTGGCGCAGCTTCCCTGCTCGCCCTTTTGCCGGTTATTTGCCAGCGACATGGCGCGCAAGGGTATGGATTCCTGCTGACGTGCTTCGGACTCGGCGCTTTGGCAGGAGCGGCAGTATTGCCTCATCTGCGCCTTCAGTACTCGGTTGACGGTCTCGTCGCTGGCGCCACTATCCTTTTTGCGCTGTTGACCTTTGCTGCCGGACAGGTGCATATCTTTGAATGGCTCTGTCTGGTATTGTTTACGGCGGGCGCCGCATGGATTGGCATTCTGGCCTGCTTCAACGTGGTGGCGCAGACCATGTGTCCTTCGTGGATGCGGGCACGGGCGCTCTCAATGTATTTGCTGGTTCTGCAGGGAGGTATGGCCATCGGCAGCGCACTCTGGGGAGCCGTCGCAGCACGGCGCGGAGTGCCTGAGGCGCTTGCCTGGTCGGCGCTGGCAATGGTATTGGGGTTGGCCACGATCCGTCGCCATCGGTTGACGGCGACAGAATTGGAGATGGCTCCGGCCGTTGTCAGGGACTAATGCGTCACGGGGGACCTATGCAGAAGAAGACGGGAGTGATCGCGTTTCTGGTGCTCGCAACGATCTGCGCCGCTCAAGCTCCCAAGCCCAAAGAAGAACGCCGCACCGTCACCATGATCTTGGATCACACCGTCAGCAATCTCGAAAGTGAATTCATCCCTGCGGCTGAAGCGATGCCCGAAGACAAGTACGGGTTCGCGCCCATGAATGGTGAATTTAAAGGCGTCCGCACATTCGGACAGCAGATTAAACACGTGGCCGCCGTAAACTACGAACTCGGAGCAGCGCTGCTCGAGCAAAAGCCGCCCGTGGACATCGGCGATGAGTCAGGTCCGGCTTCCGTCACATCCAAGGCGGAAATCCTCAAGTACCTTAAAGATTCCTTCGCATACGTACACAAAGCGATTGCCACGATCAACGATACCAATCTGACCGGAACGGTGCGTAGTCCATTTGGCGAAGGATGGGTCTCACGCTTGGGCCTGGCGAGTGCCGTTTCATCCCATGGATATGATCACTATGGGCAGATGGTGGAATATTTACGCATGAATGGGATCATTCCACCTGCCAGCAGGTAGACTCCGCGTTCGTTCGCATCAGTCCAGCCCATGGCCATCGATTGGCAAACATTTCGCCTGACATTGGAACTGGCATTCACGGTGTCGGCGATTCTCTTCCTGATCGGGCTGCCTATCGCTTATTGGATCGCGTTCTCCCGATCGCGTTGGAAATTTCTGATCGAGGCCATTGTCGCGCTTCCAATCGTGCTTCCTCCCACAGTGCTTGGCTTTTACGTTTTAGTGGCGCTGGGCCCGCGAAGTCCGCTCGGCCGGTGGTGGATTTCTCTTACGGGACACACCCTGGCCTTTACGTTTTCAGGACTGGTGATCGGATCCATCCTCTACAGCCTTCCGTTCGCTGTGCAGCCCTTCGCCGCCTCATTTTCCGGCGTAGATCGCAGGCTCATTGCTGCCTCAGCAACACTGGGCGCGTCTTCGTTTCGTACCTTCGTTCGCGTCATTGCTCCGCTCTCCCGCGCAGGGCTTATCACGGGCACCGCTCTGTCGTTTGCCCATACCATGGGGGAATTCGGCGTCGTACTCATGGTCGGCGGCAATATTCCCGGCGTGACTCGCACGGTCTCGATTGATATCTACGACCGCGTCCAGTCCTCTGATTATGGTGGGGCGAACCAGACAGCGCTGGTCCTGCTTCTTGTGTGTTTTGCCCTGTTGGTCCTGGTTTACGGCCTGAATCGCAAAGCTTGGATCATCGATCCCATAAAATAGACCGATGAACGAGACACGGACGCCTGCCTTGGAACCGACCACTGCGATTCCTCAGGTCTCTGACGGCGGCCCGCGCCTTCGCTGCAACTTCCGCAAACTTCTTCGAACAAACGATCGCGATTTTTCTTTGGACGTCGCGTTCGACGCAAATCCAGGATTCACCATCCTCTTTGGCGCTTCCGGAGCCGGAAAGACAACTTTGCTCGACTGCATCGCTGGCCTCACTCGGCCAGACGATGGGAGTATTTCCGTTCGTGAACGCACCCTGTTTGATTCGTCGAAGCGAATCGATCTTGCAATAGCTCGTCGTCGCGCTGGATACGTTCTGCAAAACCTGGCGCTGTTCCCCAACATGACCGTTGCTCAGAACGTCGCCTATGGTCTTGCGCATTTGTATGAAGCGCACCGAAACCAGCGCGTCACCTCGATGCTCGAGAGCTTTCGTATCGCCCATCTCGCACCGCGCAACATTCGGCAAATCTCCGGTGGAGAAGCTCAGCGTGTTGCCTTGGCCAGAACTCTGATCACCGAGCCAGGGGTCTTACTGCTCGATGAACCACTGGCTGCGCTCGATTCTCCGACAAAGTCGCAAATTATCGACGACCTGCGCCGATGGAACGAAAAGCACCTTATCCCGATTCTCTATGTGACCCACAGCCGGGACGAGGTCTTTGCCCTTGGAGAGCGGGTCATCATTCTTGATGCCGGACACATCGTGGCTCAGGGCACGCCGCATGAAGTCATGAATGCGCCGATGCAGGAAACCGTCGCTCAGCTGGCAGGCTTCGAAAATGTTTTCGATGTGCTCGTGCAGGCGGTTCGCCCGGAACGCGGCACGATGACTTGTCAGGTCGCCGGAGATGGTGGGCCTTTGCTGCTTGAAACTCCGCTGGTGCGTGGCGGCGTGGGCGCGACCCTGCGAGTAGGCATTCGCGCTGGGGACATCCTTCTGGCAACATCTCCGCCAATCGGATTGAGTGCGCGCAACGTGATTCCGGGTCGCATCACTTCACTGGAGCAGCACGACGTGATCGTATCTGCACGCGTCAAGGGCCGAGTCGAGATGGAAGTTCATCTCACCCTGGCGGCTCGCGATTCACTGCAACTGGCGCGCGGAAAAGAAGTGTGGCTGGTCATCAAAACGCATTCCTGCCACCTGATGCAGCGGTAGATTTATCGATCTTCCGCGCATCCAAAATCTGTTCCTGCTTCATCTCGATCACTGCCACTCTTTGTCCTTTACGCTCCTCGGCAAAGACGATTCGCCCTCCGAGGATCTGGGCAGCCGCCGCAGCAGGCAGATCGCGCTCATAGCCGAAGAAGCGATGCTTGAGTTCGGTCCACTTCGTCCAGCGTTCCAGCAGAGGATGCGGCGGTTCGTACTTCGTCGAGAAGACGAGCGCGACATCAAAGTGGTCCCGGAAATCCGCGGCTGAGAGTACTTGCTCCAACGAGAAGTCTTCGATCCGCACTACTTGCATTGGCCGTGTCGTATAGTCGAGCCACGGCCGCGTCAACTCATCCGAGGCGGGCCATGCGGTCAGTACCCGCGCCATCGGATAACGCGCCTCAAGAAAGCGCTCGGCATTTTCGTGCATCACGACATAGTCGCGGTACGCGAGGTTGTCTTCCGGAGAGAATCCGTAGGGTGGATTCCAGAACCACGCCAGCACGAAGAGAGCCGCTACGAGAGCCACAACAGCGGGCCAATATCGCATCCGCCTGCGCAAAGTCGACACCGCCATGATGATGACCAGCGGCACCACAGGGAGCAAGTACCGAGCCAGTACCGCACCGCCAATTAAAGCCATGAAAATCACGTATGCTGCCATAAGAAGAAAAAAAACACTCTGCACCGGTATGGCAATGCGCGGCCGTTCAATCCCGCCATCTTTCAGCGGAGGCTCCCACATCGCCAGAATCATCGCTCCCGTCAAAACCCAGAGATGTAAATATCCGAAGCTCTGCCAAAGACGCAGCGCCAGCGCGAGCACAAATCGCAGAGGGTTGAGTGTGGCCGCTACGTTATATCGAAAAAACTCCGGATTGCCGAAAACGTATCCCGTTCGCGAGTAATGGTAGCCATACCACATCGCTAGCGGGATGATCGGGATCAGCAATGACGTCATTCCCTGTGTCGACGCAGGATCGAACGCGGATCCAATATCGAACTCGCAACCTGAATTGCGTCGCCGGATCCGCTCTCTTGCAAGTCCAACCCTTAGCACCAGTTCCCATCCAACCAATGCCAGTGGCGCGACAATGGCCGTTTCTTTTGCGAGCGCCGCCAGCGAGAACCAGATCGCAGCTCCGCCCCAACACCGATCGAAATAAGCTCGCAGCCCCCAGAAGATGAGCCCCGCTGCGGCCAGGTCCACCTGTGCCAGCGAACTCTGTGAAAAAAATAGTGGATATACCGCAGTACACAGCGTGGCCCCGATCGCGACATCTGTATTCGCAATACGCTCAGCCAGACGAAACACACCGAGCAACGAGAACGCCGCTACGACAATCATCGCCGAGCGTGTCACCACCGGTGCGTAGCCGACCCATTTCCACCAAAGCGCAACCCACGCCAGCACGAGCGGCGGATGCGCATTCGAAACGGTCGTGTGCGGGATCAAACTACCTGTGAGCAGTAGATCGCGCGCAGCAGGAACGTAGTAGCCTGCCTCGTCCCAGAAATACGGCAGTGACAGCAGCGGCGCGTGCAGCAGAAAGATCACGACAAAGATCACTGCAAACACGAGTGCAGGATGCAGGCGAGATCGCATCAAAAGATCTTTCTAGTCATGGAAACGCACGAACACTGAGACATGCCGGCTAATGTACCGGTCCTGCCGGAGACATGCGCGGATCGAGTTTGATCTCGCCAAACGCTCCTTCATAGCTCGACACATTCTGCTGCAGAAGTCCCAGCAAAGCCTTGGCCTGCTGCGGGCTCAAATAAATCCCCTGAAAATTACGGATCTCAACATTTGTCTCGCTCTGCTGTTGCAATGTTCCGAAGACAAGAAAGAAGTCCCATATATTGACCCGCATCTGCACGCTGTTGGCGTAATTCTCGCGATAGTTCGTGTCGTTCGTCAGTTTCACATTGGGTTGCATCGGATTGTTCATGGCAGGAAGTGTAACCGAGTCCAAGTATCAAGAGCGAGGCTTGGCTCAGTGAAGATACCGTCCGTACTCCGGCTCATTGACAAAAACTGTCAGCGAGTGATGCTTTGCGGCGGGTAACCAGCGTCACCGGCCTGTGCATATCAAAGCCCATCAACCCGTTTTTGGCTGAAAATAAAGAAGTTATCTGCTTTCAGGCAGTTACTTTGGGAAGTACCTGATGGCGTTGAAAATGCGATACAGTCGGTGTTGCCCTTGCTAGAAAGGGACGTGCGGAATTGCCTATGACTCAAAACAACGATCACGCGATGATGGAAGAAGTCGTTCTTCCGGAGCATCTTCTCCCCCTGGGATCAGTTCTGGGGCAGGGAGTTTCGGCGCTGGACCTGTGCATGGTCCTGGCCAAGATCTTCCGTGTGCAGTACACCGAAGTCGCGCTGCTGCGGCTTGAAGGTGGACTGCTGCGCTTTGTATTTCCCGAATACCTGCGCACTACGGGCGCCATTCCGCTTTCAAGCAAGGCGGTCGCGGCGCATACCGCGCTGAGCAAGAAAGCCGAGATTTTCAATAACTTTGCCCGCGTGAAACATGCCAGTATCTTCGAAACTATCAAGCCCGAGGAGGGTGAAGACGCGGCCGCGCCGGCTCCCATTCAGAAACTGATGTCGGTTCCGATTATGGATCGCGACTCGGCGGTTGTCGGAGTGATTCAGATCTCCCGAAAAGGGCTGGATCCGAAGTTTGCGCAGGATTTCAGCCGCGAAGACCTTCACGACCTCGAATTGGCAGCGGGGCTATTGGCTACCGCACCAGCACTGATGTCGAACTAAGAACTGCTAGAGATATCTTTGGGGACACCAGATCTGGCGTCCCCAATTCTTTTTAACGAGAATTCTTTGCAAACACCCGCAGATCCGCCCCCGTCATTTCCTTCGGCTCGTCCACTCCGAGCATTCCCAGAAGCGTCGGCGAAATGTCGCGCAGCGAGCCGTTCGGCTTGAGCGCGAACTGCTTCGCGTTTTCCGCGATGACGATGAACGGCACCGGATTCGTCGTATGCGCCGTGTGCGGTCCGCCGGTCGCCGGATCGATCATCATCTCCGCATTGCCGTGATCGGCCGTGATCAGCATCGCGCCGCCCTTGGCCTTTACGGCCGCTTCAATCCGTGCAAGACATGCATCGACCGTCTCGACCGCCTTCACAGTCGGCTCAATCTTACCGGAGTGTCCAACCATATCGGCATTGGCGAAATTCACGACCATCACGTCGAATGTTCCGTCTTCGGTCGCCTTGATCACGGCGTCAGCGATCCCCGCAGCGCTCATCTCCGGCTTTAAATCGTAGGTCGCGACTTTTGGCGATTGAATCATCACGCGTTCTTCGCCCGGAAACGGTTGTTCTACTCCGCCATTGAAGAAGTAGGTGACATGGGCATACTTTTCCGTTTCGGCCACGCGTAGGTTGCGCATGTTCATTCCGCCCATTACATTGGCAAGAATGTTCGCCATCGACTCTGCCGGAATCACCACTGGCAAGCGGAAGTTCTTGTCGTACTGCGTCATGCAGACGTAATCGAGATTCTTCGGCGCCCGGTCACGCGGAATCGTGGCATCGAGATCCGCCGCCCCCGGCAGATCACTCCCACCCTTCTCGTTAAGCCCGCTGTTGCGCGTCAGTGCGCGCGTAATCTGGCGAACGCGGTCGGCACGGAAATTGAAGCAGATACAAGAATCGTCGTCACGAATCGTCGCCAGCGCCTGCCCCCCGCTGTCGGTACACACGAACGGAATGACAAATTCGTCCGTCACGCCCTTGTTATAGGAATCCTTCATTCCCTGCACCGGATCCGCCTGCTTGCCTCCCTCAGCGTCGGCGAACACCATGGCGTTGTACGCCTTGGCGATACGCTCCCAGCGGCGATCACGGTCCATAGCGTAGTAGCGGCCATTGACGGTGGCTATCTTGCCGCAGTTGTACTCGCGCATCTTCTGCTGCAGCTGCTCAAGATATCCTGCCCCGTTCGTCGGCAGCGTGTCGCGTCCATCCATAAATGCGTGTACAAACACTCGCTCCAGACCGTTCTGCTTCGCCATCTTCAGCAAGGCGTACAGATGCGCCTGCTGCGAGTGCACGCCGCCATCGGAAATTAACCCGAAGAGATGCAAGCGGCGCTCCCCGGTACGCGCGTGCGTCATCGCCTTGAGCAGTACAGGATGCGAAAAGAGTTCACCGTTCTGGATCATCAGATCGATGCGCGTGATGTCCATGTGCACGATCCGTCCGGCCCCGATGTTCAGGTGTCCGACTTCGCTGTTTCCCATTTGCCCTTCGGGCAATCCAACAAATGGTCCGCTTGTGTGAATCAGTGTGTTGGGATATTCGCGCAACAAACGGTCATACGTCGGCTTGCGCGCGAGGGCGATGGCGTTGGCTTTCGTTTCGGCTCGATACCCCCAGCCGTCGAGAATGATGAGAATGAGCGGTTTAGGACGAGACATAAATCAGGCGTTAGCTCCTAGCTTTTAGCTCTTAGCGTAAGACAAAACCGGGAAGGGCACGACTTACAGTCGTGCCGGAATGAATGGCGATAAATTCGCCGGCTTCAGCCCCTGAGGCTTTCATCCTGCTACCAGAACAAGTCCTCAATCTCTCTTGCCAATGCGTTTTTGAAGTCATTTGGGACTACGTATCTTGGCGCCTTGGCGCTTTCACTTCGGGCTTGAATTGCGTTCTTGATCCGCCTGCTTCATCGCCTGTTCCACGCTTTCCTGAATTCGGGGAAGAACGACCCGCATTGTTTCTCCAGTCACCGCCGGGATCTCGTGGAGGAATTTCTGTCCAGTCGGCGAAGAATAAAAAGCGGTCAATCCGTCGATATCGGCCTTGGTGAAGTGCTTCTGATACACCGGGATCATGTCGTTCAGCATGTCATCCAAAGGAAAATTCTTGATCAGATCCTCGGATTGACGGTCCAAGCGTGCTATTTCTTCCTCCGACACATCAGGATGCCGCTTCTTCATTTGCTCACGGTTCATGGTTCGCATCTGCTGGAACATCTGCTCCATCATTTGCCGAACTTGTTCCTTGCTCGACATGAGGTCGAACAGCTTCCTGACATCCTCTTTAGAAGGCGCGTCCGGGGCGATCGAGACTGTGGTTTGTGCCCAGACGCTTGCCGACATCCAGACGAAGAAAAGACACATCACCAGCTTCAACTTCATGGAATCTCCGTGTTTGCAGACAATTCGGATCTACCCGTGATAATTCAGAGCCTTCAGTCCCAGGAACCGTGCCGTTCCTCCCAGTTCTTCTTCGATCCGGAGCAGTTGGTTGTATTTCGCAATGCGGTCCGTACGCGACGCGGAGCCAGTCTTTATCTGTCCCGCTCCGGTAGCCACCGCGAGATCCGCAATGAACGTGTCTTCAGTTTCGCCCGAGCGATGCGAAATCACCGAAGTATATCCATTGCGCCGCCCAAGATCGATCGCGTCCAGGGTTTCGCTCACGGTCCCGATCTGATTCAGCTTGATCAGAATGGAGTTTGCGATCCCTTTCTCAATGCCTTCGCCGAAAATTTGAATGTTCGTCACAAAAATATCGTCGCCCACGAGCTGAATCTTCCCGCCAAGTTCCTTCGTGAGATTTTGCCAACCGTCCCAGTCATTCTCCGACAATCCATCTTCGAGCGAAACGATCGGGTAATCTTCTACCCACTTCGACCAGAACTTGACCATCTCGTCAGAGCCCTTCGCTGACTTGTCGGATTTTTTGAAAACGTACTTTCCGTCCTGGAAAAACTCACTAGCTGCCGGATCGAGCGCCACGGCGATCTCTTCTCCTGGCTTGTAGCCGGCCTTAGTAATGGCCTCCAGCACAACCTCGATCGCTTCCACGTTCGATTTCACCGAAGGAGCGAATCCGCCTTCATCGCCGACAGCTGTGTTGTAGCCACGCTTCTTTAACACACCTTTCAGCGTGTGGAATACTTCAACGCCCCAGCGCAGAGCCTCGGAGAAACTAGGCGCGCCCACCGGCATCACCATAAATTCCTGGAAGTCGACGTTGTTGTCGGCATGCGCTCCACCGTTCAGGATGTTCATCATCGGCGTCGGCAGGGTATTCGCTCCCGCGCCGCCGAGATAGCGATACAGCGGGATATCCAAGCTCAACGCTGAGGCACGGGCGGCCGCCATTGAGACCGAAAGAATCGCGTTCGCGCCGAGGCGTCCCTTATTTTCCGTCCCGTCCAGTTCGATCATCTTTGCATCGAGTCCGCGCTGGTCGAATCCGTCCCAGTTGGCGAGCGCCTCAGCGATCTCGCCGTTGACGTGCTCTACCGCTTTCAGCACTCCTTTGCCGACAAAGCGATTCGTATCCTGATCGCGCAATTCGACAGCCTCATGCTCTCCGGTAGACGCGCCGCTGGGAACAATGGCTCGGCCCATCGAACCGTCCGCCAGAAAAACTTCCGCCTCCACTGTTGGATTGCCACGTGAATCCAGAACTTCTCGTGCATGAATGCCTGCAATATTCGACATAGTAGGTAAGTTCCTTTACTGGGATGAGTTCAGACTGCGATTGCTCGACAGCGATTGATGTGATCCAACACCGACGGGATAATCGCGACTGGATCTGACGCTTCGCCCTAAAATTCCGGACGCGGGTATAGCTTCTCCCGTCACGCTCTGCGAAACTCACGATTATATCGGATGGAGGTCAACGCAATGTGACGCAAGACACAGTTCTTTCGGCGCATTTCATTTTCGGAACCGCCCATCCGGACACCGTTCGTGCCCTCTTATCACCATTGGTACCCGTGTACTGTCCGCTGCTTGTCGCAACCTCCGTCGTGATCTACAGTCAAAGGAGCTAGAAGGATCCTCGGAGGTACCGATGAAACGCTGGATGCTACTCCCCTGTCTGTTACTCGCCACGATGGTCAGTGCCCAAAATAGTGCGCCCGTTCCCGCGGGGACGGCCTTGATGGTGCGCCTCGACACAACCCTCGCCACTTTCAGCAATCGAGTCGGAGATCCATTCCGCGGCAGCATCACGCAGCCCATCGTCATCGACGGCAAGACAGTCATTCCTACCGGAGCGACGGTCGAAGGCCGGGTCACCAAGGTGGTCGAACCCCGCCGCATCTCAGGTAAGCCGACAATCGGCCTCCTGCCGGAAGCAGTCATCCTGCCTACTGGGGAACGTTACTATCTTGACGCAACACTCACCGATACCAACATCCCCGGGAGCGACGTCAACAACGAAGGCCAATTTAAGGGATCAGGCCATGACCGTCGCGATACGATTGAGCAAGGAGGGGGCACCGCAGGCGGCATGCTGATTGGAGGGCTCGTCGGCGGCCCAGTTGGGATCCTGGTCGGTGGCGCTATAGGCGCGGGCTCGACGACCGGTCATTGGCTCGCGAAGCACCGCTCCGCGACGCTACCCGCAGGAACGCAACTTACACTGGAATTGAATCGTCCGTTGACGATGTCCACGCCTTCGCCCAACGGCGCCAGCAACTAAACATCGCACATTTCGAAGAGGGATGGCCGGGCGTGCATATGCGCTCCGGCCATTACTTTTTGTGGATGAGAACCAATTGTAGACACACAGCCATAAATATGGCATAATAATCCCGTGAGGACTACGGTCGATATTCCGGATTCACTTTACCGCGAGCTCAAAGGTAAAGCCGCGAATGAGGGGCGCTCGGTTAAGGAGCTGATTCTCCGCGGTGTGGAACAGGAGCTGAAAGGTCGTCGAACCCGTTCTTCCCGGGTCACTCTTCCCGTCGTGCGTTCCAAACGGCCGGGGTCGATGAAATTAGATAATGCCAAGATCTTCGAGATCATTCCTTTTCCCTGATGTGAACGTTTGGCTCGCCCTTACCTGGGAAGGACATGTTCATCACAGCATTGTCCGCTCGTGGTTCGAAGGTCTCGATCCCGCAGCCCGGCTAGGGTTTTGTCGTTTCACTCAGATCAGTCTGCTACGGCTACTCACTACACAAGCGGTCATGGGCCCCGATGTCATGACTCAGGTCGAGGCATGGGGAGCGTATGACCAGTGGTCGCAAGATGATCGGATATACCTCCTGGAAGAACCAGCAAATGTCGAGTCTGTTTTCCGTGCCCAATCGCGCCGGGCGAGTTCGGATTCGAAAGGCTGGGCCGATGCCTATCTTGCCGCGTTCGCAACCGTCGCACAGATGATGCTTGTAACTTTCGACAAGGGCTTTGCAGGAAGGCTTGAAGGGTTAGTAATTCTGAAATCGTGACGGCCTTTTCGTCACGCACCGAACAGCAGTTCTCCCTCGCTAACTATCTGCAGCTCAATCCAACCTTCGAGCGGCAGTGAATCCACGGGAAGCCGATTCTGCCACAGACTGAAGCGCAACCGAACCTTACTCGTGGCGATGCTCGGCCCACTTCCCAACTTCCGCTCAGACGCGCCGTCCGATCCGGACCCCGGAGCCGCCAGCAGCCACGACAGCGGAAGCTTGAACTCGAAGTTCCGCAAGAGCGCCAACTTCACATGCTCGTCGGTCTGGTTCGAAGACGCCAACTCACGCCCCGCTACGCCGTTTTCGATCTTCCAGTTTGTAAGCTTACCCACGTTCGCGGCGGCATCGATTCGTAAAGTTCGCCTGGGACGGGGCTCACCGCTCGCCCACGATTCCACATTCACAATAATCTCAAAGTCCTCTGCCGGAACCTTACCCGCGAAATCGAGTCGTCCATAGAGGCAAGTGGCATCAATTCCCGCGAATACAGAGTCCAGCAGGAACTGTTTGCCATGCATCGCCCCAGCGCGGTGATCGGCTGTATAAACGGCTGCTCCCATCCATTCGAAGTACCGAACTTTGTCGCCAGTGACCCGCGGGTGGATGTACGCCGTCTGCGGCACAAACGATGGACGCACCTCCGCCCCGGTTATCGGCTGAGCTAAATAGTCCGGCGGCACCGCCCCCAACGCCTGATACACATTCGAAAGATGCTTGCGATAAAGCTCGTCAAAGTCCCGATCATTGGCCGAGTGGTGCTCTGGACCATACCACCAGTTCCAGTCGCTGCCCTCGGCAATCAGGATCTCATCAAATGCCAGCTTGCGTTGCGCTTCCGTCGCGCGCGCCGCATTCTGCGCATAAAACTCACGCGCGTGATGCAGGTAATCCCACGCCCGGTTATCTTCCGGAGCCCCAATCCATACGTTGAAATTCGCACTAATCCAGCTTCCGGGGACAAGCGAATTCATCTTCCCAAAATCTTTGTGCCGCGCGATCGCCTCAGAAATCGTCAGTGCTTCAATGCCCGGTTCAGTTTGCAGGGCGTCATAGAAGCGCCGCAAAAATTCGCGCCCCGACTTCGGATAGTATTCCCAGGCATTCTCGCCATCGAGAATAATCGACACCACCGCGTCCCGCCCCTTGTCGAGCACCGGCCTGGCGGCCTCTTTAATGTTTGCGATCAGGTGCCGAGCCGCATCTGCAGGAGGCATGCCGGAATAGACAAACCCGATTAGGTCGGAAATCGTATGATCGCGGAAAACCATGTGCATCGCGGTCGAGCCATTTTCGTAGCGATGGATGTTGTACAGCTTCTCGGCCTGCTGCGCCGGAAGGCGCCCGCTGCCATCTCGAGAAAAGAAGGATCCCGTGCTCCGGCCGAGCACACCTTCGTCGGTCGCCATCCATTGCACGCCAAGTGTGTGCGCGATCGCCAGCGCTTCTTCTGAAACACTGCCCTCTGACGGCCAGATTCCCTTCGGCCGCATGCCAAAGACCTTCTCGTGCAAATCAAGGCCGCGAACAAGTTGTTCACGCGCATCTTCCGGATGCCGGAACCGATTTTGTGGAAGAGGCAATCCCGGGGACGAAACTGCGCCGATGCTCGTGTCGCATACCAGCGGCAAAATCGGATGGTAAAAAGGCGTCGCCGATATTTCGATCGAGCCTTTTTCCGCCGCTTCGGCGTGCGCCGGAAGGACCCGTCCGAGCAACTCCCGTTCCCGCGCGATCACAAACTTCTGATCATCGAGCGAGAAGTGATGCCCCTTGGTTACGAGCGCGGCAACGTCCTTTTCCTCCAGGAAAAATTCATCGAACCAAGCGATTTGCGACAACACTTGCAGATCCGTGAAATCCTGATCCTGAAAATATCTCTCGGCCCGTTCCGGATGATCGCCGTGCTCGCGAAACCGCTCCCATAGTTGCCGATAGCGCGGGTACCTCCCAATCACATTTTGCGGATTCGCCTGAAACAGATACTGCAATGCGAATCGGCGCTCCTCGGGGGTTAGCTCTTTGGCGGGCTTGGCCGCGACACTCAGAAACGGATCACGCGCCGTTCCGGCCACATAGTCCTGTATCTGCACCATCAATGACGGCACAAGATTGAAGTTCTGATGAACTTTCGGGAACTCGTCCAGCAATTTCACCATGCCGTAGTAGTCCTTGAGCGCGTGTAAACGCACCCACGGCAGGCGGTATTCACCCGTTACCAGATCCTTGTAGAACGGCTGGTGCTGATGCCAAAGAAGGATGACGCGCAGCGACGGCATGGCTGGACAGCCAGTCTAGCACGCAGGTTCCCGAGTCCCGCGGGTCCCCACACTTTCAGCCTCGACCCCTATGTTCGCCGTACCGAAACTGTGGGTGCCCCGTCCTTGCGATTTTTGCAAGGGCGGGAATTGCCGGATCTCGACCATCCAGCCCGAGGCGTCATTCCGAGCGTAGCGCTTTTCTTCGCGGAGCGAGGGATCTCGCGTGGAAACATTCCGGCCGTCGTCATTCCCGCAAAAGAGAGAATCTCCTTCCGTTGTCATTCCGACCGAAGGGAGGAATCTGCTTGTCACTCCTACCGAAGGGGGGAATCTGCTTTCCTCGACGCGAGTCGCGAGCCCCCAACTGGCTTTGGGGCAGCTATCGGAGTTACGCGTTCGGAGAAGAGGGCACGGTGAAGATCAATCAGTGGCCGAAGGCAGTGATGAAAGTTCGGGGCGCAGCATAACGGGACGGTGGCCCGGCGTCCTAGAGTTGTTTTTTCTGTTTCCCGTTTCGATACTGAGGGTGGACGGGTGGCCCGGCCCTCCAAAGCCTGTTCTTCTTTCCCGTTGTGACACCGCGGGTGCCCCGCTCTCGCGATTTTGGCGAGGGCGGGTACGATGCTGCCGAGATCGGGTGGCGTAGAAGGCCTGAAACAGAATGCCTCCAATTCCGGCGATTCGTGGTGTCTGCGGGTCAAAAATCGTTGGGGACAGACGTGACGTATTATTATGTTTCCGAAACCCGTTGTCCAATCACACGCCAGTGTGATCCCGGTCCTTGCGGCTCACGATCAGCAGGCCCAAACTAGCCAAGGCGAAAGTCGAGGCGATTGGCGGGCCCGCCGCCGAGATCCTGAGCAACGCGAAGGACCTCTAAGCCCTTTCGGCTCAATATTTTACCCGCAAGTTGTTGAGCGCCATAGATTACTTCTCAATTTCCCGCTAAGTCGATGATTCCAGAGATCCGAGGGGGGAGGGGGATACCCGGTCCATCGTTGAAAACGCCGCGGGCTTGAGTGAGCCCCTACGGTATTCAATTGGCATCGGACGGGCTGTTGGTTCGGTACACTATCCCTCTGAGGCCGCCATCATGCCTGAGACTGTGACCACGATGCCCCAACTGCTGACGGAGAACGACCTCTACCTTTTCAATGAGGGCAGCCATTACCGCATTTACGACAAAATGGGAGCCCATCTCATCACACACGAGGGTAAGGCGGGAGCCATTTTCAGTGTATGGGCGCCGAACGCGCGCTCGGTATCAGTCGTCGGGAGCTTCAACGGATGGGATCCGAAGACTCATCGCCTGAATCCGCGCGGCTCGTCCGGCATCTGGGAAGGATTCGTCCCCGGGGCCAATCACGGCGCACTTTACAAGTTCCACATCGATTCCCATCGTCACGGATATCGCGTCGACAAGACTGATCCGATTGGCATCTGGAGTGAAAAGCCTCCGCGAACCGCTTCCGTGCTCTGGGATCTGAATTACGACTGGAACGACCAGGAATGGATGCAGAAACGATCGGAGCGTAATTCCCTGCGCGCGCCGCAATCGATTTACGAGGTACATCTCGGTTCATGGATGCGCGTGCCCGAGGAGCACAATCGTCCGCTCAGCTACCGGGAAACGGCGCCACGCCTCGCGCAGTACATCGGCCAGATGGGATTCACCCACGTCGAATTCCTTCCGGTGATGGAGCATCCGTTCTTTGGCTCCTGGGGATATCAGACGACCGGCTATTTCGCACCGACATCTCGTTACGGCACCCCTCAGGACTTCATGTATCTGGTCGACTACCTGCACCAGCACGGCATCGGCGTGATCCTCGACTGGGTACCCTCGCACTTTCCTTCCGACGGGCACGGCCTCGCTTACTTCGATGGCACACATCTCTACGAGCACGCCGACTCGCGCCAGGGATTTCATCCGGATTGGAAGACGCACATCTTCAACTATGGACGGCCCGAGGTTCGCAGCTTCCTCATGTCGAGCGCGATGTTCTGGTTCGACAAGTACCACGTCGACGGATTGCGCGTGGATGCCGTCGCTTCCATGCTCTACCTCGATTACTCCCGCAAACAGGGCGAATGGATTGCCAACAAGTTTGGCGGGCGCGAAAACCTCGAGGCCATCGACTTCCTCCGACGGTTCAATCAGGAAGCCTACAAAGAACACCTGGATATTCAGACCACGGCCGAAGAGTCGACCTCATGGCCGATGGTCTCAAAGCCCGTCTACGTTGGCGGCCTCGGCTTTGGTGAAAAATGGGATATGGGTTGGATGCACGACACCCTCAAGTATTTTCAGAGCGATCCGATTCACCGCAAGTATCAGCACAATCTGCTTACGTTTCGGATGCTGTATTCCTGGCATGAAAATTTCGTGCTGCCGCTCTCACACGACGAAGTCGTCCATGGCAAAGGATCCCTTATTGGGAAGATGCCCGGTGATGAATGGCAGAAATTCGCCAATCTGCGTCTGTTGTACGGATACATGTACGCCCAATCCGGCAAGAAACTCCTTTTCATGGGCGCAGAGTTCGGTCAGGTCCGCGAGTGGGCGCACGACTCCAGCCTGGAATGGCACGTTTTGCAATATCAGGTGCATCGCGGAGTGCAGGCCTGGATGGAGCAACTCAACCGGTTCTACCGCAACGAGCCGGCGATGCACGTCCTCGACAATGATCCAGCGGGCTTCGAATGGGTCGACGCAAACGACAATGCCAACAGCACCGTCTCCCTGCTCCGCAAAAGTGAGTCTCCGCAAGATACCGTTCTCGTGGTCTGCAATTTCACGCCGGTGCCGCGTCTGGGATATCGAATCGGAGTCCCTCATGGAGGTTACTGGCGCGAGATGCTCAATAGCGATGCCCGCGAATACGCCGGAAGTGGGATGGGGAATATGGGTGGAGCGCAAGCCGAAGAAATCGCTATGCACGGACGCCCGTTCTCGCTGAAGCTGACTTTGCCGCCGTTAGCAGCGTTGTTCTTTAAAGCCGTGTAGGCGCTAGAGGCGGAGTCGAGACGCAGGGCATCCGCGTCGCGACTTGTTTCGTCGTCCTGAAGCCGTCGATTTGGATCAGTTCGCCGCTATGGGGTCACCTTGAATACGGTCCCATAGCCGGATCCGCAATTAGTCGTTGTTCCGTAAAAACCTCCTGTGGCGTCGCGCGTGAGAGGAGCGTTGGGAATACACCCAGCGGGACCGTAATTCAACGGCACAGAAATTTCGTTACCGTTTCGCGTCAGCTGGAATAGAGTTCCGCAGCCAGCGGTGGAACATCCCGCGCCTCCGCCTAGTTGCGTGGTTCCGTAGAGATTGCCAGGGGGACCTGCGACCAAACCAGCAGAGGGATATTCTCCGTCATTCGGAACAGCCCCGAAACTGTAAAGCAGTTTCTCAGTTCCACTAGGGGTGAGCTCGAAGACTGCTCCAAAACCGTATACCCCTCCCGAGTAGGTCGTGCCGTAGAGGCTCCCTTCCGCTCCCGCAATCACGCCAGCCTCAGGCCCTTCCCCGTCCGTGGGGTATCCGGCAAAGCTGTGGAGAATCGTCTCTGCGCCGGTTTTGCTGACCATAAAGACGGTTCCGCAGCCCTGCACAAAGAGATTACAGTTTCCCGTGCCACCTTGCTGAGTAGTGCCGTAAAGATTGCCTTGGGAATCGCGGATCAGGTCACTTGCGGGAAAAGCTCCGTCACTTCCGGCAGCAAAACTATACAGGACGGTTTCGGCGCCCCTCACGTCCAGCTTGTAGACCGTTCCACATCCGCTTCCAGCTTTGCAACTTCCTGTTCCGCCGTACCAAGTTGTACCGTAGACGTTACCCTCAGCGTCCAGCACTAGCCCAGCCCAAGGAGAAGCGCCGTCCGGCGACCCCGAGAAGCTGTGGAGGACGTTTTCTTTTCCTTCTCTGGTTATTTTGAAGACCGCTCCCAGGTCGAAAGTTCCGCCGCGAGTGGTAGTGCCATAGAGGTTCCCCTGCGCGTCGCGAACAAGTCCCGCCCAAGGCACTGATCCATCCGGATCACCAGCAAACATGTGCAGAAGGGTCTCGACGCCCTGACTGTTGATCTCAAACACCGTTCCATAGTTCGTGGTTCCTCCCCATGTTGTCGTGCCGTAGAGGTTTCCGTCAGAATCACGGATTACCTTCGCAGTCGGCAGAGCGCCGTCCGGATCGCCCTTGAAGTTGTAGATCGTTGTCAGGGTCTGCGCCGGGGCTGGTTGTGAAGCAAAGGTGGCCATTAAAGCAAGCGCAATTGCAGATAGGCAAGCCCGAATTGAAAACGCAGAAAAAGGAGTGACTCCGACGTCACCCGGACGAAGCGCGGCGATGTTCATAGACACCTTTCTGATGAAACTGTTCCTTGGAAACGAAGTTGCTCTCTGACACGTCTCGCAAAGAGGTACTTAGGATGCAGAAACCAGGGGATGGGTATATTTCACGACATGGCCTACGTCCTGAGGGATCTTGAACCCCTGGCGGCACCCTATCGCGTCCGCATGCTATGCTCGCCTTAAGCGCGTCTCTCATGCGGATTCTCACCCGCTACATTTTGCGAGAGGTCACGGCACACGCCCTCATCGGCGTGGCGATCTTCACATTTGTCCTGTTCACCCGCGATCTCGGACACATCCTTGAACTCGTGGTACGCGCTAGCGCCCCTCTTCCCAGTGTCGCAGAGATTTTCTCCTTCACCATCCCGCTCGCGCTGACCTACACGCTCCCCATGAGCGTGCTCGTTGGAATCCTGATTGGTCTCAGCCGCCTCGCCGCCGATAGCGAAATCACCGCTATGCGCGCCAGCGGCATGGGCGTGTGGAGCTTCCTGCGCATTTTATCCATTTTTGTTTTCGTGGCATGGCTCGCAGCTCTTGTGAATGGACTCTATGTCGCTCCGCGAGCCCAGGCGGCGCTGGGTCACCTGGAAGACCGTCTGAAAGGTTCTCAGGTTTCATTCGAGATTCAGCCTCGCGTTTTTTATGAAGGATTCCCCAAGATCGTCCTCTACGTGCAGGATGTGAAAAGCGCTCAGGGAGCCGCCCTTTGGAAGGGCGTCTTCATGGCAGACCTGAGTGATGCCGCGAATCCGCGAATCACGTTGGCCAAAGAAGGCATTGTCGTCAGCGAAGGGCCTGATCGCCTGCACTTGCATCTCATCGACGGCTCCGAGCATGAGACCGATCCCAAGGATGCCGATCACTATACGATCTCTACCTTCGAGCAGACGGACATTCCGATCGAGTTGCCTTCGACCGAGAACAAGGCCGACGAATCACTCCCCGCGGGTGAAATGGACACACATTCTCTGCTCGATAAAGCCCGCCGTTCCGATCCCGTCACCGCGCGCTGGTATCTCATCGAATTCCACCGGCGCTTTGCGCTGCCCACAGCCTGTCTCGTTCTTGCTCTGGTCGGTATCCCGCTCGGACTTTCGTCGAAAAAGAGCGGCAAATCCGGAGGCTTCGTCCTCACTATCCTCCTCGTCTTTGCCTATTATGTTGTCTCGCTGATCGGTGTTTCTTTTGCGCGGCAAGGACGCGTGTCGCCATGGTTCGGAGCCTGGCTGGCTGATCTGGCCTTCTTTGCGCTCGGCCTCTTCTTGTTGTTCCGAGCTGAGAAGCGTCCTATCGAACTCGGCTCGTTTCGCGCTTCCCGAAAAACGCCGCAACTTGGGCGTCTCAATGGCAATGATCGACGACGCGAGAATGCTTTCGAACGCGCGGCCACCCGGCGCCGCGTTTTTAGTGCTACCTTCCCCACCCTGCTCGACGACTATGTCTTGAAGGACTTCATCGTCTACCTGGGAATGATCCTCTCGACGTTCCTGGTGCTCGTTCTTGTTTTCACCCTTTTCGAGCTCTTGGGAGACATCCTGCGCAACAAAGTCCCGGCATCGATCGTGGCGGAGTACCTGCTCAACGTCACGCCTTACCTGCTCTACAACGTCGCGCCGCTAGTCATGCTGCTGGCCGTCTTGGTCACGTTTGGCGTGATGCAGCGGTCCAACGAGATCACCGCGATCAAGGCGACCGGCACGAGCATTTACCGAATTGTCACGCCCGTCATCGCCGCCGCTGCGGTGCTTTCGGTCGCTCTGTTCTTCGCCGACCAGTTCTACTTGCCGCACACCAATAAGCGCCAGGAAGCTCTTCACAATGAGATTAAAGGGAAACCTCCGCAGACCTATCTGCGGCCTGATCGCAAATGGATTTTCGGACAGAACAACGACATCTACTACTACCAGTTCTTCGATCCGGATCGCGACCAGTTCGGCAATATCAGTGTCTTTCAGCTCGATAAACCGAGCTTCACTATTACGCGCCGCGTTCATGCCGAACGCGCCCACTGGGCCGAGAGTCTGAACCGTTGGATTTACGAGCAAGGATGGCAGCGATCATTGCACGGCAGCGCTATCGCTCCCGATGGCTATCGCAAGTTCGAAGTTTCGACTTTCCCCGAATTCCCGGAGACGCCCCCTTACTTCAAGAAAGAAGTGAAACAGTATTCGGAGATGAACTATGAGGAACTGCATCATTACATCCGCGACCTGCAGCAAAGCGGATTCGATGTGGTGCGCCTCCGTGTCGAACTCAACAAAAAACTTTCGTATCCGCTGATCACGCTCATTATGGCGATCCTGGCAATTCCTTTTTCGTTGTCTGCTGGAAAACGCGGGGCTGTCGCTGCAGTCGCAGTTGCCGTCTCCATCGCTGTCTTCTACACCGTGGTTTCGCGTTTGTTTGAAGCGATGGGCAACCTGAGCCAACTCCCGCCCGCACTTGCGGCGTGGTCGCCGGATCTGATCTTCGTACTGGTGGGCGGCTACTTGATCTTGAAGGTCCCTACTTAGGAACCAACTCAGAGATCAGGGGCCTGGAGGCGAAACCGGAGGCAATGCTTCGCCCTGCCCCCAAATCCCTCGCCTCCTTATTTCACTGCCAGGCCGTAGGGATAATTATCGGTCTGAATCGCGGGGAGTACCGAAAGCGCTCCTGTGGCTGGGGTAATGGAATACTGTGACACTGTACTTCCGCCTTGGCCGTTCGCGCCGAAATTCGACACAAACATCCAATTGTCGTCTCCGCGAATCGTCATCGACACAGGTCCCGCCCCCGTCGCCACGATTGCCGGATTCGCAGCGCTCAAACTGCCTGACACTGGACTAATCGTGAACGCAGATACGGTGTTGGACAGCGTTCCGAGAACGTACACGTTTCTTCCATACGGATCCACCAGGATCGGACCCGGCCCAGCTGCGCTCCCAGATAAGGCAAATGGGGAACCGACGACTGGCACCAGACTGCCGTCCGCGTTTGGGCAAGGTCCGGTGCTTGTGACCGCGGCGCAGATGGTGTAAGCGCTGATTTTATTGGTTTGGCTGTTACTCACGTAAACAAACCGGTCACACGGATCGACCGCGACTCCAGCCGGCACCTGGTCGGTTGCAAAATGAGCAACAGCTCCGGCCTTCGGCGGATTTTCCAGTGCGCCCGTCGAAGTATTCACCGCATACTCCCAAACAACGTAGTTGGCGGAATCGACTGCATAAAGATATTCCGCCGTGGGAGGAATATTATTTGGAACCTGACAAACAGAGTTCGTCGTTCCATTGATCCCCGTGCCCGGAAAAATCGTCGGACTAACTGCAACCGCCGCAATGTTCGGCGCGGTGAATCCAACCCCGTTGACGAAATTGTAAGTCCCCTTCACCAGAGTTAGCCCGCCGCCACTGCTGATCGAATAGCTGTTCACCCCTCCGCCGTCCGCCACAAACAGGAATTTTCCGGTGCTATCCATAGCCAGAGATTGGGGACTCGCATCCGGTACCAAGCTTCCCACTTGCTTCACGTTTCCGTCAGAGCCCACTTGGAATGTGGCAATCCCGTACTGGGTCGCGTTCGGGCACTGGTCGCTTTTATTGAAAATTACGAACAAATAAGTCCCCGCTGGGTTCACCACCATTGCAGCGGGCGAGCCATTCACCAGACACGTCAGGTTCCCAGTATCGTTCGGAGAATTGTTGATTGCTGACACGTGTCCGTTACTCAACGTAAAGCTAAAAGTCTCTATGACGGAGGATCCCTGACTGCCTACCAGCAACAATCCGTCCTGCGAAGGGTTGTAGTTGCTCCCGCAGGCCAGCAACACCCCGATCAGTACCAACCCCGACATCGCTCCAAGCAGTCCAAGTCGCTTCGACATTCTTTCGTTCTTCTCCATGTCTGGCATGAGGATCGCGCGAACACACGCCCCCGGTACCCGCGACCGGGTCCTTATCGTCTAGAAAATGCGGGAAATCTCAACCCATTTGTGTATCAGGAAAGCGCAGGAAGAGCAATCACCTGCCAAAGTTGGTTGGAACCAAGGGACTTCCCAAAAGTTGCCCGCATCGTCTGGAAGACAGTATACGGGAATGTGAGGTCAGACGTAGACGCGCAAAACAGAAACTCCCTACCCGATCTGCGCTACCGCAGTTAAATCTGCCGATTTTTCGCTTCCGGTGCCTCCAGGAGTCAAAGGCAGCCGGATCTCTACGATGAGCCCGGTTGGTTGGCGATTGAAAGCCGCGACTCGGCCTCCGTGGAACCTCACCGCTCTTTCCGTGATGGCCAATCCCAGCCCCACGCCTCCGGTCTGGCGTCCGCGAGCATCGTCCAGACGATAGAACGGTTCGAACAATTTTCCCAAAGCGTCCGCCGGGACACCGGGACCTGCGTCGCTGACCCGTAGCACGGCTTCCTGCTTGCCCGATTGCTCAAGGCCGCGCAGTTCCACCTCGACCGACGTTCCTTCGTGCGTATACCGGATCGCGTTTCTCACCACATTTTCTACGGCGCTATGCAGCAGCGACGCATTCCCGCAAACAATCCACTCGCCTTCCGCGATCGTCGCGCGAACATGGCAGCGCCGGGCCTGGGCTTCGAATTCCGCGTCTTCCACAACGCTCTCCACCAGTTCGCCCAATGGCACCGGAGTCTGCGGGACCAACTGCTCTCCATCCTCGAGCCGCGCCAGAGTGAGGATTCGACCGATCAGTTCATTGAGCCGGCTGGCCTCGAGCTCAATCCGGTCCAGCATGTCCGCACTTTCCATTCCAGCTCGCTGGCGAGCGAGTCCCAGAGCCACATTCAGCCGTGCCAGAGGAGATCGCAGCTCATGCGAGATATCATTCAGCAGCCGCGACTGGGCCTTCAGCAGACTCTCGAGCCGTTCGGCCATGGTGTCGAAATCGCGCATCAGTCCCGCCACTTCGTCCCGGCGCATGCTCGCTGGAGCGCCCGTGCGCGCCGTCAGATCCCCCGCCGCCAGCTGCCGCGCCGCCTTCCGCAACCGGACAATCGGCTTCGTCAAGAACCACGCCAGCAGATAACAGACCAGCCCCGAAGTGATGACCCCGATGATCAGGCCGGTGAATGGCACGCCCCTTGGTCCAATGAACACCCGTGGCCCGGGCGGTAATCCCATCACAAGCGTGTAGCGATGCTTGCCGTCCGAAGAGGCTTTTGAGTCTCGTTGCATCGGAGGCGCGGGAAACAGGAATCCATCGTGCGGTGATCGCGGACCACCAGCCGCGACCCGAATCGCCCAGTCTGGGGCGCCGCGATGTGAAACCTCTTCCAGGTGTTCGTTGAAAAGATACGCGCGAACGTGCTGAGTTGCGTCCAACTCGTCCAGGTATTTGCGCAGCTCTTGCTCACCGCCCTCTTCGTACGTGCTGACAGCATCGTTTAATACCGTGGTGCGAAGGGCTTCCCACGTCGAACTCCGTGGCCGGAACGCGAGCGTGACCAGAATCGCCAACAGGAAGAACAACGCCTGCGCGAACCAGAATGAGAGGAAAATCCGTAAGAAAAGGCTTTTCATGAGTGGATTGCCCGGCCGATCTTAGACCTTCGATTTCTCCCGTGGCCTTGCAAAAATGTACCCCACACCTCGGACCGTTTTGATGTGCTCATCATTTTCCGTGTCGCCCAGTTTTTTTCTCACCTTGCTCACGTGCATATCGATGCTTCGATCGAACGGAGAGAACTTCCGGCTGAGCACAGCGTTTACCAAACGCTCGCGCGGTACGACTCGTCCCGCTTCGCGCAGCAAGACTTCGAGTAGATTGAATTCCACCGATGTCAGATCCACGAGTTTGCCATTCATCCGGACTGTCCGTGTCGCCGGATCCAATTCGACATCACCCACGATGACGACATCCGGAGCCGCTGGCGAACCGTTCCCATCGCCGCGCGTCCGCCGCAGAACCGCACGTATCCGCGCCACAAGCTCCCGCGGATTAAACGGCTTGGGAAGATAATCGTCTGCCCCAATCTCCAGTCCAACGATGCGATCCACATCTTCTCCGCGCGCAGTCAGCAACAAGACCGGAAGCCGCGACGTCGCCCGAATTCGCCGTAACACCTCAAATCCATTGATGCCGGGCAACATAACATCGAGCACCGCCAACAGATATTCACCGGCAGTCGCCTTTTTCAGGCCTGTTTCGCCATCGTGGACACATTCGGTAGTGAATCCCTCGGCGCGCAGGTATTCTCCGACAAGATGGCACAGCTCCACATCATCGTCGATAACTAATATTCTTTCCATGCTGAACTAATTGTGCACCCGAAGATCACAAACCGTAGTAAAGAATTGTCAAACCTGTCGCTGCGTTTAACCCGTCCCGCACCCCCGTCCCTCGTACCTCTCCAAAACCCGCCCTATGCCCGGCTTGCCTCTTACAAAACTTTACTCCGGTTGACCGACTCTTTACCGCTTTTCGCCCCGGACTCGTGTTCTTATCATCGTACGTATCCCGGATACCGGATAGGAGTTACCATGAAATCGATTCGTTTTCGTTTGCTGATTGCGACTATCGCAGTTCTGCTCGGCACGACGATCGCAAAATCCCAAACCCCGGAAGACACACCGGCCCCTCCGCCTATGCACGGACGTCATTTCGACATGGGCGGCCCCATGGGCCACTTCTTCGCTGCCAAGCTCAACCTGACCGATGAGCAAAAGGC
>Ga0070735_10001217_pt1 | contig 25456 bp, 24 predicted proteins | sample Coa_R1_FD_66443 | JGI IMG/M metagenome (GOLD analysis project Ga0070735, IMG submission 66443) | Surface soil microbial communities from Centralia Pennsylvania, which are recovering from an underground coalmine fire - Coalmine... | ecosystem: Environmental > Terrestrial > Soil > Unclassified ...
CGTGCGCAGCTCGTGCGACACGATCGACACGAACTCCGTTTTCATCCGCTCGACGTTCCGGATCGCCGTGATGTCGTTGAATATGAAAACGGTGCCGATCGTCGAGTCGTCGTCCCCGCGGACCACGGCCGAGTGGATCTGATAGATGTACTCGCGCTGGTCCTCGATGATGCTGATCTCGTCCGGCTCGCGCGCCTCGTCCGGCGTCTGCTCTTCCCGCGGCGCCCCGGCTTCTTGAATGCGCTTCTTGAAGATCTCCTGGCACTTGTCGTGCCGGATGATCTGCTCCATGGGCTGGCCCAGCGGCTCTTCGCCGGGCGCGATCGCGAACATCATGCGCGCCTGCGCGTTCATCTGGCCGATGCGTCCGCGCTGATTCACGAGCACGAGGCCCGCGGTGAGGCTCTCCAGGGTGTGGACGAGCTTTTGCTTCTCCTCGTACATCTCCTGGAATATCTGCGCATTGGCGATAACCGCCGCGGCGTTGCGCGAAAGCCGTTCGAGCAGCCGCACGTCCTCCTCGATGAACTCACCGCCGTACCGCTTATTGAAGCAATGAAGGACGCCGATCGCAACCCGGTCCACGATGTGGTTCTGATCGTTTCGCTTCTCGATCTGCAGCGGTACCGTGACCCCATTTCGGACGCGGATTTCGTTCAGCACGCGTTCCGCCGCGCCTTCGGATTTCGTATTCTTGAAAATCGCCGCCTCACCGTTCAGGAACACCTCGCCGGACAGGCTCCCTTCGATCGGCACGCGGAATCGGTGAACGTCGTCGTCGGGCATGCCCCACGCGGGCGAGCGCGCGACCAGGTCTCCGGTCTCGCGATCGCGCACCATGATTACGCACTTCTCTGCCTGGACGATCATGGCCGTACGCTGCACCAGCCGGCGCAGCGTCTCCTCGAATTCGCTGATCGGCACGTTGATGTCGTCGCCGACCGTCGTGGCGCGAACGCGTTCAAGGTCTGCGATCTTCTGCTTCGCCGCAGCGAGCTCTTCGTCGAGCTGCTTATTGTGCCGCCGGAGCGCTTCTAAGTCGTCCATAGGATCCTGTGCCAATCGAGGAGCTCCTCCGTCACATATCCGGACCGATGCCGCAGTGCATTAATGAGGCGTTATCCTGGAGGCTTCATTATAACATACGCGTACATCAGCGTCAACGCGGCGATCGAGCCGCCGTGCGGATCGCCGTGCAAGGTCTCGCAGACGCGTGACGGCGAGATGCGGCCGGCGCTTGACGACCACGCAGACCGCCGCCATAATAGAGCGAGCGCGCCGCGGCCGGCTATTGAGCAAAGCGCGTCACGATTCGATATGGAACTGGCCCGCGGCGTCATCTGAGCAAGGCGCTTGACAGCCGGGAATCAGGGACCAGCAAGCAGGAACCAGCAACCAGGAACCAGGAACCCACATCCATGGAAACGCGAAGCATCGGGTCGCTCAAGGTATCGGTGGTCGGGCTCGGCTGCAATAACTTCGGCGGACGGCTGGACGAGGCGGGGACCGCAGCCGTCGTGAACGCCGCAATCGATGCCGGCATCAACTTCTTCGACACGGCCGACATCTACGGCGGTACGAAGAGCGAGACCTTCATGGGCAGGGCGCTTGGCAGCCGGCGGGACGAGATCGTTCTCGCCACCAAGTTCGGCATCAAGCTCAGCGACGAGCGGCCCGGCGGCGCCCATCCGGACTACATTCGCGTTGCGGTAGAGGATAGTCTGCGCCGGCTCCAGACGGACCGAATCGACCTTTACCAGCTTCACCGCCCGGATCCGGAAGGGCCGATCGCAGATACAATGGGCGCGCTGGATGCGCTTGTCAGGGCGGGCAAGGTTCGCGAGATCGGCTGCTCCAACTTTACTGCCGAGCAGCTTCGCGAGGCGGAGGCCGCCGCGACCGGTGCAAAGTTCGTCAGCGTCCAGAACCACTACAGCCTCCTGCACCAGGAGGGCCAGGCGGACGTGCTCGCCGAGTGCGACCGCCAGGCCGCGGCGTTTCTGCCCTACTTCCCGCTGGCGAACGGCCTGCTGACCGGCAAATATCGCAAGGGCGCCGCGCCTCCCGAAGGCAGTCGGATCACCACGAGCGGCAACTTCGCCTCCTGGCTTTCGGACGCCAATCTGGACAAGGTCGAGGCGCTCATCGCCTACGCGGAGGCGCGCGGCCGGACCATCCTGGAGCTGGCGTTCGGCTGGCTGCTCGCCAAGCCCGTCATCGCGTCCGTAATCGCCGGCGCGACCAAGCCCGGACAGATCGAGGCGAACAGCGCGGCCGCCGGCTGGAAGCTCACCGGCGAGGAGGTCGCCGAGATAGACGCTCTGGTTGCGTAGCGGGAGGGGTGCCCAGGTATCCGGGTGTTCAGGCGTTCAGGTGTCCAGTAGCACGTGCGGTTCGCGGGCGCCGTGCCCGAATACCAGAACACCTGAAGGCCCGTATACCGTGCGCGCGTTTCGGGTAAAATGAGGACAAAGGGGGACACAGACGATGAGCAGCTTGGGACGGAAGCTGGCGCGTGCCAATAAGCGCCAGACGCCGGAAGGCAAGGAGCAGGCCAAAGAGGAGCAGGCGAAGCGGCAAGCCGCGCAGCCGACCGTGGCGCAGCCGCAATTGGCGCAGAACGCGACCGGCTTCAAGCAGCAGGTGCGACAGCGCCGGTCCGGCAACGCCTGATATGGGGGATTCCCGGATGGCGCGCGCCTGCCCGCAGTCTGCGCGGATATTGCGACCGCGTGCGGTGATCTATGCACGCTGAGCCCGATCCTGCCAACAGGGTCGACCACGACAATCCGCTGGAATCTCTGGAAGATTGGGATCGCTTTCTGGTCGATCGGTACCCCGAGCCGGGCGCGGCGCCGGCCGGAAGGCCCGCCGAGGAGTACCGAAACTACGATCGGCCGGAGGGAGACCGCGTCCGCGAGTTCTACCGGCTGAACCATGCCCGGCAGACGCTGGAGTTCGTGCTCGCCAAGAAGCGCGAGTGGCTGGCGTTCAACAAGCGGACCATGACCCCGTGGCAGGCGCTCGAATACCTCAACACGCTTGTCGACGACTCGGACCCTGACCTCAGCCTCTCGCAGATCGATCATATCTTCCAGACCGCCGAGGCGATCCGGGCCGATGGGCATCCCGACTGGTTCGTGCTCACCGGTCTGATGCACGACGTGGGGAAGGTGCTCTGCCTGTTCGGCGAGCCACAGTGGGCGGTGGTCGGCGATACCTTCCCGGTCGGGTGCCGCTATTCGGACAAGATCGTCTACCACGAGTTTTTCGAGGCCAATCCGGACTTCCACGTGCCGGAGTATCAGACAGATCTCGGAATCTACTCCGAATGCTGCGGCCTCGATAACGTCCATCTCTCCTGGTCTCACGACGAGTATCTCTACCAGATGCTCAAGGACTATCTGCCCCTGCCGGCGCTCTACATGATTCGGTACCACTCCTTCTATCCGGCCCACAAGGAGGGCGCCTACGCCTTCCTGATGAACGCCCAGGACCGGGAGATGATGCCCTGGGTCCGCAAGTTCAATCCCTACGACCTCTACTCCAAGTGTCCGGTCCCGCCGGACGTGCGCTCGCTGCGCCCCTACTACGAAGACCTCATCGCAAAGTATCTTCCGGACACGCTTCAGTTCTAGATCGGTGTTTGGTGCTTGGCATCCGGCGTTGGGCATTAGTCTGAGCGCTCTTTGCGGAACTGCCCGAACTCCCCAACCGATTTCCGAATGCCGAACACCAAACACCCGTCGCCCGACTCCACCCTGAAGGCGTCGCGGTATCAACCCGATACAAATACCGGGGCTTCTCTTTCGTGCCGACGACAAGCTCTGAACCGAAAGGACCCGGCCGCACCTGCGCCGGGACTACAATTGAAAGCCAAGAAGGACCAGGTGGACGCCGTGAACAAGGAACGCGATTGTCACGGGGAGGTGGAACGCTTTTCCCCGCTAGACCAGATCAGGCGCGGAGTCCACGCGCTGGTCTCCAGGATCGGGCGGAGAGTTGAGGCCGCGGCGGAGGCCAGGTTTGCCGCGCTGCGAAAGAGGTGGGAGGAGGGCGAGTACGAGCCGGAGAATCCCATCCACCGGATGCGCGCCCAGTTCTACATCTGGCTGTTCTCGGTGGGCCGCCGCTGGCGGTCGCACATGCCGGTCCGGTCCTGGCTGCTGCCCGTCGGGCTGGCGTTCGGCGGAGTGGTGCTGGCGAAGTTCATCCACGTCGCCGCCCTTCAGATCGTCGTAGCGGCCGTGCTTATCAGCGTTCGGGCTGGCGGTCTTCGGTCGGGCCTCCTTACCACGCTCCTCGTCCTCGGCGTCCTGGTGCTCGCAACCCGAGGCGCGCTGCACACGGCGGCGGCGCCGGCCACCGTTGTTGCGCTTACCGCGTTCCTCGCCGTGTCGCTGCTTGCCTGTTTCCTTGTCGACAGTCTGGAGAGCGCCCGGCAGGAGGTCGAAGCCGAGCGCGATACGGCGCACGCCGATGCGCGCAGGTTTCGGTTTCTCGCAGAGGCGAGCGCGATGTTGGAGACCGAGTTCACCTACGAGGGCGTGCTCTCGTCGGTGACGCGCGCCATAGTTCCTGCCTGCGCCAATTGGGCGGTCGCCGACGTTTTCCAGGACGGACGGCTGGAGCGCGTAGCGCTCGCGCACGAGGATGAAGCCATCGCCGTCCTCCTCAACCAGGCGCAGCGGCGCCGGTCGCTCTCGATCGGCCCGGACCACCCGCTGCACGAAGCGCTGTTCACGCGACGGATGGTCGGATTCGCCGACCCGGCGGATGGCGATCTCGGTCCGCTGCAGCTCGACGGCGCCAACGCGCCCGGCTTGCGACCCGCGCACGTCCTGTTCGTGCCTCTGTGCGCGCGGCACCGCCTGCTCGGCGCACTCACGCTCGTCTCGACCCGGGCCGACCGGCCGTTTACCGCGACCGACCAGTATATCGCGCGCGACCTCGCGCTGCGCGTCGCCACCGCGCTCGATAACGTGCGCCACTATCAAAGCGCGCTGGACGAGGCTGCGGAGACGGCCCGGCGGGAGCGTGCTGTCTCGGACGAGAAGAGCCACCTGGAGCGCGAGCGCGTTGCCCTCCAGGCCGCCAACGCACGTCTGGAAATTGAGGCGACCACGGACGGACTGACCGGGCTTCTTAACCACTTGACCTTCAAGCGGTCGCTCGACCGCGAACTGGCGCACGCACGGATGACCGGCGCGCCGCTCTCCGTGGCCCTTCTGGACGTCGACCGGTTCAAGTCCTACAACGATTCCTACGGTCATCCTGCCGGCGATGAGGTCCTTCGCGCAGTCGCGGCTGTCATGAGGGAGAACACGCGCGCAGCCGACCTTGTGGCCCGCTATGGAGGCGAGGAGTTCGTCGTAGTAATGCCGGCCACCGACCGCATCGGCGCGCTGGAGACCATGGAAAGACTGCGCGCCGCCATCGAGGCCTTCGGCTGGCCGAAGCGCCCGGTGACGGCGAGTCTCGGCGTCGCGACGGTGGCCGGCGCTTCCAGCTCTGCGCGCGATCTCGTGGCCGCCGCCGACTCGGCCCTCTACCACTCGAAGCAAAGCGGCCGCAACCGCGTTATGCACGCCGACCGCGGCGCCGCGGCGATCGTCTACCGTAGTGCCGGGCGCGCCCGCGAGGAGCGCATGGCGTAGTCTGCCCGCCACCGCCGCCGGTCGGAGCGGTAGGAGAACGTGGCCCGAGCACAGAATAGGGCCCGCGATTGACCATCGCGGGCCGGTTTTTTCGCCTGCCTATTGCCGCCCGACAACCCGCGGAATCGCATGCGTGAAGGATCGGGCCGGCGCGATGGCGGGAGACCGGGATGACGCTTGCCGGCAGAACGGCCCTCGTGACGGGCGGCAACCGCGGTATTGGCGCCGGCATCGCCGTCCGGCTGGCCGCGGAGGGCGCCGACGTCGCGATCAACTACCTGGAGGGCGACGCGGAGGCGTGCGAGGTCGCCGGCGCCGTGAAGAAACACGGTCGCCGAGCGCTCCTTCTGCCCGCCGACTTGCGCGATCCAGCGGCGATCGAGCCGATGATAGGCGACGCCATCGAGGCGTTCGGCCACCTGGATATCCTCGTCAACAACGCGGGCATCGGCATCTTCCGTCCGTTTCTCGACACGTCGCTTGAGGATTGGGAAGATACGGTCGCGACAAATCTCCGGGCCGCCTTTTTCTGCTCGCAGGCCGCGGCGCGCCACATGGCGGAGCGGCGGTTCGGTCGAATCATCCACATCACCAGCACGGGCAGCGTCGTCGCAATTCCGCGGATGGCGCACTACTGCGCGTCCAAAGCCGGCCTCGCGATGCTGGCGAAAGCGATGGCGATCGAGCTCGGACCCTTTGGCATTACCGTGAACGCCATCGGACCGAGCACGATCCGGACTCAGCGCAATGCCGCCGTGCTGGACGAGGGCGGCATGGAGGCCCGCGAGGCGGCGCTGAACCCAACGCGGCGCATTGGAACCCCCGCGGACGTGGCGGCCATGGCGGCATTCCTCGCTTCGGAGGAGGCCGGCTGGGTGAACGGCCAGAACATAATCGTCGACGGCGGACTGACGGCGATGTCGCCGCAGCCGCCGTATGTGGCATAATTCTGTGTGACGCCTGTATCCTGGTTTGTGCGCTGCAGGCTAGGGAGTCGGTATGCCCGAACGAGTCCACGATGTCGTCACATTCGGCGAGACGATGCTGCGCTTGAGCCCGCCGGGTAACGGCCGGCTCGAAGAGGCGGTATCGCTGGACGTGCGGATCGGCGGCTCCGAATCGAACACGGCGGTGGCCCTCGCGCGGCTGGGGCTGCGCGTCGCCTGGTGGAGCAAGCTGCCGGAAAGCCCGCTTGGGCGGCGCATCGAGAACGAAATCCGGCGGTGGGGGGTCGATACTTCGCACGTTCTGTGGGACGATTCGCCGCAGGCGCGCGCCGGGACCTATTTCCTGGACTTCGGCCTGCCGCCGCGCGGGATCGACGTCTACTACGATCGGGCGGCCGCGTCTGCCAGCCGGATCACCGCGCTTGAAGTCGACTTAGCGCTGATCTCCGGCTCGCGGCTTCTGCACCTTACGGGGATCACGCCGGCGCTCAGTCCCTACTGCGCCAAGGCGGTCGCGCGCGCCGTCGCACTGGCGCGAGAGAGCGGCACGCCCGTCTCTTTCGACACGAATTTCCGGTCGCGGCTCTGGTCGGCCGCCGCCGCGCGGGAGACGCTGGAGCCGCTCCTCGCCGGCATCGACCTGCTGCTCTGCCCGCAGGGCGATGCCGAGGCGCTGTTCGGCCTCACGGGCGCGGGCGCGGACGTCGCGGCCAGCCTGCGGGAGCGGTTTGTAGCGAAGGCTGTCGTCGTCACGTGCGGCGAGGAGGGTGCGGCCGCCGCGTGCGACGCCGGCCTGCTGTCGGTTCCGGCCTGCCCGTCGCCGTACGTGGTAGACCGGGTGGGCCGCGGCGACGCCTTCAACGCGGGCGTGCTGATGGGCCTGCTGACTGGCGACCTGATGCTCGGCCTGCAGTACGGCGCCGCAATGGCCGCCCTCAAGCAGACTATGCCCGGCGACCTGCTGATCACCAGCCGCGCGGAGATCGAATCCGCTCTCGCCCAGGGCGGCGGCAGAATCTCGCGGTAGGCCGTTCGCTCCCAAATATATGATACTGTCCATATCACTCCTGATAGCCGCCAGCTACCTGCTCGGCTCGATCCCGTTCGGATTGTGGATCGCGCTGAGCCTTAAAGGCGTCGACGTCCGGGAGGTCGGAAGCAAGAACATCGGCGCGACGAATGTCTGGCGCGTATGCGGCCCGGCGATCGGCAGCGCGGTCTTCACGCTCGACCTTTTAAAGGGGCTGCTCCCGCCGCTCGTCGCCCGCTACGCGCTGCACCTCGACCGGCCCGACTCGCGCTGGATCGTCCTTTCGGCATTGGCGGCGATACTTGGCCATAACTACTCGCTGTTCCTCGGGTTTAGCGGCGGCAAGGGGATTGCCACGAGCGGCGGGGCGCTTCTAGGCGCAGCCCCCCTCGTAGGCGCCGCCGCCGGGGGTGTGTTCATCGCCGGCCTCCTGGTCAGCTCCATGATCTCGGTCGGCTCGATTGCCGCTGCAGCCTCGCTCCCGCTCCTCATGTGGTGGCTTTGTCGCAACGATTGCTACCTTTTCGCCTTTGCGTGCGCGGCTTCGCTGATGGCGATCTACAAGCATCGCGCCAACATCGCGCGGCTTCGGACCGGCACCGAGCGGCGCGTCAACCTGTTCGGGCCACGATCCGCGAAGCCGGCCGAGCCTCCGCCGGCGGAGACGAAAGAGGCGCCGCCCGATGCTGGTCCCTGATCCCGTGTTCACAGAAAGCCTGTGGGAAGAGTACGGCGAGTGTGACGTCGCCGACGTGGTAGTCGATGTCGAGGCGCCGGATCTGCAGCCGACCTACTCCTACCTCGTGCCGGAGGCGCAGTGCAACCGCGTCTCGCCCGGCGCCTGCGTCCATGTCCCGTTCCACGGGCGCGAGGTGCTCGGATACGTCATGGAGCGACGCAGGCTCCGCTCCACCGATCCGCTCGTGGCCAAGCTTAAGCCGTTGATCGGTGTCGTCGAGGACGCGGTCACGATCAACTCGGAGCAGCTTCGGACCGTTCGCTGGATGTGCGAGACCTACATCTGCACCCTTCTCGACGCCGTGCGCTGCGTCGCGCCCGCCAGCCTGGGCTCGCGCGTGCGAACGGTCGCGCGTCTCTCCGACCCGACCCTCGAGAGCGCGGACCTCGGCGGTTCGATCGGGCAGGCGCATGTGGTCGAGATACTGCGCGCAATGGGCGGCGAGGCCGAGCGCGAGGAACTCCGCAAGGCAGCGAATCTGCCGAGCTTCCACTCGGCCTATGCGGCACTGATGGACCGGGGCGTCGTGATCGAGACGCGGCGCATCACGCGAGCACAGACCGTCGCGAAGCGCGTGAATGCCTACCGGCTTGGCGTGGCGGCAGGCGCCCTGACCGCCATTCCCCGGCCGAGCGCGCAGCAGCAGCGAATCATCAATGCGCTGATCGAGTGGGAGCGCGCGGAACGCGGCCCGATGCCGGCGCCGGAGCTGCTGCGCGCCGCGGACGCCCGCGCCGACGCCGTAAAGCGGCTTGTGGACCGTGGCGCCGTGCAGGTGGAGCAGCTTGCCGTCCGCCGGGCGCCGCTGCACCACGCGGGCGCGGCTTCCGCGCCTCCATCGCTTACAGTGGGCCAGCAGCGCGCCGTAGACTGCCTGCGGGTTGCCCTGCGCTCCAAGGAGGCGCAGACGATCCTCCTATTCGGGGTAACGGCGAGCGGGAAGACGGAAGTCTATCTGAACGCCATCCAGGAGGCGATGGCGTTGGGGCGCGGCGCGATCGTCCTGCTGCCGGAGATCGCACTGACCGCACAGGTGGTCGACGTCTTCGTCGCGCGCTTCGGCGACCGCGTGGCCGTGCTCCACTCGCGCCTCTCGGAGGGGGAGCGGCACGACGAATGGCGGCGCATCGACATGGGGCACGCGCGGATCGTCGTCGGCGCGAGGAGCGCGATTTTCGCTCCGATCCGCAACATCGGCCTGATCGTCGTGGATGAGGAGCACGAATCCTCCTACAAGCAGGACAAGTCCCCGCGCTACAGCGCAAAGGAGGTCGCCCGCTTCCGCGCCGCGATCTGCGACGCCGTTCTGCTTCTCGGCAGCGCGACTCCCTCACTCGAGAGCTACTTCGCGGCGACCCACGGCGAGCCGGGTCCGCAGGAAGCGCTGGTCAATAATCGAACTCCGCAAACCGGACAGCCCGTTACGCGCGGGATCGGCGGTAACGCGCCACTCGATCACCCCATCACCCCAGAACCCGCTCATCTCCATACGCCGCACTCCACGCCCTACACCCTGATCACGATGCCGGAGCGCATCGAGAATCGCGCGATGCCGGAGGTGCGGCTGGTGGACCTGCGCGAAGAGTTCAAGGTCCGGCGGGCGCTGTTCTCCACGGCGCTCGTAGACGCCATGGCAAAGCGGCTCGAGCGCCGCCAGCAGACGATCCTATTCCTTAACCGGCGGGGCTATGCGCAGTTCGTGCTCTGCCGGGACTGCGGCTGGTCGGCCAAGTGCCCGAACTGCGCGGTCTCGCTGGCATATCACAGCTTCGAGCGCGCGCTCCGGTGCCACCACTGCGAGTATTCCGGCCGGCCGCCCGTCGCGTGCCCGGAGTGCGGGGGGCCGCAGGTAAAGTCGTTCGGTTTCGGCACCGAGCGGGTCGAGCAGGAGGTACTCTCGCTCTTCCCGCACGCCCGAATCGCCCGCATGGACCGCGATACGACGGCCGCCAAAGGCGCGCACGGCCGCATCCTGCGGGACTTCCGCCAGGGCGACGCGGACGTGCTCGTGGGCACGCAGATGATCGCCAAAGGGCTGGACTTCCCGAACGTTACACTGGTCGGCGTCGTCAGCGCGGACACGGCCATCAACATGCCGGACTTCCGCGCGGCAGAACGGACCTTCCAGCTCCTTACGCAGGTGGCCGGCCGGGCAGGGCGCGGCGCGACGGCCGGCGAAGTCATTATCCAGACCTTCAGTCCGGACCACTACGCGGTCCAGGCGGCGATCCGGCACGACTATGTCTCCTTCTACAACCAAGAGATCCTGTTCCGTCGCGAGCTGAAGTACCCCCCGTTCTCGCGCTTCGCCAACCTGATCTGCGCCGACCAGAGCGACGCGAAAGCGCGCGCCCGCGCATCGGCCCTCGCCGCGGCGCTGGAGCGGACGCTGCCGGATGAGATCGAGATCATCGGTCCATCGCCGGCCCCGCTCGCCAGATTGCGCAACCAGTTCCGCTACCACGTGGCACTGCGCGCCCCGGTCGACGCGCCGCTGCCGGGCCTCATTGCGGCGGCGGTCGGCGCCCTCCCGACGCCGGACCGGCTGGCTACCAGCATCGACATCGATCCGCTCAACATGGCGTAACGGCTGGCATTACAGATCTTGGGGCCGATCTAACAATCGTGGTACAATCTTGCTGCGCAAATGCAAAGAGGTCTCCTCAAAGCCCATGTTCCGTGTGCCGGACCTGCGAGTCGTTCCGATCTGATGTTCCAGGTGGTCGCCACAGGGTAAGGCATACGTATAATGCACGTTGCACCCAGAACCATGGCAAAAGTCGTAGCGACGGGCCGGCAATGCCAAGGAATTGGCTGCGTTGTTATCAAACAATCAATAGCCGCACCGTGAGCGCACCTCACTCCGACAGGAGGATGTCTATGGGCCGCGTATTTGCGTGGATTACTGCCTGTTCGGTTATGACGGGTTTGTGCGGTGCAATCGTGGTGGATTCCGCGGCAGCGGGGCAGGCGCCGCCTGCGCTCCCGCACCGCTCGACATCGCCGAAGCAGCCTGCCGGCAATAGCGCGCAGCCGCATCGGGCGAGCGCGCCCGCACCGAAAAAGGGCGGCAGCCTCTACTCTTTTATGGACACGTCCGGCTATCCGCAGGAGTGGCGACCGGCGCCGCACGGATCCGGCGCGGCATCCGCGACGAAGCCGTCGAAATCCGGTGTTGACACCACGCGCTCGACGGCATTGAAGGCGCCGCGCCCCAGGGCCGACATGCCTCTCGCGCCGGCGCGAGCCGCCGCGCCGCGTCCGCGCCTCTTTGCCGAGGAGCCGGGTGGTGGAGTGCGCAGGCCCGGCGCGCCTCTCAGCCCGGCGCGCCGCACGGGACGGTCCGCCGTGGACGCCGCGACCGGCGAAACTTCCGTGGCCCTGCGCACGTTCCGACCGCGGACGGCGGGACCGAAGCGCGCTGCGCCGGACCGTGAAGCCGGGACGGCGGCCGGCGTTGCCGGGACCGCCGGCCTTCGGTCATCCAGACGGCCCATCGGGCTGCGCGGGAGGGCCGGGACGATAGAGCCGCGGGTTACAGCCTCAGCGCCGCGCTTCTCGCGCAGCCCCTACGCATTCATGGACTCGGTCGGGATGCCGCAGGCCTATTCGCGGCCGGGCGCGAGCCGGTCCGTATCGCGGTCCGGCCGCGCGGCCGATGCACCCAGGATGGTCGCGCGAAAAGGCGCGGCGTCTCCGCGCCGCGCCGCGAAACCCCGAAAGGCGCTCCCGAAGGGGTACGTCGAGGTAGACTGAGCGCCGGCGGCTTCTGCGCGGATCGCCGCGCGGAGCCGATGCGGGCAGAACGACGCGCGGCGCAGCTTGAGCGCCGGCCGCCGCTGCGCGCGACAAGATCGCAGTGCGTATTGAGGATTTAGAGCCTGACCGATGAACCTCAGGGAGATCACGAAACCGCCCGCGGCTCTTGGAATGCGGCCGGAGCATCTTGAGCGCGCGGAGGCGATCCTGAACCAGGGCCTCAAGGACGAGCTCTACTCCTGCGCCGTCTACTGCATCCTGCGGCACGGCATGATCGTCTCGCACGGCGCGATCGGTACCGCCCAGCCGAACGCGACCCCGGCGATCCCGGCGGCATTCGACACGATCTTCGACATGGCGTCGGTCACGAAGTCGATGACGGGCGCGATGATCATGCAGTGCGTGGAGGAGGGGCGGATTCGCCTCAGCAGCACGGTCGGCAGGCTGCTGCCGGAGGCCGAGGGCAAGCCGCTCGCGAAGGTAACGGTCCGGCAGATCGCGACACACACCAGCGGCCTGCCGCCCTGGCTCGCGCTGTATAAGTCGAAGGAGCCGGTGCTGGACCAAATCCTGGCCGCCGGCCTGACGACGGAGCCGGGCACGCACTATACGTACAGCGATCTCGGCTACATCACGCTTGGTATTATCCTGGAGCGCGTGCTGGGCAAGCCGCTCGAAGTCCTGGTCCAGGAGCGGATCTGCAAGCCGCTCGGCATGAAGGACAGCGGTTACAAGCCGGACAAGGCGCTTTGGCCGCGCTGCGCGACGACGGCGCACTATATCGACGGCCAGGCGCACTACTATGTCGGCGAGGTGCACGACGAGAATGCGCTCGGCATGGGCGGCGTGGCGGGGCACGCCGGCTTCTTTTCGACGGCGCCGGACCTGGCGCGATTCGCGCTGGCGTACCAGTTCCAGACGGTCGGCGCGCACATGGGCATGCCCCCGGTCCTCGGGATGCTTGCGCGCAAGGTCGCGACCACGATCCAGTGCGATCCCAAGGTGGGCAGCCACGGCGTCGGCTGGTTTGTCTGGCCGAGCGGCTACCTGCCGTCGGGCGAGCTGCTCTCCGATAAGTGTTACGGCCACACCGGCTTCACCGGCACGATGCTGACGTTCGATCCCGTGAACGACCTCTGCGTTATCCTGCTCACGAACCGCGTCGTCAGCAAGTCGGATGGCGGCGCGTTCCTCTCCCTGCGCCATCCCTACGCCAACGCGATTGGCGGCTCGCTGATTTCGTGAGGCGCCTCGTCCTTCTGATTGCGATAGCCTGCACCGTGGCCAATGGCGCCGGGGCGCAATCCCGGGAGGCGCCTATGACGCCTCACTACTACTTCCCTCATCATGGCAAACCGTCCGGCGAGGTTCTATCGGTCGATATCTGCGTCTATGGGGGCACGTCCGCAGGGGTGACGGCGGCGGTCCAGGCGGCGCAGCTAGGGCGATCGGTGGTGATCCTGAACCAGGGCGATCACCTCGGCGGGATGACCACCGGCGGGCTGAGCTATACCGACTTCGGCAACAAGGCGGCGGTCGGCGGCATGGCCCGCCAGTTCTACAAGGAGCTCGGGGCGCACTACGGCGTCGCCGAGGAGTGGACGTTCGAGCCCCACGTGGCGGAGCGCGTGATCGACCGGATGGTCGCCGAGGCGAAGGTTCCGGTCCGGCGGCGCGAGTTCCTGGCGTCCGTCGATAAGGCGGACGGCCGCATCCGCGCGATCCGAATGGAGAGCGGGCTCACGGTGCGCGCGGAGGAGTACATCGACGCGACCTACGAGGGCGATCTGATGGCGAAGGCGGGCGTCCAGTTCCGCGTGGGGCGCGAGGGCAACGTCGTCTACCACGAGACGCTGGACGGCGTCCAGCTCCGCGCCGGGCACCAGTTCGAGCACGCGGTAGACCCGTACGTGAAGGAGCGCGATCCGAAGAGCGGACTCCTGCCGGGCATCGACCCGCTTCCGCTGGAGCCGGAGGGGACGGGCGACCGGCGCGTGCAGGCCTACTGCTTCCGCCTCTGCCTGACGCAGGTCGACGAGAACCGAATCCCGTTCCCGAAGCCGCACGGCTATGACCGCAGGCAGTACACGCTCCTGTCGCGCTATCTCGCGGCTGGCTGGCGGGACGTGTTCGGCAAGTTCGACCCGATCCGCGGACGCAAGGTGGACAAGAACAATCACGGAGCGACTTCGACCGATTTCATCGGGATGAGCTGGTCCTACCCCGATGCCGGCTACAGGGAGCGCGAGCGGATCTTCCAGGAGCACTTTCGGTACGATCTGGGCTGGTTCTACTTCCTCGCCAACGACAAATCCGTGCCGGAGGCGATTCGCGCACGGATGCGAGGATGGGGACTGTGCAAGGACGAGTTCGAGGATACGGGCGGCTGGCCGGCGCAGCTCTACGTGCGCGAGGCGCGCCGGATGGTCTCGGATGTGGTGATGACGGAGCACAACTGCCGCGGAGAGGAGGCTGCGGCCGATTCCATCGGGCTGGCATCCTACACGATGGATTCGCACAACTGCCGCCGGCTCGTGAAGGATGGCCGCGTGATGAACGAGGGCGACGTGCAGGTGGGAGGGCTGCCGCCCTACCCGGTCTCGTACCGATCGGTTGTGCCGCGGCGCGAGGAGTGCCAGAACCTGTTCGTGCCGGTCTGCCTTTCGGCCTCGCACATCGCCTACGGGTCGATCCGGATGGAGCCGGTCTTCATGGTGCTTGGCCAGTCCTGCGCGCTCGCCGCCGATCTGGCGATTCGCGACCGCCAGGCGGTCCAGGACGTGCGCTACCCGGAGCTGCGCGCCCTGCTGCTGAAGGAGGGCCAGGTGCTGGAGTGGCCCGTCCGGCGGTGATGGTGTGATCTCGGATTCGGCGCGGCGGACAGGCTGTCGGACTCGTCACGCCGGCTGCGTTACGCAACACGGCGAGGTGCTGCGCAGACGCGACTTGATTTTATTTTTAGTGGTTTAGCCCTGGGTTTGGGGCGATGGGCGTCCTAAAGAAGCCCGTTTCGAGGCGCGTGCCTAAGTAGCTGCTCCGAGTCACTTCGTAGATCACGCGGAGGCATTGGTGTCCCGCAGGGACACGGGGCCATAGGCCGCACAGTGAAGGAATTCATTCCGTCGCCCGAGCGCAACTACGAACAGACTACGGGCGCCTCCTTGGGCTGCGCGGAGGAGCCGGGAGGAGAAGATGAAGGTCGAGCGGCCGCTGGTCTTGTCTATTCTATGCGTGGTGGTGTTCCTCTCGGTACCGACCGCCGCGATCTCTGCTGCGCTCCGGCACGCGGGCAGTCCGCTACAGCTGGCGCTCGGGTTGGCAGGCTCGGCCGCGGCCCTCGCGGGATTCGCCGGGGTCTGGCTCATGCGGCGGTGGGGTGTGTGGGTGTATGCGGTGGCGGTCTCGTTCAACGTGGCGATCCTGGCGTCGTCGGGTGGGGCGCGCTGGCCGCATTTCGCCGTGCCGATCGGTATCATGGCGGTCCTCCTCTTCTATTACGGCCGGATGGCGTAGCGACCGGCCGGTCTCAGTTGCGCTCGGGCCCCTGGCGCAGGGTATCGGCGCGCGCGGATCGAACATAGGCGCATCATCGAAGACGGGAAGGATTTTCAGACGGTGGCAAAGATAAAGCAGTCGCTGGCCTGGTGGTGCTTCGGGCGGCACACCACGCCGGAGGCGCTGATCGCGAAGGCGAAGGCGGTGGGGTACCACGGCGTGGAGATGGCGCCGAAGGAGCTGTATCCGCAGATCCGCGACGGCGGCCTGAAGGTGATCACGACGGGCGGGCACGCCTCCCTGAGCGACGGCCTCAACAAGCGCGAGAACCACGACCGGATCGAGCGAGAGATCGAGGCGAACCTGGCGCTGGCGCAGGAGTGGGGGATTCTGGCGCTCATCGTCTTCAGCGGCAACCGGAACGGCCTCCCGGACGCGGCGGGGATCGAGATCACGGCGGAGGGCCTGAAGCGGGTGGCGAAGTCGGCGGAGGATGCTGGCGTGACGCTGGTGCTGGAGCTGCTCAATTCGAAGGTGGACCACCACGATTACCAGTGCGACCGGACGAGCTGGGGCGTGGCGGTGTGCGAGGCGGTGAACTCGCCGCGCGTGAAGCTGCTCTACGACATCTACCACATGCAGATCATGGAGGGCGATATCATCCGCACGATCCGGCAGAACTCCGCCCACTTCGGCCACTACCACACGGCGGGCAACCCTGGCCGCAACGAGCTGGACGAGACGCAGGAGCTCTGCTATCCGCCGATCATGCAGGCCATCGCCGCGACGGACTACGATGGCTGCGTCGGGCAGGAGTTTAGCCCGCGGAACGGCGCGGACTGGGCGACGGCGCTGGAGGCGGCCTACCGGGTGTGCGATGTTTGAGGACCTCTCGGGCCGGTGAATTTGACTGTGGTAGCATGGCCACACAGCAGAAATGTGCGGCCGGACGCCTGAAGAGGTGTTTGGTAGACCAGTTCGGTCCGAAATATCGAGCGAGGAGCAGAGCCAGAATTGTTGAATATGCGGCTCAAAGATGCGGCTACGGCCGCATTCAGAAACAATTCTCGGCTGGCGGATATCGCGATTGAGGACCGAGAATTGGCCGCACGGTTCTACGAGCAGATTGCAGAGCAAGTTACGGGAACAAGGGCGGCATTGGCGCGCCTGTATAATCTGGAGCGCGCCAAATTCCTGCGGGGCGAGATCGATCACATCGCTCCGACCGCTCAGAAGTTCGCCGAAGAGATCGGACTACACGAGTAAGAACGAGGAGAGAGCGATGTTCAAGTTCCGTGAGGGCGAGGCTGTGTCGCTGCGGGCAGATCATCCCGCCCTCGGGATAAAGGCTGGAGAGATAGGCGTGGTTTGGGCGGCGTATGCTACAGAACCGGCGTCTTATGAAGTAACCTTCCGGCGCTCGGACGACGATGAATTTGACATGACGGTTATGGAAGGCGACCTCTTGGCCGCCGATTCATCCACGTCTCACGGAGTCCGCAAGGCTGGTAAGCGACAGGTTGAAGCCGCGTGAAGTAAGTCGCTCCGTCAGGCCGTGCTCTATCTCAGTATAGTGAAGGTGACAGCAGCACGTCGCCGGGTGGGATACACCATTGGAGGCCGCAACCACCACGACTACCAGCGCGACCGGACGGCGCCGGGCGTTGCCGTGTGCGAGGCGGTCAACTCGCCGCGCGTGAAGCTGCGCTACGACATCTACCACATGCACATCATGGAGGGCGATATCATCCGCGCGATCCGGCATAACTCCGGCCACTTCGGCCACTACCACACGGCGGGCAACCCCGGCGGCAACGAGCTGGACGAGCCGCAGGAGCTCTACCACCCGCCCATCGTGCAGGTGATCGCGGCTACGGATTACGACGGGTGTGTGGGGCCGGAGCTCAGCCCGCGGAACGGGGCCGATTGGCCGGCGGCGCCGGAGGCGGCGTATCACGTGTGCGACGTGTGATCCACTCGCGTGCGCGGCCTTGACCGGCTGTGCCAGCACCCGGCGCAGATTGCCGACAAACCAGGCCTGAGCTGGGCACGACCCCGGACGGACCTTCGACGAGCACGAGGGAGCAGCAATGACCGACAGTTCCGTCATCCACGACACGTTCTCGATTGAGCGAAGCTACCCGGCGGCGCCATCCCGGGTGTTCGCTGCCTTCGCCTCGAGGGAGGCTAAGGACGCTTGGGGCGGCGACCCGAGCTTCGAGGCGGCCGAAGGGGAGGCAGCAGTCGCCGAATTCGACTTCCGGCCCGCTGGCCGGGAGCGGTTTGGCTTGAAGTACGACGGAACGACCTACCGCTACGACGCGCTCTACTACGATATCGTCCAGGACCAGCGGATCGTGTATAGTTACGAGATGTACGCAAACGGAACCAGGATCTCGGTGTCCATCGCCACCGTCGAGTTTGTCAAGAGCGGCGACGGCACATCGCTGACTTGGACCGAGCAAGGCGCGTACCTGGACGGCATCGATGGCGCGGAGGCGCCCGCGATGCGTAAGGGTGGGACGATTGAGATGCTCGACGGCCTCGGTCGCTACCTGATGAGGCCCGCGGATTAGGCCCAGGCGACTGCCTCGTCTGCGTTGTCGACCGCGAGTCGTGGCTTGCCGGCCGAGGGGCGAGTTACCATTGCGCTGCTGAAGATCAATTATTACATTCATTACGGCGAACACGGTGGCCAGGAGTTCGGCCCGCGAAACGGCGCGGACTGGGCGACGGCGCTGCAGGCGGCGTACCAGGTGTGCGACGTGTAGACTGCTTCCACCTGCCCTGGGCTGTCCCTGCCCGTGGTAGAATAGCGACAGTGCACGGGCACGGGCTCAATGCCGCGTGCGCGCCGATTCCCGCTGCGATGGGCGAGATCCAGGCGGTCCGTGCGTCTTGAGGGCGATAGATATGGCAAACGCACTGGTGATTCAGGGCACGTGGGAAGAGATCGCGTCGCATGCGGACGAATTGTCTGGCCGCGACGGCCTTGTCTTAATCGTGCCGGCAAATGCCGATAGCGGGACCTCCGCACAAACGGCGATGGATCTCGCCGAACAGATGAAGGACTATATCGGCAGTATCGATCTCGGCGACGCGAACCTGTCGGAGGATACGGGCGAGAAGTTCACGAAGCTGCTGGTCCAGGCGCACCGGCAGGAGCGAAAATGACGCTGTGCGATGCGGGTCCGCTTGTGGCGCTGATTGACCGAAGCGATAGGGACCATCGCGCCTGCACGGAAGCGCTGCCTGCCCTACGTGGACCGCTCATCACAACGTGGCCTTGTCTCACGGAGGCCATGTACCTGCTGGGCGCCTGGGCGGGTCACCCCGCTCAGGAGAGTCTGTGGAACCTCGTGGATCGGGGTGTTGTGTCGCTCCATTATCCCGTTGAAGCTGAACGGTTTCGTATGCGGGAATTGATGGCCGCGTACCGAGATACGCCAATGGACTTCGCTGACGATTCGCTCTGCTCAGCCGCGGAGGTGCTGGACCTCACGACCGTTTTCACCACCGATCGCCACTTTCATGCGTACAGGGTCGCCCGCAACCGCGCGTTCGCGGTCCTCCCATGACCCACCTATCGCCAACTCGCCGCGCGTGAAGCTGCTCACGACAGCTACCCACGCAGATCATGGAGGGCGACATCATCCGCACGATCCGGCAGAACTGCGCGCACTTCGGCCACTACCACTCAAAGGATGAAGCCGCACGCGTGAGCAATAAATCAACACTTCCCGAGATCCTCGTTGACGGTCAACCAATTTCGGCGCCCCCCGCCCCATTTCAATTTGAGAAATAGACGAGTGTACACCATTTACTGAAACATTCTCCATTGTCCATCTGTCTGATAGACATACGTCGATCTATCCGGAGCAGGAGGATGCCCACACCATGGCCAGCGCAGCCCAAATCGAAGCGAACCGCAAGAACGCACAAATGTCCACCGGACCCGTCACACCGCAAGGCAAAGCCAGATCCGGCCGCAACGCAATCCGCCACGGCCTACTCTCCACAGTCATCCCCATCAATGCGCCCGGCTACCAGGAGCTGCTGGTCGGCCTCTACACCTCCCTGACTCCGCAGAACGAGCTGCAGCGCATGATGGTCGATCAGATCGCGATCACAACCATGAGGCTTCGCCGCATCTGGGGCGCCGAGCAGAGCTACCTTTACACCAAAGCGGGAAACTGGCCGGACGGACCGGATGCGAACGCCGCATCCGTCCATACCTACCTCGAAGTTCCGGCCGCGGTAACCTACCTCCGCTACGAGTCGATGCTCAACCGGCTTCTGGCGCGTCTGCTCCGCCAGTACCACGAGATCCGCTGCGGCGAAAACTGGGCAGAAATCAGCCGGAGCGATTCCCCGTACATCCAGAGGGCGGTCGCCGAGCATCCAGCCAACGAAGCCCCGACCGAGCAGCAAGTCGCGGCGGTCGGGATACCGCCGGCGAATGGCGTTCCGCCTTCCTCAAAGCTTCCAACAATGCGTCCCCCAGAATTGGGGGCGGGTACCCGCAGAGCGGGTGGTGGGGCGAAATGTGTCGTCGAGGACTCGCCGGAACCATCGGTCGAGGAGCGTACCATGGAATCCGCTGCGCCGCCCGAGATCGAGCAGACCAGCCATTCCACGATGAATCCCGATGTCGAGGCCAGGATCGCGGCGCTCGCAAAAATCCCATACAACGAGTTCCTCGTACAAAGCCGTGTAGCCGCCTACGACGCCCGTCGGGACCAGTACGGCGGAAGCTAAGCGAAATTGGCTTCGTTTCGCATATAATACTTTGACCATCCGGCATTCAGGCGCCTACGGGTACACAGGATCTGCGCCCTTGAAGACAAGCTGCGGAATAGCTGCGCGATGATACTGGACACACAGGTTGATCGTCTGTCCCGGCCTGGCGGTTTGGCCCGCAAACGGCGCCTTTGAAGGACCTGACTGTGAGATACCTCTCAATACTGGTAACCGCCCTGCTGCTTGCGCTGCCGGCAGCGCTGCGCGGGGACGACGCCGCGAAGAATGATGCCGCGGCTCTAGTCCGTGCGCGTGCTGAAGCCGCCAGGACCTTTAAGGGCGCGGTCTCGCCCTTCATATCAACCTACTGCCTCCGCTGCCATACCGACAACCGGCGAAGTGGTGGTGTGACCTTTAAAGGTTTGTTGATGTATCCGAACGTGCCGGACTTCCAAATGCTGTGGAAGCGCGCATCGACCCAGATCGCAACGCACCAGATGCCGCCGGCGGGCGAGGAGAAGCAGCCGACCGACAATGAAAGGAAAGCGGTCGTCGACTGGGTGGCGGGAATGAGGAACCTCCTGCCGAAAGATCCCGGCCCATTTGTCATACGACGCTTGAACAAGCGGGAATATGGAAACACGCTTCACGATATGTTCGGCGTCGACCCTGCGATTGCGCGGGATCTGCCGGACGAGGTGCTCGGCGCAGGGTACACCAACAACCTCTCGCCACTGCTGATCGAGAAATACCTTTCCATCGCGAACGACGTTCTGAACAGGTCTTTTTCGCCCGCAGGCTCGAAGCCGACAGCAGTACAGCGGCGCCTGCTCGGCGAGTCCCCCCAGAATTGGGGGGTATCCTCTCCGCGCCACGAAGTGGAGGCAAGCGGGAGAGTAGGGGGCCACCCGCCGGCAAAAGGGCAGGATCCCACCGCGGCAGCGCGAAGAGTCGCTCGATCGCTGGCTCGTCTCGCGTTTCGTCGGCCGCCCTCGGATGCGGAAGTGGATGTCCTGATTCGCGTCTACTCGCTGGCGAGAGCGAACGGCAAGTCCTATCCCGAAGCGCTGCGATTGATGGTCAAGGCGACCCTGGTGTCGCCGCAGTTCTTGTTCATCACGCCTGCCAAAGCGAGCGGCAGCGGCAATACGAACTCCGCCGAACAGGTGCATTCGCCCCCCTCTCCGCTTCGGAGAGGGGGGTTGGGGGGTGAGGTGGGTGAGGTTGCCCCTCTGGACGACTATCAACTTGCGTCGCGCCTCTCGTATCTGCTCTGGGAAACGATGCCCGACAGCGAGTTGGCCGCCCTCGCTGACGCTGGAAAGCTCCATGATCCCGAGGTGCTTGGCGCCCAGACCCGTAGGATGTTAAAGGATCCGCGGTCGCGGGCGCTGTTCGATGGATTTGGGGCGCAATGGCTCGGCGTGGACAAGCTTGAGGGCAAGACGTTCGACACCGAGAAGTTCCCCCAGATGACGGCGAAAATGCGGCTGGCAATGTACGACGAGGCCCGCCTGGTATTTCAGGAGATCCTTCGCGAAAACCTCAGCTTGATGACATTCATCGATAGTGACTCGACCTACCTGAACGAGAGGCTGGCGACTATCTACGGGCTGGAGCAGACCGTTCGCGGCGAGCAGATGCGACGTGTAACCCTGACGAATTCGAACCGCGGCGGCATACTGACGATGCCCGGTATCCTCGCAGGCAGTTCGTTTCCCAACCGCACCAGTCCGGTGAATCGCGGCGTCTGGGTGCTGGAGCAGGTACTCGGCGAAAATGTGCCTCCGCCACCGCCCAACGTGCCTTCGCTGGAGAAGCAGGACAAACAGATAGTCGCGAGCATGACTTTGCGGCAGCGCACGGAGCTGCATCGCTCGAACGCCGTCTGCGCGAGCTGCCACAAGACGCTCGACCCGATCGGTTTCGGACTGGAGAATTACGATGCGATCGGCCGGTGGCGAACCGTAGATGATTCCGCCGGCAAGATCGATGCCTCCGGCGAACTGCCGGGAGGACACCGGTTCACCACCCCTGCGGAGCTCAAGCGGATCATAGCAGACCGGAAGGATGATTTCTGCCGGAATCTCACGAGCAAACTGCTGGCCTATTCACTTGGCCGGCAGCTCGAAGGGTATGATGAGATCGTCGTCGATCAGATAACGGACTCAGTCAAGAGGGACGACTATCGGATGCAGACGCTCGTGCTTAGCGTGGTGACCAGCGATCCCTTTACCCATCGTCGCGTGGCCAACACAGGAGAAGCCCCCAATGCCAAGTAACGCTCGCATCAGTCGCCGGACCTGTCTGACAGGGCTTGGCGTATCGCTTGGACTGCCGCTGCTGGAAACGATGGGCTGGGCGGACGGCCGGAAGCCAGCCATCCCGTACAAGCCGCCGGTACGGCTCGGTTTCATGTACATGCCACACGGCGTGATCCCGGAGCGATTTTGGCCGAAGGATCCCGCCGGCTTCCTGAACGCGCCGCCGCCGATCCTGGAGCCGCTGCGTGGCGTACTCGATCAGTGCCTGCTGGTGAAGGGTATCAGCGGCGTGCCCATCGCGCCGTTTAACGGCGCGCCCCACGCTCTTGAGCTCTCGACCTGGCTGACGGCAACGCTGCCGGACGCGCAAAAGCGGAGCGTGGTGAACATCGCCATCTCTGCCGACCAGATCGCCGCGAACTACGTGGGCGCGTTCACTCCGATGCCGTCGCTGGAACTGGCGACGATGCCTCAAACGCACATGGAGCACCAGGAAGGGCTGCATGAGGCGTACTACTCGCACTGCAGTTTTCGCGGGCCGCGCCAGCCCATGCCGGCCGAGATCGATCCGGCAAGCGTTCTCAAGCGACTGTTCCAATGCCGTGAAGCCGGCTTCGGTCCCGCGAGCAAGACCTCTTACGGTCCACTGGACCGCTCGATGCTCGACCTGGTTCTGGGAGGCGCAAAGGACCTGCGCGGAAAACTGAGCCATGACGACCAGCAGAAGCTGGACGAGTATCTCGACAGCGTCCGCGCTGTGGAGCGGCGAATCGCGGCAATCCAGGCGCGGCAGAAAGAGAGCTCTCTGGCCAAGGCCAACGTCGCCCCGTCCAACACGGTCGCCGCCCGTTCGGTGCCGATTGAGGTCAAAATCCCCACGGGCGACAAACGCAGCGAGTACATGCAGGTGATGTGCGACCTCAACGTGCTCGCGTTCCAGTGCGATCTCACTCGCGTGAGCACCTACATCGGGTCGACGCCAAACGGCGTGTCGTACCCGGAGCTTGGCTTCAGCGATGAGCATCACTCGCAGACCCACCACAACTACAACGAGGTGATGCTCGATAAGGTCACCAAGATCAACGCGTTCAACGTGGCCCAATTTGCCTACATGGTGAAGAAGATGGCCAGCTTGAAGGAAGGCAGCGCCACACTGCTCGACAACTGCATCATGATGTGGGGCTCGGGTCTGGAAGACGGTAATAAACACACCAGGGAGCACCTGCCGTTTATCATCGCCGGCAAAGGCGGCGGATCGCTCAAGAGCGGCTGCTATCTCCCCGATGTCAAGGGCAACCAGGGCGATCTGCTTGGCACGCTTCTCACATGTGCCGGAATTCCGCTGGATCGGCAGATCGGCATCGCCGAGAAACAGCTGCCCGAGCTGGTGGCGAGCTGAGATGCACAGGAGATTGAGTGGGAACCAGGGGTCGCCAGCCCTATCACCTCGTGTCTGAAATTCGACCCCGCCCAGAAACTACTGGGATATACCCCCGACGGACTGGGCCGCTGAGCGAGTTAGAGCGCCGCCGGAGCAAGATATGGCAACCAGGAAGAATGTGAGCAAGCTGTCTCCCGCAGAGCGGTCTAGCTTCGTGGCGGCCCTTAAGGGACTAAAGGCCGCCCCGAGCAAGTTTAATCCCGCGACAGCCGGCCGATACGACGATTACGTTTACGTCCACATGCAGGCCATGCTGGAGCTGCGGATTAATGACAGGGCAAAGCCCGTGTCAAACGGTAATTGGACGCTCGTATCCGGCATGCGCATGCCGATGTGGGCTCATCGGTGCCCGGCGTTCTTGCCGTGGCATCGAGAGCTCCTGTATCAATTTGAGCGGGACTTGCAGGCAGTCAGCGGCGATTCGCAGCTTGGTATCCCGTACTGGGATTGGTCGGTCGATCAATCCCCGAATGGTGCACCGTGGCTGCCTGATCTGCTCGGCGGGGACGGAGGCGATGGCCCTGTCACGAGCGGCCCATTCGCCGGAGCTGGCAATTGGAAGTTGACGTTAAGCGAAGACAGCGTTGACCATTTGGTTCGCGGCTTCGGTCGCATGAAGGGATTTCCACGACTCCCGACCGTAGCTGAGGTAAATGCCACGTTGGCGGAGTCGACATACGATAAGGCGCCTTGGAACGACAGCAAGCATCTCGTGTCGTTTCGCAATCAGGTTGAGGGATGGTACGTCCCTCCTGGGAGTAGTGTTGACGACGGAATGCACAATCTGGTGCATCTGTGGGTTGGCGGGAATAACGGAACGATACTTCCAAGCACATCGCCTAACGATCCCGCTTTTTTCCTGCATCATTGCAATATAGACAGGTTGTGGGCAGTGTGGCAACTCCAGAATCCAATTGCGAGTCACTATCTCCCTGTCAATTCCATACCGGGTGAGCCGGGCCAAGCACTCAACGAACCCATGATATTCTTCGACACATCGCTCTCGTCGTCTCCGCCGTGGGCGGATCCGCCAGCCACGCCTGCAAAGGTCATGGATCATCACGGGCTTGGATATATATACGACTTCGAGTCCGCGCCGCCGCATCCTCCCGCAATGGAGCTCGTCACGCCGGTCCGCCGGTCCATTACAATGCACCCCCGAGACCGGTTCCGCGTTCGCATAGAGGATATCCCGTGATTTGAAGCCAGCGCGGTACGCCATCATGTGCACGATGCGACAGAACTCCTCGCAACTCGGCCATTACGACACCGCCAGCACTCTCGGCGGCAACGAGCCGGACAATACGCGACCCGACCAGTCTTACGGCGCTCGGATGAATGACGCACAAGTTCGAGCATTGAAGAAAGGGCCCGACAGACCGAT